>ENA-UOOR01000036-UOOR01000036.1-fermentation-metagenome-genome-assembly--contig:-NODE-36-length-183690-cov-100.715937_pt1 | contig 183690 bp, 189 predicted proteins | sample MGYA00245780_ERZ724029 | MGnify/ENA primary metagenome ERZ724029 (study PRJEB28704, sample SAMN03018315) | fermentation metagenome | biome: anthropogenic terrestrial biome; feature: soil...
ATCAATTCATCTCGCTACCTATAGAGGAAGGGGACTTCTTGATTAGATTGTTAAAAAACAGCCTATTTAACAAGGCTGTTTCTTAAAAGTATTTCCAATAAACCCTCAAGTACTAAATGTTTATCGAAGGTTACAGGTATTTCTAATACATTTTTGAATAGGGGCGATAAACCACCCGTCATAACAACCAAAAAATCTTTACCAACTTCATTTTTAATCTTCGAAACTAAACCTTCTATTTGGGCTGCTGTTCCATAAATAATCCCTGATTGAAGACAACTAATCGTATTATTACCTAAGACCTTATTGGGTGCTTTTAATTCGAAGGTTGGTAGTAAAGCGGTATTAGAAACCAGTGCGTTCATGGAGACTTCAACCCCAGGGGAAATGACTACCCCATTTAAAGTACTATTTTCAACATAAACATATTTAGTGGCCGTACCTAAGTCAATAAATAAGACAGGTTGGTCCATTTTTGCCGCTGCAACACTGCCACAAATTAAATCAGCACCAACTTCAGCAGGGTAATCCGCTTTCATCTTTAAGCCCGTTTTAACGCCTGGTTCGACAACCACTGGATCAATTTCAAGATATTCTACTGATAAGGTTCTTAATTTTGTGGTCAGTTCAGGTACCACACTACAAATAGCCACTTTTGTAAATTCATAATCATCAAAAATCAAATAAAAGGATAAATACAATTCATCCACGGATTTTTCTTGAAACTTAGAAAATCGAAATACTTTTAAAACTTTTTCGTCGTTAGCAACACCTAATTTAAGTTCCGTATTCCCAACATCAAATAAGAGATTCATCGAGTTCATCCTTTTCAATTAAATTCTTTAAAGCGACTACAATTGGCGTTCCAATTAAGACTCCCGCAGCCGCTTCAATAACACCATTGGTCCCTAATACCGATAAGATAATCCCAAAAATATCTGCATTATCGCCAAAGGCTGCTGGCTTCATTAAACCAAGGGTTCCTAAGACTAAAACCGTATGAATTAAGGTTGAAACAATAAATGCCGCAGGGACATAAGCTAAGTTTTTATGTTTGCTCTTTCTAATAAAGAAAATATAACCGGTTAATAGTACGACTAACAATAAAATGCCTACTGGATAGACGATTGAGCGATACCAATTGGTTACGGTGACGATGCCTTCAGATGCAAATAAAATGAAGGCCGTAGAAACAACCGTTACAATAATAAAATTAATTAAATTACCGTATTTGCTCTTTTTTCTAATCAAGAACAATAAACGGATTATATAGAAAGCAACTAACGCAAAAACAATTCTCGGCAATACTGAAATAATCGGATTTTGAAAAGCTAGATCAGCTGGACTTGAAGCATACATAAATGCTGCAATCAAACTTGATAAGCCAAACACCAATCCTAAAGATAATGAATAGCCTACCCCTAAAAACATAATACCAATTAAGACTGGGATATGGACTATCGTAATACTTGCGACTCCAACTCTAATATAACCAATATTTGGTACCAGCGTTAAGATCAAGATGATAGCGGAAAACGTTGAAAACAGTACCATATCAAAAACTTTCTTATGTTTCATAAACTTCTCCTTTTTAGGCCTTTAAGGGTCCCATAATTAGGTTAATTATAAAACTTTTAGATTTATTTTACAACCCATACGCAAAAAAAAAGACCCTTATCAAAGGGGTCTTTCCTCAGGCTCAATTATTCTTAGGAAAGCATTCAAGATTTTAAAGGTAGTGTTTGAATAATTTCGCCTGTATCATAATTAACACTGATCATTTCGTATTCGGAGAACGTATAAACAACATTATCAATGTAGACACCTCGATCAACATTGAAATAATATTTGGCTGATCCGTGTTCAATTCGATAAGGTTTTGAGATAATTTCTTCTTTATTAAAATCAATCTTAAAGATTAAGTATTCACTTTGATAACTGGATTGATAAAAATTGTCAATAAGTGTATAGGAATAAGTCGATATCGCAAACGCAAAGATTTGTTTTTCACTATCCACTAAAATCGCTTTTGGATCGAATAACGCATCACTATAGCTATAACTGTATCCATTGAGATTATAAGGTATTTCATAGGTTTGAAGTGGTTCAAGCGTGTTTGTATCATAGACGCTTAATTTAATTCCGGTTACCATTCCGCTTGAAGTGGCCATATTACCAATACCAACTAAGTAATCTTCTCCCCACGGATGTAGATAAGTCGAGAATCCCGGTTCTTCAATCGCGTTTGTAATCACTGGAAAGGCTGGATTAGATAGATCAATTGTATAAAGTGGATCGGTTTGTAAGAAGGTTACCACATGGGCTTTAGGGCCATTAAACCGAACACTTTTAACTTGTTCCTCTGTGACATCATTTCTTAGGCCAGTTTTGGTAACGGCTGGTTTACCAATCCCTTTATCAAGGACACTTATCGTATCAAGTGAATCAATAAGTTCATTTTCTTTTAAGACATATAAACGGTGTTTGTAAATGGTTCGATTGCTAATATTTGGAACCCATGCCGGTGTTGAAGTGATCACTCTAAAGTAACCATCATATTCATCCATCCAATATTGTCCACCAACAAAACCTAATACTTTAGTACTACCCACATAGGCTACCGAACCATCTTCAAGAATACGGAATTTACGAATCGAAGTTTTATAAAACTCATCCCAATTAAATGTGCCTGTATCATCCGTATTTGCGTATTGATTATAATAGGAGTAATCATAGTAAGTAGAGGTTGTGTAGATGGCATCTTGACTGACATGGATTTGTTCAGTTCTACCTAAATAACCTTTTGTATCGGTTTCAAACGTTTCAAGGTCTAAGACGGTAATTGCGGTTATTCCTGAGACAATGTTTTCATCAAAATAATAAATTTCATTATAATCAACAATCTCTGTTTTTTGACTACCTTGATAATTAATCGTGGCTTGAGGTCTTGGATCATCTAAATTAATTTGGGTATTCGCGATGATATATAACTTATTATCAATGACACGATAATCGGCAAAATTCGCTTGTGTTTCATAAACATAGACTTCTTCTAAGGTCGTTTTATCGTAAACATACAATGCCCCACTATAGACATATGGATACCATACATCGAAATAGGGTTCACCGGATGTAGTAGTGGCTTTTCTTTCTAATTTCTCATAGACATAACCCACCAAAACAACATAATTATCCGTTAAGAACATCGTTGATAGATAGAACTCTTCAAAATCAATTTCTTTTTTTAAAGTCGCTGTTCCATCGATTGAGATATCAAGGATTGAAACTTGATTTCTTCCATATGGGGCATAAAAGATTCGATTTCCATCTGTTTTGATGATATCAGCTTCTTGAACCCCTTCAACTTGATTATTCGTATCAATGAAATCTCGATCATTATTTTGGGTATCCCCATTACCAACTACAGTTCCTGGATTAAGCCCGTCTAGTCCCAAATCAACTGAACCGTTGATGTTACCTTCCCAAACAATCCCTTCTTCATAGTAATAGTAATTATTATAGTTATCTATCATACTCACAAGTTTCTCTTTTGAGCCAACTGTTTTCACATTCACCATTTGTTTATCCACATAAAACGGTGGTTCAATCTTTTGGTTGAATGTTAAGATTGGAGTGATAGCTAAAATCATCACGAACGAGAGCGCTAAGGTTGTAAACCTTTTTTGTAAAATATTGTGACTTGGCTTAATTGGTTTTAGTGATTCACTTGTTCTGTATTTATTAAGTCTCTTAAGCCAAATACTGTCTTTAATGAGTAAATAAATCGTCACTAAAAACGTGATCGTTAATAATACGAGTAAGATTATTCCAAATTCTCTCATAATATGCCTCCTTTAAAGCATTAAGGTATGTTTGAAGTTTTTTAAATAACTTCTTGTGACTATTAGTTTATCGCCGCTCACCATGGTAAGTTCTAACTTTTGATTTAAAAGTGTTTTAATGTATCTAATATATTTGATGTTACAAATAAATGAGATACTGATTCTTACAAAATCATGTTTTGACAAACGTTCTTCTAATTGATATAACGGCGTCTTAAGGGTATAGGTCTGTTGGTTAATATCATGAAGATAAACTTGATCCAAATAAGATTCAAGATAGTTTATTTCATAAATATTTAGATTCACCCATCCATCAGTTGTTTCAAACAACATCATTTCTTTATTACCAGAAGCAAGGTTAACAATATCAGTAACCACATTTTCATCCAAGTTATCTAAAGAAACAACCGTTTGTGTATGATTGATGTCTTCTGTAATTAAGTTGTAAGAAGTTCTCAGTTTTAAGATCAGTGCTTCATCTTTAACTTTATCTAACAAAAGCTTTGCCATCTCTACACCACCTCCACTATAATCCACTTATTTATTTAAATAAATAGTTTAGCCATACCTTACCTTTAAAGAGGAATACCTTACTTATATTATAAACAAAAAGTGCCTAAATCCCTAGACACTTATAGTTAATATTTATTTAAGATTACTTTTTAACATAAGGAACATTATCCGGATCTGTATAGACTCTAATCCCTTGATTCAAAAGAGAAATCATTTCCATTTCTTCATTTGTTAAAACCAAATCCAAAGCTTTAAAGTTTTCTAATATTCTTGATGGTGTCACACTTTTTGGAATCATCATAATCCCTCTTTGAAGCCCCCAAGCGATAATAACTTGAGCCACAGATGCTTTATGATTGTCTCCAATTTTATCCAGTGTTTCATAGAATTTTCCTGTTCTATTAAAGACTTCACCTTTCATAAAAGGTCCATAAGATATCATTTTAATGTTGTTTTTATCAAGAAAAACTTTTAAAGGTTCCTGTTGTAAACCGGGATGCATTTCAACTTGGTTAACCGCTGGCATCACACTGGCAACTTTAAAGAGATCTAATAAATGATGAATTTGGAAATTAGAAACACCAATCGCGTGAGCTCTTCTGGTGTTATAACAAACTTCCATCCCCTTCCAGGTTTCTTGATTTAGAGCACTGTTAGAACTTGGCCAGTGAATTAAATACAAATCAACATACTCTAAGCCTAATTTAGATAAAGATTCATCTAACGCTTCACTTGCCTCTTTATAACCGAGTTTACGAGCACTTAGTTTCGTTGTTACAAAAATTTCTTCTCTTGGTATCCCTGAGTCTTTGATGGCTCTACCTATTTCTGTTTCGTTACGATAGGCTTGAGCGGTATCAATGTGTCTGTAGCCTACTTTTAAAGCTTCCTTAACGGTTTCATAACCATCTTGTTCATTCACTAAAAATGTGCCAATACCAAGAATGGGCATTTTGATGCCATTTGAGAGTGTCGTTGTCTTCATCGTTGTTCTCCTTTAGTTTTCTTGTAAATAGGTTATCTTGTCATTCGTTATATCATTAAGTAATGCTCTAATCATTTTATGCGCACTCATGTGGTCATGAATGCTAAACATACTAACCGTTGAGTGAATGTATCTTGCAGGTAAGCCAATCGTTGTTGAAACAACACCATCTTTATTGTATTGTGCTTTTGCCGCATCGGTGCCACCTTTAGAAAAATAAATTTGATGTTTTATTTCATTGTTTTTCGCAACTTCTTTAAAATAACTAAAAAGTGATGGTCTCATAATGTTGCTTGGATCATATAATCTAACTAAAAAGCCTTCATCCATTTTACCGGAAGCATTTGGATCTAGTAAGTCATTAAGTGGGCTTGCGTCTAGGGCAATAAACATGTCTGGACTAATCTTATAAGTAATGGTACCAGCCCCCCTTAAACCAATTTCTTCTTGAACCGTCGCCCCAATTGCAAGGTTAAACTCATAATCCTTATCATAACAGTCTCTAACGAGTTCTAATGCCATCCCAACACCCCACCTGTTATCGACCGCTTTTGCTATAACACGTTCTTGATTATGTGAATAAATGAAGTTGGTCTTAGGTAATACCATTTGACCAATTTCTATCCCAGCTTTTAATACTTCTTCTTTATTTTTTAAACCAACGTCCAAAACCATATCTTCAAAACTAACTTTTTGATCTTTTGATAAATGGGGTGGTACTGAACCGATAATGCCCGGAATATCTTTAGAAGGGGTATGAACATATAACAATTGCGAGATAAATACTTCTGGGATTAATCCCCCAATTGGAATTACTTTTATCGCACCATTAGGACGAATATCCGAAATCATTAATCCGACTTCATCCATATGTCCAGCAATCATGATTGTTTTCGCATTAAGATTCTTTGATTTCTTATAAGCAAAAATGCTCCCTAAATTATCTTTAACAATTTCATAGTTGGGATACTTTTCAATTTCTTCTAAAACAATTGTTTTGATATCTTCTTCCCGACTAGAAATCCCAAAGGCTTCTGTTAACTTTTTATAAATTGGATCTATTTTCATATTCTTCACCTCATGTATTTATTATAACATGTAAAAATACTGGCGTTAACTTTATTTCCAGTAAAGTATCGATAATAATTTATAAAAAAGCCCCTTTAATAATTAGGGGGCTTAAGTTATCTTATTTTTAATCTTCGATAGATGTATTTGTTGGTTCTTTTTCATGACTTCTAGATATCATCAGTAGGTTTGGTTTGAACATAGAAATAATCGCTAAAACTAGAATCCCTACGCCAAGAATGTTCTGTAACCAGGTAGAAAAACTTTGAGTATAACTAGGAATGGTATTTTTAATGATAAAGTAATCAAAAATATTGGTCACACTAAACACAAATCTAGCTGTAAGATACCACGGGATAAATTTTTCTTCATCAAAGAATACCAACAAAATAATCGGTAAAACAAACGCTAAAGATCCACTAAAACTAACGAACAACAAATAATACGCAAGCGCTATTAGTGGTAATAGAAAGTTTCTTAAATACTTAAAATTTAATTTAGGTATTTCTCTTCGTAATAGGGTTACAATCACAATGACTAAAAAGACAAAGATAGCGAAGACGACAAAATGATAAAATCCTGCAAATGTCGATAAAGAGATTGTTCCATCAATTAACGTTCTAATGAAAGACAAGCCTCTTTCAATTATTAAAGTTAATATAAAGAACGTTGCGCCTAATAAAGTTTTTCCTTTTGATACGGTAAATATTACCACAAAACTTAATAAAGCTGCTGATAATAAACCACCAATCATAAAGGTTTGTTTAATAACTGTGTCACCAAAATAATAGAATAGCACATCTAATAAAGCAAATAATGCATACACCATAACAGCAATCATTACCCCTATAGAAAGGATATCTTGAGGTTTTTGAATCTTATACTCTCCGTTATTCATATTAATCTCCTTTTTTAGTAAACCACTAATTCAAAATGAATATACTTTATTTCATTATTACCATTTTATTTTCTCAATTGCAATTAATTTTATTTCTGACATATAAAATACTATAAAATTACGATAATTTAATTACCTTCAAGTTCAATGTTTTTCATATTTTATAAAGGTAATTATAGCTTTATATTAGACATGTATAATTTATTTTATTTAATAAAAACTACAAACTCTAATCCAATTTACATAAATCTTTGGTTAAATTCCCAATAAATAAACCCCGTTATATTGGGTTGCATTTTCAAGCCAATTTACCAAAATTTGAAACTCTATTGGCTTTTTTTCTTTAATTATATCTATCAATTTTTTGATATCGTTCACAGTATAGTAATTTATTCCGAATATATCAACAATACCCGTTTTCTGATTATTATATGTAACCATATTAAAAATGGTCCCATAATTATCTATGAAACAATCAATGTCATTAACGTGTATATACAGAGAGTCATCCTTCCAATGTTGTATCGAATTTACAGTAACAATCTTTTTCAATTTAGTATCAGCGCTTAATCTACAATATTGAATTTCAATAAAAGCTGATCCTCCAAATTTTCTTCGTTCTTCAATGTCATTAAATATGTGAAACATACTAGACACCTCCAAAAAAACTGTCATAGTCTATAAACAAGTTTGTACTGTTAACTCTTTTTTTCTCTACTAGATATTCCTCATAATGAAATGCCCCAACCGAGCCAACTATCCCTTTAACTTCAAATACTTTAATAAAAGATTTTATATTTGCCATATCAAATGGATGTTCTAAGAAATAGTGATACTGTTCTACCATTTTCATTTTTCCAAGAAAGCAATTGTTTATAAATTTTACGCTCTAACTTCATCAAAACCAGCTCTCACAACATTATTAGAAACGTTTTTACGTTTTTATAACAACATATTTCTCACGTTATTTGATTTTTTAAGTTTTTATGAATCACGTTATCGAAATTTTTACTTGTAGGTACCAATAGATACAACTCGAGTTAGTCAACTTTAACATTATATAATCGTGTGGATAATTGAATAAGAATTTCATGCAGGCAAGAAATTTTTCTGTTTTCATCTTCTAAATGACTCTCGATAATATGCAGATAGAGATAAAATAGCCTTTCTGTAAAAAAAGGTCTAATACATTTGTATCAAACCTATTCATTCAATATGGCTTTGATTACCTATTTTTAATACAAATACGCACCCCTACTAAATATTAGTGCACCCTTGTAAATATTTTACGCACCCCTAGCAATTTCTCTCGCATATATAGACACTTCTTTACTAATATTATATCTTTATTCTCTTTTCTTTGTGTCTATTTTATTATAACCATTCCAACAAATGGGTTTTTTATTATGAAATTAATATATTAGACAATGATTAAATGATTACTAAAGCTATATTAGATAGAATAATTCATCATTCTTATCTATTTAATATAACTGGTCCATCATACAGACTTAAAGATAAACTTGAATTAAGACAAAGTGAGGAATCTTAACTGCACCTCCTTTTGTTCATTCTTAACTTGACATTTATACAAAAAAAGAACCAATCATTAATTTGATTAGTCCTTATTCAGATAACAGTGTTCATATTTTATTGTTTTATAGGTTTAAATATACCTATTTTTAATTTACTAGTTTTTACTACTATAAGCATATCTAATACTTACTCAAGTATACCATTTTCCTATTTTTTATAATTAGAATAGTTTACAATTGTTTACTATATAAAAAAATGCGGATTTATTTCCTCATTTCGTAGTTTTGCTTTTAAAGCACTCATTAGATTATTGAGCAAAATGTGTGTGTTTTGTTACCCATTTTTTCATACTGATGCTCAACCAGAAGCTATAAATACCAAAAGTAATTAAACATAATAATAACCACTTAATCCAACTACCAAAAAGTTGAGTAGCTTTGCCATCAAATTCTAATCTTTTTCCATTTATTACAGTATGCTTTACTTCCCAATTTTTAACCATGCAAACTGCCCATGGGAAACAAATACCTAATGTAAATACTGTAACAAGAAAACCTAGAATTTGCCAACCAATTTTTTGAAGTAATCCTCCATCAAAATATGATTCATTCATTCTAAAACCTCCTTTCATAACACATATGTAAAATAAAAATTATTTTAACCTCAAATAAAAAATTGAAGTTATAGTCTTTAAAAAAACATTAATTTAATATTAAATAAATAAAACTTCGATTAAATGTTACCATTTATTGCCATATTTGTCTATTCTTTTTTATTTATTGTTTTGGTTTCCTTTATACCCTTTGAAATGAAAAAAAGACCAGCAAATAGCATGAAATATCACTACTACTGATCTTATTAAAACTAGCGGAAAGGAAATATCTCCCTATCCGCCGCCAATTATATGATGTTTGATATTGTATCAAAACTTGTAATTCAATATGGCTTTGATTACCTATTTTAATACAAATACGCACCCCTAGCAGAAATCACGCACCCTTGATTACAAATCGTGCACCCTTAAAAAGCCATTAAAAAGTTAACAACAATTACTACCTTTGCAACAACAAGATTGACCTTTTTGATCATCGCTGCTTTCTTCCAAACTTAAAACTTTATAAACAGCTTACCGTATTGCTTTTGCAGGGATATCCTTATATTCATTTCCATCATATATAATAGTCCTGCAATATGAATCTTTCCCCACTAGGGTAGGGCATGATTGGCAATAATTAGTTGAAACATTTATATTTATTACATTCTCTATTTGAACTTCATTAATTAAGAGACTATTTGATTGTTCCATATCCTGAGTAGATAATTTAGTATCAATTAACTCAACAGTGATATTTTTTGATCCTAGAACTCTATTAAGCCTTTTTACTTCGTGATATAAATTTTCACCAGTGTCATAACATCTATCACATGTTTCACCATCAACATCCAGGTGTCTCCATTCAATGTTAAGTGTAGTCATTTATATTATCTCTTTACTTAATAGAATTAAACCATTTTTTACTCTATTTACTAAATCAATAACTTTAGATTCTATTAATTTTGCTGTTTCAATAAATACCTCAATTGGTTTGCCTGTTGGATCATCTAAACCCCAATCCTCACGATGCAATGATGGTAAATAAGGGCATTCAACTTCGCATCCCATCGTCACAATGATATCAATATCTGGTAATAAATCAATTAATTTAGACTTTTGCGTTTCTTCCATATCGACATGGTAGATATCTTTTATTACCTTAACTGCATCCTGATTTATCTGATTCTTTATATGAGTTCCTGCTGAATATGTCTCAAAAGTATCAGAAGCTAAAAGTTTAGATATTGCTTCTGCCATTTGTGAACGGCATGAGTTGTGAACACAAATAAAAGCTACTTTATATTTTTTCATTTGCCATGCTCCCTGTTTTCTTCTGGAAACCAGTGCTTAGTTTTATTAGCAATCTTTACTAGAATCAACATAACTGGTACTTCTGTTAATACACCAACTACGGTGGCTAAAACTGCTGGAGAGTTAAGCCCAAATAAAGCTATTGCCACTGCTACTGATAACTCAAAGAAATTAGATGCTCCAATCATTCCCGCTGGTGCTGATATATCATGTGGTAATTTAAGCCATTTACTTGCACCATAGGCAATGAAGAAAATTAGGAATGTTTGAATTACTAATGGTACTGCAATCAATAAGATGTGAATTGGATTGTTGACAATAACTTCTCCTTGAAACATAAATAGTAAAATCAATGTTAAAAGAAGACCAACCACAGTTGCATTATCAAACTTCTTAATAAATTTATTATCAAAAAACTCGATTCCCTTTTTCTTGATAACAAAGTATCTTGTTAGAAAACCACCTAATAGTGGAACCACAACAAATATAACAACGGATAATATTAAAGTATCCCAGGGAACAGTAACGTTACTTACTCCAAGCAGTAGTTTAACAATTGGAATAAAAGCCACTAAAATAATCAGGTCGTTTGTTGCTACTTGAACCACAGTATACGCAGGATTACCTTTTGTTAAGTGGCTCCAAACAAATACCATTGCTGTACAAGGTGCTGCACCTAATAATATTGCACCTGCTAGATACTCGGTAGCTAAATTTGGAGTAATAAATGTTTTGAAGATAACAAAGAAGAAAAGATAAGCAATAGCATACATAGTGAATGGTTTTATTAACCAGTTAGTAATCCACGCTACATATAACCCTTTTGGATTCTTTTTCACATTTTTGATACTTTGGAAATCTACCTTCATCATCATTGGATAGATCATTATCCATATTAATATAGCAACTGGTATTGAAACTTTTGCATATTCGAATTTATTCAAAAACTCTGGTACTGAAGGTATGAAGTTTCCAATTAAAATCCCAATACCCATACAAATTATTACCCAAACAGTTAGATATTTTTGAAAGAAACTTATACCTTTATTTGAATTTACACTTTCCATAACTTCCTCAATTAATTGTGCCATGAAACTACTACAAAGTTCCCATTTGACACATTCTTTACTTTTTCAATCCATTCCTTTTCAGATTTTGCCTTTGCTCTTAGAATTGAATTACTTACATTAATTACAAGTAAGCTCTGATTTACCACCCACCATTTACTATGAATGTCTGCTCTTTGCAAATCTTCATGTAAACGTATAGCTTCAAATACTGGTGTTGTTTCAGCCAAAGTAACAATAACAACTTCAGTTTCTTTTTCGTTCTTTAATCGAGGAAGCAACTTATATACTGATTCGGGAATTTCACCATTTGATCTGCTAATCTCTTTACTATAACTTTGTGTTGATTCAAGCAACAACAATGTATGACCAGTTGGAGCTGTATCAATAACAACAACTTCATTATCAGCCTTATCCACAATTTCTGCGAACGCTCTAAAGACAGCTATTTCTTGAGTACATGGACTTCTTAAATCTTCTTCAATGTACTTCACATCTTCTTCGCTCATCGTTTCACGTGCTTTTTCTAAAACAGCTTTTTGATAATCCTTTAGTACTTCTTTTTCATCTATATGAGATGTTGAAAGATTTGTCATTTCATGAGCGACAAAATCAAGATGATTTGCTGGATCAGTTGTCGTAAGATGTACTTTTAATCCTTTTGCTACGAGTCCTTTAGCAATCTCAGAAGCAATAGTAGTTTTACCAACTCCGCCTTTACCCATAGTAAAAATAATTTTTTTACCACTTTGGTACAAATCTTCAATTAATACTTGTATTTTATTAAATTGTTCTGCTTCTGTATATTCTAAATTTGTAGTAATTGTATTATCTTTTTTTAGGAACTCTCTCACCTTTTCTATTCCAGTCACATTATATGATTTAAGTGGAATAGTAAAAATTTTGAGATTTTGTAAGTTCATTGGAATTTGGGATAATGATTCTTTTTGTAATTGAACCATCTTTTCAGAGATATCATCATTAGATTCTCGCAGTACCCCATTGATAATTAACACTTGACTTCTAATCCCTAAATCAGATAATTCAATACTCGTACGATTAGCTTCCATTATCGGTGATACCTGTGGACGAGTTACTAAAAACATGGTTGTTAATGCTTCATTTGAAAGAGTATCAACAGCAGTTTGGTATCGTTCTCTTTGATTAGTTAAGCCAGACAATTGTCCTAAGCATGATGCACCTGTTGTATTTTCATTTAAGAAATTAGTCCAAGCAGATGGTAATTCAAGCATACGTAAAGTATGCCCAGTTGGAGCTGTATCAAAGATGATGTGGTCATATTTATTTTTAATTTCATCATCTGTAATTAAATGTGCAAACTCATTAAATGAAGCAATTTCAACTGTACATGAACCTGATAACTGTTCTTCCATGTTTCTTAGGACATCAGCTGGGAATATTCCTCTATACGGTCCAATGACAGATTCACGATACTCTTCAGCAGCTTTTAATGGATCTACATTGATAATATCTAAATTAGTACATTTAGTAATTTTTGTTGCCTTGTTTCCGATTGAAGTTTCAAAAACATCTTGAAGATTGGAAGCAGGATCTGTGCTTATAAGTAATACTTGCTTACCGCTATCGGCTAATGAAACAGCTATAGAGCAAGATACTGAAGTTTTGCCGACACCACCTTTGCCTGTAAAGAATAGATACTTTGTTAAACTGATATCTTCAACCTTAAAATTCTTATAATCATCCGTCATTAACAAGAACCTACTTTGTCACCACAACAACATTTTTTTGATTTTTGAGTGATATTCGAATTTAGTTCACTTACATCTATTCCAAGCCATTCTGAAAATTCCTTTCTTGAAGGATAACATCCTGATTTAACAACCTCTCCGTTTAATATTGTAATTGGTAATGCTTCTGAACCTTTACTTTTTAGCAATTCACTAACCTTTTGATTTTGAACGAACGCTTGAGGTTCTTGCGATAAGTTATGTCTTACAACATTAAACCCTTTTTTGTTTAAAATATTTGCGATTGTAGATACTCGTAATAATTCGGGATCTACACTGGGCCCACATACACCTGTTGAACAGCACATAGCTGGATCAAAAATTTCTAATTTGCTCATTTTTTGTATCCTCTTTTAACAACAATGGTTTTCTGAAGGTGATTTTATAGTATTGCAAACACACCCTTCTTTTTCTTCTACGAGATTATTTAAATTTGATAGAAACATTTTTGCATTTTCTTTATTAATTGAATATCTCATCCACGAACCATCTTTTCTGCCATTAACTAATCCAGAATCAGTTAGCATTTTCATGTGGTAACTTAAAGTTGATTGTGAAACGTTGACTAGTTCTAAAATGTCGCATGCACACATTTCGCCACACGATAAAATATCAATAATTTTTAATCTGGTTTCATCTGAGATAGCTTTAATGATTGGTACTAATTTAGAATATGTATACGCCATAAACTTAACCTCCTTAATATTATATGCGGATATGATATCGAAAGTTATCGATATGATAATATTCTACTACTTATATCGAAAGCTGTCAATGTGTTTGTACTAAAAGTTTTACAATTTTTTAAAAATAAAGAAAAAGAGTGAACTGATACCAAAAACCTGTACTTAATGTAAACTAAGATATATTCAGGAGGCATCATATGAAGGATAAAAAGAAAAAGAGACTTATAAATAGTCTATTTTAAGGCTACTACAGGTCTCTATATTGCTTTATAAAACAGGCGGATAGGAGGTTTTTTCCTTTCTGCCGCCAAATAAAAAAGGCTTGACGTTGTATCAAACCTATGCATTCAATATGGAGCAAGCGAGGGGAATCGAACCCCCAATATTTGCTTGGGAAGCAAAAGTTATACCATTTAACTACGCCTGCATAAGATTATTATAAATCTTAATATAATAATCTTCAATCTCTATTTTTCTAATAATTGAATGGTTTGACTAAGTCTATGTAAACCTTCTAATAACTGTTCGGTTGAACAAGCAAAGTTTAAACGGAAATAGCCTTCACTGTCTGGACTATAGATTGTCCCTTTAGCCATTAAAATATGATGTTCCATAAAGGCTTTTGATACTTCTTCACAAGAAACATTTAAATATTGTAAATTAATCCAAAGTAAATAAGTGCCTTCAACTTTTGATAAAATCGCTTGAGGATGATGTTTCTTAAAGTAATCTTGAATGATTCTATAGTTATTCGTAAGGTGTTTATTTTGTGCAATCAGCCAATCGTCACAATCTTTATAGGCAGCTTTTAAGGCAGTGATGGATAACAAGCTAGGGTTCTTAAAGAAATTATCCTCTGTTATTTTCCTATAAGTTTCCATTAAATAATCATTTTTCGAGATGACTAAACTGATATGTAAACCGGCAATATTAAAAGATTTAGAGGGGGAAATAAAGACCATCATGTTTTCATAAAGATGGTAATAATTCATCAAAGAAATAAACTTGTTATCATTAAGAATGATATCTGCATGTATTTCATCGCTTAGAAGATAGACATCATATTTTTTAGCTAGTAAAACGAGTCTTTTTAGTTCTTCATCACGATAAACTCTTCCCACTGGGTTATGGGGATTACATAAAATCATTATTTTATAGCCTTGAGCAAATAAACCTTCAAGGTGATCAAAATCCATTTTATAGTAACCCTCTTCTTCAATTAATTTATTTTCAATGACTTTTTTGTTCGTTTTTTCAATTAACCCATAGAACATATTATAAACAGGTGTTTGAATAATGACACCTTCTGATTTAGCATCAAGCATTTTTATCGCATAAAATAACGAACCAACCACACCCATTGTCGTGATAATTTCACTGGGATTAATCGAGTAACCATAATGCCTCTTCACATAGTTAATAATAATTTGATAATAGGTATCATCAAAATAGGTATACCCAAAAACACCATGATTGACACGAAGATTAAGCGCATCTATAATCGGTTTAGGTGATTCATATTCACTATCGGCAATTGTAAAGGGAAGACAATCATCTCTTATAACTTGATCCCACTTAATACTTTGAGTGTTTTTTCTATCCACCGTTTTAAACATTCTTATCGATCTCCTTTTTTAACAATCCCGCTAAATAACCACTACTCCAAGCCCATTGTAAGTTATACCCACCACTCTTGCCATCGATATCTAAAACCTCACCGGTAAAATATAACCCTTCTACTAGTAAGCTTTCTAAAGTAGTTTTATTCACTTCTTCTAAATTAACCCCACCAGATGTTACTTGAGCATCATCAAATCCATCTGATCCAATCACTTCAAACTCAAACCCTAATAATATTTTAATGAGTTTTTTTACTTCCTGTTTATTCAAAGATGAAACAGCCCGATTATAATTCTTAATGCCAGCTTCTTCTAAGACTGGGATAATTAATTTCTTATTAATTAAACCAACTAAACCATTAAAGACTGTTTTATAAGATAACCGATTAAATCTTTTTAATAGTGTTTCTTCATTAGAATCCACAAGTCTAACCACAACCGTTGTTTTTTTGTTGGCATTGACACTAAAATTAGCCTGTTTAGAGAGACTTAAAATGCCTAAACCGCTAATACCAGTCTTGTTAAAGATGACATCATCATAAACCTCATCAATAACTTGATTATCAGAGATAAGTTTTAGATTATTTGTAAACCTTACGCCACTCATTTCATTTAAATATTGATGCTTCAATTTTAATCGAGTCAATGAAGGAACCAGTGATGTAATCGAGTGCCCAAACGTTTTCGCAATCATATATCCATCTCCAGTAGATCCAGATTGTGGTAAACTAATTCCCCCGGTGGCAACAATCACATTTTTACTAATTAAGCTGGAAGAGTCAGTGAAATCAAGTTTAAATAAGCCACTATTTTTAGTGACTAACCGAACTTCTTTTTCATATAATATCTCAACTTTTAATCTTTTAAGTTCTTCTTCAATTACATCCATGATTGATTGGGCTTGTTCACTGGCTGGGTAACATCTGCCTTGGCCTTCCTCAAGTTTCATTAACCCTAGATCATCAAAAAGTTTAAGGGTATCTTTAACACTTAAAACACTTAAGGCGCCTAACACAAAATCACTATTGTAGTCTTTAGAAGAGGCAAAAACATTGGTAAAATTACAACGACCATTTCCCGTTGCGAGAATTTTCTTACCAAGTTTATTGTTTTTTTCGATTAATAGTGTTTTATAGCCTTGTCTGCCAGCAGATAAAGCAGCCATCATACCAGAAGCGCCGCCGCCGATAATTACCACATCTATCAAGTTATCACCATTTTCATTATACTATTAATTAGGCCTGATTTAAATAGTAATAGCCCTAAAAAACCGAATGATTTTGTCATTCGGTTATATTTTGTTATTGTTTGGAAGTGTCATTCTTTTTGATTGAAATAAAGTCGACGCCACTACGTTTATCAATTTTATAATAATTATTTAAGCTGGCGTGAAAGAATGGTAACGCACTATTATTTTTAAAACCGTAGTTTTTCGGTGAAAAGTCAGTTTGACGTTTCTTTAATAAGGCAATCGCTAATGAAAACTGTACTTCACCATTTTCATCTTTATTTTCATTAATAATGGAGTTAACTACTTTAACTAATTCTTCAATACGATCATCTTTTTTATTTGTTACCTTTTCAACTTCTTTTTCTAATTTATTAGCGAGTTCTTTCGTATCTTTAATTCTTGTGTCAATATTAATAAAATAGTTACATTCGACTTTAAATGGTTTTGGGGTTGACTCAATGCCCGCACCAATCACAAACTTATTTTCATTTTTAAGCTTTGTCGCCAGTGGGGTTAAATCAGAATCTGATGATGCCAAACAAAAACAGGTAATATAATCCTTATTTAACAAATCCATCGCCTCGATCGCAATTCTTATATCTGCTGCATTTTTTCCTTTGGTATAAGGAATTTGTAGTTTAGGGTTGATCCCTAATGTTTGCAGTTTTTCAATGAATTTATGTTTCGTTGCCTTATTCTTATTCGTAATCGTACTATCCAAATCAGAAAAATACGCTTCTTTAATAATAATATCGCCATATTCATTTAATTCTTCAAACAATACTTTCAAAAATTCTTCGTTGTTAAAATTATCATAATCGATTAAAACTGCAATTTTATGATTGTTTTCAGCTATTGCCATAATAAAATCTCTCCTTGTGTAAAAACACCTTCATGTGATTAAAAATCATCTTTATCTATTTATTTGTGTAAGTCTATTGTCAACCACAATAAAACATGTTTATAATCTATTACTATTATACAACATTTTTAAATTTAATGTAGAAATTAAAGCCGTTTTATAGATAATGGTTAAATCCAATTATTATTGAAAGAACAATAACAATTGAAATAAAGTCATTGTTCTTCAAGTAACATAACTTCAAGTTATTTAATAAATTTCACCCTTTTATCTAGCCTCTTTTTTAATGAGCCCTTGACTTAGGGTACACAAAACATTTTGATTGATACTGTTTTTCAATCAATTAATACAAGTTCTAAATCAAGGTTTTCTATAAATATTTATTATAAAATTCATTGATTGAATGCATTAAATCTAAATTTAATTCTGAAATCAGTTCATTATCAAGTTCAGCATAAAATGCTTGATTAATCGTGTAGGGGATATTACCACCGTATGAATTATATAATTCTAAATAGGTTTCATTCACACCATTAATGTAATTAATCGAAGCTTCAGACCTAAATAAATTAGCGTGTCCACCATGAATTCCCCTGGTTGTAATATATTCAACATTTTGATTGGCGATTTTATCTTTTTGAGCGATTATTGAATCTCGATCATAAGACACCACATCATCGCTTTCTCCATGAATTAATAATACCGGGACATCACTTTTATTAATGCCATTTACCGCCGTCATCTTGTACTTATTGCCAAATAAATAGGTTGATAGATTGATAAAAATGGTTTTTCTAAATAACCATACCACCCCAACCTATCTAGCATGACATTTTCGACAAATGTTTTAGCTGAATTCACGCCAGCCACACTGACAACCGCCGTAATATCATGGTCGTAATTAAGAATATTTGTAACCGCGAAGCCGCCCCACGAATGTCCAAAAAGTAAGACATCTAACGTATTCAAGGAATCCTCTTGTTCGACATAATTTAACGCGGCATCTAAATCTAAGACTGCTTGTGAAAACCCAATTGTTGATTTTCCTTCACTTTCATAACTCCCCGTACAGTTATACCCTAACACCCGATAACCATGATTAACAAAAAAACATGATTTGTGGCAAATAATCATCGGCTCCACCACCTAATCCGTGTGCCAATACAATTAGGCCTTTGTCATTCGTACTGCCATAAATATACCCCGTAAGTTTATTTTGATTAGAATAAAATGAAATATTCTTTCGAGGGTATGTTTCTTTAATGTCCTCATAATTATTAATCCCTGCCGTAATGGTGTAATCTGGCCTTTTAACTTTAGTAAAACTACTGTCCATCGTATTTTTTACACCGATTATTGAAGTGATGATAAACACTAAAATAATCCCTAAAAGAATTATAGAAATCCATCTTGTTAGTTTCTTCATTGGTTCCTCCAAACGATCTATTTTTATAATGATTATAACATAGTGTTTATAACAAAATGATCCCTTTATGTAAACTAAATTTTTAAGTTTTAAGTACTCATTAAGACAATCCTTGATTCTATTAATCAATAGAAATCAAGGTTGTTTTACTTATAGATGCTGATTTGACGAGGTAATCTTATAGATAATTCTAAATTTATAATAAATGGTTCTTAAGATAGTACTTGTTGTAGAATTTATCTTAGTGAGGTTATTAAAATATGGTATACTTATTTATAGAAAGAGATGATATTAATAATGAAAGCAAAAGTATTTGATGCCCATTCTGACATACTTTATGATGTTTATCAAAGTAGTTTGAAAGGCGATTTAAATCGGTTTGTTAATTATCATGAACCCCAATTAAAAGGCCAAGTTACCGGTGGGATTTGGACAGTCTATTCACCGAATGAATTTAATCTGATTGAAGCTTTGAGTGTCAGTAAAGGGTTAGTTGATTTAAACGCATTTGAAGTTATATTAGGCATTGAAGGTTTAAGAAATCTATCAAGTGTTTCTGATATGCAAAAGATTTATGATCTAGGCTACCGACATGCGATGTTAACATGGAATGAAGCAAATGCTTATGCGACAGGTGTTAAAGGACCTATTGATAGGGGCATTACGGAAAAAGGCTATGAAGTATTAGACTTTATGATTAATCACGATATGATTATCGATTTATCACATTTAAATGAAAAATCATTTTACGATGTTTTAAAATACACCCATAAAAACATCCTCGTTTCACATAGTAATTTAAAGAAATATAAAGAGCATCCTAGAAACTTAAGTGATGACCAACTTCTAAAATTAAAAGAAGCCAATGGTCTTTTAGGTTTAACGTTGGCTGGAGGCTTTATTGCCGATGAAGAAAAAGACCGAAATCTCGATACCTTGATGCTTCATTTAAAGGAAGCGATTCGAGTAATGGGTATCGATAATGTTTGTTTTGGGTTTGATTTTATGGATTACTTTAATTATGAAAAAACGATGAATATTGAAGAACTTAAAGATGCCTCAGAATTACAGGCGTTAATCAATAAGCTTATTAGTGAAGGTTATTCTACAAAAGAGATAGAAAAACTAACCTATTATAATTTGTATAATAGATTTAATAGACATATTTTTAGTCATCTTTAATTCACAATTTAATAATAAAAACTCAACGAACTAATGAATAAGATATCTTGTTTTAGTGGTCGTTGAGTTTTTTGTATACTAAGACTAAGAGATTACTTCTAGTCTTAGGAAACGAGATATTCTTGTGAAAATCTGGCATATCATGTAAATTTGAAACGTTGAAAACTAGTAACAACTTGGTTATCACTTTTACTTACTAAACTTTCATTAAATACGCTGGCAGATAGAGAAAAATATCCCTTTATATCAATAAAAAAGGCTTGATCGATTCTATCAAACCATTGCTTTTAATATGGTGGAGGCAAAGGGGATTGAACCCATGACCCCTTGCACGTCAAGCAAGTGCTCTCCCGCTGAGCTATGCCTCCAATTTAGCTTTTAGGCTATAAATTGGACCTAATAAGCGTTTTTTAGTTTCATATTCACTAATTGATTCTCCAACTGGTGAATCATATGAAATTTCAGTTATAATGAATCCTTCAGACTCAAAATAATCAATAGAATCCTTAAATAATTCTAAGTGATCCGACCTAAATTCAATTATACCATCTTTAGTTAAATATTGTTTATATAATTTCAAAAAAGTAGGAAACGTAAGTCTTCTTTTATGATGTCTTGTTTTTGGCCATGGATCTGAGAAATTCAAGTATATAGTACTGATACTATGGCATTCAAAATATTTTTCTAAATGAAGGGCATCATCATTAATAATAAATAAGTTTTCTAAAGCCTGTTCTTCTTGTTTTTGAACAATCCGATAAGCCACATTAATATCTTTTTCTAAAGCAACATAATGCTTGTCTTGATGTAAAGATGCTAATCCATAAATAAACTGACCTTTACCTGATCCGATTTCTAACTGTAACGGTTTATCTCTTTTAATAATATTATTTTCTTTTGTCACGTAGGTAGAGTTATTAACCCCACTACTTGCTAGCTTTATTTTCTTCGTTCTCACTTACTTTAATCACCCAAAATGCGGCTAAAAAGCCAATTATTAATAATAAACCACCAATAGTCCATTCAACTGTACCAAATGTGTTTAATGGGGTGTCTTTATGTAACATAATAAGAATGCTGATTGGACAGGCGATTAACATCCCCAAAACAGCAGCGTAAAATTGAATTTCAAACTTATTCATTATCCATTTGGTCAATTTAACAGAACCGATTAATCCAATGATAAAACTAATGCCTAGGATACTTATGGGTAATATATATTGTGGTAAATTGGTAAACTGAAACTGAATAATACTTTCAAAGATGTCTTTACCCATAAACAACAAATGTGAATAATAACCTAAAACCATTAATATCACTGACCCACTTATTCCAGGCGCTACCACTGAAAAGGCGATTAATATTCCCAATAAACCTAAAATGAGATAATAAACCCAACCTTCATGTATACCAGTAAAACTATTGATAAGCGGTAATAATACCACTAGTAAAAAGCCAACTATAAAGATAAAAATATTTTTTAGATTTATATGCGGTTTAACCATCTGAAACATTGGTTTAATCCCACCAATTAACAACCCAATAAAAGCCAGTGTGGTCGCCAGTGGAAAGGCTTCATAGCCATAACTTAATAACAAGAATCCCGCAAAAATACCTATTAAAATACCCACTAATATTTCCCATATCGATAATATCGCTTTAATGGGATGTTTAAACAATAAATCAAACGCTTCAATTAAGCGTTTGTAGATATTAAAAATGATTGCCAGTGTTCCGCCACTTACACCCGGCACTACATTCGCAAGCCCTATTATTGCACCTTTTAAAAACATTAAAAACTTATTCATCGATATTCGCTAATTTCTTTTCTTTTAATAGTACTTCTAGTTTATCAACCGCATCAGCACCGTCATCACCTGTGGCAACGATACTGAATTTTTGACCTCGATAAAGCCCTAAGCTCATTAAACCCATAATCGATTTCATATCCGCACTGCGATCATTCGATTCTATCATAACTTCACTTTCAAACTGATTTGCGACCATCACTAGTTCAGTAGCCGGTCTGGCGTGAATGCCTTGTTCACTTGTAACAACAAAGTTCTTTTTCATTTAATTACTCCCCTTAAACTTTCTACGATTTCTTCGGTGTTATTCTTAAATGTCACAACCATCATCGATCCTTTTAAGAAAACCCCATTGGTTTGTTCTTTTAAGCCCTCTAAATTAACTTTATTTAAATCAGAAACGGTGATTCTCACCCGTTTTTGAACCTGTTCAATCGCTATGATATTATCTTTTCCGATCAGTTCTAAAATCCAGTCAACGTTAACTTTAGGAGAAATGTCTTGATTATTAATTTTTCGTTTTGGTCTAATAAATAGAAGATAAATCCCAATCCCGACAATGAGTATTAAGGCGACTATCCCGATAACGATCCTTTGTTCTAAATTCATATTTTAACCCTCAGTATTCATTATAATTAATAAACGGTAAATTTACAAGTAAAAATCCTATCTCTAAATGGTATAATAAAGATTAGAATACAAAAAGAGGGGTATTAAATGACACAATTTATTGAGTACATTAAATATATGATTTTAGGCTTGGTCCAAGGTATCACAGAAATACTGCCGATTTCATCTTCTGGGCACCTAGTCTTATTTCAACATTTATTAAATCTTCAAGAACCCGGTTTAACCTTTGAAATGTTTACCAATATGGCTTCTTTTATAGCGATCGTTCTTCTTTTTTATAAAGACATTTGGACATTAATTAAACACTTTTTTATCTTCTTATTTAAACCGCAACAAAGAGATGAAGTAAAAGATGATTTTATGTATACAGTCAAGTTGGTGATTGCGATTATCCCAATTGGTATTGCTGGACTGCTTTTTAAAGATCACATGGGTGAATTTAAAACCTTACTAAGCGTTGGAATCGCCTTATTCTTAACTGGTGGCTTGTTAATCGGCATTTATCTTACTAGAGAATTAAGAACATCTCATGAAGAAGTCACATTCAAAGATGCCCTTATTATGGGCCTAACCCAAATGTTTGCGATATTTCCTGGTATTTCTAGAAGTGGTTCGACTATTATCGGCGGTAGAGTACAAAGCTTATCACTTAAATCGATCTTAAAGTTTTCCTTCTTATGTTATATTTTAATTAGTATTCCTACCAGTGCCCTTAGTATTTATGAGGTGATTAAACTAGGTGAAGCCATTAACTGGGCTGGCTATTTACTTGCTTTTGGGGTTACTTTGGTGGCGACTTATTTTACAGGAAAGCTCGTGATGAAAAAATTAAAAGTAGATCATCTAATCTACTTTGGAATTTATTGTGTCTTAATTGGCATAACTGCTTTTGTTTTACACTTTGTTATCTAATAAACATGGCATCGCCAAATGAGAAGAAACGGTACTGCTGTTTAATCGCTTCTTGATAGGCATTTAAAACAAGTTCTCTTTTCGAAAAAGCACTGACTAACATAATTAAGGTTGATTTTGGTAAATGAAAATTCGTAATTAAAGCATTCGTTACTTTAAATTGATAACCCGGATAAATAAATATCTCTGTTTCAAAATAACCTGGATTAAAACTATCCGTATAATTAGATTCTAAAACTCGAATTGACGTGGTTCCAACCGCGACAATTCTTTTTTTATTTTTAACCGCTTGATTCAGTTTATTTGCCGCTTCTTGGTTAATAAAATAATGTTCTTTATGCATATGGTGATTTTCAACGAATTCTTCTGTGGTCGGTCTAAATGTCCCTAATCCTACATGAAGGGTAACTTCAATGATTTCGATGCCTTTGTCTTTAATTTTAGTTAAAAGATCTTTGGTAAAATGAAGTCCCGCTGTCGGTGCTGCAGCACTGCCAGTTTCTAAAGCATAGACGGTTTGATAACGGTCTTTATCCTGAAGTTTCTCATGGATGTAAGGTGGTAGTGGCATTTCACCTAACTGATCTAGTATCTCTAAGAAAATACCTTCATAAACCATTTCATATTCAACAATGCCTTCGCCTAAATGTCTTAAGCATTTGGCTTTTAGTAATCCATTCCCAAAAGAAATAATTTGTCCTATTTTAATCCGCTTAGAAGGCTTGGTTAAACATTGCCAAACATCCCCTTTATTTTCTAGTAATAAGAGTTCTACTTTACCCATAGTGTCTTCTTTAAGGCCAATCAGTCTTGCGGGTAAGACTTTCGTATTATTCATCACTAAAACGTCATTACTATTGAGTTCATCAATGATGTTATAAAAATGTTTATGTTCTAGTGCTCCAGTTTTTTTATTCATCACTAAAAGCCTTGAATGATCACGTTTATCAATTGGATGTTGTGCAATCAAGGTTTCTGGTAAATTAAAATCAAACAGTTCGGTTTTCATTTCTCAAAAATCCCTTTGTAAAATTTAATGTTTAAGAGTTGATAACTTTTTTCTAACGCAACTCGACCTCTTGCGGTCCGCTTGATATAGCCTTCTTGAAGTAAATAAGGTTCATAAACATCTTCAACCGTAGTAACTTCTTCACCAATTGAAGCACTAATGGCCTCAATCCCAACGGGTCCACCATTAAATTTTTCGATAATGGCTCTTAAATAATCTTGGTCGGTTTGGTCTAACCCAGATGAATTGATGCCTAATTTGGTTAAGGCAAGGTTTGTCACCTCATTGGTAATGTTGCCATCACTTATAATTTCGGCAAAATCTCTAACGCGTCTAAAAAGCCGGTTCACAATTCTTGGGGTGCCTCTAGAACGTCTAGCCAGTTCAATAACGGCATCCTCATCTATTTCTGCTTTATAGACACTTGCGGTTCTTCTGGCAATATCCGCTAGTTCTTCCGCATTATAAAAATTAAGTCGCATCACTACCCCAAACCTATCTCGTAGCGGGGCAGATAAATCACCATATCTGGTGGTTGCGCCAATTAAAGTAAAGGGTGGTAAGTCAATTCTAATGGACCTAGTTTGTCCTTCTTTTCCAATTAAAATATCAATCACATAGTCTTCCATCGCGGCATATAAGACTTCTTCAACGATTCTTGGGAGGCGATGAATTTCATCAATAAATAAAACGTCACCCGCTTCAAGAGAAGTTAAAATTGCCGCTAAATCACCACTGCGTTCAATCGCAGCACCACTGGTAACTTTTATATTCACGCCCATTTCGTTGGCAACAATTTGAGCTAATGTTGTTTTTCCTAAACCCGGTGGACCATAAAATAAGATATGGTCAATCGCTTCTTCACGTTTTAAAGCGGCTTGAATATAGACATTTAACATTTCTTTAATATCTTTTTGACCCACGTACTCTGTTAAATGTTGGGGTCTTAAGGTTTTATCTTCATCTTCTTTTACCGCAAGACTACTAATTATTCGATCATCTTGTTTCATAGGTCACCTACTTCATTAATATACTTAAAGCTTGTTTAACGCGTTCTTCAATCGGTTTGTCTTGGTCTAATTTCTTTAATGTCTTGGTAATTTCAGTATTTGAATAACCAAGCGCTTCTAATGCTTGTCTTACTTCGTCTGCTTCTGGTGTACCAAGTTCGATCTTATCGACTTTACCTTTTAAATCAAGGATGATTTGTTGGGCACTTTTAGGTCCAATCCCGGGAAATTTCGTTAAATATTTAACATCAGAGGATTCAATCGCGTAAATAATATTATCCGTTTCACCACTGGCTAAAATGGACAAGGCACTTTTAGGTCCGATTCCTGAAACACTAATTAACTTAATAAAAAGTTTCTTTTCATCTAAACTCATAAAGCCATATAAATTATCAACATCTTCTCTAACATAATGATGTGTATGAATTAAGGCTTCTTGGTTTAACTTATATCGATAACTATTAGGACTAATAATTAAATAACCAACCCCTTGGTTTTCTATCACCACATAGGTCGGTTCTAACTGTGTTATTTTTCCATAAATATATGCGTACATACTATCACTCCATCCCTATTATATCACTTTTTCTAGGACAATTAACTTTTCTTTATCGGTATAAACCAGTTCTAAATGGTATTTTTGCCCAATTCTTGTAAAACTATCTAAATTATAAAAACAAACATGTGTTTCATCTCTTAGATACCACCAATCCTCTAATTTATTAACATCGTAAAAATGGGTTGATATAAATAACCTACCCCCTTTATTTAGTAAAGAAGATAAAAGTTTTATACTGTCTTCTGGATTTTTTAAATGTTCTAAAACCTCAATCAAGATTAGGTTATCAAATTTCTTTTCAAAGATGATTTTATTATTAAAAAAATACTTATCGTAACTTAAAGTATTTTCAATTAACTGTTCATACACTTTGGTTGGTCCACAACCAAAATCTAAAGATAAACCTTTATTTAAGTAAGGTTTAATAAACGCTTCATATAAGTTTTGATGGTATTTTAAATAGCCTTCACCACGATTATTATGTTTCAAATAACGACTTTTCTCTAAAGTTTCACTAATATAATGTTCTTTCGATAATCTTAAGATTAAAAGTTCATCATCGATAAAGTAAGATTTGTGATTTAAACTAATTTTTTTCATATTCCACCTTAATAAGATTATACCAAAAAATAGTGGATATGTTATAATTAAATAGAAATGGTGGTGAACATTTGGAGCGAGTTACCCACAACTATGTAAAAAACCAATTAAAGCGTTTAGATACGCTTTTTGAAGTCTGTCCAGAGTCAAGACCATACTGTGTCGAATTAAATCATATTTTCAAGGATACCTATAACCAAATCAATGAATTAAATACACAAATCATTTCCTTCGAAAAAGAGCTTGAAAAAACCAGTATTGATACACTCAAAAAACGTGTCACCAACGAACTTGAAATCAATCAAAAATATGATGCCTTAATTGAAACAAACCAAATAAAACTAAAACAAATAAAAACGGATATTCAAAATCGTGAGAAAATGAGTACCGATGATATCAATAAGCAACTTCACACATTATTCACCAAACAAAGAGAATTTAACCGTTCTATTACCGCTGATATGAGGCGGTTAATCATGGAAAATAATGATAAAGATAAACAGTTAAATAACGAATATCAAATTCAAAAAAATGAGTATCTCTCAAAGATTAACCGCTTATACGATCAACAAACCTCAAACCTTTATCGAATTAACCTAAACTACCATGATGCCTTAAAGAGCATTCATCAAAGAAATACGACACGACTTCAAAAGACAAAAGAAATCTTAGAAAATTTGGATTTTAAAAAAGAAGATTTCTTAAACTTCCACTCAAAAGATATTGTCTATGTAAAACAGAACTTCCACCGTATTTCGATATTATTAAATAAAACGATTAATGAGATTCAAAGTGCTTATAAAGAAATTTATCAACTCACCGAACAAGAACTAAAAGAAAAACAAATTGAAATTGAAACTGAATTATCGAGAATATCGAGTGAAAACACCAAATCCAACCGTCTTATCTTGGATTCTTTTCAAGATGACTTAGTAAAAATCGATCAACGACTGGATGCCTTAAAAACGGCTTATGAAAAAAAGAATGCCAATTTAACACATGTCTATCAAAAAGATGTGACTCAAATTAATGTCAACAGACAAAATGAAAAAGAGATCTACAATGCGAAACTGGTTGCTTTAAATTATGAGTTTGATGAAAAAATGGCTCAATTTAAAGACGATGAAAATAAAATAATTATCCTTAAAAAAGATTATGATAGAGAATACAAAACCTTACTAAAAGAATTTAAGGTTATTCAAAATAACTTTGACAGATCATTAAAATTACGAGGGAAACGCTATTATAATGACCGTTATAATTTAGGTATTGACTATATCAAAAAACAAGAGTTATACCGTTCCGATCGACTAATCAAAGACCAAAAAAAGGTCCTCTATTTAAAACTAAATAAAAATAGGTACTACTACCATGAAATCTACATGGCTAAGCTCAATCAATTTTTCAACCGAGAAAAAGATAAAAAGAATGCGATTATCGATTCAGGGATGCGGATTGAAGCAATCCCATTAGATATTCAAATATTATTAGCGCGTCATATCCATGACCTAGAAATCAACTATTTGAACCTTGAACAAAACTATACGATTTCTAACCATGAACGTAAAACCAATGAGGCAAACCTTCAATCCAATCATGATGCGCTTCTTTTAAAGTTAGAACGCGATAGATTAAATCTAACTCAAAAATTTGAAGTTCAACAAAATGAATTAGATAATTATTTAAACATGGAGTATGAAAAGAACATCACTGAAGGGAAAAGACTTGTTTTAGAAGCTCAAAAAGAACAAAATAAAGCAAATATAGAAATTCAGTTAACCTCAAAAAACCACACCAGAGAAATCTATGTTGAAAAACATAACACAGAAGTTGAAAAATTACGTTCCTTACTACGAATAACCCTAGAAAAATTAGGGTTAAGTGAAGCCTATCAAAAAGAAGCCGTGATTTATGATAACGAATCCTATAAGCTTATCAATCATCGCGATATTGGTATTTTATTGGCTAAAGATACCATTAAGAAAAGTGAACTAGAAAATAACCGCGCCCAAAAGGTCTTGGCTACTTATTTTGATATGTTATCACGTGTTCAATCTGAATTAGATCGAATTGCCTTCACCCTTAAGGATACACAACAAGCCTCAGATAAAACAACCTTCACAGAAACACTAAAAGCCATTACAGCGATGATAATCGGCCAAAAAGATTATCGTAACCAAATAATGAAAGAAATTGTTTCTAATATGTCTGGTAAGATTCAAACCAAAATTGATGATTTAACTTTAACTAAATATGAACAAGAGTATACCAATCTAATTAATAAATATGAAATCGATAAAAAAGCCATCCAGGATCAAAAAACGGCTCTCGATGACCAAATTAAACAATACCGCAATCAATCAAGTAACCTTTATCAAGAAATTGCGATTTTTGAAAACAAGAATGATTTAATCTATAAGAATATTGACGTTGTCAATAACCAAATCAAAACGCTTAAAACCGATTCAGAAAATAAGCAGAATCGAAAAACAATCAAAAATCTAACTTTAGCCTTAACAACACATCGAAAAGAAATACTAAAGAACATTCAAGAAATCAAACATCTTCGTCTTCAAATTAACCAAATCGATAAGCGAATCGCTTTTTCCGATAAAGGTCATAAACCCTTAGAAAATCAATTACTAGACTTAGAACAAAAACGTAAATCTGATGAACTGATTCTCAATGAAAACCAATATCAAGAAGGTAAGATTTATTATGATTCCTTAACCCAATTAGATTATTATTCAAAAGCTTATATGGCTGAGATAGAATCATTTACCTCTCAAGCAAAACAAATTATGACTAAAATGGGCGGAAAAAACATCAGTTCTCATCAATTTAAGAAGCCCTATAAACGTTTAACCAAATTGATTCGAAAACAACGTCAAAACAATTCGAATTATCATTATTCTATTAGTCAATTGCTAGTTAAACAACTTAATAGTGTTAAGCGCGAACAAAATAGTCTGATTCAATCATTCCATAAAAACTATGAGAAATCTCAATCTAACCTCACGACTGCGCATAAAAATGAACTTCATAAGATCTTAAGTAATCAAGATCAACTGAATAAATATCAAAAGAGCTTAATTAAACTCACGGATAAAAGACTTAAAAATTCACTTGATATTATTAAAGTTAAACATAAGAGTGAACTCAAATCAGCCCATCAAAAACACCAAGAAAAAATACATTTGAAAAAGGCTATTAAAGAACAAGCTAATGCGATATTAATTGCCTCTGAAGAAAATCGAAAACAAGTTTTAAATAACCAACAGTTAAGCCTTAAAAAAGAAACCAAAGCATTTGAAATTGAAAAAGAAAAACTATTAAAAGACTCTTTAGCCACCCTTGATTCTATCAGACATACCATTTATGAACAAGACAATCTTTATAGTCATCAATTAACCCAATATGCACATCATGATCATCAATACCGTTCTAAACTCAATACTCAACTTCAAACAAGGAATTTAAACCAAGAAAAAACCATTGACATTTTAAATAAAGAAATCGCCCAATTAAAACGAGATGTCATTAAGAATGAAAACAAGACAGATCTTAAAATTGAACGTTTGGTTAAAAAGACAAACCGGATGAAGAAACGAATTGTTGAAAGAGAAAAATGGGCATTAAATCGGACGATTGCTAGATCTAAAGAAAAATTTAAACAACAACTTAAACATGAAAAAAACACCTACGTTTAGATAGACTGAACCCTATTTAGTCTATGTAGGTGTTTTCTTTATTTATAGGTTTGAGCACTTAAAACAGCTTTCTTCCAGCCTTCATAATCGTTAATGGCATCCTTATATTTCATTTTAGGTTGATATGTTTTATAGATAGATTGTTGGCCTCTGATATAATCAACAGAAGGGTATAAAGTCCCTAACCCCGCTAAGAAACCAACCCCAAGAGCAGTCATTTCCGTGTCTTTTGGTTTAATTAATGGACACCTTAATAAGTCCGACTGGTATTGCATTAAATAACCATTATCAGAAACACCACCATCAATATGCACTTCTTCTAAGGGGATTTCTGTTTCAGTAATCATCACATCAACGACATCCTTGACTTGAAAAGCTATCGCGTCAAGGGTCGCTTTCGCAATATCACATTTATTTACATCTTGGGTAATACCAAACATCGCCCCTCTAACATCTGTATCCCAGTAAGGGGCCCCTAAACCGACAAATGCTGGAACAAAATACATTCTTTTTTGACTTTTTAAGGCAAGCCCTTCACTTTCAGCTGAGGACTTAATAATTTCTAATTGATCACGTAACCATTTCACGCTTGCCCCTGCCACGAAGATTGATCCTTCAATCGCATAAGTGATTTCATTATTATATGAAAAAGCAATCGTTGAAATTAACCCTTTATTTGAAATAAAAGCTTTATTTCCCGTGTTCATTAAGATAAAGGCACCTGTTCCATAGGTTACTTTCATCGAACCCTTTTGGAAGGCTAGATGCCCAAATAATGCGGATTGTTGATCCCCAATCATCGCGGTGATTGGAATACCTTGGTAATGTCCAAATAGAAATTGATTTGGTTTAACTTCTGGTAACATTTCTAGTGGGATATCAAACAAATCTAATAGTTTCTCACTATATTCTAACTGGTGAATGTCATATAACATCGTTCTTGAAGCGTTTGACATATCCGTATAAAAGCTTTTACCCTCTGTTAGCCGGTATAATAAATAAGTGTCCATTGTCCCAAATAAGACATCCTTGTTTAATAAGTAGGGTTTAACACGTTCCATGTCTAAAAAATAGCGCATTTTGGAGGCACTAAAATAAGGGTTTAATTGTAAACCCGTTATCTTTTTAATTAAGGGCTCATAGCCCAATGATTTCCATGTATCACAAATTTCTTTTGTATGTTTGGATTGCCAACTAATGGCGTGTGTAATCGGTGTACCGTTTTTTCTAAAACAAACCGTTGTTTCTCTTTGGTTCGTAATTCCAATTGCGGCAATGTTTTCTTTTTTATATTTTTCTATGACTTTATTTAATAGACCTACAACGCCTTGATAGATCATTTCCGCATCTTGTAAGACCGCGTCATCTTGATAGATTTGATCAAACTCATGACTAACCAGTTCGACTAAATGACTTTTCTCATCTAAAACCACGATTCGACTAGAGGTGGTTCCTTGATCAATAGATAAAATATATTTAGTGCGCATCCAACCACCTCACACAATCTGTTATGACATCGTCTTTATTAAGTTCATTGAATATTTCATGAAAGTTGTTTTCATAGATAATCAATTGTTTATCTTTCGTACTCAAAAGGCCCTCAATACGTCTAGAATGTTCAACGGGAACAATCGAATCTAGACCACCATGGAGGATTAAAATGGGTTTTTCATTTCTATATAAATGTTTATTTAAGTGTTTAACGCCACCGACAAACATTTCTCCTCCTAACCTGATCGAATATTTTTTCAAGTTAAGTGGGTCTGTTTGATAGTATTTCTCAATGACATCATCATGGGTCAATGTGTTATTCCCAAAGGTATTTTTGATGTTTAAAAATCCAAACCATTTATACCCAATTAGTCTTAATGGTTTAACGCGTTTTAAGTAGTCAGTTGGTGCCCCAGAGGCAATATAACCATCCACTTTAGGTTCCCTAATCATATAAAGATGACCAATCAAACCACCCATTGAATGGCCTAATAAAAACTGTTTACCGGTTTTATTTTGATAGCTATCTATCACATCGGATAAATCATCAACATGGTCAAAAAAGGATTCAACATAACCTCTTTTACCATCACTCTTTCCGTGGCCTCTTAAATCATACGTTATCACAGAATAATTCGCCTTATTCAGTTCTTTTGCTAAATATTCATACCGGCCACTATGCTCACATATCCCGTGAACAATAAAAACACGTCCTTTTTCATTATCTACCAAGTATGGTTTAATATATAGTTTCATTTGATCACATCCCTAACCCTATTATAAACGTTTTAAACTATTTTTAAAGAATTGTTTAAAGTTTTATTTAATTTTAAAAAAAAGTAGCTTCAAAAGCTACTTAGTCTACTAATTCAAATAAATATCCAAAAATTCTAACTTCGTCTTTTGGTTTAACCCCTTTTTCTTTTAAGGCATCTTCTAAACCATAACTTCTTAGTTGACGTGAAAAACGTTTAACGGATTCCTCATTGTCAAAGTTTGTGCGAGTGAATAAAGTTAATATCCCTTCACCGGTAACTTCATAAACACCATCTTCTGCTTGGGTAATAATAAAGAAATCACCTGCATCCTTAAGGTTATAGGTTCGGTGGATGAGTTCGGTCTCGACTTTTGGAATCGTTTCTAAGGTTTCAAATAACTTATATTTTAAGGTGTTTAACCCCGTTTGCGTTAACGCGCTAATAGGATATATCGGATAAGCCTCATTGAGTTGAGTTTTAAAGATTTCAAATTGTTCATCCGCCCCGATAACATCCATCTTTGAGGCACAAACAATCATCGGACGATTCATTAATGTTTCGTCATAAAGTTCTAATTCTTTATTTATTTTCAAAAAGTTGTTATAGGGGTCTGGATTTTCTAGTTTATCCATACTGACAACATGTAAAATGACGCGGCATCTTTCAATGTGTTTCAAAAATTGAAAGCCTAAGCCAATCCCACTACTGGCCCCTTCAATTAAACCAGGTAAATCTGCCATCACAAATGATTTTTCTAAATCAACGTAAACTAACCCTAAATGCGGTCTTAAGGTTGTGAAAGGGTAATTTGCGATTTCAGGTTTTGCATTGGAGACATTTGATATTAAAGTAGATTTTCCGGCATTAGGTAAACCCACCAAACCAACGTCTGCTAACACTTTAAGTTCTAATTGAAAATGAAACGATTCACCTAAATCTCCATTTTCAGAAATACTTGGCGCTGGATTTCGATGTGTTTTAAAGCTGGTATTACCGCGCCCGCCTTTTCCACCTTTTGCGATTATTTCTTTTTGGCCTTCAACGGCAAAATCATAAATTAATTGTTTGGTGTCATAATCAAGCACTTGGGTTCCAACGGGAACTCTTAAGATAATATCTTCGCCATTTTTACCTAACATATTTTTAGGCATCCCATTTTGACCACTAGGTGCCATGATGTGTTTTTTAAAAGTAAAATCTAATAAGGTGTTTAAAGCCCCATCTGCCACAAAAATAATCGATCCGCCTTTCCCACCATCGCCTCCAGCAGGTCCACCAAATTCGACATATTTTTCTCTTCTATAGGCAACAATCCCGTTGCCACCTTTTCCCGCTTTTAAATAAACATCGACACTATCTTTAAACATACCACACCTCCATTAAATGAAAAAAAAGGATAAGCACTGCTTACCCTTCATAGACCGATACTTGTTTTCTATCTCTTCCCAAACGTTCGTATTTAACGACGCCACTTACTAATGCGTATAAGGTATCATCTTTACCTCTACCCACATTCTTGCCGGGATGGATTTTGGTGCCTCTTTGACGGTAAATAATAGCGCCTGCTGATGCTTGTTGACCATCTGAAAGTTTGAGTCCTAAACGTTGTGCAGCAGAATCTCTACCGTTTCTAGATGAACCCACACCTTTTTTCGATGCGAATAACTGAATGTTTAAATTTAACATGTTATCCCTCCTTCTTGATTTTTATATATTTAGGGTATTGAATTTCTAATTCTTCAAGCGTCCATATTAAATTATCTAATATGGCTGTAATTGTGGATGAATTTTCTTTGACTTCTACTAAGAAGTAGCCCTCTTCCACATGTAATAATACTTTTTCATTTTCACCTAACCGCTTGATTAAGTTAGCTGAAAGAATGACCGCGGTGGATACACTCGCACAAACTATATCTTTTCCAGATCTATCATAACCCGCATGACCTTCAACTTTGATTAAGGTTGGGTTGGTTTTAATCCACGCTTTAATCATGATTAAGCGTTGATAGCTTCGACCACTAATTTAGTGTAAGCTTGACGATGACCTTGTTTCTTCTTATAGTTTGTTTTAGGTTTGTACTTATAAACAATAATCTTACGATCTTTACCTTGTTTTAGTACTTTTGCAACCACATTAGCGCCATCAACATAAGGATTTCCTACCTTAGTTTCATCGCCAACCACAAGTAAAACTTCTTCAAAAGTAACGGTTTCTGATTCTTCAACATCTAGTTTTTCAACAAAGATTTCTTGACCAACTTCTACTTTTAATTGTTTACCGCCTGTTTTAATAACTGCATACATTACAAAAACACCTCCTTATCTTTGAAGACGCACTATCAAGGTAACCATTATGGTGTTTATGACCTCTTCTACGTGGTACTTATTTTGCAACGTGTTTATTTTACCTTATTTGATTTAACTTGTCAATCAATTAATGATACTTAATTTTGATTGACCTCAAATACGTAATTTATCTAAATATTTTACCCAAAACTTTGAATAAGATCATTAATCCAACGATGGCAATTAACCCAATCCCCAACGTAATGGCTAGTCCAGTTGCAGTTCCTAACATATTGCCTTCAGTGTTAACATCTGAGTTTAATCTAAACCTTGCTTCATAAACTCGATCTTCTTTGGCTGGTTCAATCTCATGGCTCCAACCAAGAAAAGTGTAATTTGCTCTAGTGGGATCTGAAGGCGCTTCTGGGGTAACATTATAATCAACCGTTTCTGTTTTAATGATGGTTGAACCTGATTTAAAGGTAATCGTGAATGTTTGTAAAACGTAGGTTCCATTTAAAGATCTAGCAGAGTTAATCCTGGTTGATTCTTGATCGAAAACTAAATCATAACCTTCACGCTCTAAACTACTTGGAACCACAACATCCCCACCCGAAGTAACCATTTGGATGTCCGTTAATTCACCATCTAAGTAAATTTTAATTTCATAGACTGGAATATTGTCATAAATCGCTGTTGTAAATGGGGTTGGTGTAATTACTTCATTATCAATCAGTCTTTCAAAAGACGGAAGTTGTGGGGTTAAAAAATAAGTGTAGTCAATATAATCTAGGTCTGCTCCAACTGGGTCATCCCAAGTCACATCGATAAAATACCAAGTTCCACCCAATCTAACATTATTCCAAGCGTGCAATTCACCATTTGAAAGAATGACTCCCGTGACATAAGTTGAATTTAATCCGTTATGATGCGCCAGTAATTGAAATGCTTCTGCATAGGCTTCACAAACTGGTGTTTCCCAATCAACCAACGCCCCTACTGGGGTGTGGGATAAATCATTTGTTTTTAAGTAAGAGTTATTTAATATTAAATAGTCATGAATATATTTATATTTTTCATATTCAATGGATAGTGCTTGAACGCCTTGGCTAATAAAATCTCTCGTGGCTAAAACCATATTTAAATCATCTTCTATTTGATCATATTTAATATCGCCACTAAGACTAACATACGAATCTGTCAATTTAAAAGTTAACTCAACCTCATAGTCTTTCGGACTTGGTTCTGTGGTTGTTCTAGTGATTCTTCCGAAACCACCATTTAAGAAAAATAATTCTGAATGTTCGTTAATAAGTGCTATATAAGCTTGTTCGATGGTTTGTTGATGGATATCCATTTCAGCTTCAGTGATATTTTCATAATTAATTACAAATGGTTCTTCTAATGTGCCCAACTTTATATGGTCTAAATAAGCATTGTATAATGCTTTTCCTTCAACCGATAATGTGTTGTAATAAATTTTGCTTTGTGATGGGATTTCATTGACAAGTTCATTTATCTTATTAACGAATGACATTGCTTCATAATCATCTAAGTACGCTGCTTTTGTTTTAGCTTCAATTGGCGTAACTAAAAAGACACTAAATGCAATCCCCAAAACAGCCAATAATCCTTTGAATAATCTCACACATATCACCTCTAATAATATTTTACCACTTCTTAATTAATTCATAAAGTAATTTAATTTTACAAGTTATCTTTTATTGTCTTAGAAATTCTGAAAGAATCCTTAATTTTTCTAATCGCCATTTTCTTGATTTGTGGATCCATGTCTTTTCTTTCTAAATAAGTTAAACTTTTAGTTGGATATTTTACCGTCATTTCAGCCAAAAGCCAAGCTTTACCCATTTTAAAATAATAATCATCAGCGTGGATTATCTCAAGTTTATCTAAAACCTTATCAATATAATCATTATTTAAGAAATACAGTAACATCATGACCATAATTACCCTTAATGTCATCGGGTTAGTACTCGTTTGATGATGTCCTAGCCATTCCCAAACAATCTTTTGGTATTTTTTAGTCAGTTTAAAAGACCCACAAAACAAATCACAAGTGTTCCAAGTATCGATTACTGGTAAAAATGCATCAGCATAAGTTAACGCAAGAGCAATGTCTTTGATTTGACCAATCAAGATTGCCTGAATCAGTTCTAATTCTAAATAACTAAAATCATTTTCATCTAAAAAACCCAATTGGTTTTCTTGATTAATCGCTTTGGCGATGTTTCTAATTTCAGGTATTCTAACCCCTAAAATATTTTTTTTATTGGGGGTTAAGGTTCTGGTGAAATTTTGATATCCCTTATCTTGTTTAGCAATTAATACCTTTTTAACTTCATCTATCATGCTGGGTCAGCTTCTTCTTTTTTCTTAAAGGTAAAAAATTCTCTTATTTTTTGAGGAAATCCTGAAATGGATTCTTTAACTAAATTAGGCATTATTTTGAATGTTTCAATAAATGCCCCTCTTCTGATATCCTTCTTGGATAGTTCTTTACTATCGGCAAATAAGTATTTTCGTGTAATAATACCAATTCTTAATGTCAAGATAGCGTTTGAAATACCTTGGGTAATGGATTCGGTAACTATTCTCGCAAACGGTATTTCTTTTAAAAAGTTTTGTGAACTAGTCGGTAGAATTTCAGTTAAATCTATGTTCTCTAAACCTTCGGCAATTAATGCCGTTGAAAATACATTAATTGTTAGTTTCGCTAAGTTCTTAAAGTTGGGTCTAAAGCCACTCATTTGAACAATCGATTTAATCATTCTTAAGTTGACAATAAAACTGGCAATTAAATCCCATCTTCCGTTTTGGCTGATCGCGGTTGAGATCAAAACAGTTTTTGCGTGTGAAAAAATTAATTTATTGATTTTCTTTTTTAAGGTTGAATTAAAGATTTCATTTAATTTTGCTTGTAAAGCTTCAGGTTCTTTAATAACTAGTTTTAACTCATTAGCTTCTTTATCACTAATGTCGCCATTTTTGATTAGTGTTTTCGCAACTTTTTGATAGGTTTTAAACCGGTGTCTTGATGGTTTGTCTAATACGGTTTCGATATTAAAAGCCGGTGAAAAAGCAATAATCCTGACTGGATTCAAGATTAAAAACCAAACTAAGATGATACACAACACATAAAACCCATAGCCGACATAGGGATGAATCAAAGAAAGTTGAGCCCCTAAATTAAGTACCGCAGCTAATAAAATGAACATAAAAAGGATTAGTATCCCGACAATAACTGCAATCCACAAACGTTTACTTGATTTTTTCATTGTAACACCTCTATATCTCTATTATACAAGAAAATTTAAAAATTATACCTTTTGTTCGTTAAGATTGAACAACAACTTTTCTTTCCAATCACGACATGGTCAATCACATGAATCCCAATCGTTTGAGCTGCTTCGACTAATTTTGTTGTGGTAATAATATCATTTTTACTGGGCGTAGGGTCTCCAGAAGGGTGGTTGTGAACAAATATAAGGCTCGCTGCATTAAACCGCATCGCATGTTTAAAGATATCTCTAGGTGCGACCAAACTCGAATTAAGCGACCCCACAAATAGTAGTTTTTTACTTAAGATTTTATTTTTCATATCTAAGTAGATAACAAAAAAATGTTCTTGTTCTAAGACATCTAGTTCACGGTTAAATAAATAGTAAACATCACTCACATCATAAACACACTCTTTTTTCTCATCCAAATCTTCATACATTCTTCGTGTTAACTCTATTGCCGCAACAATGATACATCCTTTCGCAACCCCAACCCCTTTAATCTTCATTAATTCTTGAACGTTCATATTAAGCAATAAGGATAGTTTTTCAATTTTATACAAAATCCTTTTCGATAAATCTAAAACACTTTCACCTTTATTACCGGTTTGGAGAATAATTGCTAATAACTCACTAGTTGATAAACTTTTAACCCCATAGTTTAGTAATCTTTCTCTGGGACGCTCATTATTGGGCATCTCTTTAATTAAATAGCTCATTAAGTCACCTCTATTTATATATACAAACCAAACCCTCTAAAAAAAGAAAACTACCTTTTTATCAGGTAGTTTCTCATAAAACTGGCAAAATATAATGAACCGGTTATAACCAGCACATCATCTTTATCTAATAAATTATAAATTTTATTAAAGGCTTCAATTGGATCTTTAATTCTTGGTAAATCAAATAGTAATTCTTCTGAGTTAATATCGAGTGCCCGGTGATAGTCTATCGTGGTTAAGGTAATGTCATTGGTAATTTCACTTAAACTAGCTAACATTTCATTAAATGGTTTGTCTTGCATACAAGCAAACAATACTTTAATCTTTTTATCTTTGAAAATGGTTTTTAAACTCACATCCAAATTATTTATCGCTTCTTTGTTATGCGCGCCGTCTAGAATAATAGTTGGGTTTTCTTCGATGATTTCAAAGCGGGCTGGATTCGTGGCCTCTTTAATCCCATCTTTAATCATTTGAACGGGCATTTTTGGAAATAACAAATTTAATGCCATCACACTTAAGGAAATATTTTCCATTTGATATAACCCTTGTAAAGAAGGTTTGTAGGTATGATACTCAAACTTAAATTCTAATGGATAAGGCTTAATCAACTTAATTTTTGAAGTATCTAGATAATAGACCTTTGAATTAAGTTTACCAAGATAGGCATCAATCAATTCATTAAACCCAAGAACCCCAGTGATGAGTGGGACGCCTTCTTTCACAATCCCTAATTTATTTAAGAGGATGCTTTCAAGTGTGTTACCTAATTGTTTTTGGTGGTCTAAACCCACGGTGGTAATAATCGATAAGATTGGTGTAATCACATTTGTGGCATCCAGTGCGCCCCCAATCCCAACCTCAATGATGGCGTAATCGACTTTCTCTTCCCTAAAGTATTTGAACGCCATCAACGTTAACAATTCAAAGAAGGTCAAGTGTTCATTGGTCTGTTCATAAAACGCTTCACTAAAATCTTTAATAAAGACGATTTGATTGAGTAATGTCTCATCATCGATCATATCATTATTAATTTGAATTCTTTCATTAAACTTAATGATATAAGGCGAGATAAAAAGCCCGACCTTATATTGATGCGCTAATACACTTGAAAGATAGTGCGCCACCGATCCTTTTCCATTTGTTCCCGTAATATGAATGGATTTAAAGTGATCTTGTGGATTACCTAACTTTTTAGTTGCTAAAATCATTTTGTCTAAAGATACTTTATCTTTAAACCTGGGTCTTGTTTCAAGCCAGTTTATTGCTTCATTTAGATTCATATGTTTTTAATCTCTCTAATAAAACACGATACTGCCTTTCATAATTTTGTTGTTTTTCTTTTTCTTGTGATATTTTTTCTTGACTAGCTTTCATTAAGAACTGTGGATTTGATAACATCTTATGACTTCTATTGCGTTCGTTTTCTAAATGTGCTAATTCTTCCTTAATCGCTAATATTTCTTCTTCTAGACTAATAACATCGCCTTTTAGAATATATAAATTATAGTCTGATCCTGTGAGTAAGAACGTTTCTTCATTTGAACTAAATGTTTTCACGATTTCACAGGTTTCACTTTTTAAGAAATGTTTTAACAAGATTTCTTCTTGTTTAATGGTCTTGTTGTCAGTTTCTATCCAAATCTTCAGTTCTTTTTTAGGTAGATTATGTTCTGCCCTAAAATTACGTACTTTTTTAATTATTTCATTGATCATCTCTAAGTCATGAACGGCTTGTTGATCCTCAAAGTTGGAGGCGCCTGGCCACTTGGCAATCATGATTGATGCTTCATTAGTTAAATTTTGATAAAGTCTTTCTGTAACAAAGGGCATGAAGGGATGTAATAATTTCAAAATGACCTTCACTGTATCATATAAAACACTTTCAGTTGATTCTTTTCTACTTTCATCTTCTAAGTTAAGTTTGGCATATTCTACATAATTACTGGCGAAATAATCCCAAGTAAAGTTATAAATACTTCTTGAAACTTCTCCAAAATCATATCGGTCAAAATTGATATCAACTTCTTTTATTAAGCCATTAACTCTTGTTAATAGATCTTTATCATAAACGTTTAATTTGACTTCGTTTAATGGTTTTGGATGGGTAATTCTCATCTCAACAAATCTAACAATATTCCATAATTTATTTATGAAATTCCAACTGGATTCAACCTTTTCAATTTCAAACCGCATATCTTGACCTGGTGTCGCGTTGGTGGATAAGAAATATCTCAAGGAATCGACCCCATACTGTTCGATCACATCCATTGGATCAATGCCGTTATTTAAAGATTTACTCATCTTACGACCTTTTGAATCTCTAATTAACCCATGGATTAAAACTTCTTTAAATGGACTTTCGCCCGTAAATTCAATGCCTTGGAAGATCATTCTTGCCACCCAGAAGAAAATAATATCATAGCCTGTAACTAAAACATCGGTTGGATAATATCGTTTAAATAAATCGGTTTTTTCAGGCCACCCTAAGGTTGAAAAAGGCCATAATGCGGATGAGAACCATGTGTCTAGGACATCTTCATCTTGAACATAACCTTCACCTGGGCATTCAACTTGAACGATCATTTCATCGTTTTTATACCAAACTGGAATTCGATGCCCCCACCACAATTGTCTTGAAATACACCAGTCTTCAATGCCTTCCATCCAATTCGTGAATACTTTTTGAAACCGTTCTGGAAAAAATTTAACGGTATGTTCATCTAGCGCTTGTTTGGCAAGCGGTTCCATCTTAATAAACCATTGAAGTGATAATCTAGGTTCAACAACAACCCCTGTTCTTTCACTTAATCCAATATTATTAACATAGTCTTCTTTTTTATAAAGAAATCCTTTTTCAGCTAATTCTTTAACTAAGGCCTCTCGACAATCAAAACGTTCCATTCCTTCGTATTTAAATGCCATCTCATTCATAAATCCTTTTGAGGTCATACAAAGTGGCATTTCAAGGTTGTGTCTAATCCCAACTTCAAAGTCATTTGCGTCATGTGCCGGTGTTACTTTAACAACCCCTGTTCCAAATTCCATATCAACATAATCATCGGCAATAATAGGAATTTGAACATGGGTGGTGGGAATATAAACTTTACTGCCAATAAACTTTTTAAAACGTTTATCGTTTGGGTGAACCATTAAAGCTTGATCGGCAAACATCGTTTCTGGTCTTGTGGTCGCGACGGTTAAACCGCCTTCACTATCAACCAGTGGATAAGTAATGTAATATAAGAATCCTTGTTGTTCAACGTAATCAACTTCAATATTAGAAATAGCTGTATTGGCTTCAACATCCCAGTTAATAATTTTATTGCCTCGATAAATTAAGCCTTTTTTATAGAGTTCTAGAAAAACGTAATTAACGGCGTCATTTAGCTTTTTATCTAAAGTAAAACGTTCATGATTATAATCAACACTGATGCCCAGTGCCTTCCATTGATCATGAATATGATGTGCATATTCTTCTTTCCAACGCCAAGCTTCTTCTAAAAAGGCTTCTCTACCAATTTCAAATCGGTTCGTGCCTACTTCTTTCAGTTTTTGGTCAACTTTAACTTGGGTTGCAATTCCCGCATGGTCCATCCCTGGTAAATATAAAGCGTCATAGCCTTGCATTCTTTTTCTTCTAATAATAATATCTTGTAAGGTATTATCCATTGCGTGACCTAAATGGAGTTTTCCAGTTACATTGGGTGGTGGTATTACCGAACAAAATGGTTTTTTAGTTAGATTTCCAGATTCAAAATACTTATTCTTTAACCAGTATTCATATAATCCAGTTTCTACTTCTTTATGATCATATTTTGTCTTTATTGCCATCTTAACATCTTCCTTTCAAATCGAAATCGTTCGATTTTATATTCTAAAACTTCTTTTGGTTCACCTTGAACTATATCTTTTTTGGAACCAATTAATTCAAAATCTAACTTTTTAATTAAACCCTCACTCTTATGATTATCAAGAAAATGAGAGATATAAATCACATCTAAGTTTAGCTCATTAAACAAGTAAATGATAACCGCTTTACAGGCTTCTGTCATGATACCTTGGCGCCAATAGTTCCGGTTTAAAACATAGCCTAAATATTTTTTATCATTTTTAGTATGAATCCCAATTGTCCCAATCATCTTGGTTTGATAAACAATCGAATAAATTTCATTAGAATTAATCATGCCTTCAATGACTCTTTTGGTTTCTTCAATTGATTTATGGGGTAACCACCCTGCTTTAGGACCAACTTCAGGATCTACTGCATACTCAAACATGTCTTTAGCATCCTCATAGACGATCTTTCTTAATAATAATCTTTTTGTCTTTATCGGTGTCATAGAGCCTCCTTAAAATAATAAAAGCGCCCTTAGAATAATTCTAAGGACGCATTATAAGCGCGGTACCACCTTAGTTCTAGAAATAATTCTAGCCCTTCAAAGTTAATAACGTAACTACCCGGAATAACCTACTTAATTTCAATTATTCAGCTCCATAGCGACTTCAATAATTAGTGGTTACGCTTTTACACCAGCTAGCGCTCTCTAGAAACTCTATCTTATTTACTACTCTACTTCAACACTATTAATAGTATAATCTAATTATTTTTATTTTTCAAGATATAAAATACCGATTGTCCCGGCACCACAATGGGTAGAAATAACTGAGCCGGCATAAGACTCAATTAAATGCTCTACTTTTACTCTTTCTTCGACTATTTCACGAATATAAATGGCATATTTAGGTGCGATACTGTGTGTTATGAAAACAAATTCAGGATCTAATTTTCCATTTTCATAGATATCAAAGAAGTCATCAAGCATGCCATCAATGGCACGACTCATTTTTCCAGCGCTCTTCTTATATAAACCTAATTTCCCCTCTAACATTTTAATTTGAGGTTTTATTTTAAGGACTGAACCAATCAATTTTGAAAGACTGCTACATCTTCCCCCTTTATAAAGATAATCGAGGGTTGGAATAACAAATTGTGTATGGAGTTTAGGGACTAATTTTTCGACTGCATTTTTGATTTCTTTAGCGCTCATGCCTTGGTCTCTAAACTTAACTGCTTTTAACATCAGTATCGCAATCGCACCACTTAAAACACCACTGTCAACGACTTCTACACGACCTTCTTCATAATCTAGACTAGCCACATAGGCATTTTGAAAGCTGGAAGATATTTTTGAACCAATCGTTAGACAAAAGACATCGTTGCCCGCTTCAATGATTGGATCAAATACTTGTTTCCATTCTGCTGGCGCGATTGCGGCAGTTTTAGGTAAAATACCTAATTCTTCCACTTTTTGATAAAGCATTTCAGTGGTCATATCGATTCCATCTCGGTACGTATCATTACCAAATGATATATGAAATGGTAGCACTTGAATCTCATGTTTTTCAATTAATTCTTTCGGTAAATCCATTGCTGAATCTGCTATAAAAACTACTTTTTTCATACGTTCTCCTCAAATTGTTCTAACATATTTTCTAAACCTATTTTTTTATTGACAGAAGTTAAAATAACTTTAGTCTGCTTGAAATATTCTTTAAATCTCTTCTTAGCTGATGCCGTTTCTTTTTGGTTAAGTTTATCTATCTTCGTTGCGACAACGACAATCTCATGATCAAAGTGTGTTAAATACTCATACATCAAGCGATCATCTTCCGTTGGACCAACTTTATAATCGACCAACAATAAGACTTTTTTCAAATTGGGTCTCCCTAATAAATACGTTTCAATCATCGCTTCAAATGTTGCGATAGTAGTTTTACCTCGATTGGCATATCCATAACCTGGGGCATCCACTAAATAATAAGTATCATTGATTAAATAAAAATTAAGCGTAATTGTTTTACCCGGATTCTGGCTAGTTCTAGCGAGATTTTTACGGTTGGTCAAATAGTTAATTAAACTGCTTTTTCCGACGTTACTTCTCCCCAGTAATAAATATTCACTTTTGTTGTCTTGGGGAAAATGGGCCAAGCCTGTCCCACTAATAATATACTCTGCTGTTTTTATCATATTATTCATTATAAACGATATTCGCACTGATTTCCATAAGTTTGTGATATTTACGTTTAAAAAAGAGGCTTAAACCTCTTTTAATAAACTTATGCGAAGATTTGGTCAATAACGTCGTCAACATTACTAATAGGCACAATTTCAAGATGGTCTTTAACTTCTTTTGGAATATCTTCAATATCACGGACATTTTCTTTTGGAATAAAGATTTTCTTTAAACCACTTCGATGTGCAGCAATACTTTTTTCTCTTAATCCACCTATTGGTAATACGTAGCCTCTTAATGTAATTTCACCCGTCATGCCAATGTCTCTTCTAACCTTCTTACCCGTTGCCGCAGAGATAATAGCACAGGTCATCGTAATACCAGCTGAAGGGCCGTCTTTTGGAATTGCCCCTTCTGGGACGTGGATGTGAAAATCGTTGTCTCTAAAGAGTGAATCATCAATGCCAAATCGTTTCGAATTCGCTTTAACATACGACAACGCTGTATCAGCCGATTCTTTCATGACATCACCTAATTTACCAGTCAAGTGTAATACCCCTTTACCAGGATAGTAGTTTACTTCTATCATCAGGGTATCTCCACCAAATTGAGTATAGGCTAGACCAGTGACGACACCCACTTGATCGACCGTATCGGCTAAGTTGTGGGTAAAGATTGGTTTACCTAAATAGTAAGTTAAGTTTTCTAATGTAACATCCACTTTTTTATCTTTATTAATTAAGATATCTTTAATTCCTTTTCTAACTAGTGTCCCAACTAACCGATTAATTTGACGGACACCAGCTTCTCTTGTATACTTCTGAATCATTTCATAAATGACTTCGTCGGTTACGGAGAATTCTTCAGGTTTCATTCCGTGAACCTTTAATTGTTTAGGAACTAAATGTTCTTTTGTAATATTAAATTTTTCAAATTCTGTATAACTGGTTAATTCAACAATTTCCATACGGTCACGAAGTGGTGAAGGAATATTTTCTAAATAGTTTGCTGTCGTAATAAATAATACTTGAGATAAATCATAAGTTTCTTCTAAGTAATTATCACTAAAATTGGCATTTTGTTCAGGATCTAAAACTTCCAACATCGCACTAGCTGGGTCACCTTTATAATCTGATGCCATCTTATCGATTTCATCAAGTAAGAAAACTGGATTAATCGTTCCTGCATCTTTCATGCCTTTTAAAATACGACCAGGTAATGCCCCAATATAAGTTCTTCTATGACCTCTAATTTCAGACTCATCTCTTACACCACCCAAAGATTGTTTAACAAACTTTCTTCCGAGTGAATCCGCAATCGAAACCGCTAATGAGGTTTTCCCTGTACCTGGTGGCCCTACTAAACAAAGGATCGTTTGAGGATTTTTACCCGTTTTAATTCTGACGGCTAAATATTCGATTATTCTATCTTTAACTTTTTCTAAACCATAGTGATTTTTGTCTAAAGCGTTTTGAACCTTACTCAAATCTTTAGAGTCTTTACTCTTTTTATACCAAGGTAATGCGACTAAGAAGTCTAGATATGTTTTGATGATACCTGACTCAGCCATCATTGGACTCATAGATGAATATCTTGCAAGTTCTTGAAGGGCTTTTTCTTCAACTAGTTTAGGCATTTTAGCTTTTAAGATAAGTTCACGAAGTTCATCAACTTCATCTTCTTTCTTCGCTTTATCCCCTAATTCATTTTGAATGGCGCGCATTTTTTCTCTTAAATAGTATTCTTTTTGAGATTCATCAATATTCTTTTTGACTTCTTCGTTGATTTGTTGTTCCAGACTGGATACCATTTTTTGTCTCGCAATATCTTCTAAAATATATTGAAGACGGACATTTAAGTTAGGTTCACTTAAATATTTATACTTATCCATTTCGTTACCTTTAAGCCCAAAAACAATCGTATCGGCCATTTTTTCCGTCGTAACACCACTTTGAGCGGTCCTTAAGATCTCTTGTGGGTTATTTAAAACCACATTTGAATTCGCGATTGTTTCAGTCATCACCATTTTCGTTAAAGTCGCTTCTTTATCGAAGTCGTCTGAAAGGCTTTCTACTTCTTCATATTCAACCACGAAAAATGGATTAGTTAAAAAATACTCAACGACTTTGATACGTTTTAGGACGTTGAATTTTGCTTTTATGTTTCCATTAGGTAGTTTAACTTTCATTGTAACTTTGGCTAAAACACCATATTCTTCAATGTCAGTTGGGGTTGGATTTTCAATTAATGGATTTTTTTGTACTAAGATAATAATATGATTATCAAATGTATTTTCTGCTTCATCTAATGCTTTGAATGAGATTTGTCGACCAATATCACTTCTAAAATCATTATTAGGGATTGGTACGATACCTCTTACAGCTATTGCTGGTAAATTATTTGCCATGAAATCACCTCTTTATATTTATATTTATTGTATCACAACCTTGTTTGATTTGCAATCATAAAGCATGAGTGCCAAAAAGTTTATAAAAGGACACAAGCCTGTGTCCTTTAATTATACCTGAAATTAATTAAATTTCTTTTACGTTTGCTTCTAAATAATCAATTGTTTTACCAAATCTGACTTCATTAATGATAACATCTTCGGTTAATTGTTCTTTAACAGCTTTAACATCCATGTTATACATTTGCGCAATTTCACTGTATTTAGCGGCTTTTTCTTCCTCAGTTACTTCGAAAGCTTCTTTTTGACTAATCGCATCTACTACAAGACTTGTTAAGACTCTTTCTTGAGCTTGACGTGCTAAATCTGCTTCAAATTGTTCTAATGTTAACCCACTAAATTGAACATACATTTCTAATTCAATACCATATTGTTTTGCTTGTTGTTCAATTGATTGACGCATGTTCTTCTTTTCTGTATCAATCATTTCCATTGGAATGTCTACTTGGGCATTGTCTACGGCAAATTTAACTGCAGAACCAACAATTCGATTCTTTTCAGAAGTTTCTTTGTTCTTTTCTAAAGTTGCTTGAATATCTGCTCTTAATTCACCCACTGTATTAATGCCTTCGCGTTTTAAGCCAATAACGAAATCATCCGTTAATTCTTCTTTAGTTTCAACTTTAATTTCGTGAAGTTTAACTTTAAAAACTGCTGCTTTACCTTTTAAATCTTCTGAATGATAGTTTTCAGGGAATGTAACTTTAATAGCTCTTTCTTCACTGGTCTTCATACCAATTAATTGTTCCTCAAAACCAGGAATAAATTGGTTTGAACCAATCTTTAAAGAGTAATTCTCACCTTTTCCACCTTCGAAGGCAACCTCATCAACAAATCCTTCAAAATCAATAATTGCTGTATCACCATTTTCAAGAACACCAGATTCTTTTGGTTGTAACTCAGCATTTTTTGATAACAAATTGTCGATTTCTTGATTAACCTCTTCATCCGTTACTTCTAAGTTACGTTTTTCAACCTCAACACCAACATATTCTCCTAAAATAACTTCAGGTTTAATTGGGAATGTCAAACTTATTTCAAAGTTTTCAGTACGACTAATTTTTGCTACATCCACATCAATCTTAGGATCGCCCACGATTGTAACGGATCCTTCTGTAAATACTTCATCATACAAGTGACCGATAACATGATTTAAAGCTTCTTCATAAAGTGATTCAACACCAAATTTTGCTTCATAGATGTTTCTTGGAACTTTACCTTTTCTAAAACCGTCTACTTCAACATTGGGTTGAACATGTTGAAAAGCGTGATCCAATCCATGATTAAAATCATGAGGTTCTACTTCAAAAGTAAACTTAGCGTAATTGGTTCCTAATTTTTCAAATTTCATTAATATTTCCTCCATAATCTTTCATATTATATCACAATATCTTATTGAAATGTAACTATTTCACTTAAATAAGTTATATTCATTCTTCAAATATCTTTTTCAGTTAAATCAGTGTATAATTTGTGTCATAAGACTTTCTATATAGTAATATTAAGGGTGTAAGAGGTTATCGAATAGATAAATAATATTTTATCTGCTAAGTTGGGGTGGGGACCATGAGAATAATTAATAAGATTTTAATGTTTTTCTTGTCTGGCATATTTTTATTGTTATTCTTTGTCGTCCTTGCTTATTCTACCGATATGCACATCAGAAACTATTCTGCTAGACACGCAATAAATCGTATCTTAAACACTACAGAAAGCACTTTAAAAGCGTTTGTTTTTAATATAAATGACACCCCGTATGCTAGAAACTTATCCATCTCAAAAGATGATACTGAACGTTTATTAAAGGGAACTTATGTTGCGAATATAACTTTTGATAATACCGATTTTGAACAAATAGGCGCCATCACACTTAATGATATAAAGTACACCGATTATTTTGAAACACTTCATGATAAGTATCTAGTCGTGACGATAAAATTAGGTGTTTTCTTTGCTGAAGATGAAACTAGTAAAACCCTTAATTTAACCAGTTATGAAGTTAATGGGAAAGTTTATAATACTTCATTATCTACGATTGCCTTTAGAGAAATAAACTATGATATTGTTGATGCAAAGAAAGAAAGTGTCGTAGGAATTCAAGTTAAAGTCGCAAACGCATTTGGCTCAAGAGCAATTTCTTGGGGAAGCGGGATCATATTCAAGAAAGTTGAATTATCCTCTGGCTTTAGCGGATTAAATAAAATGTACGAATATTATATTCTCACAAATGCACATGTGGTAGAGGGGGGAAATGATTTCGTTATTCATTACCAAAACCAAACGAATACTTATCCAAAATACCGAAACGATAAAGTCGAGTTAATTGGTACTTATACAATAAATACGGATATTGCAATATTAAAATTAACAACGAGACAAAGTAACATTAAAGCGCTTAACGATGCTCAATTTGAAACTAAAATCCCGGTTGAAATTCAAGAGAATCAAGTGGTTTTCGCAATCGGTTCTCCTGTTAATGAAGAGGGTGGTTATGATTTTAATAACACAAAAGAAGGGATTATCTTAGATCTCCATACCAATGTTTACATAAAAGACACTAATGATTTATGTGTTAGTGGATGTGAAGCATTTCAAACAAGTGCCATGCAAGGCAATGGTTCTAGTGGTGGTGGTATCTTTAACGCGGTTGGTGATCTAATTGGTTTACATTTTGCTGCAAACCTACAAAACGGAACCGCTAGTGAAATCCCAATGTCAATTATATTAATAGCCATCGATGATATATTAATCAAAGCAATTATTGAAAAAGAAGAAACAGGTTTATATGTTCCTTCTTTTTTTTAGCTTATATCTCTTTTAAAGTATTCAAAATGAAGCCAAACCAAAACTATCTATTCACCAATAACACCTATTTGACTTCATTTTTAAATAAAAACTACCTTAAAAAATGTGTAAAAAAAGACGCTTTAATCAAGTGTCTTTCTTTTATGTATCAAATCAAACCTAAGCGACTTCATAACCAGCCGATTGGACGGCTTCTTTAATCATGGCTTCAGTAACTTTATCATTTTCTTTAAAGGATGCTTGATTTGATTCTAAATCAACTTTAACTTTTTTTAAACCTAAATCCTTTAAGGCATTTTCTACTTTTGCAGCACAGTGCTTGCAACTCATACCGTTGATTTTAATTTCCATTGTTTCACCCCCTTATATCTTTTTAATCTTAATGCGTTTAAAACAACACTTACACTACTAAAACTCATTGCTAGAGCAGCAATCATCGGATTCAATAATGGTCCACCAAATAAAGTTAGTAAACCTAAAGCAATAGGAATTCCAATAACATTATAGATGAATGCCCAGAATAGGTTTTCTTGAATATTTCTAACCGTATGTTTTGATAAATCAATTAAAGTTATGATATCTTTAATGTCACTTCTCATTAAGACAACATCACCCGCACTCATCGCAACATCTGTCCCACTTGATAAACTCACGCCGATATTCGCTTCTTTTAAGGCAATGGCGTCATTAATACCATCTCCAACCATCATGACAATATATTTTTCTTTCAATGTTTTAATAATATTTTGTTTGTCTTGAGGTAAGAGTGAACCATAAAACTCATCCACACCAACTTCGTTTGCAATATGAGTAACAGTATTGATATCATCACCTGATAAAATAGCGGTTTTGACCCCAAGTTCATTTAGTTTCTTAACGGTTTCTATGACGCCATCTTTTAATTGATCAGATATAGGTAGTATTCCAATAAGTTCAGTTTCGTTTGCTAAATATAATGCACTAATACCCTTTTTAGAATAATCTTTGGTGATGGTTTTTATTTGACCAAGTTTAATCTTATTTTCAAGCATTAATTTTTCATTCCCAATTAGATAGGTAGTTTCCCCAATTTTGCCTTTAATTCCTAACCCGGTAAAATTTTCAAAATTATCTACCTTAGACAATTGATAGCCTTTTTCTTCAGATGCAGTAATAATAGATTTAGCAATCGGATGATTCGATTGTTGTTCTAATGAGGCTGCAATTTGTAACAATTTATCTTCTTTTGTTTCGGTTAATGAAATCACTTTTAGTAAAGTCGGTTTACCGACTGTAATCGTCCCCGTTTTATCAAAAACAACCATCGTTGCTTTACTGCTAATTTCTAGTGCTTCTCCTGAAGCAATTAAGATTCCATGTTTAGCTGCTGCACCACTAGCGGTCATAATCGCAGTTGGCGTGGCGAGTCCTAGCGCACATGGACAGGCAATAACTAGAACAGAGACTAAAATATTCATTGAAAAATCAAAATCTCTTGTGGCAATCATCCATACAATAAAACCTAATAGGGCAAGCACTAAAACAATTGGCACAAAAACGCCACTTATTTTATCGGCTAATTTTTGAATTGGTGCTTTTTTCATTTGCGCTTCTGATACTCTTTTAATAATACTAGATAAGACCGTATCGTCTCCAACATGAGTAACTTTCATTAATATAGCACCTGTAATATTCACTGTCCCACCAATAATTTCATCATTGAGTGTTTTGTCTTTCGGGATTGGTTCACCTGTCATCATAGATTCATCAATTGATGTTGTTCCGTCAATAATTATTCCATCCGTTGGAACAACATCGCCAGGTCTAATCATTAATTCATCATTTATTTTAATTTGTTCAAGTGGTGTTTCTATATAGGTATCTCCAGTAAACAATAATGCAGTTTTAGGCTTTAAATCCATTAGTTTTTCTAATTCACTGGTTGTTTTTGTGGTGGATAGTTGTTCCATATATTTACCTATCATCACGAGTACTAAAATAGTAGCGCTCACTTCAAAATATAAAATATCAGCAAATTCATGGTTACCTAAACCAATCATAATAAGACCATAAACGCCATATAAAAAGGCTGCTGAGGTCCCTATCGCAACCAAAGTATCCATGTTAGGGTTTCCTCTAAAAAGATTTTTAAAACCATTCACATAATATTTGTATCCAATAATCATTACTGGAACAGTTAATAATAATTGAATTAAGGCAAACCCAAATGGATTTGCCATTGGATCAACCATACTTGGTAAAATTAATCCAATCATGTGCCCCATTGATACATATAACAATGGAATCATAAATAATAGTGCTAATACAATTTTAATACGCATGTTCTTGAGTTTCTTGTTTTGTTTCTCAGATAGAGTTTCACTATTATCAATCGCACTAGCTTTATAGCCAGTTAGCGTAATATTTTTATATAATTTTGACTCATCAAAGGACATATCTACGACAACCCTTAGTTGTTCGGTAGGTAAACTTACGTTTGATTCAAGTACGCCAGGTGTTTTTAAAGCTGCTTTTTCAACAGCAATTACACAAGCAGCACAAGTCATACCTTTAATATCATACATAATTTCTTTATTCATTATTTAAGCCCCCCCCTATACAATATTATAGGTTAAGTTGACTATTTTAGCGTTGGAAATGCTTAAAAAGACAAGCGAAAGCGCTTGTCTGATTGATTATAGTTTACTTTTTTTTGTTCTTTTGACTTTTCATCTTTTCGCTGGCATAACTGACTAAATCCGGTAGTTTGATACCATTATTTGGAAAATGGGCTACACCGTATGAAAAATCAAAATCAGTTAACATTTGAATCTTTTGGATTTGTTCCTTGAGCTCTTTTATTATTCTAGAAAAATCTTTTTCTTCTTTTAATAGGATTATAAACTCGTCACCACCATAACGATAGACTTCATTTGGCGTAAAATGACTTTTCATTAACTGAGCCACTCTTTGGAGTATAAAATCGGCCTTTATATATCCAATTGTTTGATTGTAGGCTTCAAAATTATCAAAATCAATAAACATCAAAGCTAACTTATTATTGTTTTGAATTCTATCTTCAAAATTAAGTTTTAGAGTTGATCTCGTTGGTAACCCTGTTAATGGATCAATATCTTCAATCAAATAATAATGTTCAAGATAGCATCTTGATCTATTACTTAAAAAGGTCATTAGATGACAACTTACCGGCAATAATGCATTTTGGGTAAAATAATATTTATTTGCTTTTGGTTCATCTAAATCAATTAGTTCTTTAAGGATCTCAAAACGTTCATGATTTTGGTCATACAAATTATCATAAAACGCCTCAATGTTTCCTTCATTAAATATGTTATTATTAAATGTCATTGGGCTAATAAATATTATATTTCTATGTTTATTTCTAATTATATAGAGATTATTGTTATTTTTGTTATTTGGAGCTTCATCTAGGAAATCAAACATTTGTTTTTGCCCTCACATATTGTCTTGGCCATTCGATTTCAACCCCTAACCTTTGTGCAAATTTAAGGGAAAAATAGGGATCTCTTAACGCAAGCCTGCCAAAATAAATCAGGTCAGCTTCATTATCTTCTAAAGCATCACTAGCCATTCTCGCATCATTGATTAATCCACCCCCCATTACAAAAAAGGGTGTTTCTGCTTTAATTTTTCTCGCAAATCCCAATTGATAACCTGGATAACTATCCGGTTTTAGGTCAATAATACCACCTGAAGAAACATTTATGATATCGACTACACCGGGGGTAATTTGATTTAATATTTCCACCAAATCTTTTGGTTTTAAACCATCTTGATGGTATTCTGAGGCACTGATTCTTATACCTAGTGGTTTTTCAATCGGCCATTCATTTCTGATAGCGATGATGATTTCATTTAATAGTCTGATTCTACCCTCCAATGAACCACCATAACTATCACTTCTTTTGTTAGATAAAGGACTTAAAAATTCATTAATTAAATAACCGTGTGCCGCATGAATTTCAAGGTAATCAAATCCCGCTTGATTCGCTCTTCTCGCACCCGCTTTGAATGCTTCTACGACTTCCTTTATTTGAGCGATAGACATTTCTATTGGTGATGGTAAATCCCCATAAGGAATTGAACTTGGGGCTATTTTAGGATTAGCATCACGGGCTTTTCTTCCCGCATGTGATAACTGAATCCCTATTTTAGATCCAAAATGATGGACCCGATTAACAATCCAACTCAGTGATTTAATATGGTCGTCGCTCCAAATACCTAAATCGTCTTTGGTGATACCACCGTTTGGCAAAACAGCGGTTGCCTCAACCGTAATTAAACCGATTTGTCCTACTGCCCTAGTCGCGTAATGGATTACATGAAAATCATTCGCGAACCCATCGACTGCACTATACATACACATTGGCGGCATAACAATCCGGTTTTTTAACTTCATATCTTTGATTTTAATTTCCTTGAATAGTTTCATCCCTAATTCCTTTTAATTTCGTTTTTATTTCTTGCATACGTAAGTCAAGATCATGTGACAATGAAGCACATTCTTTTAATTCGGCTTTGATTTCGCTGTTAGCACTTATTATATGTTTGTATTCTACGTCATGTTCAATTGTAGACCAAAAATCCATCGCAATCGTTCTAATTTGAACTTCTACCTTCATATGTCTTTTCTCATTTGAGAAAAAAACGGGTACTTCTATGACTAGATGTAGGCTTCTATAGCCATTTTCTTTCGGTTTTTTAATATAGTCTTTGATTTGAACCAATTTAACATCATCTTGATTCACTAACATGGTTGCGACATCATAAATATCATTAATATAGGTACAAATAACTCTAACCCCAGCAATATCATTAATTTTAGACAAGTTTTGAATGGTTTTGTCTAAACTATAGCGTTGCATCTTATTCAAAATCGACTCGGGACTTTTTAATCTTACTTTAATAAATTCAATCGGGTTTCTCGATGTTCTGATTTGCAGATCATCATTTAATATTTCTAGTTTTGTTTGGACTTCTCGAATGGCCGCATAATAAGTCATCATAACTTGTCTATAAAGCGTTGCTTGTTCCTTAAACTCGATCGGAACCGTTTCAACAGCGTTTGCCATGAAAGTAACGTCTAATTCCATTGACACATTATCACCTCAACTTTATTATATCACTAAAAGAAAGCGCTTTTATTATTGCGTTATTTTTAATACAATTTAATAAATTAGTCACTATATTTATTTTTGATTCTTTATAAGGAACTTTAATTGTGTTTCGACTTCCTGGACTTTGTTAATATTCTTTATTTTATATTTTTTCTTTTTCGTTTTAATGATGATAGTACCGTGTTTAGGTTTGTTTTTCTTATTAACTCTTTTAGCTTTAACTCTTTTTACCTCTTTATATGGCACTTGAATGGTTTTTTTAGCGCTTTTAATAATATACAAATAATTATCATCATAACTGATAACGACATGACTTTTTAGTAAACTATTTAATAAAAATAGTGAAATTACCCCAAACAAAAAAATGATAAAAAAAGCAGCATAATATAAATTGCTTTTTGTATCCTCTGTCACAAAGTCAAATAAATTATTTATATGACTAACAACAAATACACAGCCCACAATAATTAATAAACTGATTATCAAACCCATTATTAATGGAAAAATTCTTTTTTTTGCTAAATCTCTTTTCAAAGTCTTCACCATGGTTATTATACCATAGAGAAATCTCAAAAAATCCCTCCTTCAAAGAAAAAGACAATTTTTTTATGCCTTCAAAAAATTGTCTTTTTTATTTCTCATAAATTTGATTTTTCTAAATCTAGTAAATACTTTTTTAATTCTAGTCCATAATAAAATCCACCTAATCCACTTTCAGATAACACCCTATGACAAGGGATAATGATCATGATTTTATTCTTATTTAATGCCCCGCCGACAGCTTGATAAGCTTTATTTCCCATTAAATAAGCAATATCACCATAGGTTAGGGTGTAACCATAAGGGACATCCATCAGTATCTCATAAACGGCTTGTTGAAAAGGGGTCGCCTCTTGTTTAATGGGTACGGTAAATTCTTTTAATGTTCCTTTAAAGTAAGCTAATAATTCTTGTTTTAATTGGCTTAGTAAAGGTGTTTCTTGATTAATTAATCCTTTGGTATCATAGGGTTCTAAAGATAAACCGCTGATATGTTCAGTGTTGTCTTCAACTAAAACAAAAGTACCTACTTTTGTGGGAAGTTTTAGATAATATTTATCCATCATTTTAAGCTCCTGTTTTAAAAGGATCATAATTAAAGGTATAACTTGTTTTATGTTGATACTTTTGGTTTTTATTTAAGATACCACTATTTAAAAAACTATAATGAATTCCGCCTGGTTCATACTCAAATTCTAAGGCCACGCCCTGATAGCGGCTAGATTGATAATCGGGTATTTGATCGGGGGAAATCGAATTATGCGTATACACTACCAAGGAAGGATAAGTTGATTTCATTGTCATCTCAATTAAGCTCTTGGGACTATACAAACTGGTCAAACCTTGGTCTAGTAAAAAAATAGTATCTAACCCTTTAAAAGGGGTGTTCATTAATTTTTTAATCGGTTCCTTTAACGCAGTAGGTTCTCTTAAATCAAATGGCGTCCTATCAACCTCTGCGATTCCAGATACACTAAAGTCATCTTCAAATTTAACATATTTAGAGGCAGGTACTTTAATTACGTGATCTAAAATATCCGGTGAACCGTCTAAATTAAAATAGGCATGATTCGTGATATTCATTAAGGTTGTTTCAGTGGTATCGCCATCATAATCCAACTGTAAGATATTATCAATTAAAGTATAAGTAACCCTTAAGTTGATATCGCCAGGAAGCCCATCATCGGTACTGGTAGAATGGATTTCAAAAATCGCACTATTTTCATGACTTTCAACATAATTAAAATAACGTGTTGAAAATCCATTGGCGCCACCATGAAGTGAATAGGTTTCTGATATGAATGGCTTTGGATAAATTTTTATACCCTCTATTTCAAAACCACTACAAAATAATCTCCCTGAGGATCTTCCAATTGTTTTTCCATAATAGTGATCATATTTTATAAAATCCGCTAGTACTTTGGGTCCAACAACCACATCTATTCCCTTAAAAATAAGATTAAAAATACTCGCCCCTTTGTTTAGTAACACCACTTCTAATACATCATTCTTTAATGTTACCATTGTTAAATCCTTGTTGATTTTTTTTACTTGTTTCATTGTTACACCCCTTTTAAATTCTCTTTTATTATAGCCAATTACTGATAAACATTCAATTCAAAAAATGAGTATGAAAAAAAACGCACTTTTATGCGTTTCTAATCTTTAGTTCAAATCATACCACTTTTTAGCATTCATAATACTTTCTTGGGTTAATTGGTGCCCGTCATTTGACCAAAACACCTCTATTAATGCGCCACTATCAGTCAAAAGATTATGGAAAGATAATTGTTCATTATAGGTAGTATAAGGATCTTGTTTGGAAGCGGATATAAACACTTTGACGCCGTTTAAATCTTCAAATTTTAAATTGGGATTCAGAAAGCTTGGGTTAAATAATATCAACTTGTTTAAAACATTCCCTTTTAGTTGAAGTAATGATTCTAGTAAATTAGCGCCATTCGAATACCCAATCCCAATCATCATTGCTTTATTTAAATTATATTTTGATACCGCTTCATTAATAAATTGGTTTAAATTTTCGGTTTCTAAACTAATTGACGCATAATCATAAACCCCAGTAGAATATCTTTTAAAGAAACGGTTCATTCCATTTTCATTGACATTGCCTCTTAAGGAAAGAATGTTCGCTTCAGGATCAATAAATTGGGCAATTTCAATTAGATCATATTCATCTCCACCGGTCCCGTGTAAGAGTAATAAAGTTTTATCACTGGAGCCTTTTTTAAATAAATGGGTCATTTTAATTACCGACTTTTTCTTCGGCATAATAGCCTACTTTTTTTAATAAAGTTTGTAAAACTTCATTTTCTTTGACATCCAATACTTCAAATAAATTACCCATAAATGCATAATGTTTAGGCATAATTTCATCAGTTATTTTTTGGCCTTCATCTGTGAGCTTAACTAAAATAATTCGTTTATCTGTTTTCCCTTTATAACGTTTGATCAAACCACGTTTTTCTAATTTATCTAAAACGTAGGTCATCGATGAATTGGCGATTAGTACCACATCACAAATGGATTGAACGGGTATCGTTCCTTTTTTATATAATACCTCTAAGGCTGAAAATTCAGTAAAGTTTAAATCATAGGTTTTAATATCTTCCATCGCATAAGCGAGAACACTTTGTTGGGTTCTAAATAAAATCGTCATTGTTTTTAAATAGTTTTGCATATTAGAGATAGTCTTTCTGTCTGATGCGATTAGAATCTGATGTATCAAATGGTTTAATCAGATTTTCAATTTGTTTTTTGTGTTCTCTAAATTTAGGGGGAAGGGCTAAATCAGTCCCCAGTTTTTCATAGGATTCTTGATCATCAATAAAACCCGGTTCATCGGTTGCGAGTTCAAATAAAATATTTCGATACATTCTCACATAGACCGATTCAAAATAAAATCTATCTACATAGCCACTATTGGCGATTCGTTTACTTCTAAAAAAATCTTCCCATTTAAATAATTCTTCTTTATTTTCTAATCTAAAAGCGACATGGTGAACGCCACCATAACCTTGATAAGCTTGTGGGTACACTTTGTTTTCTTCAACAATGACTCTAGCGCCATTTCCACCATTATTCATTTCATAAAGGCCTAATGCGCCTTTTTTCTCAATTGATTTAAACTGCATTACATTGGTTAAAATCGCATCCATTAAAGCATAGTCTGATACGACTAAGAAAATGGTCCCTAACCCTCTAATCGCATATTCATTAGGCACAGGTCCATTTTTCCAGGGAATACCATAAGATTGCCATAATAAATCCTTCTCATCAGAGATTAAGGCATATTGTTGTCCATCAAAATCGTTAAAATAAAGTGTTTTCGAATTAAATAAATCAAATACTTCACCATGCTTAACACCATATTTATCAAACCGTTTAATAAAGTATTCTAATGCTTCATCAGTGGGTACTCTAAGGCCAATTCTTGAGATTTCATCTCTACCATGAACCACTTGTGAAATCCCCTTAAAATCAAAAAATGTTAACCCTGATCCTGGCGTCCCTCTATCATCGCCATAAAATGTATGGTACGTTTGAATATCATCTTGGTTAATCGATTTTTTAATCAATCTCATTCCCAATACTTCTGTAAAAAATTCATAATTCTTTTTAATATCACTTGTGATTGCGGTAACGTGATGAATTCCTAATAATTGTTTCATTTCTATTCTCCTTGTTTAGTTAATTTTACTGATTCGCCGGTTTCTGTTTCAACTGAGATGGATTCCATACTCATCGAAACCGTTGAACGAATCGCTTTTACATATTCTTTTCTTAAGCGTGCTCTTTCTAGGGTTTCAAGAGGGGTTAATTCTCTTTCTTTTGAAAGTCTTGCCAGCTCATTAATTCTATTTAATCTATTTTTATGGGTAATATAGCTGTCGTATTGAGCCTTTGTTTCGTAAGGATAATCTTCTAATTTATCTATTTGTCTAATAAATAAAGGATACAATAAGCCTTCATAACCTTCTTTTAAATGAGAGAATTCTTCAGGGATGACAAAGGTTTGTCCTAAAGTAGCTAGGGGTTCATCTACTGTAAATCCAGGACCATCCGTTGCCAGTTCAATTAAGATTCCCCCTGGTTCTTTAAAATACAATGATTGAAAATACGTTCTTTCTCTTACTGGACTAACTTGATAGCCAAATTTTCTAAGGGTCGTTTGATAATATTCAATTTCATTAGATGGGATTGTAAATGCGATATGATGATGGGTCCCCCCACCATATACGCCATCTTTGAGGTCATTAGTATAAAGTTCAATATACTTGCCTAAATCATTATTCGCCTCAAATCTAAGGTAGCCCTTGTCTTGACCAACATACTTTAATCCTAATTCAATAAATAGTTTTTTTGTTCCTTCCAAATTATTAGAATAAAGGGTTGCCCCATAAATGCCTTTAATCGCTACTTCTTTGGTAATACCATTTACTTCATACTCATGAAGTTGGCCTAACTCACTTTCGATAAGTTCCAATGATAAATTATGTCTGTCTTGGAATCTCAGTACTTGATTACCAAATCTTTCTAACAAGCCATAACCGACTTTGAATTTATCTAAACGATTAACCCAAAAATCTAAAGAACCTTTGGGAACCATTAAACTAATAACCCCTACTTGTCCTTTACCAACCTGACCTTCGATTTTTTCAATAGGCCATGGAAAGAAGGTTAAAAGTGTTCCTAAATCTCCGTTTTTATTTCCATAATATAAATGATAATAAAAGGGATCGTCATAATTTACGGTTTGTTTTACAAGTCTTAAGCCTAAGACCCCGTGATAAAAATCTAAATTTTCTTGTCCTTGCCAGACAATGCTTGATATGTGGTGTATACCTTTAATATTCATGATAAAAATCTCCTTGATGATTCCATTATATTTCGAATTCGAAATACTTTCGAATCATATGCTTTATTGTTTTTATGTAAATGACTTTTAGTTTACTAAACCCTGCGATAAAATAATAATATAAGCATAAGGAGGCATTCTAATATGGCTATAAATAAGACTGTTTCAAAAGAAAATATTCTTCAAATTTTAGAAGAAAGGTTTAATCAAAATCTTTATCGTCACCCAAATATGGACTTTAAACAAATATTAAGTAGGCTAACAAATAAACAGATTGATATTTTATATAACATGGAACTTACCGGCGGCGAACCTGATGTCGTTTTATTTGATGAAAAAAACAATGCCTATGTTTTTATGGATTGTGTCACAGAATCGCCCTTAGGCAGACGGAGCCTTTGTTATGACACAGAAGCTTTAGAAAAAAGAAAACAAAATAAACCTCATGGATCCGCGCAAAGTTTAGCTAAAGAAATGGGGATTACTTTGTTAACTTATGAAGAATATCAATATCTTCAAAAGCTTCAAGCAGTTGATACCAAAACTTCTTCTTGGCTTCAAACCCCTAAAAACATTCGTTCCTTAGGGGGTGCACTCTATGGAGAATACCGTTATAAAACGATCTTTTTAGGACACAATGGAGCCGATTCCTACTATGGCACTAGAGGGTTTAGAGGCTCATTAAGCGTTTAAAAAAAGTCTATTTCTAGACTTTTTTCTTTACTTATTTATTCTAAAAAGAAACCGTAATCTAATATTAGGTGCCCTTCGGCATCTTTTTTGCTAAATCTTTGATGGTTATAGCGTTCAAAAAAATGTACTTTGTTTTCATTGTCTACTTTAACGGGATTAAAATTAGATAATCTTAACATGTCTAATACTTCTTGATGTTTATCATAGATATCCGGTTCAATCCCTTCTATGAAACATACCCCAACATTTGAAGGTTGTAAATCTAGATAATCAAAACCTTCTGGGACTGGCGTCCAGGGTTCAAAATAGCCCAATGCTTATCTTAGATGAGGCTACAAGTAATGTTGATACAAGAACCGAAAGGCTTATTCAAGATGCCATGGATCGCATTACTAAAGGACGTACAAGTTTTGTGATTGCACACAGATTATCTACCATTAAAAATGCCGATCTCATTATTGTAATGAAGGAAGGAGACATTATTGAAACTGGAACACATGATGAACTCATTATTCAAAAGGGTTTCTATAGTGACTTATACAATAGCCAATTTTCTGATCAAGAACTAGTTTAATATTTAATAAGCGCCAGACTATGCAATTTTAAATGTAGTCTGGCGCTTTGTTTTGTCTTTATTTAAGTACTTTTTTAATCAGATTTTCTTTTTTCTTACTAGACGGTAAATATCTAGTATTTAAATCAAATTTATTAGACTTTTCTAAAACTGCTTTGTAGTGGGTAAATGTATCAAAACTAAACTTACCATGATACTTCCCAATACCACTTAAACCTATACCACCAAACCCTAAATTATGATTATTAAAATGCATTAAAGTATCATTAATCGTAATACCACCTGCTGAGATGTTTTGAACGACATAATCTTTTATCTTTTTATTATCTGTAAAAAGGTATAATGCTAAAGGCTTTTCTTTCATATATAAATAAATATCTTCAATATTATCAATTGTAATAATTGGTAATATTGGACCAAATATTTCTTCTGACATAATGTTAGAATCTATTGTGGGCTCTATAAGTGTTGGTTCAATCTTATTTTTATCATGATATCCACCCCATAAGATTTTTTGATCTTTCATTAGATTGATTAATCGAAGATAGTGCTGTTCATTTATAATCTTTGGATAATCACTTGATGATAAAACGTCTTCACCATAAAACTGATGGACCGCCTCTTTAAAATACTTAATAAAGTCATCTTTTTGACTTTTTTGAATCAATAAGTAGTCTGGTGCAATACAGGTTTGTCCGGCATTAATCAATTTACCGAAAGCAATACGTTTTGCCGCAAGTTCAATGTCCTTTTTATCAATAATAATGCATGGGCTCTTACCACCGAGTTCTAATGTAACTGGAGTCAGATTTTTACTTGCTTCTGCCATGATAATTTTTCCTACCCTTGTGCTACCAGTAAAAAATATATAGTCAAATTTTTCTTTTAATAACTTTTGACTTACTAGGTAATCACCCGATACAATTGATACATTCTTGCCTGTAAATACTTCATCGATAATTTTATAAATTATCTTTTCTGTATTTATTGCATACTCTGAAGGTTTAATCACAACATCATTACCTGCACCAATTGCACCAATTAGTGGCATAAAGATTAATTGAAAAGGATAATTCCAAGGGCCTATTATCAGAACTCTTCCGTATTTTTCAGGATAAATATATGCCTTTGATGGAAAAGTAGTTAAATTTCCTTTAACTTTTTTGAGTTGGGTCCATTTTTTTAATTTATGAATGAATAATGAAATTTCACTTAAAACAATGCCTATTTCTGTTGAATAAGCCTCTTGACTTGATTTGCCAAGATCTTTAAATAAAGCTTCTTTAATTTCTTCTTCGTAGTTAATTATTGATTCTTTTAATTTTTTTAAATAAGTAATACGTTCATTATATGTCATATTTACCTCTAATTAATATTATTTTTAGCGCATTTAAGTATCTAAGATGGATTCTGTTTTTCTATTTTTGATAACCCTATTCCTTAAAATAAAAGTAACTAAAATTCACCATTGTCACCTTGTGAAGAAATTTTAAAACCATATCTTCCAATAGAATTTGAAAATATATCAATGTTGTGTTTACCTTAGTGTAAAATAAATGATGATTCTCTTCCAATATTGAAACCAACTCCCCATTGATATCAGTAGATATATTAACTCATATAACCATCATGTTGACTTTTTTTGTAAGAAATCGCATTTTTATTCATTTAGGTTAAAAATAGCGTGTTGTCAAGTATATAACAAGTGCTATTTTAAGGAAAGCAATGTGATAGATTCAACGTGATAAGTTTGAGAAAACATATCTACAGGGGTCACACTTTTGATGTGGTAATACCTTTTGAACATATCTAAATCTCTTGCCAAAGTAATTGGGTTACAAGAAACATAAACAATCTTTTCCGGTTTCATTTTATTAACAGAATCAATAAAGGCTTTATCAAGACCAAGTCTAGGTGGATCTACAATTATCTTATTAAACATTCGACTATTATTTAATATAAAATCTTTCGCATCGCTAACAATAAAAGTTGCATTTTCAATCTGGTTCATTTTTTTATTCTCATTAGATATCGTAACAGAATTTTGATTGAGTTCAACACCAATCACTTCTTTTGCATATTTGGCTGCGGTTAAGGCAATCGTTCCAATGCCAGAATAACAATCTAATAAAGTATCATTTTTATTCAAATTTAATTTATCAATCGCTATTTGGTATAACTTTTCGGTTTGATACGGATTGACTTGATAAAAAGTATCTGGGCCAATATTATAATTAAACCCTAATAGAGTATCGCTTATCGTTTTTTTACCATAAAGTAACTTATATTTATTCCCTAAAACCGCACTTGTTTTACGGTTGTTATAATTAAGATAGATTGATTTGATATTGGTCTGTTGCTTAAGTTCTTTTAAGATGTTGTTAATTCCTGGGAATACCTCTGAACCGATGACAAAACAAACGAGCACTTCATCCGTATGAATACCCACTCTAATTAAAAGATGTCTAATCACACCGGTTTTTCTATCCTCATCATAAGCTTCTATTTTATGCTTTTTAAGGAGATTATTGACCAGTTTAATCATCTTGTTCCCTAATTGATTTTGAATCGGGCAATCACTCACATTGACAATCTGATGCGTATTTTCTTCATAAAATCCAGCAATTAATTGGTTTTGTTTATTTTTAGAATAAGTTGTTAAGAGTTTTGTTCGGTAATGTTTAGGATTGTTTGAAGCGATCGTATTTTCAACAATCGTATCGATTTGATACTTATTGAGTTCTTTAATGATGACATCTTTTTTATATTCTATTTGGGCAAGGTAAGTCATTGATTGAAGTTGACAACCACCACACTTTTCGTAATATTGACAAAAAGGGGTAACTCTATCTGGTGAATCTGTCACGCGTTTTTTGATATTAATTTGATTTTTATCGATATCACATTCAAAAGTTTCTCCAATTAGAATATCTCTAAAATAGCCTTTAATGCCCTCATGATATAAAACGCCTAATCCACGACTATCGATACTGTTACAGGTTAGTATTTTAATCATAACTTTATCTCATTAATTAAAGGATTTTGAGTCAAATAATTATTTAAGTTGTTAACAATTAGTTTCATCAAAACCTTGTCTGGTAGTGGGGTATTACTAGAATTATGGGGGGTTATTAAAAGATTTTTAATTTGCCAATAAGGCGAACTTTCTAAAAGCGGTTCCGTGTGGAATACATCTAAGTAAGCTCCCCTTATTTTATGCGCATTCAATAGTTTAATTAAATAAGATTCATCATGGGTTTGACCTCTTCCAACATTGACATAAAAAGCATCTTTATGCATTAAATCAAACAAGGGTTTATCAATTAAATTAGTCGTTGATTCACTTAATGGTAGTGTGTTGATAATGTAATCGGATTTTGCCATTAACTTTTGAAGCCCTTCAATTGTATTATAAGTTTCATCAAACAAACTAGGTTTATTACTTCTTCGATAAACACTGGATGTAATATTAAAACCTTTAAGACGTTTAAGTATTTCAACAGCGATTGAACCACCACCAATAAAGCCAACTTTAGCGCCTTCTAAGTCAATGAAATCAAAATAAGGTTTCCATATACGACGCTCTTGTTGGTCATGATATGTTTCTAAGCCCTTATTAAAATTAAGAATTTGAGCGACAACCATTTCAGCGATAGAAACGCTATAAACATCTCTTGCGTTTGTAAGTCTAATTCCATGTTCTTTTAAAAAAGAGATATCCAAAGTATCATATCCAGCCGTAATCAATAATAGGTATTTTAAGTTTTTAAGTTTATCTAAATGATCGTTTATTTGTGAAGCCATTCCAACAAAGACATCCACATCTTTGTCTAGTTCATGGACGACCTTCCAAGATTTATCAAGTTCATCTTCGATCTGTTCATGGATTCTTTTCAGTATAAATATATACATCTTATCAACTCCTAATCCCATTATACAATAAAAAGACCCAAACTTTATTATCGTTTGAGTCTCATTTTAGTGATTATGATTTAAAAAAGTGAATATAGTAAGAAAATTGAACTCATCAATGAAGCAACCAAACTAACAACCGTAATCTGCGTATTAATACTTGGACCTGCTGTATCCTTAAATGGATCACCTACAGTATCCCCCACAACAGCCGCCTTATGTGCATCTGAACCTTTACCACCAAAATTACCGGCTTCAATATATTTTTTAGAATTGTCCCATAAACCACCACTATTACTCATAAATAGTGCTAGTAATAAGCCTGTAATAATGTTACCAGTTAAGAAGCCACCGATCGCTTTAACGCCACCGATAAAGCCAACGAGTAATGTCAGTATAATAGCGAACAATCCTGCTGGAATTAATTCTTTTAAGGCGCCAAGCGTGCCGATTTCAATACATTTCTCATATTCAGGAACAACGCCAGCTTTGCCTTCCTTAAGTCCTTCAATTTCATCAAACTGACGATGAATTTCCTTAACCATCTTGCTGGCATTCTTTTCAACGCCTAACATTAATAAAGCACTAAATACAGCTGGAATAGTTGATCCAACCAGTAATCCAAAGAACACCAATGGATCCATAATATCAAAACCAGTTAACAATGGTTGTGATAATCCTCTTTCTAGGATTGCCATATTTACCTCACTCATAAAAGCACCCAATAAAGCAATGACAGTTAACCCTGCTGCACCAATCGCAAACCCTTTTGTTACTGCCTTTACAGTGTTACCAGCACTATCAAGTTCATCCGTAATATCTAACACTTCATCACCTAAGTTCCCCATTTCGGCTAAACCTCTTGCATTATCAACAATAGGACCGTAAGCATCATTAGAGATAATCATTCCAACAATCGATAACATTCCAACTGCTGCCATAGAAATGCCAAACATACCATATTCTGAACTTTGAATAAAGAAACCATCTGCTAAAGGCGCCATAATTAGATAAGATCCAAGCGCGCTAATTGCTATTCCAACAATCGCTGGCATTACTGACAAGAAACCATAACTCATCCCAGATATTAAGGTTAAAGCTGACCCACTTTGAGCTGCCTCAGCCACCGTTTTGACTGGTTTATGGGCATCATTCGTAAATAAATCACTGGTTATCCCGATTACTACCCCAATGACTAAACCGATCATAGCGGCACCATAAATACGCCACTCAAAATCTAAAAGATAAGTTGCCACGGCAGTAAATATAGCATATAAACCTGTAGTAATATAAGTACTCTTATTTAAAGCACTAGTTGGTCCACTCTTTTTACCCATTCTAGCAAATAATATCCCAATCATTGAAGCTAATAAACCCAATATCGCAAAGACAAAGACGGTTGTAGTATGCTTTGTATTACCTAACTTAGCATCTAAAGAAATAGCCATCACCAATGCTGCTGACATTGAGGCGACATTAGAATCAAATAAATCTGCGCCCATTCCGGCAACATCACCGACATTATCACCAACATTATCTGCGATAACCGCAGGATTTCTTGGATCATCTTCAGGAATTCCAAGTTCAACTTTACCAACTAAATCAGCTGATATATCGGCTGTTTTTGTGAAAATACCACCGCCCGCTTTCGCAAAAAGCGCCAATGATGATGCCCCAAAGCTGAAGCCCAATAAGGCTTGAGAATTACCTACTAAAAAGAAAACTAACGCAACCCCTAATAAAGACCCGCCAACAACCGCCATCCCCATTACCGAGCCACCTCTAAAACCAACTAAAAAGGCCGGTTTTATACCTTTTTTAGCTGCTTCAGCTGTTCTCATATTCGCTGAAGTTGCGACTTCCATCCCGATAATACCGGCGATTCCTGAGAATAAAGTCCCGAAAATATAACTGATTGCCATCCAAATGTTATCAACCGGGTTATCTTGCCATATAAATTTAGGCAAAAACAATAAAATTAAAATTGCAGCGACAAGTGTAAACCAAAATAACATTTTATATTCTCGTTTTAAAAATGTTCTGGCGCCTTGTTTAATGTACGAACCTATTTCTCTTATTCTTAGGTTCTCTTGTGGTTGACGTTTGACCCATAATAATAACCAAATTGCCAATCCAAATGCTAGTAGTGCAACCATAATAGATGCTAGTAAAATCCAATTCACGGTAATGCTCCTTTCTAAAAACGCTTTCAAGCCTATTATAATCCTAACAATCTTAATTTGTAAAATAATTTAATATTTTTCACAATCTATTCATTTTTTTAGTTGTTTACGAAAAAAAAGTATCCAAATTTGGATACTATTTTTTATGTGCTTTTAATGGATAAATCCCTGAAACAGGTAATGTAAACATAAATCCAATAACCTCTTCATGGGAATCGGTTAAAACTTTTTGGATTTCTTCTACTATAATCGGTACTTGTTCATCTTTAGGTATTACCGTAAAGATTGTTTTTGAGGAACCAACTTTTTTTAGATTAATTTCTTGGAAAGGGCCACTTAAAAGATAGTTTAAACCTTCATATTCTAAAACCGCTTTTGCCATTCCTTCACTGTCTAGTATGGTAGCGCCTCTAACTTTCAATTTAACAAATGTATCGAGAATATTAGGTAAGTGTGATAAATCATTTAAAACGATATACAGTATTTGCATGTTATACTCCTTTAGGCGATGCCTTCAATTGAAGACAATTGATCTAACTTATCAAGACCATTAATTTCGCCTGCTTTACTAATTGCATATTTAGCGAAAATCGGACCAGTAGTTTCATAAATTAAAATACTTAACATAATGATGGTTGAAATAAGTGGATAGAAGGTTGGCATTTGACTACTTACAACGACTAATAACCCTAATGAAACGCCGCCTTGTGGCAAGAGCGCAAATCCTAAGTATTTTTGTACAACGGGTTCTGCATCAGTAATCTTAGCTCCTGTACGTGCGCCAGCATATTTTCCAAACCCTCTTGCAATAATATAGGCAACTGCAAGTATGGAAACAAGGACTGATGTTTTAATAATTCCTAAGTTTAAGCTCGCCCCAGCCAATGTAAAGAACACAACATAAAATGGGGTTGTAAAATCATTTAAGCTATTAAACACGCCTTGTGGTTTCTTAACCATATTCGCTATCATTGTCCCAATCATTATATTAATTAATAAACTAGATATACCTAGATTATACTGACTAAAGTAATTATTTAATTGTACTGAAACACCAATTCCTAAAAATACCACAATGATTGACAACACTTGCATATCATCACGTATTTTATCAAATTTAACGACAATCTTTGATAAAACAAACCCTAAAACCAACCCAATTATGATTGATCCAAATACTTCAATAAAAGGTTTAGTAATCATTAACCATACTGGCATTGAAGTAGTGGATGTTAGCATCTGAGCAATTGAGATAAAAAAGCCAAAGATAACTATCCCATAAATATCATCTAGTGCGGTTACAGGCAATACTGTTTTTGTTAATGGTCCATAAGCTCTATATTGTCTCATAACCATCAAGGTTGCCGCGGGTGCTGTGGCTGCACTCATTGAAGCTAATATCAATCCAAACGCGATATTTCCACTACTAAAAGGTTGATATCCAGTCATAATAGGTTCTGGTTTAGGAATAAAGAATAATATTAAAAATACCGCTATTACTACACCAATTACTTCAAGCATGGTAATAGTATTAATCTTTTTACCAACTTTTTTCATTTGGCTAATACTAAATTCACTACCAATAGAGAAAGCAATAAAGGCCAATGCAATCTCACTAATAAATTTTAATGTGTTTTGGTCTATAGAAGTAATAAAACCTTCTCCACCGCCAAATAACAACATTAAACTCGGTCCTAGGATTAAACCAAAGACCAGATAACCCGATACTTCTGGTAGTTTAAATCTTTTAGCTACTTTACCACCGATAAAGCCGACCAAAAGAACTACCGCAACTTTAAAAATCAACAACATAAACTCTCTCCTATCCTCATTATAATAAAAAAACGCATATTAACTATACGCTTAATAACTCCTATGAGGTTAGCTGACGGGTTCAGAACATTAAGTGTCCTTTCTATAAAATAGATTCACCCCCATTAATTGGGTCCCCCACTCACGAAGATTCGGAGAGTTCTTTATCATTATAATCTATTTCGCTTGTTAATTCAATCTTATTCTTGGTAAAAACGTTTTAGTTTTTATATGTTATAATTAAATCATAGTTTGGAGGGATTTATGAATGAAAGTATTATTTATTGGAACAGGTGTAATGGGACGACCGATGGCACTAAATTTAGCCAAAAACAATGTTGATGTTACCGTTTATAATCGAACAATTGAAAAAGCAAAAGCGTTAGAGCCACATGTAAAAGTGGCAACGGATTTGGTTTTGGAAGCAAAAAAGGCCGATATTATTTTTAGTATCGTTGGCTATCCCAGTGATGTTAGGGCGGTTTATGAAACAATTATTCCCCACTGCAAAAAAGGAACTATCCTAGTTGATATGACCACTTCTTCGGTTAGTCTCGCCGTTGAACTATCCTCTCTCGCAAAACATTATGGTCTTGAAATGCTAGATGCACCGGTTACGGGAGGAGACTCTGGCGCGATCAATGGTACCTTATCAATTATGGTTGGTGGTGAGGAATCAACCTATCAAACCATTTTTCCTTACTTGACTTATATGGGTAAAACAATTACCTATATGGGTGGTCCAGGTAGTGGTCAAACAATGAAGTTAGCCAATCAAATTACGATTGCTGGTAACATTCTTGGGATCGCAGAAGGCTTATATTTTGCCAAAGAAAAAGGCTTGAATTTAGAAGATGTCTATAGTGTAATAGTAGGCGGTTCAGCCTCTAGTTGGCAAGCAATTCACAATGGTAAAAAAATGATTTTAAAAGATTATCAACCAGGATTTTATGTCAAACACTTTTTAAAGGATTTAAAACTGGCTTTAGAAGAGTCTATAGGACTAGATTTACCACTTCTAAAACTGGCTGAAAAAACATATTCGATCTTAAGTGAACTTCATAATGATGCTGGAACGCAAGCTATTATTGAGTATTATCTTAGTCAAGCGAAATAAAAAGCGACTTTTGAAGTCGCTTTTTATTTCATTGGATAAATACCCTCTACTGGTACTACAAACATAAACCCAACGGTGTCACTTTTAGAATAGTTTAACAAATGTGATATGGTTTTAATAATTAGAGCTGAATCCTCATCGTTTGGAATAACTGAAAAGATAGTTTTTGAATCGTCTACATGTTCAGGAACAGATCTATCAATAGAACCTTTCATTAAAAAACTTAAAGTTTGAGATTCTCTAAGGGCTTTGCCCATGCCATACGAGTCAACTATCGTTGCCCCCTTAACCCCATGTTTTACAAAGACTTCAAGAATATCATCCATGTAATTTGAATCATTCAATACGATAAATAAAGCTTGCATAAGTTACCTCACTTTTAATCATGTTACCTTAAAACGTCAAAATAAACAAGTCATTAACCGATTAATCGTTGTTAAGATTTGCTAATTTCGTCCTTTTTTCATTGTTTAATTTGAATCTAAATTCTTATGTGCCACTGCCATCATTAATTTGATTCGGTTTAACTGGTTAACACTAGAAGCACCCGGATCGTAGTCAATCGCAACAATATTCGCTTCATGATATTCATTTCTTAATGCTTTAATCATGCCCTTACCAACCACATGGTTAGGTAAACACGCAAATGGCTGCATACAAATGATATTGGGGACTTCATCTTTAATTAACGAAACCATTTCACCTGTTAAGAACCATCCCTCACCCGTTTGATTACCCAAAGATAAGATATCTTTTGCGCCATCTGCTATCTGGTGAATATTATGATAAGCAGTAAAATGTTCTGAAATACTTAAATACTTATTGATATTTTTTCTAACCCGTTCCATATATTTGATAATCAGGTTTGAGATTGGTTTCATCTTTTTGTGATAACCAATTAAATCCGCCTTAACCATACTATTTTTAAGGGTATATAAGAAGAAATCATATAAAGCAGGCATGACAGCTTCACCGCCTTCTTCTTCAACTATCCTTACAGCGTCATTATTGGCATATGGGTGAAATTTGACTAAAATTTCTCCGACTAAACCCACTTTGGGTTTTACTTCATCTGTCATTGGAAAACGGTCAAAAGCTTGAATGGTTTCATAACACAACACATCAAAAGAAGTATTCAGTTTTCCCGTAAAGAAAGTTTTACCCAGTTCATTGTATTTATTATAAAGTTCATTTGCAGAACCTTTTGTTATTTCATAAGGTCTAACGCGGTAAAGGACCTTCATCAATAAATCACCATAAACCAAAGCTTGTAAACCTTCTTTAATTAACTTATAGGATAATTTAAAACCTGGATTCAACTCTTTTCCTAATGAATTTAATGAGATTACTGGAATATGTTCTAAGTGCATATCCTTTAATGCTTTTCTAATAAAAGCGATATAGTTTGTTGCCCGACAACCTCCACCTGTTTGAGTAATCAGTAAAGCGACTTTATCTAGGTCATACTTGCCTGATTTTAATGCCTCCATTAGCTGTCCAACCACTAAAATGGACGGATAGCAGGCGTCGTTATGAACGTATTTTAATCCGGTATTTTCATCTGCCAATGTCGTATAATGGAGAATCTCAACCTTATAACCCGCCTTTTTAAAGACTGGTTCTAATAATTCAAAATGAATCGGACTCATTTGTGGCGCTAATATCGTGTGTGTCTTCTTCATTTCTTTCGTAAAGATGACACGTTCTAGAGCAGTTGTTGATTCGATTGGCATAATTGAACGTTGATGACGCTTTTCAATCGCTGCCTTAAGTGAACGAATTCTAATTCTTGCCGCACCTAAGTTATTGACTTCATCAATTTTAATAAGCGTATATATTTTATTATGTCTTTCTAGTATTTCTTTAACTTGATCAGCGGTAACCGCATCCAAACCACAACCAAAACTTGTCAGTTGAACTAATTCTAATCTTGGTTGTTCAGTAACAAAGTTGGCCGTTCTATACAGTCTATTGTGATAAACCCATTGGTCAACCACTCGAATCGGTCTTTCTAAAGAACCCAAATGGGCTAGCGAATCTTCACTAAAAACAACAAATCCATACCCCGATATCAATTTATCCAATCCGTGATGAACCTCCGGATCAATATGATAAGGTCTTCCTGCTAAAACAATCCCAAACAAATTGTTATCGTTCATATACTTTAAGGCTCTTTCGCCTTCTTTTTGAGTATCTATTTTGACCTGTTCCATTTCATTAACGGCTAGTTTTACAGCTTCAGTAACTTCTTTTTTAGATACCCCAGTATGCTTAAATACTTCATATAGTTTATCAGGTAGTAATTTAAAATCATGAAAAGAGATAAACGGATGAACCAAAGGGATATTTTTATCTTTTAAATCGTCCACATTATTCTTAATAACTTCAGGATAACTAATCACAATTGGGCAATTAAATTGATTATCAGCCGTCAAATCTTCTTTATGTTCATACATAACCGAAGGGTAAAAGATAAAATCTAAGTTTTGTTCTAGAAGCCAACTGATATGACCATGAACCAGTTTTGCTGGATAACAAACCGATTCACTTGGAATGGTTTCAATCCCTTTTTGATAAATCTTATTGTTTGATGGCGGTGATAAAACCACTCTAAAATTCAAATGATTAAAAAAGGTTACCCAAAATGGATAATTTTCATACATATTTAAAACACGGGGAATTCCCACGGTCAGTTTGGCACTTTCTTTTTTTACCGGTTTATAGGTGAATAATCGTTTATTTTTATATTCGAATAAATTAGGTAATTCTGATTTTTGAAGTGGTAACCCTAAGCCTCTTTCACATCTGTTGCCACTAATGTATTGAATCCCTAAGAAATCATAGACCGTTAAAATACAATTGTTTTGACACAATCCACAACGTCGCATGGTTGAATTAATGTCAAGATTAATTAAGTCTTCTTGACTAATTAAAGATGAATAAGGATTATCATCTTCTTTGGCAATCAACGCACAACCATAGGCGCCCATAATACCGGCAATATTGGGTCTGATAACCTCTTTACCAGTTTGAAGTTCAAAAGCTCTTAAGACGGCATCATTTAAAAAAGTGCCCCCTTGACAAATAACATGGTCACCTAAATCATCTTTACTTTTTAACCGAATTACTTTATACAATGCATTTTTAATAACACTATAGGCTAAGCCAGCTGAGATATCGCCAACCGTTGCCCCTTCTTTTTGGGCTTGTTTTACTTTAGAATTCATAAATACGGTACATCTAGAGCCTAAGTCAACTGGATTTTTAGACTTGATTGCTACATCGACAAACTCAGGAATACTAACATCTAGTGATTGAGCAAAGTTCTCAATAAAAGAACCACATCCGGCACTACAAGCTTCATTGAGAACAACCGTTTGAATGATCCCATCCTTGGTGGTCATACATTTCATATCTTGACCACCAATGTCCAGTATAAAATCAACATTGGGAACAAAGTGCTCAGCCGCTGTATAGTGAGCGACTGTCTCTATTTCGCCAATATCGACAAATAAGGCCGCTTTGATCAATGCTTCTCCATAACCGGTAACCGCACTTTTCTTAATCTTAATCCCTTCATGCATCCGATCATATAATTCCAACAATGCCCCTTTTAAAACCCTTAATGGAGAACCTTCATTATTGGCATAAAACTGATATAAGATATCTCCATTATCATCTATTAATACCATTTTTGTGGTTGTAGAACCAGCATCTATTCCTAAATAGGCATTCCCATGATAGGTAGCCATGTCTTTGATTGGAACACTGGACTTCGCGTGTCTTTCTTTAAAACTTAGATAATCTGTTTCATTTTCAAATAGGGCTTCCATTCTAGTGACATCATCAGTCGCATCCAAAGAATGGTTCGTTAAATTAGTTAGCAATTGATTAAATGTTGTTGGTACGTTATCTTTAGTTGATCTCGCAGCCCCAATAGCGACATAATACTGGCCATCTTCTGGGCTAACTGCATCGGCCTCAGCTAAATTTAAGGTTTCTTTAAATCGTTGTTTCAACTCGGTTAAAAAGAACAATGGTCCCCCTAAAAAAACCACCTTACCCCGAATCGGTCTTCCACAGGCTAATCCTGAAATCGTTTGATTGACAACACTTTGAAAAACAGAAATCGCGATATCCTCTTTTCTGGCCCCTTCATTTAATAAAGGTTGAATATCACTTTTCGCAAACACGCCACATCGAGCCGCAATCGGATAAATTTCTTTTGCGTTTTTTGCTAGATCATTTAAACCTGCCGCATCGGTATTCATCAAAGCCGCCATTTGATCAATAAAGGCACCAGTACCTCCAGCACAAGTCCCATTCATCCGTTGTTCTATCCCGTTGGTGAAAAAAGTAATTTTCGCATCTTCGCCACCAAGTTCAATAACTACATCTGTGCCTTCAATCGTTTCTTCAACTGCTTTAACACAGGCAATAACCTCTTGAATAAATGGTACTTCTAACCATTTAGAAGAACTTAATCCCCCCGAACCAGTAACTGTTAGCTTTATTGGTACATCATTATATTCCTTAACAACGTCACTTAAAAACATATGAATTGTCTTCTTAATATTAGATAAGTGTCTTTCATAACGTTTGTAGACGACTTCTTTATTTTCATTTAATATCACTAATTTAATTGTCGTTGATCCTACATCTAGACCAGCATAAACCATTTTATCAATCTCTTTTTTAAACATATTAACATTATAACAAAACATTCCCTAAACATTACCTTTAAGCGAAAAATAACACATTCATATATAAAAATGGACACACGGTCCATTTTTACTTATTTTTATAAGATTTAACTCATTTCTGATTCATCAAAAGAATATTTACCAAAATACATTCGTTCCATTAAGTTTTTCTTATAAAGGAGTTCATGTCGGTCAAAAATAAACTTTTCAATGGTTGTCCATAAGAAGATCCATGAAACAATATTTAACATTTCTCTTACGGCAAACAGATCAACCTCATAATGATGTAAAACAATATTACTAATAAAACCAATCATGCCTATTGTAAAAGTGAAAAATATTTTCCGGTACAGTCTTCTAATACTCATTTTAAGTTCATAAAGCCTTGCTACCAATTGATGTTCTATCTTATTTCTAATGAGAGATTGTTGGGTTTTTAAGGCATTTTTAATAATAATTTCTACATCATCTTTATAGGGAATATACTTATTGTCTTCTTCCATCCCATCAATGGCATCGGTTAAGGTATTTTTATTTAAGACCTCTTTGGCATCAACTTCAATCCAAGTTTCTTCCATGTAGTCTCGATAACGTTTGACTCTTTCATCTAGTTGTTTTGATTTTTCTTTAAATGCTTTTTTATCATTAGGTTCCATATCTTACTCCTTATATTCTATAAGCATAGTAAAACTTTTTTCATTTTTGGTTAGGTTATAAACTTCGTAAGCTTCTTGACCATTATAACGACTAACTCCAACTTTAAATTCATCCCCTAAATGCATTTCACTGTGAAAATATAGCTGCATTTTTTTGAGTTTATCCATATGTTTAGTTTCTTCTAGACCCATCGCGTCATAACAAAACTCGTTATACCTAACGTTATTTACATGACCTAAATTATCAATATTGGCATTGGTAACGGTGCGATTATAAACCGGTTTAAACTCTAATTCTTCTCTAAACTTAGGATCCGCATCGGTTAATCTTATTTCTGTGTTTTCCATTAGATTAAAAGGCAGTTCTCTTTTTCGATAAATGGATCTGTCCTCTAAATCCATTAAAACAGAAAAACTGGTTCCCCTAACCATCACTTCTTCATTCTTATTTAAGACGGCGAACTCTCTTCGATAGTAAGGTCCTTTTTTACCAACATACCAAGTATAACCCAATAAATTGGTATCCGTTGTTGTGATTGGTTTATCAATTTCAATTACCATTGAAATAATGACCCATCCATACTTTCCTGCTAATTGAACCCCAATACCGGAATCGGTATCCTTTAAATGTGTATCGGCTAAGTAACCTAACATATTATGATACCCATACGTTTTATATTGACCAAATTGGTTAAAATCAACCACCCATGGTTCGAGAATATATTTCTTATTTGTTTCTTTCATAATTACCCCTATTCTACTGTCTAATAGAGTTTTGATTAAAATCCCGCTTATACTATGTTAATCAATATTATTAAAAGCACTGGCAATTTGGGCGCCAAGCTTAGCGTTATTATAAACCAACTCAATATTTGCTTCTAACGATTTACCACCCGTTTTTTCAACAATGTTTGCCAACAAGAATGGTGTCACATCTTTCCCTTTAATATGCTTATCATGTGCTTCTTTAACAGCCGCATTAATAATCGTATCCATGTAAGCGCCATCTAGTTCATGTTCAACAGGAATTGGATTTGTGACAAGAACGCCAGCTTCTAAGCCTAATTTAGCTTGGGCATAGACCAGTTTCGCAATAGTATCAGGATTATCCAGTCTTAATGCTAATTTATATGCACTTTTAGCGGTATAAAAAGCAGGAAGATAATCGGTTTTATATCCAATGACTGGAACCCCTTTAGTTTCTAAGTACTCTAATGTTCTTGGTAAATCTAAAATAGCTTTAGCGCCAGCACAGATGACACAAATACTTGTTTTCGCAAGTTCGTCTAAGTCGGCAGAAACGTCCATATCTTCATTGAATCCTCTATGAACACCCCCAATACCACCTGTCACAAAAAACTTGATACCTGCCAGTTTAGCCGCAATCATGGTGCCAGCAACCGTGGTTGCTCCAACCTTCTTAGAGGCTAAGACATAAGCAAAATCTCTTCTAGATACTTTAATCGCTTCGGGTGATTTGGCTAATAATTCTAGTTCTTTTGCTTCTAATCCGATTTTAATTTTTCCATCAATGACAGCGATTGTTGCGGGAACCGCACCATTATCACGAATAATTTGTTCTACTTTTTTTGCCATTTCTAAGTTTTGTGGATAAGGCATACCATGTGTAATAATGGTTGACTCTAAGGCAACAATTGGCTGTGAATCTGTCATTGCTTTTTGAACTTCTTTTGAATAACTTAAATAATTAGATGTCATTTTTATATTTCTCCATTTCTTTTAATAAAGTTTCACTGCTTAAGTTTTTCCTAACTGAATCGGTTGAAGCAACAGTATAATAACTATTTACCAACCCCAATGTAATTGAATTTCTTAGCGTATTATTATTGGCTAAACCATAAATAACCCCACTGGAAAAGGAATCTCCGGCCCCAGTAGCATCAACAAAATGTTTAGATTTTTTGACTGGAACTTCGATTACTTTCTCTCCTTTTGCTTGGTAACAAACATTATGAACACCGTTTGTTACAACACTTATTTCAACCCCTCTATCCACCCAAAAACTGGTCAATAGTTTGATATCATCTAAGGAACTATTAAAATAACTTTGAGATTCATCTAAATTGTGAATGGCCAGATAAACCCCTTTCAAGTTTAATGGTAAATTGGCTGTTTTAGGCCCTGATACCCCTACAATAATTAACTTAATATAATACTTTTTCGCTAAAGCAATTAAATAATTAATCGTTTCCATATCAAGATTAGAGTCTATTACAATATAATCAGCTCTTTTTAGATCTTCTTCATACTTTTTTAAATAATTAATATTCAAATCAATCATGTTATCCATCACAGCTAGCCCTAAGAACATATCACCTTCCGGCTCAGTAATGGCAACATAACTCCCCGTTGGCTTATCCGTCCTTAAAATTTTATCAACCTTCATAAATTCTTTTGAATAGTTAATAATGTCCTCTCCCCGAAGATCATTTCCAACCACACTCAAAAGCGTGACATTTTCACCTAATCTACCCAAGTTTTCTAAGACATTACGAATAACGCCTCCATAAGAATAGCTAGATGTGGCTATGTTTGAAGTATAAAGTTTAATTTTACTAGAAATATGATACTTATGATCGGTGTTTATTCCACCAATCCCAAAGATGTTACTTTTCAAGTTATCACCAACTTAACTACTTAATATTTTATCTTATATTAAACAAAAAACCAATAATTGTGAGAAATAAACCTTTATAACCCCTTATTTTTATTGTAAATCATAAAAAAACTGAGAGATAAAGATTCGTTTCTCGGTTTTTTGTTCATTTTATAGTTTAGATTATTAAAGACAATCTAAGCATTTGATGGATCAAACAGCCAAAAATAAAACCCATTAATCAAAATGGGTTTATAGAGGTTCGTTTTTTATAAGATTTGACTTAAATTATATTGACCATATTGGTAAGTTCAATTCTTGTCTTTTCTCTTGGAGAATCATCACAATAGCCAAAAAGAATCATTAATTGAATCGTTTCATCTTTTAATGCAGGAACGACTGATTTAACTTCTTCATCGTGAAAAGATCCGATCATACAAGTTTGAATTCCCTTATTTATCGCAGCTAAAGTAATATAGGCTGTAACAATTCCTGCATCAAAATCGGCATAATTGTGGGTGCCATATTCTAAATTCTTAGGTTTTGTTAAAATAACCATCGCCCCAGCCTTTTGTGTAAAACTACGCAACGGTGAAACTAACGCCTGAAAAGTTTCTTGATTTTCAACAATCCAAAAATGCCATGGTTGATTGTTTCTCGCGGATGGGGCTAATCTAGCTTCATCTAAAATATCTAGTATGATTTGTTTGTTCACCTTTTTACCTGAAAAGTTTCTACAGGATTCTCTTTTAAGAAACAATTGTTTTAATTCCATATCATACACTCCTTATTATAATCTTTAAAATATATGTATTTATTCCTAAATAATCACCGTTTAAATATGTATACACTAGATATTGGTGGCTTTTTATCAATATTTTATTATTTTCTTATAATCCCTTGTTTAATTGCAGTTATTCTAACCGATTCACTCACTTTTTGATGAACTTCTTCGTTTAATACACTTGGTACGATATAATCATGGGTTAGTTTTTCATCCGTTATATAATGCGCAATCGCTTCTGAAGCACTGGCCATCATTTCAATCGTAATCTTTTTTGCTCCAGCTGCCAAGGCACCTTTAAATAAACCTGGGAATACCAAGGCATTATTAATTTGATTTGGATATTGATTGGAACCTGTTCCAACTATGATTGCCCCACCTTGTTTCGCTAATTTAGGATCGATTTCTGGAATTGGGTTAGCTAATGGAAAAACAATTGGATCTTTAGCCATTGATTCAACCATTTCTTTCGTTAATACATTTGGCACTGAGACCCCAATAAAAACATCCGCTCCTTTTATTGCCTCAACCAAAATTCCCTTTAAAAGATGATGATTTGTTAATAAAGCAATTTCTTCTTTGGCTTTATTAGACTGTGGTTCATCCCTTGAAATAATCCCGTTTCTATCAACTAAAATAAGATTCTTAGCGCCCAAGTGTAATAGAAATTTAGCGATTGCGATACCCGCAGCTCCAGCTCCGTTGATCACGATATTTATAGCTTGTAGTTTTTTCTTGGTTAATCTTAGGCTATTAATCAACGCCGCCCCAACGACGATTGCTGTACCATGTTGATCATCGTGAAAGACTGGGATATCTAATTCTTCAACAAGTCTTTTTTCAATCTCAAAACATCGTGGTGCAGCGATATCTTCTAAGTTAATCCCCGCGAAGTTTCCTTCTAATAACTTGATCGTTTTAATAATTTCTTCTGTGTCTTTTGTTTTTAAACATAACGGAACTACGTTAACATCTCCAAAACGTTTAAAAAGGGCTGCTTTTCCTTCCATAACTGGCATTCCTGCCTCTGGTCCAATATCACCCAACCCCAAGACTGCAGTTCCATCAGTAATTACCGCGATGGTATTACCTCTACCAGTTAATTGATAAGATAATGAAACATCATTTTTGATTGCTAAACAGGCCTCTGCAACCCCTGGTGTATAAGCCAACATTAAATCTTCTTTTGTTTTAAGTTTAGCTTTTACTTTGGTTTCTATTTTGCCTTTCCATTCATAATGCTTTTTCAATGATTTTTCTTTAATTGTCATTTTAATCTCCTAATTTATTTACAATTTCTCTAATTGAATCTAAAAATGAAGCTTCACCCCAAGTGTTAATTTTAAAAAATACTGCTTGAGAACCGCCTGATGTAATGATACTTAAATAATATTTGCCCTCTGTTCCAGATAAATTTACCGTTAAACTAACTCTATTACTGCCAATATATGAATATCTTTCATAGACCCTCGTAACTGATTTAAAGCCATTTACAGCATAGCTACTACCATCTTCATAAGAAGCTGAAATACTCTTTGATAAAATACCATTATGAAGGTCACTTATAATAGAATTAAAATCACCATAAATCATTTTTTCTAACTTTGCCATAGTATTCTTCTTTCTGTTATCGTTAATTTAATTATATCATTAACCCCACCTAAAATATAATAAAAATAAGAACTCAAAATTAGAGTTCTTATTGATTTTTTGATTATACTATAAATTCTAGTGCTTCACAATCAATAATTAATATTCTGTGTATTTTTTACTTTTACCTTTTGCTTGCTCAATTGGATATTTCTTTTCATTCTTTTTTATTTTCTCTAACATAATTTCTTCAACATCAAGCTGATACTTATCTGCTAACATATAGGCATATAACAAAACATCTGCAAGCTCATCTTTAATGCCTTCTAGAGATTTTTCTTTTGAATCCCACTGAAACTCTTCTAAAAGTTCACCGGCTTCAATAACCAAAGATTTCGCTAGGTTTTCAGGTGTATGGAACTGTTCCCAATCACGATCATGATTAAATTTTCTGATTACTTCAATTATTTTTTTATCCATTGTTTTCCTTTCCTAGAAGTCAACTTCTATTTGGTCAATGGCATCAGGTTTTTGGTAAGTTACTTTATTAACCTTTTTCGAAACAGGATACACATGCATCTCAAATGGATAAGGTTTTAAGACTTCTTTTAATTTATTGGGATCTTTAATGTTTCTATCCAACCAGATTGCTTCAGTTTCTTTAGTTAAGATAACCGGCATCCGATCATGAACTGGTTTCATGATATCATTTGGGGTTGTTGTGATAATGGCAACCGTATGGATTTTCTTATTTTCTTTAGTGATAATCGTATTCCAAATGCCTGCTATCGAAAACAACTTAGAGTCTGTAATAATCCGCATTGGTTGTTTGGTGGTTTGTTGCCATTCATAAAAACCATCTGCGATAATCACACATCTTTGATTGATTACGGCATTCTTAAACGATGGTTTTTCAAACAAGGATTCAGCCTTTGCGTTAATAATATTAATCTTTTGGTCCTTAGAAAATGAAGGAACAAATCCCCATTTTAAAAGCCCTATTCGATGTTTCTTTCCATCATGAATAATCGAGATAACATCAGTCCCTGGGGCAACATTATACCTTGGTAATTCATAATCATCGACTTGATTAATATTGTAATTGTTTTTGACATACGTTTCTAATTGTTCATGAGAAACCGTAATCGTGAACCTTCCGCACATACTATTTCCCTCGCTTATTTTATTTATATAAACTGGTAAAGTAAAATCGAACTAATGATCGCAAAAACAATATCGATAATACCCAATGTTCTTGCCGTACTTTTATTTTTTTGTTCGGTGTTATTGGATAACACAATCGCAAGAATTCCAAAAATAATACCCGCAATAAACAAGCCTAATATACCGAATAATAAGGCAGTATTGCTGGTTTCTTCTGTCGTTTGATTATTAGGATTTACGCCTTGATAGTAAGGCTGTTGGGGTTCGTTAATGGTTTGTTTCCTACCGCAATAGGTACAATACTCTTGATCGTTTGTCATTTCATTACCGCAATTGGTACAATATGGCATAATAGTCTCCTTTTATTACCTTAATCTATTGAATTAATTTTATCACACTTGACAACAATTAACAATGAATAAAAAAAGCTTCCTATTTAGAAAGCCTTTCTTCTAATTCTTGTATTTTGACTCTTAAAGTGGTTAGTTCATCCTTAAGTGCTTCACATTCAGTTTTGGCGTCATATACACGTTTACCGTCAACTGAAATGAGTCTAATTGGATTACCTACCACAACACTATTTGGACCGATATCTTGTTTGACAACACTGCTTGCCCCAACCACTGAATTTTTACCAATTGTGATATTCCCTATGATAGTTGAATTTGCGTAAACAACAACATTATCTTCAAGAGTAGGGTGTCTTTTTCCCTGTGATTGAACTGAACTTGAACCTAAAGTTACCCCGTGAAATAAAACAACATTTTTCCCAATCACCGCTGTTTGTCCAATCACGACACCAGCACCATGATCAATAAAGAGACCTTCACCGATTTTTGCCCCAGGATGAATATCGACATTGGTAAAGAATCTTCCTAAATTAGAAATAATTCTGGCGATAAACGTAAGCTTTATTCGGTAAAAAAAGTGAGCTACCCGATACCACATTAAGGCGTGAATACCGGGATAAGTAAAAAATATGGTTATTTTTGTAGGGGCGGATGGGTCATTCTTTTTAGCTTGTCTGATGGTAGCTCTTAATTGCTTAAAAAACATAATTAATCAAATATCCCCGTCGAAAGATATCTATCACCACTATCTGGTAAAACAACGACAATATTCTTATTTAAGTACTGATCTTCTTTTGCAACCTTGATTGCGGCTGCAAGGGCAGCACCAGAAGAAATACCGACAAAAATACCTTCTGTTTTAGCGATAAACCGAGTCATCTCAATCGCTTCTTCACTCGTGATAGGAATAATTCGATCGACTACTTTTAAGTTCATAACCGCTGGGATAAATCCAGCGCCAATGCCTTGAATTTTATGACTAGAATGGGTCCCACCAGCCAACACTTGAGATTCAAAGGGTTCAACCGCGATAATTTCAACCTTATCTAGTTTAGATTTTAAATATTCACCCACACCAGTAATGGTTCCACCTGTCCCAACACCACTCACAAAAGCCTGAATATCGCCTTCTAAATCATCATAGATTTCAATGGCAGTGGTGGATTTATGGATGGATGGATTGGCTGGATTTTGAAATTGTTGGGGAATAATTACATTGGGGTCTTCACTTTGCATTTTTTCAGCTAACGCAATTGCACCTTTCATCCCCAATTTACCTTCAGTTAAAATGAGTTCTGCACCTAAGGCCTTCATCGTCGCCATTCTTTCTTTACTCATTGTATCTGGCATTATAAGCGTCAGTTTAATCCCTTTAGCGGCGGCGACAAACGCTAAACCAATACCCGTGTTGCCACTGGTTGGTTCAACGAGTTTTGTGTTTTCATTGATTAACCCTCTTTTTTCAAGATCTTCAATCATCGCTAAAGCAATTCTATCTTTTACACTTGAGAGAGGATTATACTTTTCTAATTTGGCAATAATATTACCTTTTAAATTTAATTCTTTTTTTATTCTGTTTAATCTGACCATTGGTGTGTTACCAATGAGTTCAATATAGTTATTGGCTACTTTCATTCTATACCTTCTTTCCAATACAATTCAAAAGTATGGCTCGTTTTAAATCAAACAATATGACCCATAATCTTATTGATTATTCGTATAAAACACTTACATCACTAATCATGGTTAAAGTTGACTGATAACCACCACTCACAATATACCATGCGACACTATCCAATACGATAATTCTATTATTTACCCCTGCCTCTGTTGAATTAACGAGTGTGTTATCTAATATACCAATTGATGGCTCACCACCAATTGCGTTAGATCTATCCACAACAAAGATGATATTTGGGTTTAATGATTCAATATACTCAAATGAGATATTATCTCCATGGGTGTTGTTGTCCCCATTTCCAAAGTTAACATCCGCTGATTTAATGGCCAACTCATTATGAATGAATGAAAATCTTGATCCTATGCCAAAGCCGGTAACATTATTTCCATTTGTCATAACAATCAAAGCCTTAAAATCAGTGGCCTCAACTTTTGTTTTTAAGTCATTTGTTTTTGTTTCTAAATCTGTTTTTAGTGGATCAAATAACGTTGAATTATCAAATATCAACTTCAAATTATTAAGGTTATGAACAACCGAGTTTAAATAGTTGGCATTGTCTATTTGAACATTTAATACGGCTACCCCACCAAGTTCACTCTTTAATGTATCATAAGCCCAGGCACTTCTTTCGGATATGATTACTAAATCGGGACTAAATAAATCTAAAATATCAATATTAGGTTCAAACAATGTGCCCGCATTGATGACATTGTCATTATTATAGTCATTTAAATAGGTAGGTAGGTTTGATTTTACAACCGCAATCTTTTCAATTCCTAATTTATCTAAACCGATAGAATCAAATATATCTAAAATGCCATAATCAAAAATTCCAACCTTCTTAGGGTTGACTGGAATCACTTCATCAATCATTTCGATTTTACTATCTGTATCATTTTGACTGGCAGCGTGTGTAATGTTTTGACTGATAGTAATCGTATCACCTTCTTGATTATTATCGTCAACTATATTACATCCAGCCAGTAAAGTTATTAATCCTATACTAATTATTGATAATACTAAGTTCTTCATAAGCTTCATTTTCTCCTTTATGATAAATACAATATCTTTTTCCATTAACGCCAGCAATACAAAAATCATGATCATAAACCGTATCTAATACTTCTTTCACCATTATTTCATTTGGATCTCCTTCAATATATATTTCCCCGTCCTTCATTAAAATCATATGATCAGAAAACATCGATGCGATATTAATATCGTGTAACACAATCACAACTGTTTTATCTAATTGTTTAACCAAATCTTGTAAGATCAACATCATTTCGACACTATATTTCATATCAAGGTTATTCAGTGGTTCATCTAATAAAATATACTTGGTGTCTTGAGCAACAACCATCGCGATATAAGCGCGTTGTTTTTGCCCTCCAGATAAATGATTAATATTCTTGTGTTCAATTGATTTTAAATTTAAAAACTTTATTGCCTCCTCAATCTTTTCTTCATCTTGTTTAGTTAAAAACCCCCTTGAATGTGGCCATCTACCAAAACTTACCAGTTCTCTAACCGTCAAATTAACTTGAATTTGATTGGTTTGTTTTAATATGCCTAAGATTTTCGAATAGTCGTTCAGTTTTATTTTTTGATGATTCTTACCATCAACATAGACCTCGCCACTATCTGCTTCTAGCAATTTTGAAACCACCCCCAATAAAGTTGACTTTCCAGCCCCATTTGGACCTATAAGTGCGGTAACCATGCCTTCTTTAATATTCAGATTTATATCGTTTAAAACGACAAGGTCGCCATATTTTTTATTTAAGTGTTTTATTTCAATCATTTTTGATCCCCCTTTATAAGCATATAAATTAAGTAAATCCCACCGATTAAATTAATAATCACAACCAATGAAGCATTAATCTCAAATAGTTGTAATAAATACTGCCCGGCAACTAAGAATAATATCGATAGTATAGAGGTCGATATCAAGAGTGGTTTATGATAACTCTTTTTTAGTAGTTCTCTTGAAATATTGACGGTTATTAACCCTAAGAACATTAACGGGCCAACTAAGGCCGTTGAAACACTGATTAAGATTGCGATATAGATTAAATTTCTGTTGGTTACTCTAACATAATCAACCCCTAAACTTTTTGCTTGATCTTCACCTAAAACCATCACATCTAGGTATTTTAAGTCTCTTATCATGAGAAACACAACAATTAACATTATCGGAATAGCCATATACCATAAGATATCCGTATTCATATTGGTGAGACTGGGCATGGTTCTTGAAGTAATCGTTAAGTATTCATCGGGATCCATAATCATCGTAATAAACTGTGTAATACTAGACATTAAGGTTCTTACCACTAGTCCAATTAGTAACAACAAACCAATGTTGTTTTTACCCTTTCTTAAAATCGTACCGTACAAGAAAAAGCTCACCAACACCATCAGTCCAGCCGATAGAATAAAATTCCAATAAGGATTTGATAACATCGGACTTGAAAACCCAAATAAGAAAACAATTAAGGTTTGACTCAACATAAATGTAGAATCGAACCCAATGACACTCGGGGTTAGAATTCTATTTTGGGTTATGGTTTGAAATACCAATGCGGTGATTCCTATCGTTATCCCCACCACGATCATCGCTGCTACTCTAGAGGATCTTCTAGTTAAACTTCTTGAAAGTTGAGCACTGGTAATTGAATCAATCCCGATTAACCATGTAGTCATATATAAACCTATAAAAACGATGAGGATTATCCCTAATAGACTAATAATTTTGATTTGTTTACTTTGCATAACGAGACCGCCTATAAATTAAAAACAAGAATATAATAGACCCCGTAATCCCCATGGTAACCGATACAGGCATTTCGTAAGGATATATAATAACTCTTGATAGGATGTCAGACGCTAATACAAAAACACTTCCAAATAAGGCAACATCAAAACTGGTTTTCTTGGTGTTGTCACCATAATATAAAGAGACTAAATTAGGTACCACTAATCCAACAAAGGGAATATTCCCAACCACAACAAATATGGCTGCGGTTATCAGTGAAACAATCACAAGTCCGATAGCCATCACTTTTTTATAATTAATGCCTAAATTCTTTGAGAAATCTTCACCTAAACCAATAATATTAAACTGAACCATATATATAAAACCAATCACAATTGGGATCACAATAACATACAACAACTCATATTGTCCTTGTATCTTGGTTGTGAAACTTCCGATTCCGATAGTATCAGCGACCTGGGTTAAATTAAACTGATAGGCTATAAATGTTACAACCGCCTGTATTACAGCGCCAAACATTAACCCAACCAAAGGCACATAGACATCATTTTTGAACTTAATTCTCCTTAAGATAAAGATGAATCCGATACTACCTATTACCGCAAACATAAAGGCAAAGAATAGTCTAAATTGTAAACTAAAACTACCAAACATTAATACGCCAATAATTAACCCTAATTTGGCACTATCCGTGACCCCAACGACATCTGGAGAAACAAATTTATTATTGGTAATGGTTTGTAAGATTAAACCGCTGATTGAAAGTCCAATCGCAGTTAATATAATGGTAATTGTTCTAGGTAATCTTGAGGCTCCAATCAAGAACCACATCGCTTTATCTAAACTTATTAGTCCTTTAATGGTCACATTAGAAACCCCCACCATCAAAGAAACTAATGATAATCCTATGAATAAGATAATCAAAATCCATCTTCGCTTCAATAAAATCCATCCTTTACTAACATACCCATTATAGAGAACCAATTATTACTATTCAAAAGAAACAATAATTATTCTAAATAACATCTTTTTTCTTTCAAATAACCCTAAATAGCTATTTTTATCAATCAATCTATAGGCTTGATACCGTGTAAAGTTTAGTTTACAATATGTATATAAAACATTATATTAATTGAAAGGAAAACTTACCATGACATTCAAAGAAAAGAAATCTATTGTTTCAATACTCGTATCTACTTTATTAATCATTACTTATACCATTTTCACGTTTGTACGCTATCAAGGTGGACATTTACCACTTGATAATTATCAACTGTGGGCAATTACCCTTTTAGCTTTTGGGGGTGTCTATATCATTAGTTACATCCTAATCCACCTTATTTTTTATTTTGTTACTTCAGTTTCTATGGCTGTTAAAGAACAAATCAAAACTGGTAAAGCTTGTGAGATTGATCTTGAACAAAAGATTAAGACTGAACTAAACGAAGATGAGATGGACAAAATTATTTTACTCAAAGCTCAAAGAGTAAGTTCAATCGTAACATCTTTTATCATTTATATTGGCGTTGTTTTAATCGCACTCAATTTAGAAATTGTTTTATTACTAAACATGATTTTATTGGGAGGCTTCTTAGGAAATATCGCCAAAGATTTAACCAAAATATATTATTTTAAAGTAGGTGTAGCAAACTTTTAAAGATTACCTTATTCCTAATCAAAATAGATTATTAAGATTTTTCGCAAACCCAATCAATTACCACTAGCCAACAAGATTGATTTATCTAGACAAACTATTACCTTGATTGAATCAGAAAAATATAACCCTTCTTTAGAACTTGTTTTAAAATAAGTAACGTTTTTGATAAAAAATGGATGATGTATTTTATGAAAAAAAACTAAGAAATTAAAAAAACCGGTTATTAAGTTTACTGCTTAATAGCCGGTTTTATTTAGTTGATTAACTTTAGAATAATTCAATATATTCTTGATAGCCTTCACGCTCCAAATCATCATAGGCAACAAATCTAAGCGCGGCAGAGTTTATACAATATCTTAGGCCACCTAAATCCTTTGGTCCATCTGTGAAGACATGTCCTAAGTGACTATCCGCTTTTTTGGACCTAACTTCGATTCGGTGCATTCCCAAACTAAAGTCAGCTTTCTCATCAATTAGTTTTCGGCTAATTGGTTTAGAAAAACTAGGCCATCCACAATCACTTTCAAATTTATCTTTAGAAATAAATAGTGGTGTCCCGTCTAATATATCCACATAAAGTCCTTTTTCAAAATGGTTCCAATATTCATTTTTAAATGGGGGTTCGGTGCCATTTTCTAATGTTACATGTTTTTGAATGTTGGTTAAATGACTAGAATCTTTTTTCATGATTATTTATTCCTTATCAAGTAATACTGCTCTTACGGGCGAGGCATCTAGGTCTTTTAGTTTTAAAGGTAAAGCAATCAAAGTATAGGTTTTTGGTTTAATTCCTTTTAATCTTAACCCTTCTAATATGACAACATCATGTTCCATTAGGGTTTTATGGGTGGGATGACCTGGTTGAGATCGTTCAATGCCTAAAGCGTCTATCCCAACGCCCTTAATTTGTTTATCGACTAAGTATTTTGCGGCACTTTCAGCGACATATATAAACTCAAAAAGAAAATGTTCCACTGCTGAGTTTTTTGTTTTAAATAAGACAAAGTCATCTTTTTGAATATCCAAATCTTTAAGATCACCTGCTTCAATCTTATCGTTGATATGCGTTAAATCGAAGACTTTAGCAGGCGTTATATAGTTTGATAAAATAGCCTCAGTAGAGGTCTTTCCGCCTTTAATCATATGTAAATTAAAATCGACATGCGTTCCAGTATGAACATTCATCGTTACATCGGTTTCATAAACGGACCCGTGCTCAAAATTAGATACATTTGTAAAAACGGGCTTCTTGTGATCGTAGTTTTTATAAACGGTCATCTCAGGACTGATTGTGACGGAAATATCATATATTTTCAAAATGAACACCTTCTCTTTCTAAAATTAAATCATATAACTCTTTTGAAGATTTATAAATAGTAAGGGGAATATTTTTTCTTTCGATGTCAGTTTTAACTTGATCAATAAATTTCCAACTGTTCAAAATTTCATCCCAGCGTGTAAATAAGGATTTGTGATGGCCATTCATATCTAAAATCAGTTTTTCATAGGCTTCTGGCATATTACCAACATGGTCACAAGAAATACAATAATCTAGTTCAACTTGTTCAACCTCATCTTTTAACCCAGGTACTTTTGAATTAAGTCTAAGACTAATGCCATCTAGTGGGGCAATTTGGATCGTTAGAATATTATTTTGAAGTGGTAAATGCCATTTTTGTTGTTGACTGGATTCTTCAAATTCAATTTCAATCAAAGATTCTTTTTTCTCTAAAGCTTTCCCAGTTAATAAGTAAAACGGAACCCCTTTAAATCTTGGTGTATCGACAAACGCTTTTAAGAAGACGAATGTTTCTGTTTTAGAATCACTGGGAATATTAAGTTCATCTAAATAACCTTCATATTGCCCAATAATGAGACTTTTAGAATCATATCTAAGTTTTTTAAGCACTTCTACTTTTTCATTTTTTAAATCTTCACTTTGATAACTTAAAGGGACTTCCATCCCCACTAAAGCTAACATTTGAAGTAAGTGGGACTGTACCATATCCTTTAAGGCTCCTGATTTATCATAATAGCCTGCTCGTGAAAAGATAGGTTCATTTTCTTTGACCAATAGTCTTATACTTTTAACCGCATGATTGTTCCATGAATTTTCAAATATTTTATTGGCAAAGCGTACGGTTAATATATTTTGAATCATTTCTTTACCTAAATAATGATCGATTCTATAAATTTGTGATTCATCAAAATATTGCCATAAAAGATTGTTTATTTCGGTTGCTGAATTTAAATCTTCACCAAATGGCTTTTCAAAGGTTACAGACGCCTGTGTATCTCCCTTAATCACTAAATTTGATTTACTTAAGTTTTCGGCAATATCTTTTAATAAGTCTGGACCAACAGCCAAATAAAATATTCTTCTTGTGGGCTCTTTTGAAATACCACTAATCATGGTATTTAGGATTTGATAATCTTTTAGGTTATCCACATCCAATTTAAAATATTCGACATGACGTCTTAATCTTGATAAATCATATTTAGTCTGTAAATTATTACTAATAAACTCGAAATACTTCTCAGTATTATAATCTCTTCTTCCAATCGCAAAAATTTTAGTATTATCGGGAAGAAGATTTTCTTCTAATAAATGGTTAATTGCCGGAAGTAATTTACGAATGGTAAGGTCGCCTGTCGACCCAAAAATAGTTATTATTGTTTTCATTATTCTTTCTTATAAGTTGCATGCCCACCGAATTCATTACGCATTGCCGCAACCACTTTCTCACTAAATTTTATTTTATCTTTTGATTCATATCTAGCATATAAACTTTGGGTGATAACTGGAATTGAGACTTTATGCTTTAAAGCTTCTTCAACCATCCACATCGCCTCACCACTATCATCTACGACCCCTTCCAGTTTGGATAACTGAGAATCTTTTTTAAATGCCTCATGAATATAGCCCATTAACGCAGATTCAATCACAGAACCATTATTCCATACTTTCGATAACGCTTCATAATCAATGTCAAATCCACTATGATGCATTAACTCAAAGCCTTCACCTATTGCCTGCATCATTCCATATTCAATCCCATTATGGACCATTTTAACATAATGACCCGATCCGGGTTTACCCACATGGTAGTAACCCTCTTTTTTAGCAAGCTTTGTGAATAAATCATTAAGTTGATTAACGACTTTTTTATCCCCGCCTACCATCAAACTGGCACCATATCTGGCGCCAGATGTTCCACCCGATGTACCGACATCCACAAAATCAATTTCATCTGTTTTTAAACTATTATAGCGTCTAATAGAATCATTAAAATTAGAATTTCCAGCATCAATGATAATATCATCTTTCTTTAAAAAAACTCTCACTTCTTCAATTACATTTTCAGTAATTTTCCCAGCCGGTACCATTAAATAAACAATATGTTTTTCTTTTTTATTTATAAAGAAATCTTCCAATCTTTCAACTACATTTAAACCATTTTGTTTGGCTTGATTTCTTTTCGTTTCATCTACATCAAACCCTAAAACAGCATAACTATGATCTTTCATATTTAAGCCAATATTCAAACCCATTTTCCCTAACCCAATTAATTTAATTGTCATTAATAAACCTCCTAATTAGATGTTAATATTATATCATTTTACATCATGTTAATCTAAAAGGTGACTTTTCAATAAATAAAACATAATCCAGTATATTTTATAATTAACTTAATTATAGATAAAAATACTGCCATTTAATCAAGATTAGTTGATAAATGACAGTTTTGTTATTATTTTTATTTTTTTTAAAATTATTATGGTTGTTTGACTTTTTCCTTATTGATTTTGTATAATTCTTCAGTCGCAAAATGTAACTTTGTAACAACATCATTTAAGTTTTGTGGATAAATATAGTAAGTATCCGTTAAAGTAGATAAATCAAAACAATCTCCTTTAGACATATAATCATACTCAATATGAAGGGCGTAAAGTGATAAAGGTTCTTTTACTAAATGAATCGGTTCAGCCGTATTAATTGTTAATTGAAATCCATTTAAATCATGAACAAAATGGCCCTTTCCAAGTGGAATAAATCCTTTACTGTTAGGCAATGATTCTACCATAACATCATCTTCTATACGGTATGAACCATCCTCAATTTGCTTTCTAACTTGGGTGCGGATGAATTCATACCAATCTGGGATATGAGGAAATTCTGTTGTCCCTTCCAAGGCTTTTAACTGGCCATATACATCCATTTGATAAGTTTTTTTACAGTGATTACACCATATCAAATCTTTATCAGAAGCCATTTCATGTTCAGTTAAACAATGAGGACATTGATATAAGACTTTATGGAGATTTTTAGCTCTATTTTTATAAGTAATTCTAATATTGTTATCTTTTTGCCATTGATACTCATCGTATTGAAATGCATCAATAATTCTATCGTTAATCTCATCAACTGTTAAAGCATCAATTTCAGATTGTGTGACAATTTGTGTCATATCAGCAGCCAGTCTGTTTTTTCTTTTATTCAAATTCCAAACTGGTTGTGATAAGTAATTGCCATGCATGTTTAAAACAACCACTGGTCTTTTTAATAGTTTCACCATTTTGCCAAGTGAAGTTGGTAAAATTGCGGTAGTGCCAATTAAAGAATATCTTGCTTCAGGGTAAATAGCCACAATGTTTTTAAGTTCTTCTAAACTATATTTGATCTGTTTAACAAGTTTTATATCGTTTGTGAACTTTCTTTTACCAATCGCACCAACATTTCTTAATAACCATTCTCGATTAATAAAACCATCTATTGCGACTATGTAATTCGCTCTTTTAGGGAATATTGCTGCAGTGGTCACTTTAAAATCAAGAAACGCATGATGTGTACATAATAAAATATAGGGTGGTTTTAATCCTTTCATATTGACCTTTGTAACTTTTAATCTTCTTCTCCATACAGACGGAAAACTCAATAGATAAGCAATTGGGGTTAAATATATCCGTTCTTTTTTAGGCAGTTTTTCAAAATCAAAACGTTCGATTTTATCCATAAGGACTCCTACTGGTTAATTAATACACTAATGAAATAAACAGTATTATTAACAGCCAATCCATTATAGCACCAATATATTACTTAATGATACTCACGATCGTCTATTTTGTTTAATTATCCTTAAAAATCCCTGTAAATAAAAAAAGACGCAATAAAGAATTGATCTTTATTACGTCGTATTCTTACTACTAAGACTATAGTTTTTCGCTATAATACACGAACAATTCAGTAGTGTTTAACCAAAATTTCTTCTACTAATTCTTCAGTATGATGAAAATATTTATAAGGGAAAATATCTGGTGATGCATACATTTGACCATATTTATTCACCCAATAAAAATGCTTGCTAGCAATCATATAATATATTTTCTTAAGTTCAAGATCATCTGAACCATCTGCTAATGCTATTGATTTCAATACAATTCCCATTACATTTTTTATTCCATAATTATTTAACTTATCTATTCTCGGATCATCATCTTTAATATCAATTTCGATTTGATTTTTTTGATGGTTTATCCAAATACTCATATGTTGTAGATATGTAACAAATGCTTTCTTATCTAAAAACTCTTCAGTTGATCTCACAATTAGCATTTTAGAATTAATTTCCCCGTTCATCACACCATCTAAAAATAATTGTTCATTTCTTTTGCCTTCTTCAAACATTAAACCAATTATCTCCATGAACAATTCTCTAGTTTCATCATCTTTTTCTTTTCCTTCATTGATCTTTCTGTTTAATTCCTCTTGCTTTGAATATATATTCATACTTCCCCTTTTCTACCATTTATCTTATAGATGATAGGTATATAAATTTTAAACACTTTACTTTTTTCATCGAATGACTCAATCATTGAACCTTCAAAGTTTCTTTTAAAGGTTGATAAACTAAACCATTTTTTTATCTTTTTGTGCATTTCAATCATTACTGATGTTATCTCATCTCTTTTAACATTCGCATGAGTAAATACAATAAATGGCTCTTTGTTTTTCATGTGTGATTTGCTGTAATTTTCAATGTTCAAAAAATCAGCATCTGAAACTTCAGTTCCGATAAAGTATGAAGTATTGCCTACCACATCATGTTCAATTGACATACCATATTCAATTTTACTTTTTGAAAATGATTCATTAAAAACTTTTTTATCGTAAGTCCCCCAAACATTACCGATTCTACTTACGAAATTAACATCATCATATCTGCCTAGATGTTTGTGTTGTCCTGCAATTAATATTCTTTTTAATTCTATGCATGGTTTATATGTATTATCTATTTGATTCATTTTGACACTTTCAATAATCAATCGTTCAAACAAACCCCATGATTCCTCCTTAATCCGTTTCCCATGCTTAGCAACAATCTCATAAATTTGATGTGTCAACCTATCAGACACTGTTACATTATTATTTGATCTTGCAACAAACTCAATTACTTCTTTTCCTTTCGCATGAAAATAGTTTCTTTGGTTTTGATGAATAACGTCCTGATAAGCTCTGACTTTTTGATTAAAACTTGCATAGCTACTTAATCTTTGATTTCTATCTATTAGTTTCCCTAATCTTTCATCAACTAGGTATGCAAGTTCTCTCCTTATACTTGCAATATCTTTCTTACTTGTTTTAATGCCTATTTTATTGTTGAATGTTTTAATGCTCATAAGTTTCCTTTCTACCAAAAAGAAAAACGCCATCGATATGATGGCGTGGAATATACGTGCACTTACATTCAGCCATCAATCAAGCATTAGCACCTTAACTCATATGTCAGGTTGCTGAAGGGTCCCAGAGCTTGTCTCTCGCCTTCTCTTTATGGTATATATAGTTTAAACTATTGATTTTATTTTGTCAATTATTTTTAGTCAGATTTACGTCACATTTTATGCTTAAGTTGATCTCATTATTTTTGGATTTGTTAAGCTGCCTTTAGCTGTTATTTTCCATGAGGGAAGTACGATTCTTGTAATACTTAATGGACTTAGACTTTTATTGAAGTAACAATATACAAATTCTAATGCATTTGGTATAATAAAAATTGGGTAATACTATGAAAATAACTAGACAAGGACAACAGATATATGATCTAATCGCATCTTCCGATGGACATATGACTGCAGAAGATATTTTAATTGAACTACGAAAGTTAGATGCGAAAATTGGCATAGCAACTATCTATAGAAACTTAAATACACTTTTTTCTGCTGGCCAGATTAACCGTGTCAGACATCCAGAGTTAGGTTATATTTATGATAAAAATAAAAGTGAACACTATCATTTTTATGATGTTGAGACTAAAAAAATCTATGATCTAGATATAGCATATCAAGAACAATTAGACAGATTAGTAGAAAAAATGATTGGTGGGAAAATCAAATCACATTCAATTATATTTGAAGGTAAAATAGAAAAAAAAGAAAACAATGAATGACACTTTAATAAAAGATTTAACGACTGATATTAAAGGAACTATAAGCAACATATAAGAGACTGGGAAATACATTGGGAGGGATATCATGAACAATAAAGATAAAAGTCATTACGCAAACTGTTTATTTAAAGTTCCTATTTTCAGGCATTTAAACGAAAAAGAAAAAGCAGGCATCACTGAATTAATTAACGTAAGAAAATTAAAAAAAGGTGATGCAATCTATAATGCTGGTGAAAAATCCTCGTTTTTATATATAGTGCATCAAGGTAGTGTAAAAGTATCTAGATATAATGAAGATGGTATGGAACAAGTGGTGAGAGTTTTAAATTCTGGTGATTTTGCTGGTGAAAAATCACTGTTTACGAGCACAATAGCTGACGATTATGCTATATCACTAGAAGACAGTATGGTTTGTGTACTAGATGGTAATCAATTAAAACAACATATGATGGATAAACCGGAAATTTCAATTCAAATTATTAGTGAATTAACTAATCGCTTATCAGATACTGAAAACAAATTAGAAAAACACAACCTAACTTCTGTTGAAAAAAGAATAGCAACTTCCATTATTGAACTCAGCAATGGAAGAAAATACTTTATATTACCAATTTCAAAATTAGACTGGGCATCTATGTTAGGTACAACGAGTGAAACATTAAGTAGACGACTTAGAGATTTTAAAGATAAAGGTATCATTGAATTAAGTGGTCAAAGAGGCATAAAGATTATTAATTTTAATAAATTAGAAGAAATTTAACAAAAATAGACTAAAAAATTGACTTGGGTCAATTTTTTTTTAATACTTTGATGCTAAGATAAGGGTGTAAAGAAAAGGAGTGATTGGAAATGAACAAAATTAGCAATGAGTTTTTAGTAGTAAAAGATAAAAATCTTAAAACATTAAAACAATTTATACCTATAGTAAATAGAGTACATGGAAGTAATCATCAAGAATTTAAAGATGTTGTGCTAGAATTTGATAAAATCACAGCAAAAATTGGAACAAATAATTTTGAATTAGATGATGAATTTAATAAGTTAAAAGAAATTACTAAGAACTATACAGTACCTAGTGGGGTTTGTGAAAGTTATGAATCAGTCTATGTAATGCTTGAAGAGTTAGACAAAGCATATCAAAGTAAAGGAGCATAATATGCAGGGCTTCATATTAAGAAACAAAACCCAAATATCTTTTATAAGTTTAGCTTTAATAGTTACAGCTTTTGTTAGTCATTATGCATTTAGCAGTGAAATTGTATTTGAAACAGCTTTGATTATTGCATCTATTATCGGAATTACACCTATTGCAATTCAAGCTTACCAAGCACTCAGAGTAAAGGTAGTCAGTATTGATCTTTTAGTTACAATTGCTGTTATTGGAGCATTTATTATTAGAAATTTTGAAGAATCAGCAATTGTTACATTCTTATTTCTATTTGGTGGTTATTTAGAACAAAAAACTTTAAATAAAACAAGATCAGCAATAAAATCTTTAACTGAAATGGCACCAGAAACTGCCCTTAAACAAGTGGAAGATTTAACGTTTGAAGAGGTAGATATATACGATGTTTTAGTTGGTGACATTCTCTTAGTTAAAACAGGAGCAAAAATACCAGTCGATGGTAAAGTAATTAGTGGTGAAGGATATATAAACGAGGCAAGTATTACAGGCGAAAGTATTCAAGTTAGTAAAAAAGAAGGTTTAGATGTTTTTGCAGGCACAATGTTAGAAAATGGTACCCTACAAATTAAAGCTGAAAAAATTGGTGAAGATACAACCTTTGGTAAAATTATAGAGTTAGTCGAGGAAGCGCAAGATTCCAAATCTGAAGCAGAACGTTTTATTGATAAATTTTCTAAATTTTATACGCCATTAGTATTAATTTTAGGAATTATCGTCTTCCTTATATGGAAAGATGTTGAATTAGCAGTTACTGTTTTAGTTCTGGGTTGTCCAGGCGCATTAGTAATAGGTGTTCCAGTATCAAATGTTGCAGGTATCGGCAATGGTGCTAAAAATGGTATTTTATTAAAAGGTAGTGAAGTTATTCATGATTTCAGTAAAGTTGATGCGATTGTTTTCGATAAAACTGGCACATTGACAATTGGAAGCCCTAAAGTTGCCGATGTAAAACACTATGGTAAACTTGATGAAACACTTGCTTATTTAAAAGCAGTTGAACTAGAGTCGGATCACCCATTAGCAAATGCAGTTGTTGATTTTATCGATGATGTAAAAGAATATGAAGTTACAAAAACTGATGTTATTAAAGGTGGCGGTATTCATGCGGTTATTGCTGGTAAAAACATTCATATTGGTAATAAAAAATTAATGGATGAATTCAACGTTAGATTAAGTCAGAAAATACTTAAAGATATGAATACTTTTGAAAAAATGGGTGAATCCATTGTAATGACAGCAGTTGATGGTGAATTAAAGGTATTAATGGGCATTAAAGATAAGATTAGACCAAACGTAAAAAGAGATTTAGATCAGTTAAAACGAATGGGTGTTAAAGAATTAATAGTTCTTTCAGGGGATAACCAAGGAACAGTTGACTTGGTCGCTAAAGAATTGGGATTAACTAAAGCATTTGGTCATATGTTACCAGATGATAAACAAGCCTATATTAAAGAATTACAAGATAGTGGTAAAATAGTTGCTTTCGTTGGTGATGGAGTTAATGATAGTCCATCACTTGTAACAGCACAAATAGGCATTGCAATGGGATCTGGAACTGATGTTGCAATTGAAACTAGTGATGTTGTATTAATGAATTCAGACTTTAGTAAATTACCACATGCATTAGGATTAACAAAGAAAACAGCGAGAAACATGAAACAAAATATTTTTATAGCCGTTGGAGTTGTATTAGTATTACTCTCAGCATTACTATTTAGTGAATGGATGAATATGTCAGTAGGTATGTTAGTACATGAAGCAAGTATATTAGTAGTTATATTTAACGCAATGAGATTAATGAATTATAGTTTAAAAAATAAAAAAGGAGTGAAGTAAAATGAAAAAAACAACAATTCAATTAGAGACATTATCGTGTCCATCATGTTTACAAAAAATCAATAATGCCATTAAAGGTTTAGCGGGTGTAGATAAGATGAGTGTTAATGTCATGTTTAATGCCAGTAGAGTTAAACTTAATTTTGATGAAAAACAAGTTGACATTAAAACAATTGAAAACGCAATAACAAAATTAGGTTATGATGTCAAAAGTTCAAGAGTAACGGATTTATAAACCTATTAATTGAGCCACTAAAAAAGTGGCTCTTTTCAATGAAAAAAACATTCAATAAAACAAATAAGAATGAATAAATCGTACTAAAGTTGTTAACCCAGTGGTTAAAGACTAAAATCAAAGATGGGAAACATCGTGCATCATTAACTAAAGTAACAGACATTATTACAAGTAAGGATTCTTACTATTCATGTCTACTGTTCTATACTAAATACCGTTCAACAGAAGCAAACAATACTTTTAATCTTTCGTATTCAATTTGTACTTTATCAATCACTGTCATTTCTAACTCTCACTTTCGATAAAATAAAAACCACCGTAGTGGCTTTCATACTTTTTAAGTATCATTTTTTATTTTTTAGTTCATTAATCCATTCAATGATTCCATCCGCATTTATTATTGCTAGTATTACTATGAAGATCATTAGAATCATTTTCACTATCTTTAGTTTAAAGTCTATACTGTAATCATTCATAGGTTTTCAGCTCCTTATATTATACAATATGTTCTTTTAGGTGGTACCTATGTGTCCCACTTTTTCGTGGCAGAGCAATGTTCTCATACTCAAGAAAATATATGCTTAAAGCATAGTTTGATGTTTCCACAATGATTTTGATATGTTTCCACATTGGGCAAAAACAAAAAAAGAAGCATTTAACCCAGTTTTAAAGGGCTAAATGCTTCTTTTTCTATTATATGAATGGCTTTGTTAAGCCGTTTTTAAAGAAAGCAATGTGATAGTTTCAACGTGCGTTGATAAGATTGAATTGCTTGCAAAATCAACGTTGTGTGTATCAAAGAAACATCAAAATCAGCCAAAATATGTTTACCTTCACAAGGTTAAAAACTGTCTATAATACCAAAGTAACATAATTAATATCGTATAGGCGGTCAACAAATCTAGAGTTTATTTGTGCTATATAAAGTAATAGATATCGATCATCATTCAAACATTCTTTCATTTACTGAAATAGATTTCTTATCAAAATCAACTTTACCTTTAATCCCATAAGGAATAATGGTTCTTGGTAGTGAATGTCCAAAATTCAAGTTATATACTATGGGTAAACCAAAATCGTTGGATATCTTCAATAATACTTCTTTATATTCTTGATAATAAACCTCATCGTATGGTTTGCCAAACAATAAGCACCTAACATTTCTTACAACACCTACTTCAATTAAGAAGTAAAGCATACATTGTAACTTTTCCGGTGTTGGCTTTTCTTCACTTGTTTCTAGGAATATGATTTTATCAGTAAAAAAATCTTTGTTAGGGATTAACCCATACTGATCATAAATATTTCTTTGATCTTGATACCTCTCACTTGTATAAAAATCATAGATGCTTTCTAGACATCCACCCCAAAAAACACCTTCAATGACACCTGAACCATTAAGGAATTCATGCCCTTTGTTTTCATCTAATTCGTTTAATGGAACAAACAGTTGATCTACGCCATAGTTTGTTCTATTCAAATACCATTTAGGACTAGATTTTATTTCAAACTGTTCATCATTTATAAATAATCTCTTGTAGCTGTTCAGTGTGTATGGAATCATTTCCTTTTGTAGTTCACAAAGGTCTGATAAAAAATTTAACCCATAATAAGTAACTAATCCTAATTGATTTAGCATTAGATGATTATTGGTTGAATCTAAAAAACCTATAAAAACTTTTGGATTTGAAAGTACCAGACTTTTAAACTCCTCATTCATAAGATACGGTATTGTTTTATAAGTATCGTCACCACCAATGGCGCAAATAATGCCTTTTATAGTCGGATTTTCAAATGCAAGTCTTAAATCATCAGCTCTTTTACTTGGATTGTTTTTTACAAAGTCTAATCCTTTTAGCGAATTAGGCATAAAAACAGGTTCAAGACCTAATTCCTCTAATCTTTTTATACCAAGTTCTAACTGGTGTCTAACGTTAAATTCACCTAAGATTCCTGATGATAAACTAACAATGGCGATTTTGTCACCCTTATTAAGTTGTTTGGGTTTAATCATTATTATCCTCCAAATCTACTTTAATTTGCTTCGTAATGGATATAAAAAATTCGCGACTCCACAGGTCTAAACTAGACTGATCCTTAATAAATGGTCTAACATCGGATTTGGCAGTATCATAATCAATCTGGTCAAATCGTTGTTCTAATATGTCAATTAATAAATCTCGAGTCAACCTGATGTTTTCGTCAATTGTTTTAGTTTGTTTCAGTCTAGATTCTAAGTGTTTTAAATTCACTTTTGTCTCTAAACTTAAATAATATACGAAATCGTATAAGTCTCTACCCTTTATACGGTTCTTCCAACTTCTAGCAATTACAGCATGAATTTTGCCAGCAAATAACGATGAGGCATCATAAACTCGAACTTGGTATGGGAATGGTAATAATCGAAACTTAATTTCTGTATGTGCGTATAACGGTGGATTTACATCTACTTCAAACTTAATGATAATCTTTTCATTATGGATGATAAGTCTAGAATCCGATGAACTTGAATAAATTGTTATTAGGGTTTCTTTTGTATTACCTTTGATGAAAGCCGAATCAATATTCGAGTTCACTGTCTTTTCTTTTTTTAAAACTTCAAAATTAAGTCCAAGCGAGTTTACGGCATCACTTATTGGTTTGAAATATTCACTTATATCAAAAGTATCATCTGCTACAAGTAGGCTAAAGTCCAAATCCTCGCTAAACCTATCCATCCCATAAAAGATTCTTAAAGCTGTTCCACCATAAAAAGCAGCATGGGTAAAAAAGTCGGTTTTAGAAAGACCCGCCAAAACCACTTCTTGTAAAACTTCTTTTATTGCGTGTTTCTTATCTTCTAACGTTTTCGGATTATACTTATTGATCATCTGCTGAATAATTGTCATTTCATATACTCACTTTCAATGTATTTTCTTAAGTAATTCATATTGCTCGAGATGTATTTATCAGATAAAAACAGTATTTCATCAAAGTTAAGTTGTTCAAAGATATCCTTGTTTATCCGTAAATCATCAAAAAGTAACATTTTTAGTTCTTTCGTACTTTTTACTGGTTTTCTTATATATAGTAAATCACATAGTGCTTTTTCTGGGTTAGCCATAAAATAAGCATACCCGTCTTTTTCATATGCTTTTACTGAAAAAGGAAATGCAGCATTTGGAACATCTCTATAGGTATAAAGTCCGAAATGGTTTTGATAAACTTTGCTTTTTCTTTTGTTGAAAGTTGCATTTGTATAAGTAACAACCCTTTCAGGGATGAGATTATGATATGATAGTGCATATTCAAAAGATAAGTATGATGGACCATAAATATATGAAGCAAGTAAAAACCCATCAACTGATTCGTTGGTTTCATAAATACCGCGTACAAGTGGAAATAAGAAACCATTATCAATATCTCTTTTGATTTTGCCATTAATATCCGTATAATCCTTATACTTTTCTTTTAGGTTTAGTGTTGTAACAATCATATTATTTCCTCCACTTAATTTTATTATATGCTATTATCTGGAGAAAATCAATATATTTAGTTTCTTTGATATCTTTTTGATCAGAGTAATTAGTATTTTTCAAAACAAAATAATCGTTGCCAAAACATATCATGGATAAAACCAAAAAAAGAAGCATTTAACCTACTTTAATAGGTTAGATGCTTCTACTACTATTTTATAAGCGGCTTTGTTAAGCGGTTTTTAGAGAAAGCAATGTGATAGTTTCAACGTGTGATGTATGTGGGAACATATCGATTGGAGTAATGTTTTTAACCTCATAAGCTTGTAAAAGTTCATCTAAGTCTTTCGCAAGTGTTGATGGGTTACATGAAACATAAATAAGTTTTTTAGGACGATATTTTAATAAAAAGTCTGTAAATGCTTTACCCAATCCCACTCTAGGGGGATCAAATAACATCACATCTGCTTGAATCTTTTCTTTGTTAATAACTGTCTTCACATCCCCTAATAAAGCAGAGATGTTATTGATGTTATTCGTCTTAATAGTATCTACTAAAGATTCATGAGATCCTTTTTCAAGTTCAATTGAAAATACTTGTTTAACTTGTGGTGCGATATAAAAGGCAAAAGGTCCTACGCCTCCAAATGCATCTACCACTACATCCGTTTTCTTAAACTCTCCAATTGAAACAACTTTCTCATAGAGTTTAATGGCTTGAGGGGTATTTAATTGGAAGAAAGCGTTAGGTGCTAGTTTATAATTAATTCCACCAAGGGTCTCATTAATGTTTGGTTCTCCACCAACAAGCTTAATCTGATTGGTGAAAAACTCACGATTTTTGAGGTTAGAATTAACAACTTCATAAACACTCTTAATGTAATCGAATTTATCGACTAAGTATTTACCAAGTGCCCTTACTTTTTCATCTTTTTCTTTCACAATAAAAGTAATTTGAACTTCTCCTGTGTGATGCGCTCTTCTAACGATAATAAAACGCATGACACCACCATGATTTATCGCTTCTATTTTTCGTTTTTCCATTTGATTTAAAATGAGTCGATAAACCTTGTTTAATTCTTCATCTTGAACCGGACAGGTTGTAAAATCAACTAAATGATTCGAATTTGGTTTATACATACCAATCGTGGTTTTTTCATTTTGAAACATCACTGGAAGACTAGCCTTATTACGATAATTATAAGGATTTTCCATTCCAATGGTTTCTTTAACTAAACCAAACTTAATCTTTCCTTTGGTATAACGGTTTAAAGCTTGTAAAATTAGTTCACGCTTTAATTTTAATTGTCCTTGATAACTTAAATGTTGAAGTTGACAACCACCGCACTCAAAATAAACACTACAAAAAGGGGTCACTCGATCTTTTGAAGGTGTGATGATTTCAATCAATTTAGCCTTGTAATAAGTGTTAAGATCTTCTAATATTTCCACTTTAGCAATTTCTCCAGGAAGGGCATAATCAACAAAAATTGCTTTTTTATTGTCATAAGCAATCCCTTCTCCGTTAATTCCTAAACGTTTTATTTCTATTTCTATTTGTGTACCAATATTTAATGCCATAATATTACCTCTTTATTATTATACCATAAACAAACACTTTAAAAGTTGTCCTTAAAAATAAAAAGCACTTCTTAAAAAGTGCTCTAATAACCTGATAGGATTTATTGAAATAACAATGCCTGTTGTCTTTGAATTTTTAGATGAAATGATCTCAGTTTATACTTTTTCTTAGGAGACAATACTTCCATGATGGCACAGTACTTATCCACTAAAGAAACCAATAAAGATTCTTTGTATTTGGGGATAGTCCTCAAGACAACCGGAAACATATGTTTTAAGATGATATCCTCTTCCTTTTGATTTATTGTAAACTTAGCCTTACTTTTTTCTAAGGCAATCTTAGGATGCATTTTACGATGGGTTGAGCCTTCATATTTGACCTTACGCCAATCATACAAGTAAAAATCATGTAATAACCCCGCTCTGGCAACACTAACATAATCAAGTTTTAATTTTTTGGCTATTTTAAAGGCACTATAAGATACATAGATACTATGAACTAACGTTGATACTTGGCCGTGTTGACGGTAATTATCCATTTCCAAGATAGCTTCATCTTCTATTAAATCTTTAATGATTTCTAAATATTCTTGAAATAATTTTTGTTTGTACCCTTGATTGGTTTTTCTATAATTCAAATTAATTACCCCTTGCGTATAGTCCCTATTATAACGAATTTTTTTACGAATAAAAGAAAAAAGCTTACCTTGGTAGACTAATCCCTAATTGTCACTTAATTATCTAAAATGTTTCTTCAATTGTAAAAGAAAATGGTTTATGGGTTCTGGGATGTCTAAGGGTAATCTTTTTAAAGTGTAACAAAAGTCTACTGTTAGGTGTTTTTCCGTATAAAACATCACCCACTAAAGGATGCCCAATATAAGCCATATGAACTCTAATTTGATGCGTTCTTCCACCCTTGATTTCTACTTCAACTTTTGATTGATTCTCAAACTCATTGATTACCTTATAATAGGTAGAGGCATCTTTTCCTGTATCAGTAACGACTTGTTTTTTAGAATGTCTATCTTTACCAATTTTATAAGTGATTTGACCTTCTTTTTTAGTCATGAGGTTATCTACCATGGCAACATATATTTTTTTTACACTTTGATCCTCGAATTGTTTTGAAAGATCGGCTAAACTCATAAAATGTTTCGCAAACACGACAATTCCAGAGGTGTCATAATCAAGTCTATGGGCCGGTAAAACCGGATAATCAATGCCTTGTTGTTGATAATGAAAATTGAGCCTGTTGGTTAATGTATTAAACGTGTTCCCATCTTCATGAATCAATAAGCCACTTGGTTTATTAACGATAACTAAATCTTCATCTTCATATACAATTTTAACTTCACCATTATAGGGTTTAACAGCCCCGTCTAACGGCGCCAGTTTAAAAGAAATAACATCATTTTCTTTAACGCGATCATGAAGTTTTTTAATTTCACCATTGACACGAATTAAATTGTACATTTCTTGTTTATAAGTTGTTTTTTTAGAGACGCCAAACGCTTCAATAAATTCTCTTACTGTCTCATTTTTTGTAATCGTGAATTCAACAAAGTTTGCCATAAAGACCTCCTAGTAATTACTTAAATCTATTATACATTATAAAAAGGGCATCAGCCCTTTAATATTATTTTACAAAAGCCAAAGTGTCTCTCGCAATCATAACTTCTTCATCGGTCTTTAAAACAAATACTTTAACCTTTGAATCTTCTGTCGTGATCACTTCAGCACCTCTTGTGTTATTAAGTGTTTCATCCATCTTAACGCCAAGAACTTCAAGTCTATCTAAGACTAATTTTCTTAATCCAGGTGAGTTTTCACCAATGCCCGCAGTAAAGGCAATCGCATCCAGCCCCCCCATATAAACATAATAAGAGCCTATATAGTCTGCAATCCGTTTTGCTTGAAGATCAAACGCTAACTTAGCCCGTTTATGACCTTTTTCAATGGCTGTTTCTAAGTCTCTTGCATCACTTGTTAAACCAGAGATTCCAAGGTAGCCACCTTTTTTATTTAAGATGACATTCATTTCATCGGAATCAACATTTAATTTATGTTCCATGAAATTAAGAATTGCTGGGTCAATTGAACCCGTTCTTGTTCCCATTGGAATTCCTTCAAGCGGTGTGAATCCCATTGATGTATCGACACAAACGCCATTTTTAACCGCAGAAATACTTGCGCCATTACCAATATGACAAACAATTACTTTAGTATCAGTTCTACCTAATAATTTATTTACTTCTTGGCTAATATATTTATGGCTGGTTCCATGAAATCCATAGCGTCTTACACCATAATCAGTATACCATTCGTATGGCGTTGCGTACATATACGCATCTTCTGCCATTGTTTGATGGAAAGTTGTATCAAATACTGCCACATGAGGGACATTGGGCAGAATTGCTTGAAACCCTTTAATCGTTACGGCATGGGGAATATTATGAAGCGGTGCCATATCGGCATACTCAATAATCTTTTCTAAAGCTTCCGGTGTCACAAGCGTGGATGCTTTAAAGTATTCGCCCCCTTGAACAATTCGGTGGCCAACCCCTTTAATTTCACTCATATCGTCCAAGACACCAAATTTGATTAAACTATCGATGATTTCTTTCACACCCGCGACATGATCTTTAATCGGTAAAATTCTTTGTTGCTTATCGCCATTAAATTTAATGGTCGCAATCGCATCTGTAAAACCTATTTTTTCAATTTGTCCACTTGAAACAACGCGTTCCTCTGGCATATCAAATAATTGAAATTTGATACTACTAGAACCGCTGTTTACACTCATAATTTTCATAAAAAGTTCTCCTTAACATATGTATTTTATCAATTAATCCGTTTATTATCAAGACTATAAAAGATGTAAGTAAATTGCGAAAAAATGGAGGATAGTTCCGCCCAATACAAATAGATGCCAAATAAAATGGTTATACTTGAATTTCCTTAATCCATAAAACAAAGTTCCTAATGTATAACTAATGCCACCGGCTAATATCCAGTAAAAAGCGGCTGGACTGGCTTGATATAATGGTTGAAAGACCAAGATGCCACTCCATCCTAACAATAAATACAAGACGAAATGAACCCATTTATACTTATAAAATCGAACCGTTTTTAAAGTAATCCCCGTTATGATGATGGTCCATTGTAAAATAATGAAGATATAATCTATTGGATGTTCAAAAACAATGAAAAAGATAGGAAGATAAGTCCCCCCAATCAACAAATAAATACTCGCATAATCAAAACGTCTAAATACTCTTTTCACAACCGAATCTCTTTTAAAGGCATGATATAAACAACTCATCGTATAGAGAATGATGGCTGAGGATCCAAATAAACTAACCCCAACAATGGCTTCAGTTGTTTGCGCCTTAATAACCATTAAGATAAGTCCTACGATACTTAGTAGTGCCCCTATCCCGTGGCTTATCGCATTTGCGAGTTCTTCACCCAAGGTTTGATATTTTGGTAATTTCAAGTATGAACGCCTCCACTATTTCTTTATAATCTAAATGGTTAATCGGTACATGGATGAAAACTTTTAAACAGGTACCAGGCTCATTTAACAGTAAATAATAAGCCATATTACATAAAAAAGAACCGGCATCTTCAGATAAATCAAACTGTTCTAAATTAAGTTTATCAATGGGAAGATTAGTCCTTAAGTTCAGGGGCATGTCTCTTAGTATCGGTTGATTCCTAAATTGGTTACCCCCGTTATCCTTAATACGCATATCAAGCTGATTCTTGGCAACAAGTTCTAAGGTAATATTCGTTATATTTGCCTCACCTAACATGATTACTATATCATATTTATTAACTGAAAGTTTTTCAAATGCTGAATAAATTTTAATCGCGTCAACGGGTAACACTTTTTTATCAATAGTTAAGTTCAAACTGTCTAGTAACAACAAACTCCGATTCGTTTTTCTATTTTCAAAAGGCTCAAAAGCCGTCACTAATATGCTCATAAGAAATCATCCAAAAAATCTTTCCCTTTCAACGTTTCCGGTTCATGACGTTCTAGATCAAAATAATCAAACTGTCTTAAGTATTCAAAAGCCGCAATCGCAACACAATTAGATAAATTTAGGCTCCTTATTTTATCAGTCGTGGGAATCCTAAAGGTTAGCTCAAGATGATTTGCCAAGATATGTCTATCAACCCCCGTGGATTCTTTTCCGAAAATTAAATAAACATCACCTTCATATTTCTTAAAATCAATCTCACTATAAACATGTTTTCCATAGCGTGTTAAGAAAAAATAGTGTCCTTTATTCTTAGCGGTGAAGTCATTATAATCCAAATAAACTTGATAGTTTAAATCCTTAATATAATCAAGTGCGCTTCTTTTTAAGTATTTCTCTGATAATTTAAACCCAAGCGGTTCAATAAGATGAAGTTTTGCGTTAATGCCGACACAGGTTCTCATGATATTACCTGTGTTTTGTGGGATTTCTGGTTCATATAAAACGATATTTAACATAATTAACCTTCTAACTGTTCTAAGACATATTTTGCGGTATCTTTATACCAATCCGGATAAAAAGTGCTTTTCAGTGATTGTCTAATTAATTCATTGTAATCTTGATTATTTTGTTTGAGTAAAATCGTTAAAGCATTTCGCATCAACAAGGTTTTACCACGCCATAGATAACTCGCTTTCCCGTATCGGTCTTTGAATGCCTTGTTTGATAGTTTAAATAAATCATTTATTTCAACATAAGCGTGTTGCTGAATCTTAAAAGCTTCATGGTTCATTATCTTTAGTCCATTATTTTTAGGACAGACTCTTTGACAAATATCACAGCCTAATAATAAGTAGTTGTGTTTTACTTCTTCTTTTGTCATGGTCTTTTTTGTTTGATTGTAACCACTAATACATTTATCGACTTGGTAACCCTTATTAAGAGCCCCTACTGGGCAAGCCTTAATACATTTAACACAAGTCCCACAAGAATTGGTATTTTCAACTATTATTTCATCATAATGGATTTTAGACAAGATTAAACCAATAAAGAAATAACTCCCAAACTCAGGGTGTATCATCAAGTTATTCTTACCTCGAAAGGCTGCTCCAGTCAACTCTAAGGCAGCTCTTTCATCAAGGTCATGATTATCGATAAGTCCTTGATAATGATCATCTAAATTTAGATGACTAAATATCTCATTAAATACCAAATGATAATCAAGTCCATAAGTATAAATAGAGGCTGTGAGTGCCTTCTTTGTCTGTGGCAAAATATCATGATTATAGGCAAGTCCCACAACAAACATTGATTTAAATTCACTTAAATCAACCTTAGTGTTGGTGTAACTAAGATATCTTTTAATATCAATTACCCCGACAAAATCAAATAGTTGTTTTAATTGGTTGAGCATCAATTGTTTTCACCTTTTTTTTAATCAGTACTGCCCTAGTGTTAATACTAACACATGACTTATTACATAAACACCCGGTTATCAATCGTGGTTTCATACATAAAGAATAACACAAGTAAGACTAGAATACGCAGTTTAGATTATCGCGTATCTTAGTTTTCTTACTTCATTTTAGTCACTAACTTTAAAGCTTTTACACACAATATCTATTATAGACAAAAGTGATGCTTAATTCAAATGGATTTGATGTTTAAAAAAACCGTTCAATAAACAACGGTTTCCTTATTTTTGATTTCATTAATGATATCTTGTCTTAAATCCCACAATGGCTGCGATAAATCAACATAGTATTGATGTGGGTGTTCAAAACGTTTAACTTCGTCCCACATCGTTTTCATTTGAATTTGATGATAGGCTCTTATTTCATTTAAAGTAGGTTTTTTATAAACCAACTTTCCTTCGATAAATATCGGTTCATGTAAAGAAACTACTTTAAAATTTCTAACTGTTTTGTTTTTATAAGGGTAAACTGGATCAAATAAAAGATAAGGTTGATTCGGATCAATCACTTCATTGGCACAAGTAATCACGTCGGCAATCATCATGTTATTTTCATCAAAGAGACGATATAAACGTTTTTGACCAGGAATAGTCGTTTTTTGTGGATTATCAGATAGTTTCATCTTAGGCATCCATTGACCTTCTTTTTTTAAAGCCGATAACTTATAAACGCCTCCAAACACGGAATCACTTTTAGAGGTAATTAGTCTTTCACCTACGCCAAATGAGTCGATTTGGGCCCCTTGTCTTAAAAGTTCTTGAATAAGATATTCATCTAAAGAATTAGAAACAGTAATCTTACAGTCCGTTAACCCAGCCTCATCCAACAGTTGTCTGGCTGCCCTCGATAAATAAGTTAAATCTCCAGAATCGATTCTAATGCCTTTTAAACGTTCTCCTCTGGGCTCTAAATACGTTTTCGCAACCTTGATTGCGTTTGGTAAGCCTGAATGTAGTGTCGAATAAGTATCAACTAACAATACTGTATTGGATGGATATGTTTTTGCATAAGCGAGAAAAGCTTCATATTCTGAATCAAAACTTTGAACATAAGAATGGGCCATCGTGCCCAGTACCGGAATTTGTAACATCATATCCGTATAGGTATTTGCTGATCCAACTGCTCCAGCAATATAGGCAGCTCTTGCCCCAAAGTTTGCCGCATCATAGCCTTGAGCTCTTCTTGAACCAAACTCCATTACCGTTCTCCCTTGCGCCGCATGGACGATTCTTGCAGTTTTGGTTGCGATTAAACTTTGATGGTTAATTGTCAACAATAACATGGTCTCAATTAACTGACATTCAATAATGGGACCCGTGATGGTTAAAACAGGCTCCATAGGAAATATTGGCGTTCCTTCTCTTATCGCATGAACTGTTGCTGTAAATTTGAAATTTTTTAAATAATTTAAAAAACCTTCATCAAATATCTTCTTACTTCTTAAATATTCAATATCCTTATCAGAAAACTCTAATTCTTGGATATATTGAATAACTTGTTCTAATCCTGCCATAATGGCATAACCACCATTATCGGGAACATCTCTAAAGAATAAATCAAAGGTTGCATATTCATTCTTATCTAACACATAAAAACTATTTGCCATCGTTAATTCATAAAAATCAACTAACATTGTTAAGTTTCTCATCATAACACCTCACTCACATTATACATTAAAATAACCTAAATATTCTAATGTAACGATAATTTTTATCGTAACTTGATGGAGTAAATTGACAAAATTAGATATAATGAACCTGTGAGGTATCAACATGCTAAAAAGATTTCTAAAATTCATGACCCATAAAGTCACAATCATCGCCTTCTTGGCATTGTTACAATTAACCATCTTTGTGCTTGTGGTAATGCTATTAAACGAAAATTTTAAATATTTTCTTTATTTCTCAAATGCCTTAAGTTTTATCATGGTCATCTTCATCTTAAAAAGCGACCAACCGACTGTCTATAAAGTAAGTTGGGTTATCCCAATTATTATCACCCCAATCTTTGGTGGTCTTTTTTATTTGTTTTTCAAACCGATTACGACGACCAGAAAAACCACGAAACGGGTAAATCAAATTAATGAATTTAGAAAATCACAAATGTTACCCTTAATTCATGAAGCTCGTAGTGTTAAAACACCATATGATAAACAAATAAAAAATATCCAAAGTGAGGTTTACCCTCACTATGAGAATACAGAAATTACTTTCTTAGAAAGTGGTTCAGTTAAACTACAACAGGTTATGAATGAACTTAAAAAAGCTCAAAAATTTATTTTTTTGGAGTATTTTATCTTAGAAGAAACTGGCCAAGTTTGGAAAACAATGTATCCCATTTTACTAGAAAAAGTTAAAGAAGGTTTGGACGTTAGATTAATTTATGATGACTTTGGCTCTTCGGTAAGAATCAATAAAGGGTTTAGAAAAAGAATGGAAAAAGTTGGCATCAAAACAGTCACTTTTAACCCGATGAAATTACGTTTAAATGTCTCTTTAAATTATCGCGACCATAAAAAGATTATTGTGATTGATGGCGATGTTGGCTTTACTGGAGGCATTAATATTGCCGATGAATATGCGAATATTAAAAAACGCTTTGGCCATTGGCATGATGCCGCAATCATGTTAAAAGGCGATGCGGTATTTAGTTTAACAGCTTCTTTTATAGAAGCGTGGGATTTACATAGAAAAACATCGACTTTATTAGAACCTTTCGCCCCAACAAGACTATCAAAACCGGATGGGGTTGTCGTTCCCTTTACGGATTCGCCACTAGACAAAACTTATTTAACTAAAAATGTTTATACCCAAATGATATACAGTGCCAATAAAGATATCTATATTACGACCCCTTATTTTATTATTGATGAGGATATGTTAAATGCCCTAAAGATTCAAGCTTTGGGTGGGGTTAAAATTCATATTATTGTCCCTAGTATTCCTGATAAAAAAATGGTCTTTATCGTCACAAAATATTACTTAAAACAACTGGTTAGTTTCCCGAATGTGTTTATTTATTCCTATGAACCTGGTTTTGTTCATTCTAAAATGATGTTAATAGATAATGAAGTGGCTACTGTAGGTACCTGTAACTTTGACTTTAGATCATTTTACTTACACTACGAAAATACGGTTTGGTTTTATAAATCCAACGCATTAAAAGATGTCAAGAACTTCATGGATTATACCATCAGTAAATCTAAATTATTGGACTATCGCGCCCTCAATAAGACGAATATTTTCTTTAAAGTCTATGAATCCATCTTAGTCGCCGTCAGTCATCTCTTATAAAAAAAATGTAGATTGCCTACATTTTTTTCTTGTCGTATTTTTGAATAGCGGATCCGATTAAATAGACTTTATTGCCATCGGTTTGTCGTGATAAAAATCTTAACAATTTATTGGCTTTAGGATATTTATTGGTAAGTTTAATTAATTCTTCTAAATCCCTTTTATAAAATAGATGTGTCATATCATGAAGATTATCAATGTATTGTAAACTCTTAGTGTTTTGATTAAAAAATTTATATAAACTAAGTAATAATTCTGGGGTTTTATTGGTTAAATATTTTGGCGTAACGGTTTCAATATCACATAAGATTTGATAAATTTTGATCGCCTGAGTTTTAATTAAATATTGAATGACTTCATCGTATTCTGGATCTGTATCATGCCAACGCTCTAGTAGTTCTAAAAGGCTAATACGCCATAAGACTCTATTTTGAGACTTCTCTTCAATTTGATGTTCTGTTTTGAAGGCTTCTTTAAGTTCTTGTAAAAGATTATTGTCATAAGCTTCTAGTTGTAGTTTAGAATAAAACAAGTAAGCTTTTTCTGATAAATTGGTTCCGATAGTGGGTTTGATTAGATGATTTTTCACTTCACGAACAATAATACTTGCTTCATCAATAAAAGCCTGCATTAGTTTACTGGTATGAACTTCTCTTTGATTAGATTCATGGGTCCCTTTTTTAAAAAAGTGGGTATCGTAATAAATTGTTTGTTTAGTGGTTTGTTCAATATTAATTTGTGAGTAACCAACACCACCCGCTGAATAAGTTCGATGGGTGGGATGACCAACGATATCATTTCTAATATATTTAAGCGCTCTTAAAGTTTCATTTTGGTTAACGTTCACGCTATATTTATAATGCATGGTCATCTTACTTAAATCATATAAGGCGTCAATCGAGACAAATAAGTTTTGTAACAAGCCATAAATATCTAAAAGGATCGCCCCAGTATGTGAATTATGCTCGGTTTTGAAGGCTTCAAAAATTAAGGGGGTTTGTTTAAGAATACCAATGGAAGAAACACTCTTATAATAATTTTGCGTGTCCGATTTAACCAGTGCTTCCTTTATTTCCTCTAACTGTGTTAGATACATCATAATGCCCCCTTTATCAAACGAACTATTTCTTCAAAGGTGAATGTTTTGTCAACCATTTTCCCTCTAATATAATCAATCCCGATTTGTTTTAATAACAATTGGTCTTTTGGTCTATTAACATGATAAATGACTAAACTCATTTCCTCAGCATCGGTAAATACCTTCATATTTTTAATGAAGTTCAAAAATTTATCGTCTAGGTTATTCGGTCGATCTTTGAAATGGAATAGCTTCGTTTGTGGTTCTTTGATAAAGTTTAAGGTGTCGGTTCCGATTAATATCCCTAAAGCGGAAAGTTCTTTTAATTTCTCATAATCACTCATTTTTCCCTCTTTCATGGCGACGACTATATCTAGGACATGATAAGGAATCGCATGTGATTTATATAACCCAATTAAAAACGGAATGAAATATTGATCACTTAGAGTATCGCTATGGATTGTTACAGATAATTTTATATATTTTTTGGTTTGTGTATAAATCTCTGATAAAGCTTTAAATGTTTCTCTTAAAATATATTTATCTAATTTTTCAATCATGCCACGTTTATAAGCGACCGTATAATAATAAGCTTCATCGATCTGAAGTGATTTACTGTAAACATTGACATCATAGGCATAAACTTTATTGGTGGTTTGATTGACGATTTGAGTAAAATTCAACAACAAGGTCTCACTCGTTATTAACCGGTCAATTTGGTTAATAACTTCTGTTTCAAAGAGGTCTTGTTGATAATCTTCAAAATTAAAATATTGATGTGTTTTATTGGACTGAATCATTTTTGCTTTATATAAGGCTTGACTTAAATAAGCGTATATTTTCTTTAATGAGGTTTCTTTCGTGTTAACCGGATAACGGATCACACCCATGTTATACTTATAAGCCGTTTGTCCTTCTTTAATTGTATTTTCTTTAAGGATACGTTGATTTAAAGAATCGATTTGTTTTTCTACCGCTCTAATATCATTTACTTCCAGTACAATTAATAAAGTTGAACTGTCATATTGATACACGAGTTCAAACAAACTTGATACGACCAAAGAAAACTCAATAAAGTAGTTATAGACGTAAGCTTTACCATAAATTGACTCTAGATGATCCAACCCATCTAATTCCAATAAAATAAAGGTTGTTTTAGAATTAATGAACGTCTCAAATCTTAATTCAAACTCATGGAGTGTCAATAAATTTGAAGTTGGGTTGGTTAGAGCCTTTGTTATCCACGCTTCTTTTTCTTTTACTTGGCTCGTTATATCTAAATAGATGCCATAAATTGCCTCAGCTTGTTTAACTTGTTTAATCCACAAGACTTGATGATTGAATGGGATTTCTATTTCAAAGGCGCCAATTTCTTCTCTTTCAAGCTTTTGAACCTGATTTCTAAACTCAATTTGATCGATCGGTTGAAACACTTTTATTAACTGTTCAATGGTATCGTCTTTCTTTAATTCAAAAAGGCTATTAAAACGTTCATTTCCTATAAATGTTTCGTTTTTATAAATTGAAAAACCAGCCGCATTACTATTAAAAAAATGAGTCATCGTCGATTCGTTTTGTTTAACTTTATTTAAATGGTTATATAGGCCGAGTTCGTAGGCGACAAAATCGCTTAACAACTTAAAAGTTAAATCATCATATAACAACTCTTTTTCTTTTCTTTGATAAAAACAGAGACTAGATTCTTTAGGAAGGGCATAACAATAGACTTGTTTAACATCCGTTTTTGTCAGTGGTTGGTTCGTGATAATATCATAGTCATATTTAATAAGTTTCACTTTTTCAATGATATCCGTATAATTATTCGCTGATATCCCTAAAAGTGAGGCATCAATGGTATGTCTATCGTATTTTTTTTCATAAAGTCTTTCTACTTTATAATGGAACACTTGAGGTTTAAGATAAATAAGAAGATCACTAAACTCAAAATATTTTGACATAATGATAAACATTCTTCTTAAATGTTCATGTAAAGACAAATCCTTATTTATCGACAAAACTTCTAAGATAAATTTATCGATTAAATAAAGTGGTTTTTGATGATTCAAACCGTTTTTCTTTATAACCACTTCTTGGACTGGTTCATCGCTTATTTCTTGAGGTTCTTCTACCAACTTAGGCAGGCTAAAAGCGGGGATAAATTTAGGTAAGACGGTTTGTTTTTCTTCTTTTGAAAGTTCTTTATTCACTTTTTTTAGCTTACGTTCATACGTTTCAACACTTCTTAAATCTAAGTGCTTATTATAGAATGTAACCAATGTTTCATAGAGCCGTTTTTGAAGGTTCAAAGGTAAGTCAAAAAAATCATTTTCATGTTCGACTTCAAGAATTTGAGTTTTTTTAAAATCGTCTTGTTTTACATAAATTAATAGTTGATAGAATACGTCTAACAAACTGTTTTTTTCTAATGATTCTAACAGTTTTTCGGTTTGGTTGGTTTCATATAAATGTTCATAAAGCATTAAGTTTAATTCTTTGATAAGCGTTTCATTTGGTTGTAAGTTTTTAATTTCATTGATTTCGGAAATTAAGTCTAAGCTGGGACTATTTAATAATCTCTCTAAGAGTAAATCAATTAGGGTCTCTTTAGGAACAGAAGTCTCTTTAAGTGAATCAATTAAATAATCATAATCTTCATTAAAGGCCTTTTTGTATTCAATTAGATTTAAGGTATATTTATAATAGTCTAAGACAACTAAAGACTCTTTTCTAATATTAATGTATTTGAGGGCTTTTCTATCTGTTAAAATTAATAAACTATCAATAATTTTAGTCAAAACTTGATCATATAAAGGATCTTCTTTTTGGTGTTTAAAATAATCTAAGGTTTGAATTAATTGTTCTTGGGATTCTAGGTAGTAATGCTCGTTGAATAACATAAAACCCGCTTTTATACGCGCATAAAAAACTTCTTCATCATCGATAGAAGTATTTATTAACGCATAAAGCAGGTTAATTGATTCTTGGGTTTCATTTAATTGGAAAATGGTTTCTTTAGTCAATCAAATCGTAACGCTCCTTCAAACTGAGTGCTAAATGAAGGTATTTCAAAGAGGCTTTATCAAATGGAATTTTTAAGGTTTCACTCATGCCAACCTCATGTTTGAATTTTGCCACCAAGTGCCATTGTAGACATTGAAAGATTCGGTAATAATAAAGTCTTTTTAACGCTTCGTTGGTAGGTTTTTTCTTTAAATAAACTTCAAGTAACGCCAGTGCATGTGAAAAATCAATATTCCCAAAACAAGCTAAATCATAATAGGGGTCATTATTGCCACTAAATTCAAAATCAACGATATAATTTTTATCTTTACCTATAATAAAATTTGAAGGTTGGGCATCGCCATGTATCAAGACATGGGGGTATTTTGAATAATGGGATTGATAAAGGTGTATCATTTCGTTTTTTAAATCAAAGTATTCTTTGGTTAAATGATGATTAATCTTTTCATACTGGTCTAACCGTTCAAATAATTGATAATCATAGTTTGATTGAAGTTTCGCATCATGAATGGTATGTAGTAAATTGGCTACTTCTTCTAAGTGATCGAGGGGATTGATATGAGAGAGAATCTGACCTTCTATAAATTCACTTACCTTAACCCCTGTTTGATCATCAAAATAGATTGTATGTGAAGTAATGCCTAATTTTTCAAAAAACTGAAGATGATATTTTTCTTCATGACGCCAAACAAATTTATCCGCATGTTCGCCTAATATTCTTACGGTATACAGTTTACCTTCAGATTTAACAACATAAGTATAATTACTCATCCCTCCGAGTAATCTAAATTCTATGATTGGATCTTTTAAGGCGAGACTTGCCGCCTTCAATATAGTTGTTTCCACTGTTTTCTCCTTAGAATAATTTGATTTTACCATCCTCATAGATGGCGTATTCTAGAGGTTTACTCATAATTGCACCAGGATTGATGTAGGTAATCTTATCTTTTATGCTAATACTTTGTATATGCGTATGTCCGTAAATACAATAGTCAACATTCGCTTCTTTTGCTAAAAACTCTAGTTTTTCTGTACTATATTTAACCCCTTGAAGGTCGCCATGAACGAGTAAAAACTTTTTTCCGTCTAGTTCTAATAGGCGTGTTAAAGGTAAGTTTGAATGAATATCGGAATTTCCTTTAACGGAAATAATATTATCGTTATTTAAAGTGTGTTCAGGTATTTTTGAATCGCCTGCATCTAAATGATATTCGCAGTCTTGATGCTTATTTTTAACCGCCATTAATGCCTCATAATTACCATGTATATCAGATGTTATTAAAATTTTCATTGAATGCCTCCTTTAATTTTTCTAAAGCTTTGCCTCGATGAGAAACTTTTAACTTTTCTTCTTTCGTTAATTCTGCTAAAGTCTTGCCTATTTCAGGAACATAAAATACTGGATCATAACCAAAGCCATTTCTTCCGATTAATTGTTCCGTGATTTTTCCTTTTAAAGTACCTTCAAAATATTTAACTTCATTGGTATTAGGGTTATAAAGTGCTAAAACCGTTTTAAATTGAGCGTTTCTATTCTGAACATTTGTTAAGGTATATAATAATTTTTTGTTATTTTCAAGGTCATTTCCAGTAAACCGAGCTGAATAAACACCGGGTCCCCCATTTAAGTGTTCTACTTCTAAACCAGAATCATCACTTAAACTTAATAGTTGGTGTTTATGACCAAAATAGGAAGCCTTGATATAGGCATTTTCTTGAAAGGTTAAACCATCTTCGATGACTTCTGTTTCATCGTTTAGGTCTTTTAAAGTAACAACCTCAATATTTAAATCTAATAGGGTTCCTTTGATTTCATTGATTTTATTTTCGTTGTGTGTACAAATTAACAGTTTTATCATGATGCTCCATCGATAATTTATCTTAAAATAGCTTCAAATTTTGAAACTTTATTATGCTTAGCAATGATAATGATGACGTCATTAGGATAAATAACGGTATCCGCTTTGGGTGAGAAAGTTTCCTTTCCTCTTTTAATTAATAAGAGGTTGACATCAAACTTATTTCTAACATCCATGTCAATTAATTTAGTGCTCTCAAAAGTAGGACTTACTTTAATTTCATAGACGCCATAATCATCGGTAATGTTATAATAATCAAGGACATTATCGCTTATTAGCTTTCGCGCTAATCTTCTACCAGCACTTAATTCACTATCAATAATCTCTGTTGCGCCAACCCGCTCTGATACTTTAGCGTGGTATTCATTTTCAACTTTTACTGTAATCTTTGGTACTTTCATCTCTGATAAAATCATCGTCGTTAAAATAGAGTTTTGAACGTTACCAGGAATTGAAACAATGGCGTGGTCTACATGAGGTGCACCAATTTCTAGTAAAACAGCTTCATCTGTAGAATCCCCTATCGCCGCTTCACTAACTAAATTCACAGCCTTATTCACGCGTTCTTCTTTAATATCTAAGGCAACAACTTCATAGCCTAAATGCGTTAGTTCTTCTGCGACGGCTAACCCAAAAGTATCTAAACCAATTACTAGGAAAGTCTTTTTCATAATATCCCTCTTTTTACTAGTAGTTTATCATATTAAGTAGTAAAACTCCAATGATTTTAGTGTATAATATGACTAGGTGATAACATGAATGAAGAAAAAAAATACACGTTTGATGACCTCTTTGAAAAAAAAGAACAAGAAAAAATCGAAATAGCCGAACATAAGTTTTCTGTTAAACAGGGCATTTTAGTGATTGCGGTCTATTATTTGATTACGATTATTCTAGTCAATCTGGTTGGATTGTTTTTTTATACCATGCCACAAACAAGTGTTCCTATCAGCCAAACAAGTGTCTTAGTTGATTATGTGAGAAATAATGATTCGGTTGGCTATACGACACACATTGAGTTAGATAAAATTGAAAATATCGATGGTATCGCAACCGTCCCCCTAGATGATACCTATGTCTTGATTCTTACAAGGGATTTATTTAGTCATGATGCCTTTGATGGATTAACAGCTGAAGAACTCACAACTATGGTATTTGAAGGTGAATCATTTGTTTTAAAAGGCAAAGCCTTAAAAAGGTTAATTTTTTCTGATAATAATGAATTTTTTACCGCTTACGAGATTGATATATCTAATATTGACACAACTACAATCAGATCTAGTCGCGCCTTAAACTTATTTGGTGCAAATCTCTTAAATACTATCATGTATATCATGCTACTTGTGGGCATAGGCTACTTCTCTATTACGGTACTTAAAAAGGACTGGAGACTTCTAGATAAAAAACCGACTAAATTGATTTCAATGGCTGTTATTGGTATCGGCATCATCTTCATTGCGAACTTAATTGCGAGTGTATTGGCTACCGCTTTATCTGATATATTTAACTATACTGATAAAACTTCTGTTAACCAAGCGGCGATTATTCAAATGTTGAATAGTCCTTATATGATCTTAATGGTTATTAATGCCGTCATATTTGCGCCAATAGTTGAAGAGTTGGTGTTTAGAAAAGCTTTCTTTTCCCTAATAAAAAACAAGTGGGTCGCACTTGTTGTTAGTTCATTGATGTTTAGTTTAATCCATATTATTTCTGAACCAACCCTAGGCGGATTTATGGTTAACCTCGTTATTTATGGGGCCTCAGGGGTTGGATTTGGTTATATTTATTTAAACCATAAAGAAAATATTTATTCTACCATAATCGTTCACGCATTATGGAACTTAATGAGTATCGTTCTTACCCTAATTCCAGGATTACTAATGATTATCATCTAATAGGCTAATAATGTCTTTTTCTTTATTTCGCTTTGCATAATCATAAGCATAAAGTAAATATTCATCTTTTTTATCCGCAATTCCTTTATATAGTATATTTCTAACATAATCTAAGTCCGCTTTGATAACGCCATATCGAAGGGGATTTTTTTCAATATTATTTTTAACAAATGAACTGCTTAAATAGTCTTCTAACAATTGACTAATTTCATTATCTGAATTGAGCCCGGAGATATCTAATAATGTTTGGCCGTATTTATTTTTAGTATCTAGATAAGATCCATATTTAACAAAGAGAATAATAAGGTCTTTATTATTTTTCTTAATGGCTTCAAAGATCGGCGTTTCTTTAAAGTTATTCTTAAAGTGGGGATTTTCTGATAGTTCTAATAAGTGCTTAGTCAGTTGATAGTTACCCAGTTCAGCGGCTAAATGTAATAACGTATTTCCGTTTTTATCGTTCTTTTTTATTTTTGGGGATAACATTCTAACATAGTCAAAACAACCGATATTTTGGCTTTTTAATGCATAATAAAGGATGCTTTGACCAAGTTCATTGGTTAAATACAGATTCGCGCCATTTTCAACCAATAACATAATCATATCCAGATTGCCTTTTTGGCATGCCAAATGAAGGGGGGTTTCCCCTCTTTTATTTTGAATGTTAAGATTAGCATAATGTTTAATTAACTTCACAACCAAATTAAGTTTGCCTTTACGAATCGCCTCAAATAGTGCCGTTTCACCTTTTTGACTAACGATATTAGGGTTGATATGATTTTCAATTAGATAATAAGCCATTTCTAAAGCATTACCGCGAATTGCATAAAAAAGAAGCGATTGTCCTAAATCGTCTACAATATCTAAATGGATGGGGGTTTGATAAAAAAAGTTTAAATTATTATTCCTTGCGTGAATAAACGGATCCATAAAATCACCAGTTCCATTATACCATAAGGCATAAAAAAAAGACCCTTAAGGTCTTTTCCTTTTTGCTTAAAGTTTTACAGCGTCTTTTAATCCTTTACCAGCTTTGAAAGCAGGTGTTTTTTGAGCAGGAATATCAATTTCTAAACCAGTCTTGATGTTTCTTCCTTTTCTTGCTACACGATGTCTAACTTCAAATGTACCAAATCCTGTGACTACAACTTTTTCACCATGCGCTAACGTTTCTTGAATTGTGTCGATAAGTGCAGCTAAAACTAATTCTGCATCTTTTTTAGTAACTACTGCTTTTTCAGCAACTACTGCAATTAATTCTGTTTTGTTCATTGAAGAACCTCCCTCTTGTCTTTATATCGTTATTATAACATTAAATATTTTTAAGTGCAATAATTTTAATATAAAAAAGTTTATTTTTTATCTTTATAACGCGAATAAATCGATATTTAGTCTAAATTTTAGGCAATTATTTCTTTTTTAAGTGTCGCACTCAAGATGCCGTTAATAGCGTCATTAACTGGCATTTTATTAAAAATTACCTCATAAGCATAATTGATAATTGGCAAGTAAATGCCTTCACTGTCGGATAAGTGGTGCAAAGCTTCAATCGAACGAATTCCTTCAATGGTTTGCGGTTCAGCCGCATATATCTCATCAATACTTAAACCTTGACCGATTTTTTTACCGGCTCTAAAATTTCGGGAATTTTCACTGCTTGCTGTCACAATTAAGTCTCCAACGCCCGTCAATCCAAAGGCAGTTTCACTTTTTCCGCCATAATATTCGACCACTCTACGTATTTCTAGAATCCCTCTAGTGATCAATGCCGCCCGGGTGTTTTCGCCCATTCCGTATCCAGTGGCGATACCACTCACCACCGCAATCGCATTTTTAGCCGCGCCACCCACTTCACAACCAATCACATCATCCGAGGTATAAACACGCATATAAGTATCATTTGAAAAGACTTGTTGGAGTTTTTTTGCATAAGCTTCATCAAGAGAAGCAACTGTTAATAAGGTTAATAATCTTTGAATCACTTCTTCGGCATGCGAAGGTCCAGTTAAAACAGCATAAGCCCCATAATAAATTGGGGTTATTTCTTCTTTAACCAAATCACTCATCCGTTTGCCTGTTTCTGGTTCCAACCCTTTTGATACATCAATAAAATACGTTTTTTTAGTCAACAAAGCATTAATATTCTTTAAGACATCTCTCATAAACTTGGTTGGTACAGCTAATAATAAGGTGTCCGTAAATTGAATCACTTCCTGTAAATCAAGAGTTGCGGATAATGTAATAGGAAGATTTACATCAAAAAAAGGATGTTCATGTTTTTGATTAATTTTATTTACTAGATTGGCATTTGTATCATAAATAAGGGCATCATGTCCATTATCAATTAACAATTGGCCTAGGGTTGCGCCCCAGGCGCCACCACCAATGATTCCAATTTTCATATTAAACCTTCTTTCTAATTAATAGTTTTATTGGAGAACCCGTAAACTGAAAGAGTTCTCTAAGTTTATTTTCTAAATATCTTTCATAAGAAAAGTGTACATAATTTGGATTATTCACAAACACCAAGAAGGTGGGTGGTTTGGTTTGAATTTGTGTCATATAACTGAATTTAGCCATCCCTTTATTAAATAATTTAGGTGGATTCATGGCCGTTACATCCATTAAAAACTCATTTAAGATTGAGGTTGACAAAGTTCTATTATAAGATTCATAAGCTCTATCAATTGCTTCAAAGATCGTATGAATTCGTTTGTTGTCTAAACTTGAAACAAAACAGATCTCCACATAAGGTATAAAATTGAATTCATCCCTTAAATCATCTTCAATTTTCTTCATGGTTTGAGTTTCTTTATCAACTAAGTCCCATTTATTCACCACAATCACTGCAGCTTTTTGGTACTCTTGAATAATCCCACCAACATGTTTATCTTGGTTAATTAGTTCTCTTGAACCATCCAACACCAATAATAAGACATCAGCCCGATCAGCTGCCTTTAGAGCTCTTAATAGGGCATATTTATCCGTTGATTCATAAATTTGTCCGCTTTTTTTAATCCCGGCAGTATCGACAATGGTATAGTCTTTTCCATCTCTAACAAACTTAGTGTCAATCGCGTCTCTAGTGGTTCCAGGAATATCAGAGACAATGACACGTTCTTGACCTAATATGCGGTTGGTTAGGCTACTTTTTCCAACATTGGGATAACCGATAACGGCTAGTTTAATTGAATCATCGTCTTCCAAGTTTCCCTCTGTAGGCATCTGTTTAATAATTTCATCTAATAAATCACCCATCCCGATACCATGATTGGCTGACACGGCAATTGGTTCTCCAAAACCCAATGAGTAAAATTCGTAAACAGTTCCTCTAAGTTGGTCGTTATCGACTTTATTAACCGCAACAATAACTGGTTTTTCTGCCGGATACAAAAGTCTCGCAATATAGGTATCTACTTCTGTTAAACCAACCCTTGAGTCAACGACAAAAACAATGAGGTCCGCTTCATTAACAGCCAACATTGCTTGAGTTTTAATTTGTTCTAAAAAAGGAGCATCGCCAATGTCGATGCCCCCTGTGTCAATGAGTCCAAAATGTCTTGTTAGCCAAGCGGCACTGCCATAAATACGATCTCTTGTAACGCCTGGTTTATCATCTGTAATCGCCTTACGATCACCTATGATCCGATTAAACAGGCTTGATTTTCCAACGTTGGGTCTGCCTACGATTGCTACGGTGTATGGCATAATATCACGCCCTTTATTTTTATTTTTTTATCTCTTATTCTTCAGATTCGTCTTCAGTGTCTTCTAAAACTGCACCGAACAAATCACCAATGGTTGTTCTTTGAGAATCTTCTGTTAAGTATTGTGCATACTCATCTCTCGTGTTTTGTTGAAGTTTTTGTTTAATAGAAAGTTTTAAATGCCAATTTTTTGGGTTAACTTCAATTACTCTTGCTTCAACTTCATCACCTACGGCAAACAATTGATTCGGATCCGTTACTTTTTCAACCGCTAACTCAGCTACCGGAATAAATCCGTCAACGCCTTTAGCTTCAACGAGTAAGCCTTGATCCGTTACTTCTAATACTTTTGCCTTAACATCTTCGCCACGTTTAAAGTTAACATTCTTCCAAGGGTTGTCGGTTAACAATCTTCTAGATAAGCTAATCTTATGTTTTTTAGGATCAACTAACGTAATAACCGTTTCTAATTTATCACTAATTTTAACATAACTTGAAAAGTTATCATTTGGATTCCAAGAATATTCACTCTTATGTAATAAACCTCTTACGGATTCATTCAGTTCAATAATTAACCCAAAAGGTAATTTTTGGACAACTTCACCCGTAACCTTATCACCTTTTTTATAATTTTTTTCAAATAATTCAAATGGTGTTGGTAATAATGCCTTCATAGATAGGTCTAATGATTTATCTTTCTTGATAACTTTTACGGTAATAATGTCGCCAACTTTAAGATGATCGTTAATATCTTCTACTCTTTCATGTTGAATTTGAGAAATTCTTAAGCGGCCTGTTGTGTGTTCAAAACGAACCACAGCCATATGCTTTTCAATTCGTTCAACACGACCTTCTAAAACATCACCCGTGTTAATATTTTCAAATTCATCAGCCCGTAATTCTTGACGTTTTTCACGTTCTTCAATGCGTTTTTGTTCAAAAATCTTCTTTCTTGAAGCAATAATTCGTGGGCGTCTTCCCGGTTTTACTTCAATAATATTAACGGATAAAGTTTCTCCTTTTAGTTCATCTTTTCTTTGAACTAAATCTCTATCTAAAAGTCCATATGGTAAAAAAGCGTCAAAGCCAAGAACATTTACGTGTAAGCCTTTTTCATCAACTTTCGTAATTTTCACGTCAACGACGGTTTCATTTCTATATACTTCTTCGACTAATACAAGGTTTTCGTTTTTAACAATTGCTTTACGGTCAAGTAAGACTGAGATATTTTCATCAGATTCTTTAATCGATGAAACAATCGCTTCAATTTCGTCTCCTTCTTTAACTTCTCCGATAAAAGAATCAATTGGTTTGCCGTAGTGATCTTTGTACATTCTCGCTTCTTGATTATTCTCAAGTGTAACGGTAATGACATCTTCATCTACCATAAAAATCTTGCCTTTAACCAACTGGCCCTTTCTTAGTTGAGATATCTCAACATCATCCATTGTCATTTCTTTAATCTCTGCCATGATAAGTCTCCTTTTTCAATATTTCATGTTTTATTCGATTCACTGTATCTTCAATCGTATAATGGGTTGTATCTACGATAATTGCGTCTTTAGGAATAATGAGCGGTGACGCCTTTCGCTCGGAATCTTTTTTGTCTCTTTCTTCTATATCTTTAATCATTGTCGTTAAATCAATGTCTCGACCTTTTAACTGAAGTTCACGCATTCTTCTTTTCGCCCGTTCTTCAATATTAGCGGTTAAAAATATTTTTAAATCCGCATTGGGTAAAACAACTGTTCCGATGTCTCTTCCGTCCATAATGACATTTTTACCTTTAGCTGAAGCCTTTTGAATCTCAACTAAGTAAGTTCTCACACTGGGAAAGCTAGACACCTTGGATACATTCTTTGTGACAATGTCGCTTCTGATCTTTTCAGTTACATCTTCACCACTTGCATATATTTTATCATTTGTATACTCGATAGTTATATCCTTTATGAATGCATATGATTCTTCGTAATCCAAATTAATACCTTCTTTAATCGCCATGTAGGTAATTGCCCTATACATCGCACCTGTATCAATATGGATAAGATTCATGTCCTCTGCTACTTTTTTACTGATTGTTGATTTCCCGCTACCAGCAGGGCCATCAATCGCTACTTGAAATCCAAGCATAGAATCCTCCACTATATCTAATATTATAACACTAATAATATATTATTTCTATTTTCTAGAATATTTTTTCACATAAGCATAAAGTTTTTTTACTTCATGAATTTTCAAACTTCGATAAGTTCCTCTAGCAACACCATCTAAATTTAAATCGTCGTATTTAATTCTCGTTAAATTTTTAACAGGGAATCCGACACTTCTAAACATATCTTTAATTTGATGATTTTTACCTTCCGTAATGGTTATTTCAACTAAAGAACTTTTCGCTGACTGATTTCTCTCTTTAACGAACACAGTGGCTGGTTTAGTCTGATAGTCTTCTAACGTCACGCCTTCTCTTAAGCGTCTAATCGCGTCTTTACTGATTAACCCTAAAACTCTTACTAAGTAGGTTTTCGGTACTTCAAATTCAGGCCTAGTCAAAGCGTATGATAAAGCCCCATCATTGGTTAATAAGATTATCCCCGCAGTATCAAAGTCTAACCTTCCAATCGGATAGACACGTTCATCTCTATCTTCTTTTTGAAGTAAATCAATCACCGTTTTTCTACCTTTTTCATCTGATACCGTAGAAATGATGCCTTTGGGTTTATTCATTAAATAATAAACAAACGTTTCCGCCTCTAAAACAGTGCCTTGATAAGTTACCTTATCTTCTTTTAAGACTTCATAACCTGGTTCTAATACGACTACCCCATTAACTTCAATTTCACCATTTAAAATGATTTCTTTACTTTTTCGTCTTGAGGCAACGCCACTATAAGCTAATACTTTTTCTAATCTCATTAAATCACCTATTCAATTATACCATAAACTCCGTAAAATGAAGGAGATATTTTATTGTGTACAATGATTATTTAACCAGCACAAAAACAAAGAAAAAAGGTGAGTTTCACCTTATTTGTTATCTCTTGATACGTAAGATCCATCTTGAGTAGAAACAATAATCTGTTCCCCTTCAGATATAAACATCGGTACTTTAACTAATAAACCAGTTTGCATAATCGCATCTTTCATCGCGTTTGTCTTGGTATCACCTTTAACGCCTGGGACTGTTTCTACTACCGTTAGTGAAACTTTATCAGGTAAGATAATCCCTAATACTTCAACGCCATTATAATACATAATATCGACCGCTAAAGACTCATAAATAAACTTTGATTCGTATTCCATATGTGTTAATGGAATTTCAACCTGTTCGAATGTTTCAGTGTTCATAAAAACATAAGTATCGCCCATTGGGTAAATATACTGCATTTTTATTTTTTCAATATTGGCTTGTTCCATCTTTTCACCTGCTCTAAAAGTGTAATCAATGGTTGCGCCAGTTCTTAAGTTTCTTAATCTTGAGGTTACAAAGGCAGCACCTTTACCTGGTTTGACATGTTGAAAATCAATAATTTGAAACAAATTATTATCGTATAAAATTGTTAATCCTGTTTTAAAATCGGCTGTTGATATCATAAATATACCTCCTTAAACCTTATTAATTATATCATAAAAACTCAATTAGTAAAGAATTTATTAATTAACGCTTCAATTACTTTAAGATAACTTTGTTCTTTAAGCCCCGAAACATAACAATCTGCCAATGGTTTCAAATAATCAACCCGTCTAAAATATTCTCTTGATTGGATATCTGATAGATGACAAACCCCTTTGGGAATACTAACCAGTTCAAACGCATCTCTTAAAATAATACTCGTATGTGCTAACCCGCCAGGATTAATAACGACAAAATCATAATTATCTAAGTTTTGTAATAAATCAATAATGCTGCCTTCATGATTAGATTGATAAAAATCAAACTCAATAGCCTCAAAACTATCGATAATCAGTTGATAGATGTCTTCTAATGTTTTAGTTCCATATTGATATTTATTTCTTTGTCCTAATTTGTTTAGATTAGGCCCATTAATTATTAATGCTCTCATGATTAGTCCTCACAATCGTTAAGATATTTTTTACCGCATCTTCTACTAAACCGTTATTTTCAATCTTGTGGGTTTTAAATTGTTCATATAAGTTCCTTCTCTCATTATATAAATCATATAAAGAAGTTTTTAAAAGAAGGGGTCTAGAATAGGATTGATTCCCACGCTCTTCAAGTACTTCTATATCGGTGTCAATATAAATAATTAGCCCCTTCATGAAAGTTTTATTGACTGGCCGTTTGACGATCCCCCCACCAGTAGAAACCACTATATTATTTTTATCTTTATAACTAGCTAAAACAAGGGTTTCATAAGTTCTAAAAGCTTCTTCACCCTCTTCTTTAAAAATATCTTCAATGGACGTTTGATAAATTTGTTCGATTTCGTTATCTAAATCAACAAATTGAAGATTCAGTTGTTTTGCCACCTCTTGTCCAATTAAACTTTTCCCAGAAAATGGCATTCCAATTAAATATAGTTTCATTATTCCTCCCAAAACTGATCTAAAATGGTGGTTATATCACGAAAAGCTTTATCAGGTTCTTGCATATCAATCATCACACTGTTCATTTGATTTTTGAACCAAGTTTCTTGTCTTTTCGCAAGTCTTCTCGTGTTCTTTTTAATCTCTTCTATTGCTTCTGCTAAACTGTATTTTCCATCTAGATATAAAGACAGTTCACGATACCCTAAAATATTTAAATGAATGTTTCTTTCTTTTAAGGTTTTAACTTCTTCTATGAATCCCTCAGCAATCATTAAGTCAACTCTTTTATTAATCCGGTCATAAAGAATCGGTCTAGGCAGTGTTAAGTAAAATAATTGGTAATGATAAAAGGGGTCATCTTTTAGAATGCGATCACTTCTTTTTTTCTTGTCAGCTAACCCAATCGCTCTTAAGACACGACGTCTATTATTCGGATGAATTTTAAGACTACTCTCGGGGTCTTTATGAACTAATATCTGATAAAGTTCTTCATTACTTAAATTAATATATTGGTTTTCACTATCAAAATCTCGTTTTTCACCGCTAAAATCATAGTTATCTAAGGCCGCTTTAATATATAACCCTGTCCCGCCAACGATCATTGGATATTTTACTTGATTAATTAAAGCTCTCGCATTTTTTTGAAACAGGCTTACATCATAGGTTTCAGTCGGTTCTAAAATATCAATTAAATGATGTTTAACACCACGCATTTCTGCTTTAGTTATTTTAGCAGAACCAATATCTAAACCTTTATAAACTTGAACCGAATCGCCAGAAATGATCTCATTATGATATTTTAAGGCAATGTCTATTGATAATTTTGTTTTTCCAACCGCTGTTGGTCCAATAATCGCCACTACTTTTTTCATACAATTCTCTTAAATAAATGTTCAATATGACTGTTAGAAAAATAAACTATCACAGGTCTTCCATGGGGACAATAATAGGGGTTTTGGGTTTCTCTTAAAGATTCAATTAAGTGCTGTATTTCATGGTTGTTTAAAGCCTTATTGGCTTTGATTGCCCCTTTACAAGCAATAGATTTAGACAAATTATCTCTTAAGTCTTTTAAATCTAGTTTTTTATATTGTTCAAGTGAGATAAGAATAGCTTGGATAAAATCATGAATGTCTTCATCTTCTAACCATATTGGTAAACTCTTTAAAAATAACCCTTCATGACCAGCTGCTTCAAAAGTTATTCCGATATTGGTTAGCGCTTCTGAGTTTTCCTTAATTAAAGTTTCTTCAGTCGGTCTAAATTCAAATAATTCTGGAATCAGTAAGGACTTAACCGGACTTTTAGTTCCGAGTTTATCATAATATATTTCATATCGAATTCGTTCGGCAGCCGCATGTTGGTCAATTAAATATAAGCCCAATTCATTTTGAAATAGTAAATAGGTCCCACTAAACTGCCCAATATAATCCATTGGGGGAAGCTTTTCACTACTTTTTTGATAAATTTTTGTTTTATTTTCCTTATAATCTAGTTCTAACTCATTAATCAAATAATCAAACCCACTAATTTGTTGATAACTTGAAATTTCTGTTGAAACATTCTTGGTTGATTTCGAAAATGATTCTCTAATCAAATTACGAATCATGGCGGCTAGTTGATATTCATTTTGAATTTTAACTTCTCTTTTTTGGGGATGGACGTTAACATCCACCAATGAAATATCCATTTTAATGTCCACGACTGCGACCGGATATCTGTTGGTCATTAATCTTGTATGATAGCCTTCAACAACCGCATTCGATAATAAAAAATTCTTGATCGTTCTTCCGTTTAAGATAATAATGATATCGTTTTTTCGAGATTTCGTATAATCAGGACTCCCCAAGTAAGCGGTAATTTCAATTTGGTCTTGATGGATACTCGTCGTTAGTAAATTATTGGCAGCAGATCCACCAAAAACAATTTTAAAGAGTTCACTATAAGATTCATGTCCAAAAGATTGTCTTAAAACATTCCCTTCATGAGTTACTTTAAAAGCGATCTTAGGGTTTGATAGTATAAATGAATCACAAACCTCCATGATATTGGCGAGTTCCGTCTGTGGACTCTTAATGTATTTTAATCTTGCGGGAACATTGTAGAATAGGTCGTTGATAATGACCATGGTCCCTTGGTTCAAAGCAGCTGGTTTTGCCTCAACAAAACGCCCCCCCTCATAAGTAACCAAATTACCATCAAGGTTTTCTTTTTTTGACTTAATGGTCATTTTAGAGACACTGGCAATCGCTGGAATGGCTTCGCCTCTAAATCCAAGCGTAAAAATATGTGCTAAGTCATATTCGGTTCTGATTTTACTGGTGGCATGTCTTTCAAAACTTTTCTTTAGATCACTTAAATCCATACCAATACCATTATCCGTAACTTTTATTTCTTTTAAGCCACTGTCCAGTATATCAATATCAATTTTTGTCGCACCAGCATCAATCGCATTTTCGATGATTTCTTTTAATGCACTAGCAGGTCTTGTCACAACCTCACCAGCAGCAATCATATTGCTAATACGTTCATCTAATCTAACAATCATATTATCCCTACTTTAATTCATCCTGGTATTTTTTTAACAACAATAACGCTTCTATTGGCGTTAAAGAATCAATATCCAATTCTTTAATCTTATTCGCCACAAAGGCATTTGCATGATCAACAATCGGTGCTGCTTCATCCTCTTCAAAATTAAATATATTTAAATCCATTTCCTTTTTCTTATCCACTTCTAAGTGGTCGAGAATCATTTGGCTTCGATTAATTAGTGGTTTAGGCAATTTTGCGAGCGCAGCGACATTGATCCCGTAAGATTTATCCGTTGGACCTTCTTTGACTTTATGCATAAAGACTAAAGAACCTTTATCTAATACCGCAGATACATGAATATTCTTTAAGCGTTTTAAGGCGGCTTCTAGTTGAGTGAGTTCGTGGTAATGGGTTGAAAACATCATCACTGCTTTCACCTTTTCATGAACAAATTCGATAATTCCTTGGGCTAGTGCCATTCCATCATAAGTTGCGGTACCGCGACCAATTTCATCAAAAATCAATAGTGAATTTGCTGTTGCACTTCTAAGTGCTTCATTAGTTTCAGTCATCTCCACCATAAAAGTGGATTGACCACTGGTAAGGTCATCTTGAGCCCCAATTCTAGTATAAATTCCATCATAAATAGGTAATTTTGCTATTTTCGCGGGAACAAAGGACCCAATTTGAGCCATCACAACAATGATCGCAAACATTCTCATATAGGTCGATTTACCACTCATATTTGGACCGGTAATTAAAAGTATCCCACCTTCAATAATGGAGATATCATTTTCAATAAAGGGCGTATTATTAAAGTGTTCTACCATCGGATGTCTTCCGCCTTCAATATAAACCTCTTTGTCTTCTCTTAAAAGCGGTCTTACATAATGATTTTCAGTCGCTATGATACTAAAGGCTAACATCATATCTAAAAAAGCTATTTTATCAGCCAAAATTTGTAAAGAGTTCGCATAGTTTGAAACTAATTCTCTTAATTCAATAAATAATTCATATTCTAATTCAATACTTCTTTCAGAAGCGTTCAAGATTAATGCTTCTTTTTCTTTTAAGGCTTCATTGATAAATCTTTCAGAGTTAACAAGGGTTTGTTTCCTGATGTACCCAAACTCATCTTTGACTAAGTTTAAATTACCTTTGGTGATTTCAATATAATAGCCAAAAACACGATTAAATCCAACCTTTAAATTTTTAATTCCGGTTTTTTCACGCTCTTCTGATTCAAACGTCGCAATCCATTTTTTACCATGTTTTTCCGCATCTCTTAGTTCATCTAGTTCTGCGTGATACCCTTTTTTAAAGATCCCACCGTCTTTGATTATTAAAGGCGGGTCATTAACAACCGCTTTATCTAATGTCTCAAATAACAAGGTATGCGGATTAATTTCTTGAGCATATTTTGTTAAATTGTCACTATGATATGCCAAAAGGGCTTCGATAATATAGGGTATCTTACTTAAGGTTAGTTTTAACTGTGATAAATCTTTGGGGCTACTATTTAAACTGGCAATTCGAGAAGTAATTCTTTTTAAGTCATAGACACCTTTAAATGCTTCGGTTAAATTAATCCGCTGATTATAATTTTGATTTAAAGCTTCAACATAATTTAATCGTTCATTAATTTGGTTTATATCTGTTAATGGATTTTCAATTTGATTTTTAAGTAATCTTGAGCCCATTGCCGTTTGATTTTTATCTAAAAGTTTAAATAAACTATGATCTTTCGGATGATTAGAACTCGTTAATTCTAATGCCGAGATACTATTTTTATCGAGTTTTAAATGGGTCTGTTCTTGTGAAATTTTTAGGGTTGTAAAAGCATCTAACATTCTGACTTCTATTTTTGATAGATACCCTAATAATAACCCTACTGACCGCTTCTTAATGCCATCCAAATTATCTAAAAGCGGATGGTTTTCGACTAGAGTATCATGAATTGACACCAAAACTAAGCCTTTTAATTTCTTTTCAACATGACCTAAATCAGATGTTAGCACAACTTCTTTTAAATTTAGTTTTTCGATTTCTTTATATAATTGGGTTTCACTCAAAGGGTTGGTTAAATAAATCTCACCTGTGGAAATATCTGCGTAACTTAAGGAAAAGTATAGTCTTTCTTGAGAAATACCACCAATATAATTAGACGTCTTTTGATCAAGGATACCATCATCAACAATCATCCCAGGCGTAATCAGTTTAACCACTTTTCGTTCCACTAATCCGTTTCCAGGTTCAGTGACTTGTTCAACAATGGCGACTTTATAACCTTTATTAATCACTTTTTGGATATAAGGCGTGACACTATGATAAGGCACACCACACATCGGAACTCTATCCTTTGCGCCAGCATCTCTAGCCGTTAAGGCAATTTCTAATTCTTTAGACGCGGTAATAGCGTCATCAAAAAAGAGTTCATAAAAATCGCCTAATCTAAAAAAGACTAAGCTGTCCGCATAGTCCTTTTTAATTTCAAGATATTGTTCCATCATAGGGGTATATTTTTGTCCCATGATACACATCCTTTTTTTTATTCAGAATCTATAAACGATACCGGAACTGGTTCTAGTTTACTAAGTTTTCGTTTTCTATTCTTAATATTCTTTGCTTCGATTTCTTTAATTTGTAAAAATTGTTTTTGCGTTACAGTTGTTTTAAATGGAAATAAAATAACCGGTTCTTGATCACTTAAATCCGCTAAGTGACTATCATTTTCCTGCTCATGTTCATGAGGATGATGATGGTCGTGATCGTGGTCTTCATGACAATGACATTCATGGGTATCTTCATCAGTATAATGATGATAATGATGATGTTCATGAACATGGTGTACACTTGAATTTGGTGTTTCATCCTCTTCTTTAACAGCCAAGGACTTAGATTCTTTTAATAAGTCTTTTAATTTTCTGTTTTCGATTTCTAAATCAACGATTTTCTCTAAAAGTTCCGCATCACTACCTAATAAGTTTTCTTCGAGTTCAGCTAACTCTTCTTTATCACCAAGCGGTGTGAACGCTTCTTCTAATAGTTCTTCAAATTCATGGGTTTCTTCATCTACCAAATCGGTTGGTTCTTCTAATTGAGTATCTTTATCTTCTTCAGGTTCAACCACAACCGGTTCTTCTACAGGATTATCTAAAACTTCTTCTGGTTCTGTTAAAGGTTCAATTGAATTAGATGATTGGATTGATTCATAAACACCAGGATTGGTTGGCACAAAATATTTTTCTTTGGTTTCTTTGGCATTTTTAATGATATATTCAATAATTTCTTCTTTTTTTAGTTCAATAGAGGCTTTAATATCATGATCTATTGCATATCTTTGGAGAGGAATAACTGACATTTTATCTATTTTAGCTTCTTCAGCAGGTGTTAATTGATTTTTATCATTGAGTTCTTGTTTAATTATTTCAACAAGCTCTTGTTTCTTAATTCTTCTTGGGACTTTAACACCGTATTTTTCACCAATTTCTCTTATTTCAACTGTCGTAGAACTCTTAAATAAAATCGGTCTAAAGACATCCACGGATAACCCATCAATTTCGTCTGGATTATCATAAAATAAAACATCAATTTTCTTATTAAAAACCACCACATCAAAAAAAGGTTCATACTGGTATTTTTGTGAAAGTTCAAAAAGTTTAAAGGTATCAGACTCACTCACTTTTTTTGAAACGATATAAGACAATAAATTTAACCAAAGTTCATCTAAATACCTGTTAATTAAATCATCATCATTAAATAGTGGTAATAAGTTGATAAGCTGCGTTTCTGAAAAGTTATCATACCAACCTAATCGGTATTGAACTTCGTCAGATAAGTTTTCTTCAACAATCATCTTATTCTTGACCGATGGATTTAAAACCGTCCTTAAAACACTTATTCTAATTTCTCTAGGAACCATTAAACCGATTTCTTTGAAAAAATCCACAGTCGCATCTGCAGGTAAATTTACTAGTTTTTCTACAAATTCTCCAATGTTTATTTCTTGGCTATCGATTAAAACAAAACTGGCTTTTGATAACGTTGTCATATACATCCCTCACTTTATATAAATCATACACTAAAATGATTATTTTTACAATAATCAAACAGTAAAACATCACTATTTACTGTTTTTCCACAACCAGATACTAAGTAATTATTTTTCAATTTGGAGTCCGTCTTCAATAATTTCTTTAATCGATTTTAAAAGCTCGTTAACTTCGTCTTGTAAAATCAAATAATTATGAATCACCGGATTGGTTTCAATCAAAGCTCTTTTTACACGATAATCATTTTCCAGTTTTTCAGCCATTTGAAGTTTATCAATGTACTTTAATTGAACAATTTGTTGTTGCATATCAAAAAGCTCTCCAACCGCTTTTTTTAAATTATTGTCACTATTGACTATATTCTCAAGCTTTTGGTATTCAACAACAAGTGGGTCTTCTTTAATCAGTTTAAACAATTCCTCTTTAGCTTTCATCGTATTCACCTAATAAAAACCATGTTCTTGCTTCGGTTATCTTTACTTTAACGATTTTACCTATCATTGATTCATCGCCCTTAAAATTTACCAATTTGTTATGGGCTGAATACCCCGCTAAAATGGAATCATCTTTTTTAGAAAAACCATCCACCAAGACCTCAACAATTTCGCCTAAGAACCTTTCAGTCCCTCTTAGATAACCAGCGTTAACAACTGCATTCAATCTTTGAAGCCTGTCTTTTTGTTCACTCTCAGTAATGGTATTTTCAAATGAAGCCGCGGGTGTACCACCTCTTGGAGAAAATATAAATGTATAAGCGCCTTCAAAATCAACTTCATTAACTAAATCTAATGTTAATTGGAAATCTTCTTCTGTTTCAGTAGGGAAGCCTACAATAATATCCGTTGTAATACTAATGCCTGGTCTAGCTTCTTTTAGGGCGTTGATGACATTAAGATAATGCTCTTTCGTATAGTGACGATTCATCTTTTTTAAAACACTATTTGAACCACTTTGAACTGGTAAGTGTAAGTGGGGCATCAAATGTTTTGCGTTTCGATAAGCTTTAATTGTTTTATCATCAATATCTCTGGGATGGGAAGTGGTAAACCTAATTCTAGGCATTCCCGTTTTATCTAGGTCCATTAATAGATCACCAAATGTATAATCTAAATCTTTAAAATCTTTACCATAGGCATTGACATTTTGGCCTAAAAGGGTTACTTCTTGGTAACCTTGTCTTGTTAACTCTTGAACTTCTTTAATGATTTCATCTTTATTTCTAGAACGTTCTTTTCCTCTTGTATAAGGCACGATACAGTATGTGCAAAACTCATCACAACCAAACATAATGTTTACCCACGCTTTAAACTGATGTGCTCTTATTTTTGGTAAGTTTTCGACGATTGATCCTTCATAAGAATAAACCTCAATAACACGTTCTTTATCGAACATCGCACTTTTTATATAGTAGGGTAGTTTATGGATATTATGTGTTCCAAAAACGATATCCACATAAGGATAACTCTTTAAGATTTTTGAAACAACCCCTTCTTCTTGAGCCATACACCCACATAGTCCAATTAATAAATCCGGATTTTGTTTCTTAAAACTTTTTAACCTGCCTAACTCGCCCCAAATTCTATCTTCAGCATTTTCTCTAATCGCACAAGTGTTTAATAAAATAACATCACTGTCTTTTTCTTCAGACGCTAAAGTATAACCCATATCTTCAAATATGCCTGCCATAATTTCACTATCGGCTTCGTTACCTTGGCAACCGTAAGTTTGGATACGGTATGTTTTACCATGTCCAATTCCTTGAAATTCATTTTCTAATTCAAAAGCGATATAATCGGCATCACCTTTGCGTTTTTTGGCATCTTTTAAGTTAGGTTTAAAATATTTTTCTATATCAATATTATTACCCATTTTTATCACCTAATTTAGTATACTATAAAAAATAACTTCATTCAAACAAAAAGGGCGAATCGCCCCTTATTCTTCGATGTGAATTCGGTTAATTGAGTTTTGATTCAAGTCCACCATAACCGCATTTAATTGTCGTTTTCCTTCTTCAACTTCATTCGGTATGGTAAAACCATTTAAAAATCGATTAATCACAATTTCTCTTTTAACCCCAATAATTCCATTGAGTGGTCCAGTCATCCCTACATCACTTATATATAAAGTCCCTTTTGGTAAACTTCTTTCATCGGCAGTTGGAACATGTGTATGGGTGCCGACAATGACCGAAGCGATTCCATCTAAATAATGTCCAAACGCGATTTTTTCACTGGTGGCTTCCGCATGAAAATCAATAAAAGAATAATCCGGTTTAACTGTTTCGATTAACTTCTTCGCTAAGGTGAAGGGGTTATCTAGATTCGCATCCATGAAAGTTCTCCCTAAGAAATTCATAACCATTAACGTTTTACCATTATAGTTAATTAAATCATATTGTTTGCCTGGCGCATCATTATAATTAGCCGGTCTACAAATATGGGCACTATCAATGTAGTCAGCTAACGATTTTTGACCCCAAACATGGTTTCCCATCGTAATGGAACTAACACCCATTTCCATCAGTTCTTTATAGAATTTGTCAGTAATACCTCTGCCATTATTGGCACTATTTTCGGCATTGACAATGATTAAATTGGGTTTATAAGTTTCTTTTAAAAAAGGTAGATTTTCTTTAAAATAGTTTCTACCTGCTTCACCGTATATATCACCCACGAATAATATTTTCATCCTTCACCTCATAAATATCATTAAAGGGGCGAGTTGCCCCTTTAGTATTATTTTGCAACGTCTGTCGCTCTTGTTTCTCTAACCACAGTAACTTTTATTGTTCCAGGGTATTGTAAGTTTGCTTCAATTTGTTCTCTAATTTCTCTAGCAATCTTGAAAGTCATCTTGTCATCAACCTTATCAGGTTCGACGATCACTCTAATTTCACGACCGGCTTGAATTGCGTATGAACGTTCTACACCTTCGACTGAATTACTGATTTGTTCTAAGGCTGCAAGACGTTTAATGTAGTTGTCCATCGACTCACTTCTAGCACCAGGTCGAGCCGCACTTAATGCATCAGCAGCAGCTACTAAAACAGCAATAATACTATGTGCTTCGGTATCACCATGGTGTGAGGCAATCGCATCAATAACTTCTTTTGGTTCTTTGTATCTTGAGACAATGTTTACCCCAATTTCAACGTGAGAGCCTTCAACTTCATGGTCAACTGCTTTTCCAATATCATGAAGCAATCCCGCACGCTTGGCAATGACTTCGTTCTCACCAATTTCAGCAGCTAATTTACCCGCTAAAAAGGCAGTTTCAATTGAGTGTTTTAACACATTTTGACCATAACTCGTTCTAAAATGTAATTTACCTAATAACTTGATTAGGTCTGGATGCATTCTACCTACACCCGTTTCAAATACAGCATTTTCTCCAGATTCACGAATAAATGTTTCAACCTCAGCTTGAGATTTAATAACCACTTCTTCGATTCTACCTGGATGAATTCTACCATCTTCTACTAAACTGGTCAATGACCGTTTAGCAACTTCTCTTCTAACTGGGTCAAATCCAGATAATACGACCGCTTCAGGTGTATCATCAATAATTAAATCCACCCCTGTTAAAGCCTCAAAGGTTCTAATATTTCTACCTTCACGTCCAATAATGCGGCCTTTCATCTCTTCAGTTGAAAGGGTCACAACACTAACTGTACGTTCAGTAGTGGTTTCACTCGCATATTTTTGAATTGCTAATGTTAATAATTGTTTCGCTCGTTGATCTACTTCTAATTTCGCTTGTTCTTCTTGTTCTTTAATGTACAAATTAATTTCATCTGCCATATCTATTCGGACCCGGTCCATAATTATCTTTTGGGCTTCTTCGACAGATATACCAGAGATTTCCATTAATTTATCTTCTTGTTCTTTTAAAATCTCTTCCACTTTGCTATGTAATTTATCAATTTCAATTTTCTTCTCATCCAATTTAATTTCTTTAGAAGCCATATGCTCTTCACGTTTATCTAAATTGGCCGATCTTTTGTTTAACTGATCCTCCCTATTGTTCACTTTATTTTCTAAGTCAACAACAGCTTGTCTTCGTTCTTTTACATCTTTATCAAAATCACGCTTTAAGTTAAAAATCTCTTGTCTGGCTTCAAGAATGCTTTCTTTTTTTGTTTTTTCAGCTTCCTTTTTGCCTTCTTCAATAATGTTTTCTGCTTCTCGTTTGCTATTCTCTAATGATTTTTCATGGTGCTTTACACGTAAAAAATATCCTATTAAAGTCCCAGCAACTAATGCTAGCAAAATGGAGATAATCAATATTATTACTTCTGTTAAACTCATAATATACCTCCATTATATTTAATTTTTATTTTGTATGAGCGTTACAAATAAACATTCAAATTAATTATCAAAAATACTTTATATCTTAATTCTTACAAGTTTATTATAACATTTTATTTCTATGATAGTCAATTTATGTTTTTTCTCTTTTATTTTCAGTTAATATCATGTATAATGAATAGGATTGCGAGGGATATTATGGCAAACAAAAAACAACCAAATCAACCATCTTTTTTCACAAGACACCGGTTATTAAGCCTCATGTTAATCTTATTTTTAATCGTTCTTCCATTGGTTTTTATACCTAGTGTCTATATCTACAAATTCTCAACTAAAAACCCTGTATTATTTGAAACCAAAGGGGTTAAATTAGTTAAACCTGAAGATTCAATATTTAATACAGAATTTATACTATCTGAAATTAAGATGCCTAATGAAGATAACTTAAAAGGTGCCTATGTGTTTAAATATAAATTAAACCCTAAAGAAACTGTCAATACCATCACAAACGTTAAATATCAATTTCAACTTTCTGTCATAAATGATAAATACACGACTTATTCTTTACAAAATTTAACCGCTGTGCCAAAAGATAATTATAGTACAACATCAATTGAATTTAATTATAATATGGACAAATTTATTCTTCCTTTTATTAGTGCTAAAGGTCCAAATCTTTATATTAAGATTACCTACGATGAAGTTTTACTGGAGCTTGGAACAACCAAAACCCACACCATTTATATGCGTTTGGATTACGATGACTCTACCACGAAAGTGACACTACAATAAAATTATATTTTAAAAAGGTATTTGGAAAGCTCCAAATACCTTTTTTTGTGTTTTAAGTTAAATCGTAATGTGTTCTAATTAATCCTTCAATCTTGTTTTTAATCTCAATGTTTGTATCTAAGAAAGTTTTAGCGTTTTCACGTCCTTGACCAATCTTTTCACCTTCATAAGCATACCATGCGCCACTCTTTTGAATAATGTCAAGATCACTGGCAATATCGACAATCTCACCTGTCTTAGAAATACCTTGTCCAAAAATCAAATCAACTGAAGCACTCTTGAATGGTGGTGCTACTTTATTCTTAACCACTTTACAATTCGCTTTAGCGCCAATCATATCATTACCAACCTTTAATGTTTCGCCTCTTCTAATCTCAAGTCTAATAGAGGCATAAAATTTCAAGGCTCGACCACCTGAGGTCGTTTCAGGGTTACCAAAGACAATCCCCACTTTTTCTCTGATTTGGTTTATGAATATACAAATCGTATTGGTTTTACTAATGATACCTGATAACTTACGCATCGCTTGGCTCATCAGTCTGGCTTGAAGTCCAATATGTGAATCGCCCATTTCACCACTAATTTCAGATTCTGGCACGAGCGCTGCGACTGAGTCAATCACCACGATGCTTACCGCCCCACTTCTAATCAGTGCTTCGGTGATTTCTAAAGCTTGTTCTCCGGTGTCTGGTTGGCTTAATAAAAGATTATCGACATCCACCCCAAGGTTACCTGCATATTTCGGATCAAGCGCGTGTTCCGCGTCAATAAACGCTGCAGTGCCACCTGCCTTTTGAATTTCTGCAATCGCATGCAATGCGAATGTCGTTTTACCTGATGATTCAGGTCCATAGATCTCAATAATTCTTCCCTTTGGATAGCCCCCTATCCCAAGCGCGATATCTAGTGCAAGCGAACCTGAGGAAGAGGTTTCAATATCTCTATCCGCCTTGTCGCCTAATTTCATAATTGAACCTTTGCCAAATTGTTTTTCGATTTGTTTTAGTGTACTTTGTAATACATCGTTCTTTTTGTCCATACTAGACCTCCTAATTTATAATACACATTGACTTTGATGATTTACTTTAATCTTCTTGTAACACAGCTCTATTTTTATATAAATAGTCTATTCCACTCAGTAAGGTTAATAAGACTGAGATATAAAATAGGACATCTGTTAGATAATGACCTTGACTACCTAAAATACTATCCAATCCAAAACGGTTAAATAAAATTAAGACTAAGGTCGGCATGGTCACAATCGTTTTAATCTTTCCAAACCAACTTGCCGCAATAACGACTTGCTTATTAGCGCCTAACATTCTAACAGCACTGACCAATAATTCTCTAAATATGACAATCAGTACTAAAGTCCACCAGAATGAAACATATTCGGTTCTAAAAATAGCGATATATGTCATCGCCGAAATAACCAATAGTTTATCCGCGATAGGATCTAAAAATTTACCGAATGTGGTGATTTCATTACGTTTTCTTGCGAGATAACCATCGAGCCAGTCTGTAATAGAGCCTAAGGTAAATAAAATGGCAAATAGTAATTCTGCCAAAGATAATTCAAAGATGGTTTCTTTGTCTTGTAGGACTGGTAAAAAGAGCAGAATAATCATAATAGGAATGACAAGCATTCGGGAAATAGTTAGTTTGTTTGAAATTGTCATGGTAAAACTCACTTTCTTTTTATTAAATTTCTATTTTTTTCTTGCAAAATAATACTAGTTTTGTTATAATCAAATACGGTTAATCTCAGGAGGTGAGAAAATGGCTAATATTAAACAACAAATTAAACGCAACAAGACCAATGAAAAGCGCCGTTTACTAAATCAAAGTTTTAAATCTTCGACTAAAACAGCAGTTAAAGCAGTTCATAAAGCAGTTGAGTTAAAGGATAAAGACGCTGCGGTAAAAGCACTTAACCACGCAAATAAGAAATTAGACAAGGGTCAAGCTAAAGGCATTTATCACCGTAACTTCGTCGCTAACCATAAGTCAGATTTATCAAAACTAGTTAATTCTATCTAAACCACATCTTCGGATGTGTTTTTTTTATCTTTTTTCTAATTCTAGACGGTTACCATATTGGGGAACGTAGGCGACATGAGGCGCTTTGAATTTGGATGGGCCGTATTTAGGGTTGTATCCAATCACATTAATGTACTTATCAATGGTGTCTCTTTCCGCAATCATCTTGGTTAAGGCGATCACTGTGGCTTTAACGTCATCTAAGGCTCGGTGCGTATTTGGGACTTCAACTTGATATTTTTCTACAGCGCTTTCTAGACGGTGCGGAAACGGATGTCTATCTTTATAGACAGCCATGACGTCCAAAATATCATTGGTGATAAATAAATTAGGTTCATTTAAATGTTTGCGATACAAAAAAGTTAAAAAGGCATAGTCAAAACTTAAATTATAGGCGACCAATAAGGCGCCTTTTTTATGTAACAATTTAAACTTATTGAATGCTTCTTGTTCACTTACGCCTTCTTTTTCTAAAAGTTCATCGGTAATCCCAGTAATCTCAACTATTTTAGCTTCTAATTTAAATTCTTGTTTTACAAGCACATTCAATTCTTCTTCAATCTTATAAAATTGTCCTTCTTTTTTAAGTAAGAGGGCACCCATTTCAATAATCTTATCATCGGCTGGATTTAACCCAGAGGTTTCAAAGTCAAAAGCTAAGATATATTCATATTTTTCGTTTAACATATTAACCTCCCAAAAGCCACAACTCTAAGCCTATCTTCGGTTCCACCTCACCACTTTTAATCCTATAATCTAGGTCAGCTAAAGTATCATAATAGTTCTTTAATTCTGGCATTGCCATGCTGTTGGCATTTTTAATCATATAATAAGCGCGACCTTTTGATACATTGAAATAATCCATAATACTTTTTTCATTGTAACCTTGATCAAGTAAGTGTTTCGTGGTAATAATTTCTTTTAATTTATAAGAAATATTTAAAATTAAATTAACCGGTGTTTCATTTTTTGTCAATAAATCATAATAAATTTCTAATGCTTTTCGCTTGTTCTTAGCGATGATTGCGTTCGACAATTCAAAAATATTATCTTCTAAGTTTCTTGGCACCAATAAGTTAACGTCCTTCAAAGTAATCTTTCTGTCGTCATAAGCGAATAATTTAAGTTTTTCAGTCTCATTATAAAGACTATTAAAGTCGTAATTGACACGGTCAATTAATTCATTAATCGCTTCATCACTGATTTGATATTTAAGTTCGGCAAAATAGTTTTTAATATAGGGGTAAAAATCTTTTTCCTCCATTTTATCAACCACTTCAAACCGGATATATTTTTTGGCTTCACGACTAATGAGAAAGTTCGAATCAACGTCCTTCTTAAGCAAGAAAATCAGTGTGGTATCTGTCTTTGGATCTTGAAAGTAACGAATTAAACTTTGAAGATTTTCACCTCTATCTTCATAAAAAAACCAAGCGTTTTTAACCTTGATTACTTTTTTGTCTGAAAGTAAGCTTATTGTCGTTATTTCTTGTAAAAATTCGTATAATTCTTGTTCTTCCAAATCATACGTTAAGACGTTAAACGCTTCTACTTTTAGTTTTTTTACGAGTTGGTCCACTTCATTTTTAATTAAAAAATCATCTTCACCAACAAAAGCGTAAATGTAATCTTTCATATCATACCACCTACGCTATATTATACTACAAAAATCAATGTTTTGTACAATAAAAACTAACTCACCTAAGATTATATTTTCTAAGAATGATGGTCCTTTCCTCACTGGTTAAAAGAATCTCAATATTTTCCTGTTCTAATCGCCAAATAACCTCATTGCTGGGGTGACCATAATAATTATTTTTCCCAACACTAATAATCGCTTGTTTTGGATTCACATATTTTAAAAAGTTACTACTGGTAGACGATGATGAACCATGATGGGCAACATGAAGAATATCACTTTTTAGACTTTGTTTATAATATTTAATTAATTCATCTTCGACATCACTAGAAACATCTCCCGTAAAAAGGATCGTTTTATCCGGTAAAACAAGCTTCAATACCAATGAATTATCATTGCTATTGTTATAATTTCTTAGAGGACCTAATACTTCTATTTCTATCTTCCCACACGTTATGCTTTCTTTTGAGATTCTTTTTAAACCATACGGTTTTAAGTCATTGATGTAACTCGAGTTATCATAAGGATTTGTATAAACTTGTTTTACGGAATGGTTTTCAACGATTTCTAAAGCTTCACTGCTGTGATCATAATCGCCATGTGTAATAAAGAAATAGTCAATCGTAACATCCCCCAACCCCTCGATAAAATCACTGGTTCCAGTATGGGCGTCAATCAAGATATTACACGAATCAAATGATCCCTTTATATAGGTTGAATCCCCTTGTGACACATCTAAAAAATAGACCGTATCACTTAAGTCAATATGGGGATATAAGTAAATTCCTAGAATGAACCCACCAAGAATAAAACTTCTTTTAAAAAATTGCTTAAAAGTTTCACTTAATAATATAAAGACAAATAACCCTATGTATATCACTATGATTAATAAACTAACATACGGCATTTTTATTTTAAACGTTGTACTAGACTGATAAATACTTAAACTGAAGCCTTTTAATAGTGGATTGGTTATAAATGATAATGGTTTAATCATTGCTAAACCAACAAGTGGCATGACAACATAGGGAAATAACATCATATAGATAAATCCAAATAAAAGCCCATCTAAATAGATGCCACCATTTAGGTTTGAGACAATCAGTAAACTTGAAAAAAAGCTCGTTATTTGAATCAAAAAAATCCCTTTAAGCCCTTTTCTAGGTTTCATTATGACAATAAAAAAGGTGACTAGAAATGACAAGATAAAACTATAACTATACCGATAAAATGGATTGATTAATAGTAATATGATGAAACTAAGTGATAAACTATCTAATCGAGTAAACCCTTTTTTGCTTAAAGCTAAGTAACTAAGGTGCATAATAAAGGCCCTTAATAAACTGATTGGAAACCCAGTTAGAAACACATATAGGCTTAAAAATACCACCATAATTAAATTTTTCTTCTTAATCTTAAAATAATCTAATAAGCTCCCTAAGATTATAATTAAAAAATTAATATGTAAACCTGATAAAGCGAATAAATGTGAGATCCCTAAGGAAGCGATTGAATCCTTAAAATCAGGTTCAAAAACATTATCAGAAAAAACAAGCCCATAAATATAAGATTTTGTGGGTTCTTCATAATCCTTAAAATAGGTCTTAAGTTTATAGGGTATCTGATTAAAGTGAAAGCCTTTTTTAACGAGTGTACTATTTTTAACCTTTAATTCGTAAAATATCCTTTGGGAGGCATAATAATGGGCCTCATTAAACCCACCAGGAATCTTGGTTTCTTCAAACTCTTGATACGTATAATTAAGTTCTATGTAATCGCCTATTTGATAACTATCTTCGTACAAAAAAACATATTTATGATTATTTTCTCTAACAATATAGCGGTTAAATGTCTCATATTCTTTTAAATTAACCACTTGAAATACATTATTTTTAGGGGGCTCTTTCTCAAAGTAACTAGCCTCAATAAAACAATAACTTAATAAACCTACGGCTATAACCGCCCACTTATTAGAATACCCTTTAATTAAATATAAAAATGGCAAAAACAATAAATAACCCACTAAATGCTCATGTCCAAGTAAAACAATCAATACGATAAACGCATAATAATGAAAATAATTATAAGGTAATAAAGTCTTTAATTTTCTCATACGTCTTTTCACCGATATTATTTACTTTCATTAAGTCTTCCAAGTAAATAAAAGGCCCGTTTTTAATCCGGTAAATAACAATGGCTTCTGCAGTGACCGGTCCGATCCCATTAATCGTTTGCAGTTCTTCTTTGGTCGCCGTATTGATATTAATTTTTATTGCTGGAACGTTCTCTTCAATGATATAAATGGCTTGATCCCTTAATACTTCATCTAGTTCAATATCATCTTTGATGGCATTTCGAGTAAATCCACCCGCATAATAAATTAAATCTTCTAACGTATCATCTGGTGAAACTTGATAAGTTCCCGGTAATAAAATTCCCCCCTTAATTTCCACTTCGATTAAAACTGGATCAGTCGCTATGGTTGAATTTGGTTGTCTCAAGTAGATGCCATATAAGATAAATAAAATCATGATTATGCCATAAATCGTTAAGCCTTTTTTCATAGTATCACCCAACTAATATATACCAGATGAATGAGGGTATTTCTCGAAAAAAAAAGCCCTCAAGGCTTTATTTTATGTATTGTTCAGTCAGTTCATTGAACCCCATGAATTTATCATCAAAATTATAGAAACTTCTATTTTCTTGATCAAAAATATGAATGATGATATCGCCTAGGTCAATTAATAACCAACCCGTTTGTTTACCTTCAACACCTTTGATCTCAAAAGCATTTTTAAGTTCATCTTTTAAGTACCCGATTAAGGCATCACTTTGTCTAGAAGTCCCTGTTCCAATGATGACAATGTTATAAAATGGGTTTTTATTTTCTAAATCAAAAATTCTTAAATTGGCTAAGTTTACATGTCCAATCGCATCTACTGTTTTATTTAATAATGTCATTTATTCTTTTATTCTCCTTTTTTAAATAATAATGATAAGTATCTATTTGATCTTGATGTGGTGTGATTTGTTTTTCTTTTAAATGTTTAAGGGTACTTTCAAGCATATGAACGTATGCCTTATCTAGGTCTATTAGCGCCATTTGATAAACCACTTTTGCGTCGCTAAACGTTCGGTTTTTTTCACAGTAATCACTCACACAAAGTATCATCGTTTCTAATGCCATCTCAATTTTACCCCACATATGGTATTGAATGGCTTCTAAGGTCACTGGGTTAGTAACACCGATTGATTTTGCGTAAATAGCGGCACTAATCGGGTGATATAACTGTTCATGAAAATGATCCGTAATCATCGGGTTATTAATCAGTTTTTGATGGGCCTCCGTTTTCCAATACTTCGTCATATCATGGAGATAACTCGCCACTTCTAAAACCTCTAAATCGGCATCATAGATTTTACCTAATTCTAAAGCCCTGTCTCTAACCCCTAAGGTGTGTTTAATACGATCTGGGTATCCTTTTAAAGCATTTTCCATAAGAACCCTATAGTCCATGAAATACCCCTTTCCTTATCCCAATAAAGGCGCCTTTAGGCGCGTAAAGTTCCAATGTGTTGGGACCTTTGGCGATAAAAAAACCTAAATCTAATAAATTTATTAGATATTCCCCAGAATCTAGTTTAATAAACTGTTTTTCATAAGGTGCCTCAGAAACCGGGTTAAATAAAGTGCCTCGATGTTTCTCAAACTGATGATAAACATTTTCATATTTGGTTCGATGAATATTAATTTCACCTAAATAAAAAGTAAAACTACTTCTCTCACCTTTGATAAAACTAACGATCACTATGCCACCAATAATAATGGATTGGCTTGAATCTAGGTGATAAGTGGTGGGCCTAATTTTTTTACTGGGTATATAAGTCTTATAGTCATCATAGTCTAGAAAATCACTAATAAAGCCTCTTTGATAAACACCTGGTGAATCAATAATATAACCATTTTTATAGGGTAATTGAATAAAGTCTTGAGTCAGTCCTGCTTTAGGTGAACTTAAAGCTTTAACATGCCCATCTATATGTTTTGAGATCCGGTTTAATAAAGTGGTTTTACCGCTATTTTGTAAACCAACTAAATAAACATTCCCGCTGTGATAATGATCAATCGTTTCTAATAAAATAGTTAAATAATGACCTTTAAGACCTGATAGAGGCATAATTTCTAAAAAGTCTTTAAAATATGGCTGTAAATCTTTAACCCATAAATCAAAATTAATGGTTTGAGGCAGTAAATCAATTTGGTTAATCACTAAAATTTTCTTTTGTTTGGGGTAAAACTTAGTGAGATCAAACAGCGGTAATGTGTTTAAATGTAGGGCTGAGACAACATATAAAATTAAACTGTTTTCTTCAATAAAAGGAAAGTGTGATTTCAAAACTGGTTCTAAGGAAATATTATAGTTCTTTAAATTATGACAACTTAAACAGTACTCGTGTTCCACTGCTTTAACATAACCTAAAGCATTTGGATCATGCGCCTGTAGTGCGATCCCGCAGCCTTTACATTTCTTCATAGTCTTTTAATCTTTGTTCATATAACGCTGGATACTTAGACTTAATCTTCTTAATAATTTTTCTTTCAAAGAAACGGTTAATGCGCGTTGATCTAGTATCCGTTCCTCTTTCAATTGGATGGACTAAGATGGTAAAAAAGCCAATCTTTTCGCCACCTTTTACATCAGTCATGATTTGATCCCCAATATTAATGACTTCATTGATAGGATAATCTTTAGTAGCTATTTTAAGGGCTTTTTTAAAGCCTTTCTTGAGAGGTTTTAAAGCGAACCAAACCCCTTTTAACTTAGTTTGTTCCATCACAAGACTAACCCGTTTTCTATTATTATTAGATATTAAAATAACTTCAAACCCTAAAGTTTTAATCGATTCTAATAATTTCAAGGTGTCTGTATCCGCTAAAGCCTGATCATATTTAATAATGGTATTGTCAATATCAAGTAAAACGAGTCTAAAACCTTGTTCATAATACGCCAAAAAGTCGATTTCAAAAATCGACTTATAAGTAATATTCGGAATGTAATGTTTTAATGCCATTAAGATATTTCTAAGACTTCAACGTGAAAAGTATTCCCGTTTTCAAGTCTTACAGATACTGTGTCACCAACAGAGGTTCCTAAAACGGCTTTACCAACCGGTGATTCGATTGAAATAAGGTTTTGAGCAGGATTTGCTTCAATGGTTCCAACTAATTTATAAGTAGCTTCTTTCTTTCTTTCAATAAATTTAATTTTAATAGTTTTACCGATGTTTACTTTATCATCGTTAGAGGTAACACGAATAATCTTATAGTTATCTAAGATGTTTTCTATTTCTTTTATTCTACCTTCAGTATGAGCTTGGGCTTCTCTAGCTGCGTCATAATCTGCGTTTTCAGATAAGTCGCCTTGAGCTCTGGCTTCTTGAAGTTGTCTAACGACTTCAGGCCGTTTGACATCTTTTAATTCTTCAAGTTCCGCTCTTAGCTTTTCGACCCCTTCTTTGGTTAATTCAAATACTGGTTTGTTAATCGCCAATTTAATCACTCCTTATGCTTTGTTATTATACAACAATTTCTTTTTTTTTAATAGTTTAAGCCAATTTTTTTTAAATTCCTTTGTGTTTCTTTATGGGGTGGATATAGTTTATCTAATAATTGATAAAACGCGCGTTGATGGTTCGCAACCTTTTGGTGCGCATATTCATGTAGTAAGACGTGCTTTGTATAAACTTTATCAATAGTGGCCAAAAATGAATTTAAAGTAATTTCATTATTCCCTTTATGGTAAGAACCATATTTACTTTTTAGTTTCTTTACCTTAATCGGTACTAAATATAACCCATGTTCCTTTAATATCGGTTGGATCTCCGTTTGAAGTATACTTAAATAGTTTTGTAGTTCAGCCTTTAAAATACTATCTTTAAAATGACTATAGTCAGACGATTTTGCATAAATAATTATTTCTTTCGCTTCGATAATATATTTTTTTTGACTTGATTCAACCCATTTTAATGCATAATCTTGTCCCCATAAAGACAGCGTTGTTTCGTCTTTTTTTAAGGTTTTTGTGTAATAAAAATCAAAATTATCTTCGATCTTTTTAAGGATGGGTTCCATTCGCATCCGGCTCGATTTAGAAATTTCAACGTAGCCATCTTTTTGTTTAATATAGGTATGTTTAATGTTTTTTTCATTCACTTTGATGTAAAGTGTTTGATCACCTTTTACCAGTTTAGTCATTGGCTTTACGAATTAAATCATAGGGTTCAACTTTAAACGGTATTTTAATAAGGACTTCTTGTCTAGGGTGTCTTGCCGCATCCAACAAATTCATCTCGGTATCGTAGATGCTTTCGACTTTGAAAGTACGCGGCTTTTTCCCTGGTCCAAATACTTCTAAAGTATCCTCAGGTCTAAAGTGATTTCGTTGTTCAACTTTAATATAATCGTTGAACGGGCCTAATACTATTCCCACAAATGTTTTAGTAGGTATTTCACTTCGATTGTTATAGAGTTGGTAATTCTTATTCGGAAACTCGCCTAAAAAACCTTCTTTAGTTAATCTGTTTTCAGCCTTGCTAATTTCATTTTCATAATAGTCAAAATCACTTATTTTACCGGTGGCTATGTACTCATCAATTAACATTCGATAAACCCACACCACGGTGGCAATATAATGAACTGATTTCATTCTTCCTTCAATTTTTAATGAATGGACACCCGCGTCAATCAGTGAGGGAATAAACCTCAAGGATTGAAGGTCTTTTGAACTCATTGAAAACAAGGTCTCATCGCTAATTTTTTCATTCCCATCAAAAAGATCATAATTCCAGCGGCAGCTGTGTGCACATCCCCCGCGATTCGCATCTCTTAAGGTAAAAGTATTTGATAAGGTACATCTGCCACTATATGAGGCACACATGCCCCCATGAATAAAGACCTCTATTTCGGCTTGACTCTTTTCCACGATGGTCTTAATTTCATCCACATTCAATTCCCTACCTAAGACAACCCTTGAAGCACCAATATCTTCAAAGTATTTGACGGCGTAGTGATTTAACACGGATTGTTGGGTAGAAATATGAACTTCTAAGTTTGTATGTTTCTTGGCCATCTCAACGATATAAGGACTTGCCACAATAATGGCGTCGATATTTGCCTCTTCTAACCCTTTTAGATACTCAATTAAACCTTCATAGTTTTCATCATGGGGAATAATATTTGCCGTAACATAAAGTTTTTTACCGAGATGATGGGCAAAAAGAGCGGCTTCTTTAATCTCAGCTAAAGAAAAGTTAGAAGCTCTCGCCCTTAACGAATATTCTTGTCCGCCGATAAATACGGCATCAGCACCATATAAATAGGCTATTTTTAGTTTTTCTAAATCCCCAGCTGGGGCTAATAATTCTATCATCGTATCAAACCTTATAGATTGTCTTTAAATATAAGAAACCAGTATCCCAGGTTTCATGATATTTTTCTTGTAATTGAGAAACTTGATTGATATCTAGATTATTTTGATATAGTTTTAAAATATCTATCGCGTAATCATCATCATGGAAAATTGAATCGATCACGAGATAATCTAAAGCCTTAATATCTTCCAAAATATCTAATGTAGAGGTGACTTCACTTCGGTAAACATGGGTCCCAAATTGATCTTCAATAATGGGATGAAATGGCTCTCTTTTTTCTTCTTTTAATCGCATGTTTTCATGATGATAATCATGGGTCTTGCCAATTTCCTCAAAGTAGCTATTCAGTAATAACCTTCTAGAATAAAACATGTTCAAATAACCGTGTCCAGTCATAAAGAGTTGACCTTTTTTGTTGGTTAACATCGCTTTGATTTCACCTAAGTTCACTTCTTTTGAAATAAATGTTCCTTTAATGCCTAACTCAAAATAGGTGTTCAAATCGTAAGTGTTCGTTAGTAAAGTTTCCGGGTTATAGATAATATCTTTACCAGTTTCTTTTAGTAAGTAATAATACCCGATATCACCAATAATATAGCCTGTAAAAGGGTAATCATTAATGGTTTTAATTAAATGATTAAACTCAACAACCGAAGGTTCGTGTAACATCATTTTAAATGATACATATAGTTTTTTATTTAGTTTAGTGGTAAGTGCAGTGATTTTTTTAAATTCAGCAACAGAAAAACTTGATGTTTCTCTGGTAGAATGATCTTTAATCCCGACAATTAAACCATCTGCCTGTTTAAGTAATTTTTCACCGTTTTCAATTTTATAAATGGTTGTTAAATATTGCATCTTTTCTCCTTGTTAAACTCATCCCATCGCCTTCATCAGTAAATTTAGTCTCAAATGCTTCTTGATTCATTAAAAACAATTTAAAAGACTCCAGTTTTTCGATTAATCTTTTTGTCCCTTTAGAGACCTTGTTTTTATCGAGATGGTGAAAGTTTAAGTTATCACAAATAATAATCCCTTTATTTGATAAATAAGGGCTAAAGTAGTTAAAATATTTTTCATATTGGGCTTTGGGACCATCGATAAAAATTAAATCAAACAGCCCTTTAGGTTTATATAATATGGCGTCGGTATGAACAACTTTTATTTTTGATTCTAAGTTACTTTTTAGAATATGTTTGTTTGCCAGTTCAACCATGGTTTCATCTTTTTCTAGTGTGATGATTGAATCCACGTAATCACTCATCATAATCGCGGAATAACCAATTGCTGTGCCAATTTCGAGAACCGACTTAACTTGATGCTGTTTAATCTCTTTTAACAAAAAAGAAAGACCCTCATCAGAGATGATGGGGATTTTCTTTTCTTGGCCAAACGCTTTTAAATACGCATTCATTTAGATGTTTTCTTCATCCTCATCTTCTTCTTCAACATCATATTCTTCTGATTCGTCGAAGTAGTCGGATAATATTTCATCTAACAATTCCCATTCTTGTTCAGTTTCGATGTCCTCAAAGTAACCTTCTGTATCAGTTTCTTCATGGTAAACTGCAGCGCTAATTTCTTCACTATCCATAAATCTGAACACAACATAGGTTTTATCATTGTCTTCATCATGGTGAGTAAATAAAATTTCCGCTACCTTTTCTTCATCATCAATGGTGATGGTAATTAAGTTATCATCTTGCATAGCTTTCTCCTTTACTATCTAAATAGTTTTGTAATATTAAAACAGCGGCTAACATGTCTTTTTTTTCTTGACGTTTTTTTGTTGAAAGACCGGCCTCTTTTAAAGTATAAGTTGCTTGTTTGGTCGATAGTCTTTCATCCCACAATACGATAGTGGCATGAACTAATTTTTCCAATGATTCTTTAAAATTAATCGAAATATTGGCTCTAATCCCGATATCATTGTTCATGTGTTTAGGAAGCCCTAAAACCACTACATCTACCTTTTCTGAGTTGATATAATGACTAATATAGTTTACGGCATCTTCATAATTATCTTTTTTAAACCGATAAGTAGAAACCCCATAAGCAATAATCCCAGAATCACTTCTAGAAATACCTAAACTTATTTCACCTAAATCTAATCCGATATATGTCATAGTTGGCTCAACTCACTAATTAATAAATCCGCCTTAGCGGTATGACTGGTGCCACCTTGTGCGAAATCAGGTTTACCACCACCGGAACCGTTTGAAATTTCATTTAAATGTTTAATGATTTCTCTAGCATCATTTTGGTTCGTTTTAACCATATAAGTAACTTTATCATCACTAATATTCAACAAATATACTTTGTCTACTTTCATTTTATCATAAATTTCGAATAGTAAACTTCTTAATATATTAGTTTCTAAATTTTTTGTAACAATTAAATTGTTTTTTCTGTTTTGAATCAGTTCATCGGTATGACTTAATGTTAAAGCATCTTTTTTTGAGTTAATTTGTTTTTCTAACGTTTTATTATCTTCTTTTAAGTGCTCAATATAATTTCTTAAATGAATCATATCTTGATAAGATCCTTTTACTTCTTCTAAAACGGGTGATTGGTAATCATGCATGAGGTTTAATGATTTAATTTCCTTTATGAGCTGTTCGTGTTTTGTTAATAAAAGATTCATTTCTTCATAAACTGCTTCATTTCTAAGAATAAAATTATTGATATAATTAGCCCCACTAAAGGCCTCAATTCGATAAATTCCCGAGCCAATTGATTGGCAACTAGAAATCAAGAAAGATTCAATCTCTTGGGTGTTTTTAACGTGTGTACCACCGCATAATTCAATGCTATAATCAGCAACCGATACGACTCTCACAACATCGCCATACTTTTCACCAAACAAGGCCATTGCCCCAGTATTTACCGCTTGAAGATAGGGCATTTCTTTTATCGTTACTGTGGTATTTTGTTTAATATGACTTTTAACTTTGTCTTCAATTTCTAGTAGTTGTTCATGGGTGGGTGATTCATAATGATTAAAGTCAAATCTTAACAAATCATCCTTAACCAAACTACCTTGTTGATTAACATGGGTCCCTAAAACTTCTTTTAAAGCTTTATGAAGTAAGTGGGTCGCGGTATGGTTTTTCATGATGTTACCTCTTGTGTTTTGATCCACCACTGCTTCTACTATTTCACCTTCATCAAAGTGGCCATCAACCACGTGTAAATGCTGACCATTAGGTAATTTAATCACATCTTTTACTTCATACCCATTGATATCACCACTGTCCGCAACTTGTCCACCCATCGTTGCGTAAAATGGGGTTTTATCTAAGACTACGCCATCTTCAAAAACCTTAATCACTTTTGCTTGAACAGCTAATAATTCATAGCCCACAAAAATGGATTCTTCCTTAAAATCTAGGTAGGCTTTATCTTGAGATTTCATTGAATTAACTGATTTTCTTGATTGACGGCTTTTTTCTTTCTGAAGTTCTAATAATTGATTAAACCCTTCTTTATCTAACTGGATATGATAATCAGTCGCATATTCTTCTTGAAGTTCGATAGGAAAGCCATACGTATCAAAAAGCGTGAAAGAATCTTCTTTTAATAAGGTACCTTTTTCAGCCATAATTTTCTTAATTAAAGATTCACCGGTTGATAAAGTTTCTAAGAATTTTATTTCCTCAACTGAAATAATTTGATTGATGAAGGTCATATTTTCTTTAACATTTGGATAAGTATCTCCCATAATAAGAGAGACCTTTGAGGTTAGCTTGGTTAAAAATGGCCCTTCAATTCCTAATTGCCTTCCATGTTTTAAGGCACGTCTTAAAAGTCTTCTTAAGACATAACCTCTGCCTAAGTTAGAGAGTACTGCCCCATCACTAATTGCCATCACAAGTGTTTTAATGTGGTCGGCAATCACTTTAAAACTTATTTGACCTTGATAGGTTGTTTTAGAAATAACTTCGATTTCTTTAATAATGGGCAAAAATAAATCTGTTTCAAAGTTTGTTTCGGTATTTTGTAAGATACAAGCAAATCGTTCTAAGCCGGCTCCAGTATCGATATTTTTAGAAGGTAATTCTTTATATTCACTTCTAGGCATATTTGGTTTTGCGTTAAATTGTGAAAAAACAATGTTCCATATTTCAATATAACGATCGTTTTCGATATCTTCTTTGATCAGTTCAACACCACGTTTATCGTATTTTTCACCCCGATCAAAAAAGATTTCTGTATCTGGACCGCTTGGTCCTTCACCAATCTCCCAGAAGTTTCCTTCCACAGGGATGATATGCGATTCTTTGATTCCTAAACTTAACCACTTTTTTTGAGTCGTAAGATCGGCTGGATAATAAGTCATGTAAAGTTTATCAACTGGCATATTAAAATAATCTTTTCCGGTTAGTAATTCTAGTCCGTACTCGATCGCGATTTCTTTAAAATAATCACCAATCGAAAAATTGCCCATCATTTCAAAAAAAGTATGGTGTCTTGCGGTAAAACCAACATGTTCAATATCATTTGTCCGAATACATTTTTGAACATTAACAAGCCTTTTCGAACTTGGAATTAAGGTTCCATCAAAGTACTTCTTTAATGGCGCAACCCCGGCATTAATCCATAGTAAAGTTTTATCCCCTTTCGGAATCAAACTCGCGCTTTGTTCAATTTTATGACCTCTTTCATTAAAGAAACGTAACCATGTTTCTCTAATATCTTTACTTGACATGTATCTCATTTCAATCACTCCTCATTCAAAATAAAAGTCCTTAGAAAAATATTTCTAAGGACGAAGTTAATCGCGGTACCACCTTAGTTCCGTATAAACGGCACTTCATTGTGCTTTTAAGGCAAGCGAACCAGTACTCCTAAGTAGCCTTCACAAATGGTTTTAATATCTTTTCACCCACCAGATACTCTCTACATAAAACACATTTCTTACTCGTCTTATTCAACATACTAAAGTTATTTTATCATAAACAAACTAAATTTAAAACATTTATTGTTTAACAAATTTGGATTGCCCATTTGGCTTAAATAATACTTTAAATATATACATAACGCCAACTGAAGCCCATAAAGCAACTAAAAAGTAACGAATTAAATCGAAAATATAATGATCTCCCATTAAAGCAAACAGGGGTTTGGTTCCTTCTTTAATCAGCAGTGCGCCAATAATTCCTATTAAAAACTTCAAGAGTTGAACCCACCAAATTTCTTTAACCTCATACTTAACATAGCGTTTTTCCAAAAAATAACCTAACACTAAACCGATGTATCCCCCGGCGGCAATATAAAACTGTTCATTATAAACAAAGAATAAGGCAACGATAAATAAAGGAATAACGACCATTGCTTTTAGATCTTCCGTATTTTCTTTACCCAAGCCTAATAGCCATAAGAAAAACAGTCCTAAGACAATGCCTAATAAGGAACCGACTAAAACATCTTCTAGGTAATGTTGACCAAGATACAATCTTGAAAATGGGACTAATATCATTAAAGCAATTGCCACATATTTAACCCATTTAATCTCGTAATATTGGTAAATTAACATACTAGACAAGGCCCCGCTTGCCTGAGCATGACCACTTGGCATTGATGAGCCTGTGGTTTCTTGTAAGATCGCTTCTGCCCCTTCTTGATAGGGACGAAGTTTGTTGGTGAAATGTTTAATAACACCATTAATCATCGCACTCAAAATATAAGACACCATTAACTTAAAAGCAAACTTCTTGTCGACAATCCAATATAAAAAAGCACCAATAAGAATGAAGAAATAAATATCTCCTCCTTCAGTAATAATGCGCATAATCCAATCTAAGACAGGATTAGATAGTTGTTGTATTGCCTTAATTATTTCCATGGTTTTGCTCCTTTTTTCTTAACTGAGATTCTTTATTACTACACATTATCTTAATATTAGCATTAATATAATCAGGTACATCAATTATCTTAAACACGCCACCATTTTCACAAATTTTCACTTGTTGATGATCCAGTTTAAACACACCCTTACTGATACATTCTTTAATCATTTCAGTGGTTGCGTAATAACCATACTCGATTCTGTTTTCAAATAATTCTAAGTTAAAATTTAGAGCGGCTACATACCTTTTAATGGCCGTTTTTGGCAGTGCTTCTCGACTGGTTAAATTGATCAGTGTGACATGATGTTCCATATATTTTTTATAATTGCATTTGTTGTCTAATGATACCCCTAAAATAACATCACAACCTTGATTAATTAAAATATCGACTGGATTATTATTAGTTAAACCGCCATCAATATAATACGAATTACGAACCCGATTGGTTCCAAAAACAATGGGAACGGATGAAGAGGATATGGCATCTTCAAATGGAATATCTGATTGATTCAAATGAATAATATCATTTTCCCACTTCCATCTCATCACAACCCCAGATAGTTTAGGATTGACAACCTTTGTTGTCGAAACGAATAGATCAATCTTCGTTTGTTCAAACAGGTGTGGATCCAAATACATCTTATTCATTTCTCGTAAAACTTGCAGTGAAAATAATCCTGTTTCATTCTCTTCTTTTTTGCGATTTCGTTTTTTAATTTGGATAGGGTTATTATTTATCCCATAACGCCAACTATCAATCACTTGATTAATGTTTAGGCTAGATAAATAAAAATAACCGTTTAAGGCCCCAATAGAGGCACCCGAAATACAATCAATTTGATTGATTAAATTGTATTGTTCTAACGCTTTTAAAACGCCTAATTGGTAAGCACCTTTAGCGCCACCGCCTCCCAGCATTAAACCTACTTTCATTTAATACCCTGCTTTCTAAGTCGTTTTTTAACATCTTCTTCTTTGAGTGATTCCCGTTTATCGTATAATTTCTTTCCTTTTGCCACCGCAACTTCAACTTTAACTAAAGCCCCTTCAAAATATAGTTTTAATGGAATTAAGGTAAACCCATCACGTTCTTTTTTATTGAGCAGTTTGATAATTTCATTTTTATGCATCAACAGTTTTCGATCTCTTGTTTCATCATGGTTAAATGATCCCGATGCTAAATAAGGCGATATATGCATCCCCACGATAAAAATTTCGCCATTTTTAATGTCGACATAACTTTCATCTAAACTAACTTTTCCCGCTCGGACAGATTTTATTTCAGTCCCTTTAAGCTGAATTCCAGCTTCATAAGTATTTTCAATAAAATATTCGTGTCGAGCTTTTTTATTTTGAGCCACTATTTTCATATTTTCACACTACTTTATTAACTTAAACGATATTTGTCTTAAACTGACATTAACATCCATTAATTGAACCTTAACTTTATTACCTAATCTAAAAGTCTTTTTACTACGTTCTCCAGTTAGCGTCATCTTCTTCTCATCATAGACATAATAATCATCCATTATCTTGACATGAACCATTCCTTCAATCCCTTTTTCAGTTCTTACAAATAAGCCACTTCGCGTCATTCCTGACACGGTTGCTGTAAAGATTTCTCCAATATGTTTGTTCATGAATTCAGCCACTTTAAGTTTGTCTACTTCACGTTCTAAATCATCACTGATCTTTTCCATTTCAGAAGCGTGTATGGCGATATCGGGAATGATGGATTCATAGAATTGAATTTGCTTTTTAAGATTAGCTGGGTGTAACAAGAAAGCCTTGACTAATCTATGTAATAATAAATCGGGATAACGTCTAATCGGTGAGGTAAAGTGACTATAGAATTGAGAGGCTAATCCAAAATGCCCAATGTTAATTCGGTCGTATTTCGCCTTACTCATAGACTTTAAAAATAAATCTGAAATAATCAGTTCCAATGGATCACCTTTGATCGATTCTAATAACTTTTGAAGTCCTTTCGGTGAAAAATGTTTCCTTATTGGGACATTAATCTTCAAAGGCTTTAATTGTTCATATAACAATTGGATTCGTTCTTCTTTAGGTTTATCGTGGACTCGATAGATACAAGGGAGATCGAGCATGGTTAAGTGTGTTGAGACAACTTCATTCGTAAGAATCATAAAAGATTCAATAATCCCTTCACTAATGCCTACCTCTCTTAAAGTAACATCAATAATATCATTATTATCATCCAAGATATATTGATATTCTGGTGATTCAAAGACAAGCGCCCCACGTTTGTAACGTGTTTGTTCAAGAAGATTAGATAATTCCAACATTAAATCGATATTATGTTCTAAATTGGAATCATTTAATGTGCCCCCATTTAAATAAAGATTTACTTCTTGATAGGATAGTCTTCTATTGACATTAATGACCGTTTCTTTAATGTCATGGGAGATTATGTTTCCTTGTAAATCTAGCACCATATAAACACTTAAGGCATACTTTTCAGTCCCTACGTTTAGACTACATAAATCATTGGATAATCTTCTTGGTAACATCGGGATAACCCTATCAGCCAGGTAACATGAAGTTGCCTTTTGATAGGCTTCTTTATCAATTATACTGCCTTCTTCAACATAATGGCTTACATCGGCAATATGAACGGCTAAATGGTAATAGTTATCAACCATTTTTAAACTAATTGCATCATCTAAATCTTTCGCATCAGACCCATCAATTGTAACAATATATTCATCGGTTGGAAGATATCTCGATTCTAAGTTTATGGTTCTATCAAGCGATTCAGCATAAGCTAGATTTTCTTGTGAAAACTCATAAGGAAAACCCGCTTCATAAACTAATGATAATATATCAATACCGGGATCGGTGACAAAACCTAATACCTTTTTAACTGAGCCTAACACGCTAGTGTCATAATATTCATCCAAACGGACTAAGATAACTTCTCCACCAATAAAATCAACCGGATCCTTTAGTTCAATGGTTAATCTAAATGGTTTGTTAGGGATTAAATAGATTTTTGTTTTAACTTTTTTTACGGAACAAACCAGTTCATGCGTTGCTCTATTTAAGATTTCAATGACTTTATTAAAACGACCTTTTCTGACTAATACAATATCTTTATCGAGCCCATTAGATAAGTCTCTATCTTCTAGGTACAAATCATCTCCATCAAGTAATAAAAACCCAAATCCTTCTTTTAGGTCTATTTTACCAACATAAAAATCATGCTTTAATGAATAAGTATTATTCTTCTTGGTTAATCTTTTTTTGGTTATTTGATATTCTAATTGCTTATTTAATTCTTCTGATTTTAAATTTGTTATTTCTAATAATTCATCAAATTCTAATGCGCGTGCTTTTAAAAAAGCCTCTAATATGTGCATAAATTCACCTTCAGTATCATTATATCACATCATGAGATTAACTTTTTTCTAAATTATTTATGTTTGCCTATAAAAAGAAAAAAAGCACTCTGGTAAAAGCTAAAGTGCCTTAACTTAATATAGTATTCTAACTAGTTGGATTATTTTTTATCATCATTTTCCAATTTTTTTAATTTTTCTAAATCTTCTTTGTTAAATGGTTTGTCTTTATCGTAAAACTGATAATCTTGCGCGTTAATTTTTCTAAGCACCTTCGCAGGATTACCGACAGCGATTGAATTTTTAGATGTATTTTTAGTGACCACAGCACCAGCACCAATAACTGAATTTTCACCAATTGTAACACCTGGCAAAATTGTAACGTTACCACCTATCCATACATTATCTTCAATCGTAACATCACGGTTATACATATATTTTCTCAATTTTGGATGTATTGGGTGTTGAACTGTTGCTATTGTAACGGCAGGTCCAAACATAACGTTTTTGCCTATTTTAATGTAACCATCATCAACAAAATTACAATTGAAGTTTATATAACTTCCTTCTCCTATTTCGATATGTGTCCCTTAACAAAAATAAAATGGTGGTTCAATCCATGCTTTGGTAGGTTTGGCAAATATTGCTTGTAACAATTGAAATCTTTTCTCAAAATCTGAGGGATCTGCATGATTAAGTTCATACATCAATTTTTTCGCATTTAATTTTTCTTCTGGCATTCCCTCAACCATATCTGAAAATAATAATCCTTGTTTCATTCTTTCTTTCATTGTCATTTAAATTACCTCCCTTATATTCATATAGTAAATTACCTATACTTAATGCACTAATATCATAAATGTTTTGAAATCTTTTGTAAAAATACATTTAAATAATATTTAACTTATCCTACTTCAATTATATCAAAAAACCGAGTCCTTAACCAGACTCGGCTTTTATTGATTGGGTGTAACTTATTTTAAGTTATAGAAACTTGCTTTACCTAAGTATTTAGCAGTATCTCCAAGTTCATCTTCAATTCTAATTAATTGATTGTATTTTGCAATACGGTCTGTTCTTGATGCAGAACCAGTCTTAATTTGACCAGCGTTTGTGGCAACGACTAAGTCAGCAATTGTCGTGTCTTCTGTTTCACCACTTCTGTGTGATACAACGGCAGTATAACCAGCTCTCTTAGCCATTTCAATTGCTTCTAAAGTTTCTGTTAAAGTACCGATTTGGTTAACTTTAATTAAGATTGAGTTCGCAATCCCGTTTTCAATCCCATGTGCTAATTTTTCAGTGTTAGTCACGAATAAGTCATCACCAACTAATTGAATCTTATCACCTAAAACTTTTGTTAAGTACTTCCAACCTGCCCAGTCATTTTCATCTAATCCATCTTCAATAGAAATAATTGGATACTTATTAACTAGAGTTACATAGAAATCTGCTAATTCTTCAGCGGTGAATTCTTTGTTGCCTTCACCAGCTAAAACATATTTCTTCGTATCTTTGTTATAGAATTCACTTGAAGCAACGTCCATCCCTAAGTAAATATCTTCACCAGGAACATAACCTGCTTTTTTAATGGCTTCCATAATGACTTGGATAGCTTCTTCATTAGAACCTAAGTTTGGTGCGAAACCACCTTCATCACCAACCGATGTATTTAAACCTTTAGCTTTTAATACCGCTTTTAAGTTATGGAATACTTCAGCGCCCCAACGAATCGCTTCTTTAAAACTTGGCGCACCAACCGGTAAAATCATGAATTCTTGGAAATCCACGTTATTATCTGCGTGAGATCCACCGTTTAGAATATTCATCATTGGAACTGGTAGTTGTCTAGCATTAAATCCACCAATATAGTTATAAAGACTAACACCTAAAAAGTCAGCAGCAGCTCTAGCGACTGCCATAGAAACGCCTAAAATAGCGTTGGCACCAAGTTTAGATTTGTTTGGGGTACCGTCTAAAGAAATTAATAATTGGTCAATCCCGACTTGGTCAAGTACGTTAAATCCGATTACTTCTGGTGCTAAAATTTCATTAACGTTGTTAACAGCTTTTAAAACACCTTTACCTAAATAACGTTTTTTGTCACCATCTCTAAGTTCAACTGCTTCATGTTCTCCAGTCGATGCTCCACTTGGAACAAGGGCGCGACCAAACGCACCAGAATCTGTGTAAACTTCAACTTCTACAGTTGGGTTCCCTCTTGAGTCTAAGACTTCTCTTGCATAAACATCTGTAATAAATGGCATATCAAAATCACTCCTTTATTTATTTTTTATAATTTGTCTATTACCATAGTAATTATACTAATATTTTACCATAATTCAATAGAAAAGTATTAGGTAAACACTTACATTGCTTATCTTTTCATTCTTCTATACGTCATAACAATAATATAGGCGTATATTAATATATTTAAAAGATTTAAAAATATATCGAAAGGATTGAGCGTCCAAGAAAATAAAAACTGGAAATGAATGATTGGGTTAAACAGTTGCCAGATAATCAGTCCTTCTGAAACAATAAACCAATATAAAACATTATAGGTAACGCCCATAAAGTAATCCCCTAAAAGAATAAAGAAAACCGCTAATATTGAATAGATAATATGATAAAAACTAAAACTACGGTACAACCTATTAACCATAAACACATAATATATTAAAAATGTGAACAATGAGATTAAACTAAAAGCTGAATTTCGCAAAAAGAAGTTTATTGCCCCCATCATTGATCCGAACACAATTGCGCCCAAAAACCCTTCTAATAAAAATCTTCTTAGATCTGGTTTATGAATGGGTTCTTTTAATTTGTTAATAAAATTTATAAATTTTCTTTTCATCTAAATCTCCATTTGTTTTAATCGATAATGAACTAATTCAAAAACAACCATTGTCAAGATACCTTTAATAAGATTAAACGGTAAATATACAGAGACGATTCCAACTGTATATGCCCATACTGTTGTCCCTAAAAAGGCATATTGTGGGTCTTTAATAATTGTCGTAAAAAAGATATGACTCCCACCTGAAATATAGATTGGTACGGATACAAAGAAATTCAATGCTACCATTATTATACTAAAAACTAACATGACAAAGCTGATATTAATAATATGTTTAACAAATGGTGTTTTCTCTGGGTTATCTTCTTTTTGCCCAAATAATGGTTTGTGGTTAGTCTTAGTTATGTATGTGATCAGCATATAAGATAAGATAATCACCACAGATGCAATAATAGCAATGACTTCTCCAAAATAAGGAATAAAACTGGATACTGTGGTTGTTAATCCAATTAAGAGCCTTGTTGCACTTCTTAATACAATTGCAATACTTGCATATTTAAATCCTAAAGTTATGAAACAAGCTAAAATGATAACTTCACTAAAATCAATCGCCAAATATGGTGCAGGTGGCCAAGGGATTTGAATAAATCCAATCACAACAGCCAATGCCGCAAATATTGCCGTTAATACACTTTTCTTTAATGCTTCATTTTTCATTTTATGTCCTCCTTTTAAATAAAAAAATCGTCACTAAAGGGCAGACGAATAAAAAGACATAAAAATCTACATTCTCTTCTTCCATCCAGACTATACTGTCGGTACCGGAATTTCACCAGTTCCTGCTAACGCTCGCGGACTATAACCGCCGATCGAGGAATTACACCTCGCCCTGAAGTATTCATGTTTATTATAAGACCACAGGTGTGGTTTGTCAACCAATATCGGCCACTAACGAATGAATGATTGTCTTAATTGCTTCTATTTCGTTAGTTAAATCGTCTAAAAACTGTTTATTCAAAGGTCTAAACATACGAATCGTAAAAAGCTCTTTTCTTGAATCGATTGCGATATATGTAGCGTGTTTCTTAACGGCGACAAATAGCTTCTTATATTTTTCATTCACTTGAATTAGTGCTTCACTAAAAGGTGTTTTAAATAACTTCTCAACGCCACTTTTATCTCTTGAATAAACGTCAAAGGTGGAATCAATTAAATCATTTGAAGTAACTCTTTTGTTTTTGAGTGGTAAATAATCAAATTGTTCACTGCCTTTAGGAATAACATAGACACTATCAGGTAATCTCGATTCTAGATTGACTTGAATAAAGAGCCCACTAAAAACAATACTACTGATTGGCTTTTTGAAGTTTGCCAGTGTATCATATAAAAATATTTCACTCATTTTATACTTACGATTATAGAGTTCACCACTAATCAAGTCTTCGCTAATAAATCTTTCGTGTGTTTTAAGGAGGTGTGAATTATAAACTTCACTTTGAGAAAAACCTTCACTTGGTCTATATAGACTACTGCCTAAGTGTTCTCTATAGAGTTGAGGAACGATATCTTCTTTGATGTTTCTTCTGACTGAGTTATAAATAGACTTACCGATAATAGTAATTAACAGTCCACTTAAAAACCCGAAATAAAAATACGGTTCAAAATAAAACATAACCGCAGAACCTATTGTGATTAAAATACCTACTAAAACCAATATTTCTGCTAAATATTTCTTTTTCACGATTTGTTTAATCATCTTCATCACCTTTTAATATTATAAAGAGTTTTCACTTTTTTTTCAATTGAAAACCTTTTCTTTTATACTTTATAATTAAATAGTTTATAATATGATTGAATAGGAAGTGACATAATATTATGAATCAACAATTTGTAGGATTAATTATTTTAGACGGGCAAGGGCTTGCCCCAGCAAGTGATACAAACAGTGTTACTTTAGCAAACAAACCAACCATGGATTACCTTTTAGCCAATTACCCTCATAGTACTTTAAAAGCTTCAGGAACCTCTGTAGGACTACCTGAAGGTCAAATGGGTAACAGTGAAGTGGGCCACTTAAACTTAGGTGCCGGTAGAGTTGTATGGCAAAGTTTATCAAGAATTAATGAGGCTGTTAAAGATAAATCTTTCTTTGATAACAAAGCCTTCTTAAATGCGATCAAGCATGTTAAAAAACACAATTCTAAACTTCATATTTTTGGACTAGCTGGTACGGGTGGCGTTCACTCAAGTAGCCTTCACATCACTAGTTTATATGAATTAGCCAAAACACATGGTTTAGCAGATAAAACTTATTATCATGCTTTCTTAGATGGTCGAGATACCCCTCCAACTAGTGGTTTGGAATTTGTTAAAGAAATCGCAAAATCTGGTTTAAATGTTTCGACAGTGAGTGGACGTTATTACGCCATGGATAGAGACAATAACTGGGATAGACTACAAAAAGCAATTGACAACTTAACTTTAGGGACTGGTGCTAAATTTAATACATTTGAAGAAGGTATCCAAAGTTCTTACGATAACGGCGTTACCGATGAATTCGTTATTCCCTTTTTAGTCAATGAAAACGGCTTAGTAAAAGACAATGACGCGATCATCTTTGCTAACTTTAGACCTGATAGAGCCATCCGTATCGCGACAGCATTTTCAAATCCAACTGCAGTAAGCACCTACTATACAGCAAATAAACCTACTTTTAATAGTTCTCATATTCCTGCTAATATTCATTTTGTTTCAATGTGTCATTATGCAGAAACGGTTAAAGGAGAAATCGCTTATGATTTACAAACTCTCGATAATTTATATGGGGATGTTATATCTAAAGCTGGTTTAAAACAATTAAGAGCGGCTGAAACCGAAAAATACGCCCATGTCACCTTCTTCTTTGATGGTGGAATGGATAAAGAACTAGAAGGTTCGACTCGAATCCTTGTCAATTCGCCAAAAGTAGCAACCTATGACTTAAAGCCTGAAATGAGTGCTTATGAATTAACTGATAAAGTGGTCGAATCTTTAAAAACCAAACAATATGATACGATGGTGTTAAACTTTGCTAACCCTGATATGGTGGGTCATACGGGATCTATTCCTGCAACCACAAAAGCCGTTGAAGCCGTTGATGAATGTTTAGGTAGAGTATTAAAGGAAATTGAGGCTTTAGGTGGCGTCGCAATCATCATTGCCGACCACGGTAATGCAGAAAAGATGCGTGATGAAAACGGCGAACCACATACCGCTCACACAACCAATCCAGCGCCTGTTATTATTACTAAAAAAGGGATAGAACTTAGAAATGATGGTGCGTTATGTGATATCGCCCCAACGATGTTAAATCTCTTAAATATTAAACAACCTAGTCAAATGACTGGTAAATCATTAATTATTAAATAAAGACAACTTCGGTTGCCTTTTTTATACGCTAAACATGGAACCGCTTACAAGTTTAAACTCACCCAGTTTAAAAGATAAATATTGTGTATAATTAGATTGACTATTGAAGAATGTGAGGTTTTTTTAAAATGTCTAATTTACTAAAACTCAGACAAGTCCTAGAAAATTCTAAACCAAATCATGGTTTTAACTATGCAATTCCTGGGATTTTTAATTTATTTAATTACGACAGTATAAAATTAAAAAATGGGGAGGAACTTGTTAATCCTTTTGATTTTTTGATTTCATTACTAGACGAGGTTATCCTTAAAAAACATGTTCCCTTAGAAACCAAAAGTTTATCTTTAATCAAAGGTCTTAAACCTAACAAAAATGGGGGTGACTGGATTAATAAAAGTGTTGTCTACTCAATGATGATACGTGCTTCTTCTAGCTGGGATCATGATAGAAATGGTTATCTTGATGAAGATAATATTTATCATTTAAAAGAAACAGGTACATTTATTAAAACCTTAATGTTACTCCCGCTTCTTCAAGAACTTGGGGTTGACACTATTTATTTATTACCCATCAGTAAGTTTTCCTTAAAAAACAAAAAGGGTGAACTGGGTAGTCCTTATGGTGTTTCTAACTTTTTTAGTATCGATCCAGGTTTAGATGATCCCATGGTATCTGAACATATGTCTTTGGAAGAACAATTTAATGCCTTAATTGAAGCTTGTCATACGCTAAATATGCGTGTTATGATTGACATTATTCCTAGAACAAACGCAACTGAAAGTGAATTAATCATTGACCATCCAGATTGGTTTTACTGGATTAAAACGAAAGATTTAGACATCTATAAGCCACCTTATGTAACTGCGATTAAAGACAAGACAGTAGCCCCTGACTTAAAATATATGGAAACCGTTTTTCAAGATGAATCCGTTAAAAACCATATAAAATTATTTGAGTTTGATCCTAAATCACAAGATCCCTTAAAATGGAAAAAAGTGGTTAGTGCCTATAAAAAAGGAAATCCAAACATTCTTGATTTAATTGATAAACACTATGGATTAACTATCGCACCCGCCTTTAGTGATCACATCAACGATATTCAACCCCCATGGACAGATGTCACCTTCTTTAGAATGTATCTAGACCATCCTCAAGAAACGATTAACTTTTTAGAAAACAAAGATACAGCCCCTTATATTTTATTTGATACAATTAAATCCAACCAATATCATGGCAAAAAACCAAACATGGAATTGTGGGATACTTTATCAGATATTATTCCTTACTATCAAACTAATTTTGGGATAGACGGGGCGAGAATTGATATGGGGCATGCTTTACCTGAAAAACTTATAAAGATGATTATCGACAAAGCACACGCGATTGATCCTGATTTTAGTTTTATCGCTGAAGAGTTAAATCCAAAAAATGCGGGTAAGGCAAGAAAAATGGGCTATAACATGATTATCGGTAATGGCTTTTCAATGGAATATGAACTAGATAAGCTTAAGATGCAAGAATTCATGTTAAATGCGCATAACCTACCTTGTAAACAATTTGCCTGTGGCGAAACACATGATACACCAAGACTTGCCGCAAGAGATGGCGGAATGGTACTTTCTAAATTCTTAACTGTTATGAATATGTTTGTTCCCAATACGGTTCCTTTTATTAATTCAGGTCAAGAAGTCTATGAAACGCAACCAATGAATACAGGGATTGGGCCACGTGAAAACGAACTTTACATGTTACCAGAACATGATCCATACTACATGAAACTTGCCTTATTCGATAAATTCGCCTTTCATTATCTAAATCACATGAGCTACGATATTAAAGATAACTTGAAAATAATCAAACCAATTAGAAAAAAATATTTAAACGTTATTACAAATAAGAAAAACTATCTTTCCCTTCACTTTACTGAAGGACACAACATCATTGGTTTTGCTTATGAAGCTAAAAATGAAATTTTATTCATTATTGGCAATCCATATTATCAGTATTCACAAAATGTGAAAGTTGATTTATCAAAAATTAGAAAAACCATTGATTTAGAATTCAAAGGAAATATGCTCTATGCAATGCATGAAAAAGGGACAAGAGAAATTCATGAATTTGACTATCAAGGTAACCCTTATTTCTTAATGGGAAATGGTGAAGTAAAAATTTTTATAATAAAAAAGAATTAATAACAACATAAATTATTTGATAAAAGCGTCACTTACGATATTAAGTGGCGTTTTTTTATATTTATTTGTTTTTATTATTCATATTTAATTTATGCTATTTATAATATTATTAACATTTATAAAATGCGTATTAATTATTTTACCCTATTTTATTATGCGTATTTTTAAGGAAAAAAACATGATTTTTAATAAATCATGTCTTCATAAGCGGCGAATTCACTGGAAATTTCAAGTGATAAAATGGAGTCCAAAGGGTACCAATAATTATCAACATGCAGCTGTCTTTTTACCAAATCTAATTTTTTAATTAAGCCTGTAACATATATAATTGATTCGTTTTTATAAACATATAGTGAAATAGACTTTTGAAATTTTAAGGCTGTCGAAATTTGATAGTCCATTATCGCCAGTTGATCTTCAGATAAGATCGGTTTACTGGGGTTCAATCGTTTATTTTTAAGCTCATAAACCGCCTGTTTAAATCCGGTTAAGGCGTCAAATGGGAGCCATTTAATTAATCCACGGTCTAAATCTTTAAGCATTGTGACCACCTACCGATGCTTCACGTCTCCGTTTTGTCGAGGCTTCATATAAGACAGATGCTTTATCAATCGAACTTGGTCCATAATGATCTTTTAGTGCATCAACTGCTAAATCTAATTGATACTCAAGTTGTTCCGCCTGATAATCTTCAAATAAGCTAAGTTGCTGATTAGTTGTGGTTGTAAGATTGGATGCGCCGATATGAATTCGTCTAATTGGATACTCCTCAACGAACGAATCCAATAAATGATATAATGCTTCTAAAATTTTTTTTGGATTTGACGTTTTATTGTCTAATCTCATTTGTCTGGAAAAACCGCCACCATATTCCTTTGAATAACCAATACCTAAGCTAACGACCAGACACATTTTTTTATTTAGTCTTAGTCGTCTTGTTAAATCATCCGTCATTTCTCTAATAATTAACTTCGTATCGTTATAATTATAATTTTTAAATAACACTTGACCGACTGAATAACTCTGGTGAATGCTTTTTAATTCGCTTTGATCTTGGATTTTCGATTCATCACGACCATTCGCATGATTATAGAGTTCCACCCCCATAATTCCAAAATACTTATGAAGTTTTTTAGGATCATAGTTGGCTAATTCACCGACATTATAAATACCTAAACGATTTAAATTTTTCTCCGTTTTCGGTCCAATCCCCCACATTTTTGAAAGTGGTTTTACTGGCCATAATTTTTTTTGAATATCGTCTTTAGTCCAACTTGCGATAAAATCTTTTTTCTTTTTTGATTCTAAATCTAAAGCAAGTTTAGAAATTAACATGTTTGGACCAATGCCACAAGTTGCATACAAACCTAATCTTTCATGAATCGTTTTTAAGATTTTTTTTGCTAAATCGTAGGCATTCATATTGTAATATTTTAAATACGAGGTGACATCTAAAAAAGCTTCATCAATAGAATAAACAAACAAATCTTCGTCACTAATAAAATCTAAATAAACATCTAAAACTTTAGTAGAATATTCAATATAGGTATTCATTCTGGGTTTAGCAAAAATAACATTATGAATCTTATCAATCTCAAAAATTCGGCATCTTGAAGGAACCCCTAAATTTTTCAAATAGGGCGAAACCGCCAAAACAATTGAACCGCCACCCCTAGATTCATCCGCAACAACTAAAGGCGTCAAAAAAGGGTTAAGGTCACGCAAAACACATTCTACACTGGCATAAAAACTTTTCAAATCGATACATAAAATTTGTCTTTCCATTCGAATAACCCCTTTCTTAGTATGCCTATTATATCAAGTTTTTGGACAAAAAAAAGACTAATTCAAATGAAACTAATTAGTCTTTTTTTCATTAAAAATGATTTGTTTTAAAGGGGCGTTCGAACTCCATCAAAACCGGTATTTATACAAATTGTAAAATCTAATTATTTGAAATTAATGCTTACACCAAAAGCAGTTAAAATTGCAATCACAGCAATAACAATAAATATAATGCGCCATACTTTTCCTAACCCTTTTGCATATTGCCACCCTAACCAAATAACCACTAAAATTAAAATGATATTGGCAATCGTTGTGAATATGCCAAGGTTAACATTCACATTCATAAACCCTAAAATGATTTGCAGTGTCCAAACAGCAGCACTTACAATAAGCGCCAGAAATGCCAACATACTAGCCAATTTACTTTGATCTTTATTCATCTATAATTCCTCCTTAATTAAATCTATTTTATCATAATTATATTTTGTTTTTATAAAATAGACTTACTATTAACCAATAAATAACTATTTATGGGAAATTTGAGTAAAAAAATAACGGGCTACGTTAGACTGCCCGTTATTATTAATTAAATTTGATCGTCTCCCTCATCCTCAACATCAAAAGCAATGATTCGTTTTTTCTTACCTTCTGGAAACATAATGTAAAATACTGGAATGACCATAAAAATAATCCAGCCTGGGTGCCATAAGCCCCAAATGAATCCCATCAATAAGTAAGTCGCCACTACAATAAGTGGAAATAACCCTCTAACAGCCGTTCTTGGTTTTAATAATGCTGGCATTAATGGGATGAGAATAAAGATAACCCAACCTGGATGCCATAAATCAAACTGAAATCCCATTAGTAAATAAGCCATTGTTACTAAAATTGGTGTTGCTGCAATCAAACGATTTGCAAATGTATCGTATTTAGATCTTTTTCTAACCATATTTAATCCTCCAAATTATAAATAGTGTAACATATTTTTAACAAAATTTGTTGAATAACTTAGATTAATTCAACATAATCTTTAAACGCTTGCATTTGAGCGTATGTTTTTTTCTTAAAAACTTCTTTATCTACTGGTTTGTTTTCTGGAAATATAAATAAAACATCCATTTTCCAAGTGGTAATTCCGTTTTCTTCAGTAAAATAATCTTTACATTCATTTCTTACAGACCCTAAGGTATATTCACGGGTTATTGAATTAGGTAGGCTATTTTTTAAGATAGCCTCTTTCATTATTATCATCTCTTCATTATGTTTATAGTAAAGTTCAGTAATCGCGCCTTCTAGGGGTGGTTTACTTTTTATATTCACGTGGTGATCTAGTTTTGGGGCACCATAAAAACACATTTGATGGTAATCAAACATAATTCTTAAAACATCGCTAATAGGTTTATCGATGGTAATACTAAGCTCGTATGTAATTCTCATTTTTCTGGGAATGGAATGGCATCAAAACGCATGCCAACTGTATTATCAACTTTCATAGAAAATATAATACCTCTAGCTTCTGTGGTAACCCCATATTTCTGATTAATTGACTGCATCAAATCATATTTTTGAGATTCCAAACAAACAATCATTAATATATCTTTTTCTGGGTGGATTGTAATTCCAAAAAACTTTTGTTTTTCAGTAGAAAGTGAACTACGTCCGTGTAAAACGGTCCCCCCTCTTGCTCCAGCTCGTCTTGCCTCATCCATAGCTTGATAGGCATAGCCATTATTACAAATATAAACAATTAAAGCTTTATCTTCCATCTCTTATACCTCACTTCCCATTAAATGTTTAAAAGCTAACCGGTTTATCGAAGTTAAACTCATTGTAAATGCACTTCCGTGATGTTTTCTATCCAATTCAAAGTGCTTGTTTAAAGTATCTAAAATAATTTTCTCATCGGAATCATTGATTAAAGAAAATACAATTTCTTTTTTTGTATCCGCCAGTGACAAATATTCCATCATGGTGTTAGAGGCTGTGCCTTGTCCTAAAAAGATTACTGAAAAATCAACCTTACATTTAGAAATAAGATTGGTTACTTCATCTCCCCTACCTCTTTGGACAATTGTGACTAGTAATTTCATAACACACCTCTATTATAAATAGTTATCCATTATTGTGTTACAAGTTAATATATCTCTTATATTACATCTTCATTACCTATAGTTTAACGGAAAAAATCATTTTTTACAATCATACCATCATAAATATTCGTTTTTACCCCTTTAAGTTAAAAAAAAACTCCATGGTAGGAGTTTTATTGTTTTGGTTTTAAATTACTTGAATCAAAATTAATCCCTATACTATCCGCAACATCAATCGCAAAGATGACACCTCTAGCTTCTGAAGTTGCCCCGTATTGTTCATTAATAGCCTTCATGATAGCTTCTTTTTGATTTTGTAGACAGACAATAAATAATAGATCTTTTTCAGGATGTATTGTAACCCCAAAAAATGTTCTATGTTCACTGGTCAGTGAGCTTCTCCCATGAAGGATAGTGCCTCCACCAGCTCCAGCCGTTCTTGCTGCATCCATTGCAGCATAACCATAACCATGATTACAGATATATACGATTAACTCTTTATTTTCCATTGTTCATCCCCTTTTCTAAAAGATGCTCATAAGCAAGCCTATTTATAGCATTTAAATTGATTGTTAAAACTGATGCGGTATTATTGGTTGAGATTTCATATTCTTTTTCTAAGCGGTCTAAAATAGGTTGTGTATCACTATCTGCCACTAAGGAAAAAACCACATCTTTACTTCTGTCATTAAGAGAAAAATATTCCATCATGTTAGGTAATGCAGTACCCGATCCATGAAAGTTGATTGAATAATCAACTTTAAATTCACCAATAATTTCCATAACGCGTTCACCTTGACCACGTTGAATAACTGTTATTAGAAGTTTCATTCTGTTACCCCGCTTAAATCCATAATATCATCAATACCCTTATAATCTTCTACAATCTCTTGTTTACGAGCATACACAATACCTAATATTTGAATACTAATCACTGGAGCCATAGAAGCTAATACCATAAGCCCGTAGGCATTGGTTAAGACATCCACATCAAGTGCTATAGCTGCTCCAATTGCAAATGGCATTAAAAACGCGGAAGTCATTGCGCCTGTAACCGCACTTCCAGAGTCAAACCCTATTACAGAAAACATTTTAGGCGTAAAAAACATCAGTATCAAGGCGATTATATATCCAGGTATAACAAACCATAATAAATTAATTTGCGTTACAATACGAATCATTGATAGTATTAATGCTATCGCAACACCGATAGAAATCGCTCCTAGCATTAATTTACTAGAAATTGCTCCAGCTGTTACTTCCTCAACTTGTCTATTAACCGCAATAACAGATGGCTCTGGTGCTGCAACCAATAATCCAAATACAGCCCCTACCAAAATTAATAAGAATGTATTATTCGCAAAATAACCTCCAACCAAAGTCCCCATTACTGAAAATGCTCCGTTTGCACCAGCTAAGAATAACACTAAACCTACATAAGTATATACAAATGCGATTAAAATCTTTATGACTTTTCTCTTTTGGTATCTAAAGTCAATAATTTGAAATATTACAAAGAAGACAATGAATGGTAATATCGCTATTGCCATATCTTTTGTATATTGAACTAAATATTCAATTAATGTTGGTGAAACCGTGACAACATTCATAGCATCAGGAGAGATATCTCTAAAGAATAATCCCAGTATTAATATCGCAAATATTGGTCCAATAACCGTGATACCAACCAATCCAAATGAATCTTGTTCGCTTGCTTTATCGCCTCTAGCTCTACTAATACCATAGGCTAAACTCATAATAAAAGGTACGCTAAGCGGCCCACTAGCGAATCCACCAGCATCAAAGGCCAAAGGAATAAAGGATGGGTTAATACTATTTACAACAAGTGCTAAAATAAACACTAAAGTATAAAGAATGATTAATAAGGTTCTAAAAGATATATTAAATAGGATTCTTAATAACCCAAGGGTTAAGAATAATCCTACTCCAATTGCGATTGTATATACTAATAACATTTCTGGTTGTATCGCAATGCTTAATTGATCCGCTAGTACTCTAACACTAGGTTCCGCTACAATAATTAAAAAACCAAGCATAAATGCGACAATAATAAAAATCGCTAGGTTTCTTTTCTTTACAATATACCTACCGATATCTTCTGCAATAATACTGGTTGACTCAAAAGCCCCCAGTTGAAATAATGCCAGTCCAACCACTAATAACAATGCACCAAATAAAAACCACAACATGATTGAAGTTTCGACTTTCATATAAAATCCTAATAGGATTAAAACTGCTGTTACAGGAAGAACAGACTTAAATGATTCAATTAATTTGTCTAAAAAAGCTTTATACATATTTCACCTTCGTTTTCGTTTTACCAATCTTTATTTTAACGTAAAAGCCGTTAATAATCAAGTAATGTGTTAATTAAACGTTTTCAGTTAAGATAAAGTGATTGTTATGAGATTTATTTTTTTATCTATCTATTTATCAAACTAAAAAAGTCAATTTCTAAATATTCAAGTGTAATCTAACAAATTTATTGTTTTTTTTGTATAATAAGATAGGTGATAGAATGAAAATCAATATATTATTGTTAATAAAAATGACCTTAGGTTTTATAATTGGCTTTTTGATTGCTGAAGCTTTTTCTTTAAACTATGTTTATACCGCAGGGGTTATTGCGGTATTATCTTTAGAACCCACTAGAAAAAGATCAATGGAAATCGGATTCATTCGTATTATTGATTCGTTGATTGCATTAGGGTTAGCATTCCTAATCTTCTATTTTATGGGGTTTAATATGTGGAGTTTATTTGTCTTTATTCTAATCTTTATACCCGTAAGTTATTTTACTTATGTGGATAGGGGTATTGTGGTTTCATTGGTTTTAGTCTCACAAATTTTTCTAGAACAGGATGTCTCCTTTGGGTTAAATGCTTTTTATATATTAATCATTGGGATTGGAGTTGCTTTTATTTTAAACCTATATATGCCTAATTTAAGTAAGAAAATTAAACTAGAAATTAATACGATTGATAAGAGTATTGAAAAAACAATCTTAGCGATTGGTCATAACCAAAATCCATCCTTTGATGAATTAGATTATCTTATAAAATCAGCAAATGAAAACATTCAACAAGAACTTGAAAATAATAATTTAGAAGCACTAATTGATCGTCTAAGATATGTTGAAATGCGTAAAGAACAAACACTTATTTTAAAACGTATTAACGAAACTCTAATAGCGGTGAGTCCTTTAGAAGAAAAAAATATTATACTAAATTATTTAAATGCATTTGAAGGACATATTGGAGAATCTAATTATGCTGTCCATCTTAAAGATAAACTAGATGAATTATTAAATTACTTTAAAACAACTAATTTACCAAAAACTAGAGACTTATTTGAAGCAAGAGCACAACTATATCATGTATTACTAGAAATGCATCAGTTCTTACAACTAAAACTAAACTATCATGAGTTAAAAAAACACGGAAAATAAGTTCCGTGTTTTTAATAAATAAATATATTATTATTCAGTTAATGTTCTCACATGTGCGATAAAAGTCATATGGTCAGCAGCACGTTCTAAGTTTGATACTAAGTTAACTAGTACCGGACTATTATTAGCAGAGCATGTGCCTTCATTTAATCTTCGAATATGACTTTCGATAATTTCTTTACGCATTCTATCGACGTCTTCTTCTAATTCATCTACTAAATGTAATTCTTCTTCCGAATTTAATTCAAATGTTTTCATAGATACCTTAAATAAAGCATTCACTTTATCCATCATATTGTTTAAATCTTCGGTTGCGGTATCGCTGAATGTTAATTTTTCATAGACATAAGTATCTGTATATTTAGTTAAATTATCAGATAAGTCTCCAATTCTCTCTAAATCATTAATAACACTATAAAGTATAGAAAGTTCTTTTTTCTCTTCTTCATTCAGTTCTTCGCCTGAAAGTTTAACCAAATACTGTACTATTTGTTTATTAATATGATTAATATTGGCTATTTTTTCTTGAATTGTTTCTTTACGATTTACATCCTTATCAATGAATGCATCGTAAGCATTGTTTAGACTTTCAATGGCTAAATCAGACATAATGCCAATTTCTTTTCTTAATTGGTGTAATGCTAAACTTGGCGTGCCCAATAATCTTTCATCAAGAACAACAATTCTTCTACTCTTGTCATCTTTATCTGGAATTAATCTTTTACTTAAATTCACAAATTGTTGAGAAAAAGGTAAGAATAATGCTGCACATATTACGTTAAAGAACGTATGAAACATGGCAATTTGAGTTGCTTCAAGATGAAAATATCTGGCAAATAAATCATCTTTGAAGTTTGGCCAAACAAATAAAATAATCATGAAGATTACAGATCCTAAGACATTAAAGGTTAAGTGAATGAATGCTGCTCTTTTAGCGTTTGTATTCGCTCCTACAGACGACAACATTGCAGTAACACAAGTACCAATATTAGATCCAAGGATAACAAAAAGGACATCATTCCCACCATTACCTATAACAATTCCAGCTACCGCTAGTGAAATTACAATTGATGTAAGAGCGCTACTACTTTGGAAAACGGCTGTTAACCCTGCACCAATTAACAGCAACAATAAAGGATTTGTTATACTTGATAATACATCGACCACAAAAGGATCGTCTCTAAATGAACTCATGGCTGACCCTAGTAAATGTAAACCTACAAAAACAAGCCCTAAGCCACAAAGCACTTTACCAATAGTCCTGATCTTTTCTTTTTTTGCCAACATAACCATAAATGAACCAATAAATACAGTAATCATCGCAAATATAACAAAATCAAAACTTTGTAATGAAGCAATATGACCCGTAATCGTGGTTCCGATATTTACTCCCATAATCATGGTAGTTGCTTGTAACAATGTAATCATACCTGCATTTACCAATCCCACAATCATTACTGTGGTTAAACTACTAGATTGAACAATTGCAGTTGTACCAGCACCAATACCAAGTCCAACTAACTTCTTCTCTGATGTTTTATTAAAAATAGCCTCTAACTTTGTATTGGCTAACTTCTTCATATTGTCAGATAACATTGCCATACCAATGAGTAATGTTCCAACTCCACCAAATAAAATCAATAAACCCTCAATATATTCCATGAATTGTACCTCATTCTAATTAATTTTACACAATTTTTATCATTCTTGATAGCCCCTATTTTATAAACTGTTTACAATATTAAAAAAACGAACCTTTATAAGGCTCGTTTTTTATATCGTTTTCTTATTTATCATGTTTTATTTCATCAATATATTTTTTAATCTCTTTGTAAGTTTCATAAGGATTTTCTATTGATGTAAAGGCAAATACTTCTGTGGCATTAGCTGGGTTGATAGGTCTTGCCATTGACCCAAATTTTATATTTCCAGTATTTTTATTTAAGATTTTATCTAAAACGTTTACAGAAACATCAATAGCCCCAATCATATCAATATCTAAAGATTTATAATCAACCCCAATAATACCATTTCTAATAATCATTCTTTTGTTAGTATAAGCGTACATTCGTTTGGTGTAATAAAGTCTAAGACCTATTAGATCTATTATACCTATCAATATCCATCCACCAGCAATCAAACTGACATAAATCTCTGGAGCAGGAATATTTGGGTCTTCCATAACAGATAATAACACAATGAAAAATATACCAACTAAAAGTAAAATTAGCAAAAACAAATAATTTGAAAAATACAGTTTAAATTTATTTGGTTTAAACGCTTTAACAATCTTTTCATTTTCACCTAATATATGATCAAAATTATCAATCATTTTATCACCTCTTTAATCTAATTATATCACTAGTTAAACATCAATAGAATAAAAAAATCATTAAATGAGAATTGTAGAAATTACAAAAGCTTTAGTGTATAATAGTATTATAGTGTATACCATTTTAGGAGGTAATTATGGAACCCATAAATATTAGAAACTTAAAAGATCAATTTTTAGAAATGTTACAAGCAATTTCAAAGATGGAACTAATGATTAACTTAGCACCTTTCTTACAAGGTGAAGATGCTTTATTGTTACATATATTTTTAAATGGTCCAACAAATCCATCTATATTAAGTAGTGAACTTAAAGTTACAAAAGGACGTATTACCGCAATTATTAATAGTTTATCTAAGAAAAAATACATTCTAATTAAGCTAGACAGCAGCGATAGAAGACGTGTATTAGTTGACCTATCCAATCAAGGAAAATATTATTTAGAAAGCAAGTTAACCGCAGCTGATAAACATTTTGAAAGAATTTTTGAAAAGATCGGCTATGAAAGTACGAAAACTTTTGTTGAATCATTAAACAATGTTATCACTATTGCAAAAGAGGTGGAATAATGAACCCAATGGTTGAATTTAAAAATGTTATGAAAACTTATCAAATAGGATCACAAGAGATAGTTGCCAACAACAACATTAACTTCACCATCTATGAAGGAGAATTTTGTGTTATTGTTGGACCAAGTGGTGCAGGTAAAACGACGATACTCAATATTTTAGGGGGGATGGATAAAGTTACCAGCGGAAAAATCCTTATTGATGGTAAAGACATTAGTCAATACAATTTAAAAGATTTAACCTTATATAGAAGGCATGACGTTGGCTTTGTTTTTCAGTTTTATAATTTAATGCCACAATTAACCGCTTTAGAAAATGTTGAAATTGCAACCGAAATAACGAAACACCCGCTAAATCCTAAAACTGTTTTAGAACAAGTTGGTTTAACAGATCGAATTGATAACTTCCCTTCTCAACTTTCAGGAGGTGAACAACAAAGAGTTTCTATCGCAAGAGCATTAGCTAAAAACCCCAAGATATTACTATGTGATGAACCCACTGGTGCGCTGGATGTTGAAACGGGTACAACCATATTAGATTTACTTCACACGACATGTAAAACCCACAATAAAACCGTTGTTTTAGTGACGCATAATCCAATTATTACCGAAATAGCAGACCGTGTTATTACCGTTAAAAACGGACAAATTCAATCCATCAATTTAAATAGTAATCCGCTAAGCCCTAAGGAGGTTCAGTGGTAGTGAAAAACTATTTAAAGTATATTTTCAAAGATATCAAAACACTAGTTTCTAAACTAATCGCCATAATCATGATTGTGATGTTAGGAATAGGTTTTTTAGTTGGCTTATTAACAACCGCTCCAAATATGCGTTATAGTGTGGAGCGTTACTATGTCGACAATAATGCCGCTGATTTAGTAATTCAATCAGCAACACCATTAACTGAAAATGACATCAATAGTTTAAAAGAAAGAACTGAAATTAAAGATATCATGCCTTATTTTATGATTGATGAAGTTATTGAAATTAATGATGTTAATCGTATGGCAAGAATTATGTTATTAAATTTTAATGAAAATATCGCTGTTAATCAACTTAAACTAATTAAAGGTAGGCTTCCTAATCCTAATAATGAACATGTGGAAGTGGTTGTAGAACAATCTCAAACTTATTTGGTTGATATTGAAATTGGCTATCAGACCACCGTTATGGGACAGGTTTTTGAAGTCGTTGGGATTGTTCAACACCCCTGGTATTTTGCTTACGTTCAAGAAGTTTCACAGCTCAATCAAAGACCGATTGAAACGATGATTTATACTGATGAATCCTTTTTAGCTGATAAAACTTATACCCATTTAGCAGTCACAATCAATAACCCCCATAACTACAATCTATTTTCCGAAGAATACAAAGACTATATGGAAACTGTTGTAGAGAATTTAGAAAAAACTTATAATAGTGATTTCTACTATACAACAAGAAATCAAAATCAAAGTTATGTAAAATTTCAAAATGACGTTAAAATAGTCGAAATAATCGCGTTAATTTTCCCTGCCTTCTTCTTCTTAATCACCATCTTAGTATCGATGTCATCGATGACTAAAATTGTGAGTGATCAACGAATCCAAATTGGGACATTAAGATCTTTAGGTTATTCAAAGACTAAGATTATGAATAAGTATATTTTTTATGCCTTAATGGCCTCATTAGTTGGTGTGTTACTGGGGATTGGTTTAGGCATCTATTTTATACCAGCGGTCGTTTATAATGCCTATTTAAACTCCTATAATTTACCTGAACTCACCATCGCAAGAAACTTTCTAGTGATTTCAATCATGTCCGTTGTAATGATTATTGCGGTCGTTTTAGTAACTATGATTAGTGTTGGCGCTACTTTAAATGAAAAACCAGCCAATTTAATGAGACTTAAACCGCCCAAGAAAGGTAAAAAAATATTTTTAGAACGCATAACATTCATATGGAAACATCTTAAATTTAGATATAAGTCAACTTTTAGAAACATCTTTAGAAATAAACGTAATCTTGGTTTAACATTAATTGGGGTTGCTGGTTCGACTGCTTTACTCTTAGCGGGGTTTGGTATCAAAAACTCAGTGGATTATTCTGGACACTATCAATATCAAGAAATGCAACTTTACGATATTGAAGTCACCGTCAATCCAAATCAGACAACTATTGTTTCACTTGATGAATATGAAAAAATATATTTAATGGATTATACCTTTAAATATAAAAACGATGATTACATCAATGTCGTGTCCCCTGAAAATAATTTACTAATCAATGATTTTCTTAATTTTAAAAACACAAGTCGTCATGATATTTTAATGGATAATAACTCTGTATTTGTAACACAACAATTTGCGATAAAACATAATATCAAAGCGAACGATACCATAGAACTCGAGTTTCAAGGTACAACAACAACTTTTATGGTCACAGAAATACTTGATTATTACTTTGGAAACCATATTTTTATTGCCAAAGAACTTTTAGAAGTTTCTTATCCAATGACTTATAATAAGATTTATGTTAAAACTGATTTAAAAGACGCTACTGCAATAGAAAACCTTAGACTAGAACTAGATCTTGATGAAGATGTCTTACAAACCTCTTTTGATTCAGATATTAAAGCTGTTTTTGAAAAGACTAGTGAAAGTATCAACAGTATTATTATTGTTTTAGTTGTAGCTGCTTCACTTTTGGCTATAATCATTAATTACAATATTACTTTAATCAACATTTCTACAAGACAAAAAGAAATCGCAACCCTTAAAGTATTAGGTTATTCTGAACGTGAAGTATCTGGCTATGTTTTTAGAGAAACTTTAATTATCTCTAGTGTCGCTATTTTATTAGGATTAGGCTTAGGAAAACTGCTTCACTGGTTTATAATCAGTAGAATATTTTTAGACGGAATTATGTTTGTTAATACCA
>ENA-UOOR01000038-UOOR01000038.1-fermentation-metagenome-genome-assembly--contig:-NODE-38-length-181345-cov-93.732109_pt1 | contig 181345 bp, 184 predicted proteins | sample MGYA00245780_ERZ724029 | MGnify/ENA primary metagenome ERZ724029 (study PRJEB28704, sample SAMN03018315) | fermentation metagenome | biome: anthropogenic terrestrial biome; feature: soil...
GTTAATAGATAAACATTTATTAATGCCCATGAAACCCGGTGCTCTTCCCGCACCCTTTGCAGGGGTATAGGGATGCATGAATCGAGAATCGAAGGCGTTCGGGCGGACCGCGACGGGATGATTGTGCCTTTCCCCTCCGGGACGAGCGGGCGGGAGATTGAATGCTGGTAAGAAACCTCTTTGTCCCCTCTTCATGCCCTCAGGGCGGCAGGGTGACCACATACGTTCTATGGCCGGAAAGCCGGAAGGTTATCATCCGGATCACGAAACCGGAGTGTTTCACAGTTGAAGAGATCTTTAATGCGGAACTGGAACAAGGTACCGGGGAAGACGAGCTGGTGTTCTCACGATTCGGGGTGAACGGATACCTGGGCGTGGTATTCAGAGCCCCGGTGCTGGATAAAGCATCGGATACGATGCAGTTGACATATGCCGTCGAGGCCGAAGACGGCCTTGGCGAAGTGCATACAAAACGGGTGAACCTGATCGGCTCGCCGGTACACGGCCCTCGTCTCGCCGGTGATTCCCCCGGGCCGGCCCTGTCCGCCACAGGGGGCGCCCGGGTTCATAACGAACGGGATCTGGTCTCTGCCGCAATAGAGCGTATCTACCGCACCATGGGTGTTATCGATGCCGAATTACGGGAGGAGTTCAGGATCGAAGGTCGGCAGATGACGATCTCCTGCAGCGAGCGGATACAGAGATACGACATGGTCCTGATACCCGAAAAGACGTATCTTCTCCCTAAAACGGTGAAATACACGCATGTCGTCCCGTTACGGGTCGCCATCGCCCGGCTGCCGAAACTGGTTCCGGTGCCCGAAGCGGTTGTAACGGCCGACAGTGCATATAAGATCAAGCTGAACCGCCTTGTCCCCGGCGAAAGGTACCTCTTCTCCCTGGAGTATGCTCTCGACAATCCTGAGTTTCTGGATTTGATTGTGGAACGGTCGCATTGCAATACTCTCTCCACCGGTCCCGACGGCGCCCGGAGTCTCTACGAATTCGGCGTTCTGTTGAAATACCCCGGTCTCCTGAAGCACAACGATGCCTCCCTGGTCTTCCGCGACATCGAGGCAGGGGTGGAGATCGATATCCGCCGGGACATCCCGGCAAGGTCGCACCTGCAGTCGTGCGAACGAACGATTGCACGAGACTTGCAGGAACTCTGTGCCGATCCTCGGTTCCGCTGCTCAATCGAGGTGAGGGGGGATTTTGTGTACGCCGGCTGCCGGCGGTCCGCCGATCCGCTGCCGGAGTTCGTGCACGTTGTGCTGCGAACGGATCTATCTCCGGGCAAACCCGCAGCTGCCGGTACGTTATCGTATAAGCGTCGGCATCTTAGGTCTGAAGATCGTTGAAGGGGATCGCACGGGGCTCTCACGCGAAGATGGGGGCGGTGCGCGGCCGTAGCGTTCCGGACCGGCACCTCTGCCCCTTCTCTCCAGAAAAAGATGAATCGTCTTACCGGTGCGCGAAGTAGGCGCTCACCCGTCCGCCGTCCGCCGAGTCGACCCGGGCAAACCCGATCCGCTCGAACTGGACGACGTTATCTCTCTCCCCGGCGACCAGGGGTTCGCAGAACCCTTCGAGGCTCCCCTCCTGCCGGAGGAGGGTGCAGGGAAGGTTCGCATCCGCCGGCAGCCACTGGATGATCGGCGCCTTATCCCGCCGGGCATCCTCAAGCGAGTCCCCCGCGTAGGAGACGCGCGGCAGATCTCCGTCCCACGCGATCCTGACGTTGTAGAGGTCTTTTAACCGGACCATGCTCTTTCCTTCGATATCCGCCTTCGGGAGGAGGACCCTCCCCCCGGCGACGAGGGTCCGGGCCCCCCGGGAGGGATCGCCCGGGTGAAGAGCCGCATGGGCCTCGCGGCACGGGGCCCCCTCCACGACGACCTCGACCGGGTCGGGCACAAAGAAGTACCGGTTCGCCTTCGGGTCGACGATCTCCTTGTTCCGGGAATAAAGGTTCTCCCACGAGAACGATATATCGGTCTCCCCGATCCCGATATCGATCATGGCGTTCCGAACCGCCTCCGCCTTGATGCCCCGGCGTGCAATCGCCCGGAGCGTCCCGAGGTGGATATCGTCCCAGCCGGTGTAGAGGCCGCTCTTGATCCCCTCGCGCATCCCCGACGTCGAGAGGACGACCCCCGATATCCCCATCCTGCCGTAGTGGCGATAAACCGGCGGCTCCCAGCCGAAGTAATCGAAGATGTAGCGCTGCCGCCGCGTGTTTGCAATGTGGTCCTTCCCGCGGATCACGTGCGTGATCCCGAGCAGGTGGTCGTCCACCGCAACCGAGAAGTTCATCAGCGGAAAGACCGTGGCGTCCACTCTCGGGTGGAGGGGCGCGTTCACGATCCTCATCGCGGAGTAATCCCGCATCGCCGGGTCGGGGTGGGTGAGGTCCGTCTTCACCCGGACGGTCACGTCGCCCTCATAGAACTCGCCGTCGAGCATCTGCTGCCAGAGTTCCAGGTTCTCCTCCACCGTCCGCTCCCGGCAGGGGCACGCCTTCCCCCTGAGTTTGAGTTCCCGGAAGCGTTCCGCCTCGCAGACGCAGACGTAGGCGCCGCCGAGTTCGATGAGCTTCCTGCACCAGTCGTAGTAGATGTCCAGCCGGTCGCTCTGGTAGACGATATCTGTGATCCCGAGCCCCAGCCACTCGACATCCTCAAGCACCATCCCGTATGCCTCCGGATCAACCCTTCTCGGGTCGGTATCCTCGATACGGAGAACATACCGGCCCCCATACCGCCGCACATAGTAATCGTTCAGGACGGAGGCCCGGGCGTGCCCGAGGTGCAGCGGCCCGCTCGGGTTCGGTGCGAACCGCATCACCACACCGTTCCCGGCGCCGGGCAGGGCGGGCAGTTCCCGCGACGACCGCTCATGCGTCTCGGCGAGCTCGTCGAGGAGTTCGGGGGCTATCTCGAGAAGAAGGCTCTTTCGCTCCTGCTGACTCATCGCCGCCACCTTCGCGATCACCTTCGCCGCAAGAGGACCTACCTCCCGGGCCCGGCTCCGGAACTCCGGGTGCTTGCCGAGCACCGTACCGATGACCGTCCCGCTCTTCGGGGTGTCGCCGTACTTCACAGCGTTCTGAAGAGCGTAAATGAGGAGCAGGTGCTCGATATCGGCGTCCATGATATCAGAATCCCCGATTGACAAAGTAATCGGCGATATCTGCAAGGAGATGCTTCTCCTCGGTGTCCGGGAGGATCGCGAGCGCTTCCTTTGCAACGGTCGCCCGCTCGATGGCCTTGGCCCTGACCTCGTCGATGATGCCCGCATCCTTCAACCGTGCGATCAGGCCGTCGGTCTCCGCGTCCGAGAGAGCCCTCCGGTACGGAGCGAGGTCGATCCCTTTCTCGCGCGCCCTGATTGCAATCAGGGTCTGCTTCCCTTCCCGGATGTCCGATGCACGGTCCTTGCCGGTCACCTCGGCGCTGGCGAGAAGATCGATGAGATCGTCCTGGATCTGGAAGGCAACGCCGCTGTTTAACCCGAACTGGTAGAGGGCATCGGCCTGTACCGAGGTTGCACCCGCAAGGATTCCCCCGATGGCGGCAGACGCACCGTAGAGCACGCCCGTCTTCTTGCTGATCATCTCCAGGTATTCGAGATCCGAGACATCGTCTCTCGCTTCAAACGCCATATCCATACTCTGCCCCTCGCAGATCTCGGTGCATGTCCGGGCGAGCATCTTCGTGGCCCGAATTTTTGCTGCATCTTTGGATTCCGAGAGACAGAGATACTCGAATGCCTTCGCATACAGCACGTCGCCCGCAAGGATGGCCGTCGGCTCATCCCAGACCGTGTGCACCGTCGGGACGCCGCGCCGCACGGCGTCGCCGTCCATGATGTCGTCATGGATGAGGGTGAAACTGTGCGTCAACTCAAGCGCGAGGGCCGCCGGGAGCAGATCGTCCGAACTGCCTTTCCTCACCGCATCCGCAGCAAGGAGAACGACCGCCGGGCGAAGACGCTTCCCGCCTGCAAGCAGCAGGTGGGCGCTCGCCTGGAAGAGGTCGCCATGGACATCTCCAAAGTAGCGGTGGATCACCTTGTCGATTATGTCAGCATTCTTCTCCAGGTAGTCTTCAAGCATCGTCATATCTCATCACCTACTTTATCACTATGTTTTGCCCGTTCCGGAGAATATGAAGGTCGTTTCCGAGCGTATACCCGATCTCCTCAGCGAATTTCGCATACTCTCCGGTCATACCGATATCGCCGTGGGACGGGATGACGTGCTGGGGATTTAAGAGGTGCAGGAACTCGTAATGGTCCTCCTTGTAAGCATGACCCGAGACGTGCAGGTCATCGAAGATCCGCACACCTGCCATCTTGGCACGGGCCTCGACGAGATAGCGCTGCCCGTAGTTCATCGGATTCGGGATCACTTTTGCCGAAAAGAGGACCTTGTCGCCCTTCTCCAGTTTGAACGGCGTGTCCCCCATCACAATCCTTGTCAGGATGGCGCCCGGCTCCCCCTGGTGGCCGGTGACGATCGGGAGGAACTTGTCTTTCCCGGTCTTCATGATCCGCCGCAGCGTCCGGTCGACTGTCCGGCGGTTGCCGAACATCGAGAGGCTCTCGGGAAACCCGACCAGTTTCAACTGCTCGGCTGCCGAACTGTAGCGTTCCATCGACCGCCCGAGCAGGATCGGTTTTCTCCCGATCTCGTGGGCGCACTCGGCGATGGTCTTGACGCGGGAGATATGCGATGAGAACGTCGAGACAAATATCGCGCTCTTATCGTCCTCGTAACTCGTGATGGTATCCCGCACGAGGTCCCGTGCGATCTTCTCGCTCGGACAGCGCCCCTTATCGGCAATGTTGACGCTCTCCGTGATGAGGGCGAGAACCCCCTCCTTCCCGATCTGCCGTAGCCTGGCGAAGTCCGGCGGTTCCCCGAGCACCGGGGTCCGGTCCAGTTTAAAGTCGTTCGCATAGACGATTGCGCCCCGCGGCGTATGCAGGACCGGGAAGACGGTATCGATGATCGAGTGCTGGGTCCGCACGAACTCGAGCGTGAGGTGCGGAGAGATGGTGTAACGCTGTCCGGCCTTCAGGACGAAGAGCTTATTGTTCACCCCGAACTTCTGTTCGCCCGCTATCTGCTGCCTGATCAGTTCCGAGGTATACGGCGTGCTGATGATGGGAGCGTTGTAGCGGTGCGCCAGTTTCGGTATCGCACCGATGTGGTCCAGGTGCCCGTGCGAACAGACGATCGCCTTGACGCTCCCTTCCACCGAATTCATGATGGTGTCGTCGGGAATGGCTTTCATCTGGATCAGGTCCAGTGAATGCATGTTCTCGATATCGGCATCCTCGTGGATCATCACCTGGTCGAGGCGCAGACCCATATCAAAGATGACAATCTCCTTTCCGCAGCGGACGGCAGTCATATTTCTGCCGACTTCGTTATACCCGCCCACTGCTATGATTTCAATATCCATGTATGCCTCCAAATTCGGATGTTTTTGTGGTTAGTCGCTTGTTTCAATCATTTGCCGGGTCAGTCCGGTTATATACGTCCGTGCATGGTGGAGGTCCCCTATCGTCCTGGACCCCGTCAGGAACATCGCCACCGTTAACTCGCGATGTATCGCCTCGACGGTCGCAAAGAGTGCTTCCTCGCTCTCCATGGCGGGTTTTAAGAGGGGGAGCGCCATGCCCCCGAGATCCGCCCCGAGCGCGATTGCCTTCGCGATATCGGTTCCTGAGCGCAGTCCGCCCGTTGCAACGATCGGGCCTCCTGCCGTCCGCACCTCACAGAGGCTTACCACAGTCGGTATGCCCCAGGAGAGGAACGCTTCCCCGAGATCGGCAAGTCCGGTGGCGTTCGCCCGCAGGCATTCTATCTTTGCCCAGGACGTGCCTCCGTAGCCGCCGATATCGATGGCACTCGCTCCTGCTCCCCGGATTGCCCGCGCAGTTCCGGCGGATATGCCGGAACCAGTCTCCTTCACGATGACCGGGTGGGAGAATTCTTCGCAGAGATTGCGGAGGGCTTCGAGGCACCCCTCCGCGTTATGATCGCCTTCCGGCTGAATCGCTTCCTGAAGTGGATTGACGTGGATGGCGATCGCCTGTGCATCGATCATCTCGACAGCCCGTTCCGCCCATTCGATGCCATGGTCGCGGAGCTGGATGATCCCGAGATTCGCGCAGAGGAAGGCATGTGGCGCCTCCTCCCGCACAACAACGAAACTCTCCTCCAGTTCGGGTTTTTCCAGTGCCGCTCGCTGAGAACCAACACCCATACCGAGATTGTACCGTTCGGCGGCACGTGCAAGCCGCCGGTTTACCTCGAGGGTGTCCGGATGTCCTCCGGTCATCGCTGCAATGAAGAGAGGAGAGCCGAGCGATGCGCCGAGGAACCGGGTCCCGGTCTCGATCGCATCAAGGTTGCATTCGGGAAGAGCATTGTGGACAAGCCGAACGTCGCCAAATCCGGCGTCGCCCGCCTCGATGGGTTTTTCACAACAGATGACCAGGTGATCTCGTTTCCTCGAAGATGTCGCGGTCTCTCCCGTCATCGTATCCCTCTTCCCGTTATGGTCGTTCCGCCGTGCCCGGTTTCGTCAAGGAATCGGGCGATCTTTGAGACATGAAAGATGTGCGACTCGATGCCGGCATCGGCGAGTGTGAGGAGTTCTGCAATCTTGCCCTGCATACCCCCGGTCACGTCGGTGTTGCTCGATCCGCCGATGGAGAGCGACGCCGCTGTGTCCCGGTCTATGCGCGGGACGACCGAGCCGTTCTGCAGCACGCCGGGCACATCCGTTGCAAGCCCCACGCGCCTGCTCCCGAGCGCTGCGGCAAGGCGGGTCACCAGCTGGTCCCCCGACACAATGCAGGAGCCCTTCAGACGGTCCATCACCACATCGCCGTGCAGCACGGGCACAATGCCGTGTTCTGTCATTTCGGCAATATGGCGGGTCTCCAGCGAGACCAGACGGCCGTCTTCGGTGAGAGCCAGATCGAGCGGGTGGATGCCGATCGCCTCGATGCCTGCATCCCGCAAGGCCTCGACGACCGCGGCGTTCAGGCGCACGACGGCGGCGTGCGTGTAGTAGACGCCGGGAACATTCTTCCCGGTGAGACCTTTGTTGATGCGGTAGCGCCGGGCCTCCGGGTGCCCGCATGACCCCGCACCATGGACGAGAACGAGTGCGGCGGCTCCTCGTGCGGCGAGCTGGCCTGCAATCTCGTGCAGGCGGGCGCGATCGATCGCACCGTCTCCCGACTTATCGGTGATCACGCTTCCTCCCAGTTTCAGTATCACGGTCTCAGTCATGCTTCTCTTTTCTCGCGCCGTCGGTGTCGATCGTGGTGATGATTGCTTTTCCTTCGCAGGCTTCGATGGCCCCGGCAACTCGGCTCTTTGCACGCCGCGGGCAGAGGGCGATTATACACCCGCCGCCCCCGGCCCCGGTTATCTTCGCTCCGTAAGCGCCGCTCGCCCTTGCCGCAAGCACGAGTTTACTGCTTATCGGGTGTCCCACCCCGAGGGCTTCCAGGAGGGCGTTATTCATGTCCATGCATTGCCCCAGTCCTTTCGGCTGGTTGATGTTATGGAGGGCGGTCAGCGTCACGGCCTCAATGGCGTCCAGTATCGGGTTTGCGATCTCCGGGTGCTTCCGATGAAGGGCCCCGACCAGCTCCACCATCTTCGCGGTGCTGTGCGGCACCAGGGTATTCCCCACGACGATCTGCAGGCCCTGCGGGGGGAGTCTCCGCTTGGAATTGCCGGTGATGAGGACCATTCCTCCGTTCGCGGAGACGTAAGTGTCCGTAGGGCTTGCCCGCCCGTTCTGGACCTTCTTCTCGATAGCATACGCGACGTCGGCGATGTATTCACGGGTGTGCCCGAGACCGAACTCGTCGTTGATCGCAGAGAGCGTCGCCACCGTCACCGCTGCCGATGATCCGAGCCCCGATGAACTCTGCAGTTGCGAATGGACGTAGACGCTGCCCCGGACGCCCATCCGCTTGAAACACTCATCTATGTAGGGCGATTTTGGGCGTGTCGGGTTCCGGGATTTTCTCACCGTGACAAAGACGCGGGGTTTTATCGCCATCGCGACCCCCGGCTTTCCATAGACCACTGCATGCTCGCCGAACAGGAAAACCTTGCCCGGCGCGCTCCACGTTGCCAATCACACCACCGCTATCGCCGCATACCCCACTACCTGATTATAGTCTCCCGTCACGTCGCCGCTGGTCGTATACCGTAAGAGTTCCCCCCGCTCCGCACCGAGCGACCGGCAGGCGATGCACATGGTCGAGATCGGGCCGTAGCCGCACACCGTAGCGCCGGTTTCTCGAAGTCTCCGGTAGAACTCCGATGTGTCCAGGTTTTTGAGCGCATCGATTGCATAGAGATCCTGCTGGCGGGCTATCCTCTCCGGGACATAATGGGAGAAATCGCTTGAAGCAACGACCCGCACGTCTCTTCCTGTCCGCTCCGTCGCCCGGAGTATCTGCCCGGCGAGATCAGTCGCCGCTTCGGGACTCTGGTCGCCCATCAGGATGGGCACAACCCTTGCTCTCGGGAACCGGTACTTGATAAACGGCATCTGCACCTCGATGGAGTGCTCGCTCTGATGGGATGCCTCATCTATCTCGATATCCAGCACGTCGACAAACGCCCCGTCAACCTCGACTATTCCGAGAGGCGTCTCCCACGGCACGGCAGAGGCGCAGGTCATGTACCCCCGGTGGCTTGGGCCGATGACAACGAACGTACCGTCAAAATCAGGTGATATGGTGGAGAAAGCACAGGCTCCGGTCTCCCCCGAGTAGATATACCCTGCATGGGGAGCGACGATTCCCCGGGCGTTGGTCTCCGGGGCCCTCTTCTGGAAGAACGTTTCCAGCAGTTGCTCCAGATGCCGGGGCTCGGCAGGATAGAACATTCCCGCTACACTGCATGGGCGCATATCCATCAAGGTTGAGCTCTTGTGCTTCGATCTTATAACTCTGTCTCAAAGTCTTCGGGAGTGAGCGATGTGGTCACACCGCGCAGGTGGAGCATCTCTTTCGTCAGGAGGTAGTAGATCATCGAGAGCGCCTTTCTGCCTTTGTTGTTTGTCGGGATGACCACGTCGACGTACTTCGTCATGTTGTTGGTGTCGCAGAGAGCAACAATCGGGATACCTGCCTGGACCGCTTCGTTGATCGCCTGGGAGTCGCCGATCGGATCGGTCACCACGATCACGTCGGGCTCGATGTACTTGTTCAGACGCTGGTTCGTGAGCATCCCCGGGATGAAGCGGCCGATGACCGCCATGCCGCCGATGGTGTCGGCGAACTTCTTTGCGGGGTATTGGCCGTACTGCCGTGAGGTGACGACCAGGATCTTTGCCGGTTCATACTGCGAGAGGAACTTTGCTGCAGTCTTAATTCTCTCGTCGGTTGCCTGGATGTCCAGGATGTAGAGCCCATCCCCGCGTACGCGGTAGATGAACTTCATCATGTCCTTGCTCTTCTGCTGGGTGCCGATGTGCACACCCGCTGCGAGGTACTCTTCCACAGGTACCAGTGGTTCTTTCAGTTCGATTTCAAGTTCGTTTCCCGTCAAGTTAGATCAGCTCCTCTATGCGAATAAGTTCGTTCAGTTTGGCTATCCGTTCCCCGCCGACCACGCCGGTCTTGATGAAGATGCATCCGAATGCGGTGGCGAGATGCGCAATCGTCGTGTCGGTGGTCTCTCCGGACCGGTGGCTCATGACCGTCTCCATGCCGTTTTCCTGGGCGAGGTGGATTGCCTCGTAGGTATCGGTGAGCGTTCCGATCTGGTTGGGTTTGATCAGCACGCAGTTTGCCGCGTCCGTCTCGATGCCTTTCGTGATCCGCTCGACGTTGGTTACGAAGAGGTCGTCGCCGCAGATCAGGCAGCGGTCCCCGACCTGATCGGTCAGTTCGGCGAATCCGCTGAAGTCTTCCTCAAAGAGCGGGTCCTCGATGTAGATGAGGTTGTAGCGGTCGACGAGGTCCGCCATGTAGGCGATCTGGTCTTCACGCGTCCGGTCGGCATCCTTGTAGTGATACTGTCCGCCGTCCCAGAGTTCGCTTGCCGCCACGTCGATTCCCATCCGGATCTCGACGTTCATCTCGTCGGAGACCGTGGCGATTGCTTCGCTGATGGTCTCGAATGCCTCGGTATCGGATATGGCGGGCGCCCAGGCGCCTTCATCTCCTTTACCGGAGAGTTTGCCCCGCTCCTGCAGAATCTTCTTTACGGTGCGGTGAACGGCGGCGTTTGCGAAGACCCCCTCCGTTGCGCCGGAAGCCCCGGTCGGAACCACCAGAAACTCCTGGATGGATGTGGCGTTCGGAGCGTGAGCCCCGCCGCCGATGACGTTGCCGAGGGGGAGAGGCGTCTCTCCGGCAAATGCGCCGCCCAGGTAACGGAAGAGTTCCAGGTTAAGGGACGATGCCGCTGCCTTTGCACACGCAAGAGAGAGTGCTACGGCAACGTTTGCGCCGATTGAACTGAAGTTGGGCGTTCCGTCGTTCTCCCGGAGCAGTGCGTCGAATGTGATCTGATCGTGAGTGTCCTCACCGATGAGCGATGGAATCAGGTTTTTCCGTGCGTCCTCGATAGCCTCGCGCGGCGGCCGCACCCTTGCCTCATAGGTCCCGGTGCTTGCGCCGCTCGGTGCAGCAGCCCGTCCGAAGCCGCAGTCCGTGTAAATCTCCGCCTCAACGGTTTCGTTTCCACGGCTATCCAGGATCGGTCTCAAGATAATCTGTTCGATGGTCGTCATCAGATCACTACTTTCTCTTCACCGTTATAGGGATCACGCCTTGATCGAATTCTTCAAGTGCGATCTCGAGCGGTTCCGTCTTCGTCGTTTTAACCAAAACCGGTGCACCCATCGATATCTGCAGAGCACGAGCCCCTATAATCCGCGCTCGTTCGTATCGGGTATATGATTCCATCGTGCAGCCTCAAAATCATTAATAATTAAATGGGGTCGCTGAGATTTGAACTCAGGTCACAGCATCCCGAACGCCATAGGATAGTCCAGGCTACCCCACGACCCCTCATTGATACGGATTCAGGTCCTCCACTACTTCCTTGTGCGTCAGCAGCATCCGCCTGCAACAGTACCGCTCCAGACCGAGGTCGTCGAGGATCCTTCCCGGATCCTCGCCGGCATCTCGCCGCTCCTTGAACTCTTTCCAGGCTGTAGAGATGACCTTACCGCATGTAAAACATCGTACGGGTATCATATCCGTTATCCTGCATCACTTATATCTCTTTTGTCTCACCGGTAGGACTTCTGGAATCTTGCCCGTGCACCCCGACCGTGCGGTTTCTTGGTTTCTTTCTGCCGTGAGTCATTCACGAGCAGAGTCCGGTCGTATGCGAGGAACGCGTCCTTGATCCGGGGATCGTTATGCCACTCCACAATGCCGCGCGCAAGCGCTGTCCTGATCGCTTCGGCCTGGCCCATCATGCCGCCGCCTGCAACATCAATTGCTGCGTCAATACCGTCGAGTGCGTTCGGGATCAGCAGCAACGGTTCGGCGATCTTCATGCGCGTCAACTCGTTCCCGTAGATCTCCAGGGGCACGGAGTTGATACGGACCCGTCCGTTGCCGGATTTCAGGGTCGCCCTGGCGATTGCCGTCTTTCTCTTCCCGCTTGTATTGATGATCTTTGCCACTCCATCACCTCATTTAATATTTTGCTCCGAGGTTGGTACTTATTGCCCCGATCGTCAGGTATCTCGGGCTGCTCAGCCGGTCGATATGAGCCGCTTCGAGCGTTTCGGTCTCCACTCCGGAGAACTCCACGGGAACGCCGACATAAGCCTTGATCCGCTTGAATGCGGCAATGCCGCGCTCACGCTTGTAAGGGAGCATGCCCCGGATGGTGCGCTTGACGATCTGGTCGGGCCTGCGCGGGAAGAACGGGCCGCCTTCCCGGGACCCGCGCTCGCGCTTGGTAGTGTAGTTCGCGAGCACGTGCGCCCGGCTTCCGGAGACGATCGCCTTTTCGACGTTCACAATGGCAATCTCCTCGCCGGCGAGCGCGCGCTGTGCGATCATGCTGGCCATTCTTCCGAGCAGTAGTCCGTCTGCATCGATAACTGTAACCATTCGTCTCACCTGAGGATCCGTACCTTGCTCCCCTTCGGGTTATCTCGAATGAGGTCCTCGATAGTCATGCACGTCCCGTTGGCGCCGGTGATCTTGCTCACCGCAGCCTCTGAGAAATCCAGTGCGGCGATCTTCACCGGCAGACTGAGCGCGCCGCTGCCGAGCACCTTGCCCGGCACCAGGATCGTCTCGTCTTCGTTCGCATAGCGGTCGATCTTACTGAGGTTTACCTCGGCGTAGTTCTTCCGGGGTGCATCCAGCCTCTTTGCAATCTCGCGCCAGATGTTCGCCTCATGTACGCGTGACGCATCCTTCAGCGTCACAATGAGTGCGGCCAGCCGGGGGTTGGATTTAGTCTCGCTTGTCTTCTTCATGAGTCCCCTCTCCCGTTATCTCGTTCATCACGTCTACCAGGTCGTCTGATGATTTCTGGATATATTGTAGCGCTCTCTCGATGATCTCCCGGACGGGCATCGATCCATCGCCTTCCACCACGAAGATGAACCTCTCCGCGTCGGTACCGATATGGACGGCCGGTTCATTGCCGATACCGCCGGCAAGGCACGCCCGCTCGCAGAGTTTGCAGAGGGAACAGGATTCCAACCGTCCTTCGATGACCCGGACCTTTCCCTGTCCCGTTTCGAGGACATGGCGTGGGCATTCATCGACGCACATCCCGCACCCGTCGCACAATTCGTCGATGGTAATCACGGGGTAGTTTTTGTACCCGCAGACGGTGGTCGCCTGCCATTTCGCATGCTCTTTTCCGGTACCGAGGATCGCTTGCGCTTCGAGAACAACCTTCTGTTCTTTGGCGAGATCGATGATGGGAATGCTCCCCTCTACCGGTGCCGCGTCGGGGTCCTGGGGTATCAGGTCGCTTGAGTAGACCGTTTTCGGCCCCTCGGCGGAGAGCGTATAGGTCGCGGTGCAGACCGGACAGCCGGCGCCGTTGCAGGCGCACTCGCTCCGTGCCGCGTAGCGTTTCAGGTCGGTTCGCAGGGGAATGAGCCCCAACCGGTGCGCCAGCATCTCATCGAAGAGGACGCTGGTGTTATCATATACGCGGACATCTTCTATGGCGAGCGTCGGCACTTCGCTGATCATCGCCCGTCGGAGCATATTGGCGAACGACGTGGAAACGCCGTTTAAGATGAATTTGGCGACTCTCTCATCCAGTCGAGAAAACGCTATCTCCATTACACTCTCCTTCCTCGCCGTCCGCCCTTGCCGCGGATGCTGTCGTGGGGCACCGGGGTGACGTCTTCTATGCGGCCGATCTTCATCCCTGCGCGGGCAAGGGCACGGATCGCTGCCTGAGCGCCGGGACCGGGGCTCCGCTGTTTGCCGCGGCCCGGTGCACGAACTTTCACGTGGACGCCGGTGATCCCCTTGTCGCGTGCATTCTGTGCGACCTGGATTGCCATCTGCATGGCCGCATACGGCGAGCTCTCGTTCCGGTCCTGTTTCACGACCATGCCACCGCTGCTCTTGGTGACCGTCTCGGCTCCGGAGAGGTCGGTGACGGTGATGATGGTGTTGTTGAAGGAGGCAAAGATGTGTGCAATGCCCCATTTCTCTTCTGCCATGGGTTTACCTCACTCCTGCACGGACGATGCGGCTTCTTTCGGGGTGGACCTCGTTCGAGAGCGGAGAGGGGCCGTAGTAACCGATCTCCATTTCTTCGGCTCTCTCGACCCGGTAACCGGGCACGGTCACCCGGCGGCCGGCGATTGCGATGTGCCCGTGCGTAATGAACTGGCGGGCCTGCTTGGGCGAGCGTGCGAGTCCTTTCCGGAGGACCAGCGTCTGGAGGCGGCGATCGAGCTGCTGCTCGACCTTCAGGGCGAGAGCGTCGCCGACATCGGCGCTCTCACCGACGAGACCGTAGCGGTAGAGGTGGTTGATGAATTGATCCTTTTTCTTCTGATAATCCTCCGGGCTGAGGCCTCCCGATCGCAGCGCCACCAGTTCACGGGCTGCGGCCCGGTACTTCCGGAGCACGCTCTGCGCCTTCCAGAGTTCACGCTTGTTCCGGAGCCCGTAGTCGATGATCAGCCGCTTTTCGTCTTCAAGTCTTGTCTTCTCGAACCGCCGCTTGGGCGTCGCATACTGCTTGTAACTCTTTCCGGGATATCCCATTCAATCACCGCCTTACTCTTTCTTTCTCTTGACGCCGACTGTCGTACCGGTTCTTCCGGTGGACTTGGTGCGCTGGCCGCGGACCTTCTGTCCTGTCTCGTGCCTGATGCCGCGGTAACTGCGCATCTTCCTCATACGGTTGACATCATCGTCATTCATCATGGAAAGATCGGTCCCGAGAAGGTGACGGACTTCCCCGGTATAGACATCCTTTGGACGGTTCACCATCCAGTCGGGTACCTGTTCGGTATACGTATCGACGGTGTTTGCGATCCGCCCGACCGTCTCGTCGTCAAGTTTGCCGAGCACGGCGTGGGGGTCCACGCCAGCAAGGGCGGCGATGGTGCGCGACGTATGCGGGCCGATGCCCTTGATCCCGGTCAGTGCTATGTGCACCGCCTTCGTGCCGTCGAGATCAGTGTTCCTGATTCGAACAAAGTATTTTATCTCTTCATCATCCATGTGATCGCCTCATCATCGACGTTGTCGGTGAAAGCGCTGAGGGAGGGATTTGAACCCTCGAGTCCCAGGGGGACACAGGTTTAGCAAACCTGCGCCATACCAGGCTTGGCTACCTCAACATAGAACTTCGCATCTTTCGATACTCGCAACACACGGGGTGCTGCTCCAGACACAGCATTCTATGACTTGTGCCTATTAATTTTAGTACGATACCCTAATAATAATTGTGGTGGTGTCAGGGAGACGGACGGGCCCGCTTGACCCCGCTTCCGATCAGCCCCGAGGCGACGATGGGGAGTGCTATCGTCGCGTCGCAGAAACACTGGACGCGCGGGGACTCCGGCGCCTCCTTGCCCCAGCTGATCGCCTCTTCAAAGGTGCACCCGGAGAGGCCGCCCCAGTGGGGGGCGTCGGTGGTGTACTGGATGGCGTAGGCATGTCCGCCAAGGTGTTGTTCGTGAATTGAGGCGATGACCTGAGTCTGCTGGATGAAGTTCTTCGGCACACCGCCGCCGATGTAGATGACGCCGGTCTTCCTCGACTCTTCGACCATGCGGGTGATCTCGTCGGTATCGGCGATCTGGTCGATCTCGATCTCGACCCCACGCCGGCGGGCCATGACGAGGGCGATGCCGATGGACGAATCGCCGAGAGCGGGAATGAAGATCGGGACGTCGTATTCGGCGCAGGTGGCGATGAGCGACCGCCCTTCCGGCTGCCGCTTGCGGAGCCACTCCCCGAGGAGCCGGATGAACTCCCGCGACGACCCCCGGAACGGCGCGAGCTCGTCGGCAAACCGGGCGATCTCCGCATCGATGCTCCGGAACTCCTCTTCGTAGGCAAAGACGTCGTAGATCCGGTCGATCCCCTCTTCGAGGAGCGCCGCGTCGTCGGCGTGGTGGTTGCCGAGGTAGTGGCGCACGCCGAGGTGCTCGCAGGTGTCGTGAAAGATGTTTGCGCCCGTCGAGACGAGGACGTCGACGTAGCGGTGCCTGACGAGTTCGATCAACACCGTTTGCATTCCTGCCGGGATCATCGCCCCCGACAGCCCCATGAATATCGTGCAGTCCGGATCTTCGACCATCCTGGTCCAGACGCCGAGCGACTCCCCGAGTTTCCGCCCCTGGAAGCCGGTCCTGCTCATGGACAGAAGAAGTGCCGTTACGTCCGTGTTCGGTTTGACTGGCTGCGTTGGTATCATGGATACATCCTGATTACCCGTTTCTTGTTGCAGAACCATAATGATTGGCACCCGTCCGGAAGAACGAAGCGAAGTTTCTGGAAAGATCGTGCACGAGATGCGGTCGGTGCAGGTTTCGCCCCTTTAATTTCGACCTACAGAAATCCACTAAAAGGGCTCTCTTCGGTCGGGGATACCCTCATGTCCAGGACATTCGACCCGGAAGGGTGACCGGCGAGGGTCACCCTGGAGGGTTTCGCCTGGAGCCACAGCGGCGACTGAGCGTCAGAAGGTCAGTTAGATAAGGCTGGTGGTGCTGGGAATGGGGGCACCGATGGCGCCCGGCGAAGCCTGGCTCCGGTCCCCCTTTAATCAGTCCTGTTAAGCAAAACAAACGCCGGCGTTGGCCCCCGGGCCCGAAAAAGAGGTGGTCTTCAGGGCCCCGTTCACAGGGCCTGAACGAGTGAGTTCCTGGTAACAACGCCCGTGATCTTTCCGTTCTCCGTGACCGGGACGGAACTGATGCTCTTCTTGAGCATCAGGGAGATGACGTCCGAGACGTCCGTACCCGCATCCGTCGAGATCAGGGGCGTGCTCATGATGTCGCGCACAAGGAGGTTTCTGATCCGGTACTCCTGCCGGGTCCCCTCCACGATATCCTTGAACGCATAGAGCGCCTTTGCGACATCGGTCTCCGTGACGATCCCGAGAACTTTGTCGCCGTCCTCAACGATGAACCGGTTGATGTTGCCGTCAAGCATCCTCCTGCGGAGGTGGACGGCCCGCTCCTCGGCCTGGATGGACTGCACCGGTTCCAGAACGTCCTTGATGCCGCCTGCCGGCCGAAGCACCTTCAGGAGGTCGCCCGCCGTCACCTGTCCGATGAGGCGGTGCTCGGCATCAAGAACCACGACCAGCTTGTAGTGCTGGAGCAACGGCACCAGAACATCGATGCTCTGGTCCGGGTATGCGGAGGTGAAGTCTTCTTCGACCGTGTTCGCGACGTGAATGGATGTGGCTTTCAGTGCCTGGGTCTTCTTGCTCCCGAGCGTCTCAGCAATCGCCGCCCGGGAAGTCGTGCCGATGACCGTGCCGTTGTTGGTCACGATGAGCGGATCGACCCCCTGATCGAGCATTTTTTCGAGCGCTTCGCTGACAAAGGCAGACTTTGCGATGGCGATCGGTTTTGCCATCACGTCTTTGACAAGTACCTGATATTTGTCGCTCATTTTGCCACTTCCTTAATGATATCGTCTCTCTTGAGCACGCCCCGGATATCACCGTCCTCAACGACAACGAGGCTGTTGATCTGATTTTCGAGCATCAGCCCGGTGGCATCCTGCAGGGATGCGCCGGGGGAGACGGTGATGACGGGGCGGCTCATGATGTCCTCTGCGACTGCCGATACCTCGACGACGTATCTGAATCGTTTCTGCCCTGCCGGCTCCTCTTTCCGGAGGAGAGTGATGTCTTTTCTGGGCAGGTTCATCCGTTCGTCCAGATACTCGTAGAATGCAAGGTTACTCTCCGTAATAATGCCGGCAAGGCTTCCATTGTCGTTAACGACGATAAGTTTATCGTTTTTCCCCTTAATCGTGTCGATGACATGGTCCAGTGAGTGATACCGGTTGACCGTGACCGCATCCTCCATGATCTCGTCGACCCGGGACGAGAGCCCGAGTACATGGGCGGAGCGCATAACATCCAGTTTGGTGACGATGCCGGTCACCTTGCCGTCGGCGACGACAGGCAATCCCGATATGTCGCGGTCAAGCATCGTTGCTGCAATCTCGCGAATGCCGGTCTCCGGCGTTACGGTGATCGGCGTTGGCGCCATCAGGATACTGACCGGAATCCGGTCGATTGGGCGTCGTCGCCACATCGGTTCCGTCTGCCTGAGTCGATAGGCGATGTCCTTCTTGGTGAGGATGCCCCGGAGTTCATCCCCCTCCATGACGGGAAGTCTTGATACACGGTGTTTAAGCATCAGGTTTCGCGCATAGGCAACGTTATCGGCCGGTGCAACGACATACACCGGACTCGACATCACGTCAATGGCACGCATGTTCCTTTCACTCCTCTGCAAATGCCTTCACGAGGTCGTATTCCGTCACGAGTCCGACAAGGCGTGAATCTTCGATAACCGGAAACGCACCGATACGTCGCCGGATCAGCTCGATGGCGACGTCGTGGATATTTCGGTCCAGTGTGGTGGTGTGCAGTTCCCCGGAGAGGAGCGACCGCACCGGCGCCCCCATCACCTCGGCGGAGTCCCCGGTCGTCAGTTGTTCGAATGCTTTGCCTTTGCCGAGGTAATTCATAATATCGGTAGCGGTAACGATACCGCAGAGAACCTCGTCCACGACGACCGGAAGCCGCCGGAACCTGCACTTCACCATCTCTTCACAGACCTTGCCGATAGGGGTGTCGGGCCCGGTGACGCGGACCGATGACGTCATCACATCCTCCACCGTGCGGCTCGAGTGCTCGGTGGTGAGCACCTTCATCACGTCGCGCTCGGTCACGATGCCCTTCAGGTCTCCCCCTCCGTTGACGATGGGGATCCCGCCGATGTTCCGATTGACGATGATCTCGACCGCATCGGCAATGCTCCCGGATACGGGCATGGTGACCGGGTGCGCGGTCATAATCTCGCGCAGATCCTCGTTGACGGCGGCAAGGAAGTTTCCCCCGTGCTTCACCTGCACAAGATTCGATTTGTCGCCGCCGCCCATGAAGTCGATGATGTCGCTGACGGTCACGATCCCGCGGAGGCGGTGCGTACCCGCGTCGACGACCGGCAGCCTGCGGAACCCTTCCCTTGTCATGATCTCGACTGCCTGGATGATCGAGGTGGTCCGCTGTGCCACGACAACATCTCTTGTGGCGATCGCCATGACTTCGCCTTCGTGCCCGGCGACCCTCGTCTTGAAATCGACAGGCCCGCGTTCGCCTTTCCCCGGCATCTTCAGGAGCCGGTCGGCCGGTTTCTTCTCTGAGTTATTGGAGTTCGGTTGCATAGTATCACTCTTTTCGGAAAGATATGGTATGGAAATCTCCTCATCGGGGGAGACTGCTTAGAACGTCGTGACGGTCGATAACGCCGACAAACCTCTTTTTTTCATCGATAACCGGGAGGATGCTGACATCATGATCGACCATCAGCCGGCTCGCCGTTGCAATCGTATCGTCGGGTGCTACGCTGATGACGGGTGTTGTCATCACCCGCTCCACCGTGGTATCCGCCTGGTTTTTCACCGACATACGAATGTTTCCGGCGCGCAGAAGGTCTCGACGGGAGACGACGCCGATGACTTCTTTCTTCTGCAGAACCGGGAATGCAATGAAACCGCTGGAGGTGATCAGGCTGTAGATGCGGTGTATGGGCTCCCGGAATTCGCAGGTGACGGGTTCCCGCGACATGACGTCCTTGACCCTCCCCGGGATGTTGTAGCGGGAGATCAGGACCGGAAAGAGCTCGGAGAAGAGTACTCCCCCGAGGAGCCGGCCGTCTTCGTTCACGACCGCCGCGCTGTTTGTCCGGGCCTCCATTATGGCGAGGGCGACCTCTGTTAGGGGCGTATCCGGAGCGACCCGGGCGGCCTCCCGGATAAAGCCCTTGATGGTAACGTTTGATTTGGTGTCTATCACCAACAGGACGTCGGATATGTCCAGGTATCCCATCAGGCGCTTTGTCTCGTCTACGACGAAAAGTTCACGAAAGACGTCGTCCCGGAGAACGCTTCGCGCTTTCGTGACGTAGTCGTCGTAGTGCAGGGTGGGTATTTCCACCATCAGGCTTGAGGCCACTTTCATAGCAATTGTTCCTCCTCCCGACAGGCGGGACAGAGCATAAGGTTGTCGACCCTTGATAGGTCGTCGGACATCTTCCCGCATCGGTCGCAGACGCCCATGGCATACTCCTCCTCGCGATTGATCTCAATAAGATCTGCCAGCAGTTCGTTCACTTCGGCTGCAACGGTGAGAATATCTCTGACCGTCACGATCCCGATAACCATCTGGTTCTCAACGACGGGAAGTCTGCGAACGCGGTGCTTCACCATCATTGCCGCCGCGTCGCCGACCAGTTTATCGGCACCGATCGTGATCAGCGGGGTGCTCATGATCTCGCGAACCTGAATGCTGCTCGGTTTTAAGTCTTTTGCCACGACTTTACAGTTGATATCCTCCTCCGTGACGATCCCGGTGGGCAGGTTATTTTGCAGTACGATACAACTGCCGACTCCATCCCGGCACATGGTCTGCGCCGCTCTGGCAACGGCCTCTCCCACATCGATTGTCGTTGGATGACTTTGCATGACCTCCCTTACCGGTATGCGTGTCTCGAAACGGATAGTATCGCTGTTGTTCATCATGGGATTCACCTGATCCGATCAATATGTTGGTATTCTTCTAATCCGGTCGATATGCGGTCTGATTCCCCCGGTGCAAGTGTATCTAGGTCTCAACAGTATAAAAGAATTCTCTCGCTCTGGGATTGCGGTTCTTTCCATAAAATCAGATGGGTGCGCTGAACGGAACATATAATTATATGTATTTGTGAGTGCCATAACACACCTTAGTATAGGCGAATCGGCCTACTTGAGGGAGCTTAATGACGTTCTTCGTTCGTGCAAAACAAAAGATCTCAACGTTCTTAAAGACGCTCTTTAAGAAGCGGACCTGCCGTATTGGGATTTACGGCCCTCCCAATGCAGGCAAAACGACGCTTGCAAACAGAATTGTGCGGGATTGGGTGGGTGATGCAGTCGGGCCGGTCAGTGAGGTGCCTCACGAAACCCGCCGCGTGCGGCGCAAGGAGGACATCACCATCACGAGCCACAACGGCAACTCGATCACCATCGACATCGTCGATACGCCGGGCGTGACGACCAAGATTGATTATAACGAGTTCGTTGAATACGGCATCGAGAAGGAGGAAGCGATCAAGCGGGCACGGGAGGCTACCGAGGGCGTGGCCGAGGCGATGCACTGGCTCCGTGAGGATATCGACGGCGTCATTTACATGCTTGATTCAACGCAGGACCCGTTCCAGCAGGTGAATATCATGCTGATCGGGATCATCGAGAGCCGGAGTCTCCCGGTCCTGATCGTTGCGAACAAGAACGACCTCCCTGATGCTTCTGCCGCCCGGATCAAGAGTGCGTTTCCTCAGCACCCGGTGATCTCCATCTCGGGTCTTGAAGGGAACAACGTGGACGAGTTGTACGAAAAGATGGCATCATACTTTGGGTGATGGAGATGATACAGGGTGTACAGATAGACCTTATTTCGGCAGATCGCCTCGACCGGCTCACATCCATGGAGAAGATTCGCCTGATCCTTGACGATGTCATGGAGGGGAACATCGTTGTTCTGGAGAAGGGTCTCGCGCCGGACGAACAGAGTAAACTTATCGAGATCACGATGCGGGAGATCGCGCCCGACGGGTTTTCCGGGATTGAGATGGAGACCTATCCGATTCGGGAAGCGCCGACCGGATTCCTCGGCAAACTGCTTGGAGGGAAGCGCTCTGAGAGCCGATTGACCGTGATCGGGCCTGCAAACCAGCTTCGGACCCTTAAGAAGGAGAAAGACCTCATCAGTGCGTGGGTCTCATCTTCAAAGTAGCGGGATAAGTACGGGTGATAGATATGCCTCACAAGTGTACGCAATGCGGCAGGGAATTCGAGGACGGTTCGACGAAGATACTGAAGGGGTGCCCGAGCTGTGGCGGAAAGAAGTTTCTTTACATTCGTGAGGCCGAACGGCACGACGACGTGCTGAAAGAGAAGACCATCGACGAAATAGCCCGGGAAACGGGTGAGAACGTGCTTGAGATCCGCGAGGACCGGAAAAAAGAGGAGATCGAGGTCTTTGAGCGGATTGAGAGCATCCGGATCCTCGGGCCGGGTTCGTACGAACTGAACATCGATAAATTGGCCAGATCTGATGAAGTTGTCGTCGGATTGGAGAAAGAAGGAAGATACGTGGTGGATATCCTCTCGATGGCCAGAAAGAAGAGGAGATAGCGCCTCCGACCGTTTCACCGGTCGGAGACCCCCTGTAAGCGGGAGAGGCATTGCCCTTCCGCCCGGGTATCTGCACTCCCGCCCTGCCCTGACGAACCGGGGAGTCGATGGGAATCCGGGCGAGATCCCTGCATTTTTGCACCTCAAACCGAATGTTTAAATATCGTCAGACCCTTTTTTCAGGTACAAACCAAACCCGACACTCTGTGATACATGCCGAAACGACGGTTTCCTGCATGAGAGCATGAATCTCTCATGAATCTTTGCGCGTAGATCGGATCTTCTTCTCGCTCTCGCTCTCATGCACCTGTCCCCCGGCCTGTGCGGGTCGCATCATGCACGGCAGAGTGTCGGTCTGGAGGCATTCCCATGAACACAAGAGATGATACCCAGAATCCGGTCGATGATGCAACGGGCCAGATCAATGATACCAGAACTCCGGTCTACCTATCATCGCTCGATAGGATCTCCGGTATCCCTCCGGAGGAGCGTGCCGACCTTGCGCGGGTAACGGAACTCTTTGCGTTTCGCGCAAACGACTATTACCTCTCATTGATCGACTGGAGCGATCCCCGGGACCCTATCCGGCGGTTGATCATCCCGACCCTTGAGGAACTGGAGCCCTGGGGGCAACTTGACCCGTCGTCCGAACACCGATACACCATGGCGCCGGGGCTGCAGCACAAATACCGGGAGACTGCTCTCCTGCTGGTCAGCGACCTCTGCGGCGGTCTCTGTCGTTATTGCTTCCGCAAGCGTCTCTTCATCAAGAGTGCGCGCGAAGTGACTAAGGACGTCTCGGAGGGACTTCTCTACATCCGGGACCATCCGGAGATCACCAACGTCCTGCTTACCGGAGGCGATCCGCTGATGCTTGAGGCCGCCGGGCTGGCCGATATCGTCCGGCGACTCCGGGGGATCGATCATGTCGGGGTCATCCGGATAGGGACGAAGGTGCCTGCATACGATCCCTTCCGGGTCACCGATAACCCGGCGCTCCTCGATATGATCCGGAAGTACAGCACGGACGAAAAGCGGATCTACGTCATGGCGCAGTTCACCCACCCGCGGGAACTGACCGACGCTGCATGTCAGTCAGTCTCTCTCCTGCAGGATGCCGGAGCGGTCGTCATGAACCAGACGCCTCTGATCCGCGGCATCAACGACGACCCGGCGGTGCTTGCTGCGCTCTTCGAGAGACTCGCTTCGATCGGGGCGAATCCTTACTATGTCTTCCAGTGCCGCCCGACGACCGGCAACCGGACGTTCGCGGTGCCGGTGGAGGAGTCCTACCGGATCTTCGAGCAGGCGCGGTCGGGCTGCTCGGGGCTGGCGAAGCGGGCCCGGTTTGTGATCTCCCACGCGACGGGGAAGATCGAGGTGGTGGGCCGGACCGATGAGTTCACGTTCTTCAAGTACAACCAGGCGGAAAACCCGGAGGACATAGGCCGGTTCATGGTCTATAAGAGCAACCCGGAGGCCTACTGGTTCGACGATTACACGGACCTGATGGACGAGGGGAGGGTGACGGGGCCGGATGGGCCGATGTAGGCTGTCCGGGAGGTTGTCGTCGGGTGCGGAGTTCACGCCGGGGCGAACGGGGGTTTGGGCGCCTGAGATGCGCTAAGAGCAGTCTGGCCTAGAATGGAGTTTTAATCCTCAATTGCGCTCCACTCCTCGGGAGATATGCCCGCCTGCCGGAGAATGCACACGAGCAGGACCGGTTCCGTCTATAAGGGTTTTCGTTCCCGGTTAGGGGCAGGGAGGCTTTTCATGCTTGCTCGACGGCGGGGAGTGGGGCGAAGATGATATTTGGGGTGAGGGCTATGGTCGGCCCTGTGATCCTTATCTTCACCCGTCAGAACGGATAGTCCGCAGGGTCGCTGACGTATACCTCGACGTTCTTGAAGGTGACCGTCGTTCCGCCGCTGGTGACGTCGAATCCGTCGCGGGCGACGACGACTCCCTCCAGGAATGCACCATTAAACGTTACCTTCCCGTTCGGGGCGAAGAAGATGCCGGTGACACCGCTACCGCCCAGCCCTGTTATGGTGATGTCGCCGGTGCGTGCGATGATGATGACGTTGGTTGCGGTGTGCTTCCAACCTTCGGAGGTGTAACTGTCGGCAAATACCTTCATGTTGCTCGTCAGGTCTCCGCCCGAGACGTACCCTCGTGTCGCATACCATTCGTCAGATTTCACGGAGGGTATCCCCTGATCCGGCATGGTGAATCCGGGCACTGTTGCCTGGTGGATGCATTTTGCAAGGATATCGGCATTGTAGTTGCTGGGGGTCGTGTTCGTGCCGGTGTAGTAGATGTATGCATCGTCCGCGATCCAGGGGGTCCATTCGAGTGTGAGGTCTCCGTCGACGTAGACGTTCCCGTGGATCTTCGCGTCCTTCAGGCTGAAGTTGCCGGCAACGTACACGTCGCCATAGATCTCTCTTGCGCCTCTCCATAACTCAAGGTCCCCGTTGACGTAGATGGACCCGGGTTTTTCTGCCGACCCGAGGCCCGCGCTCCCGTCGTCGAGGGTAACGTCGCCGTCGATGTAGATGTCCGTCACGGCGATGGAGGCGCCGCCGTTCAGGTCACTCGTCGTCAGCCCACCGGTAACGATGACCGTTGCTCCCGGGCCGTTGACGTTGTTCCCGCCGAACTGGAGGGCGCTTCCGTAGACGAAGACGTTCTCGTCTATGATGAAATCGATGAAGGATTTTGTAACCCGGATGTAGTCCTCTCTGGTCCAGGTGTCGTTGCCGTAGGCGTTGCTTGCGGTCAGGCTGACGGTGTAGTTGCCGGGGCTCTCGTAGATATGCACCGGGTTCTGCTCGGTCGATGTGTTGCCGTCCCCGAAGTCCCAGGACCATGAGGTCACATTGCCGGTCGAGGTGTCGTTGAACTGGACGACGAGCGGCGCGTTTCCTTCGGTGACGTTCGCGGTGAAGTTTGCAACGGGCGGGGCCAGCACGGTTATGTAGTCGGTCCTGGTCTCGGTCGAGAACCCGCAGGCGTTGCTTGCCGTCAGGCTGACGGTGTAGGTTCCCGGCGCCGTGTAGGTGTGGTTCGGATGCTGCACAGTCGACGTGGTGCCGTCCCCGAAGTTCCAGAACCACGATGTCACCCCTCCCATGGAAGCGTCGGTGAACTGCACCTCAAGGGGTGCGGTGCCGTTCAGCGGTGTTGCGGTGAAGTTTGCAGAGACCTGCACCGTGCCCTGACAGAAGGAATCGACCGGTTTGCGCTCGAAGTCGGGCGACGACCACTCAAGGTAAAGGACGGCCGCTCCGTTGTTCTCGAACATCTTCACCTTGATGGGGTGCGACCCGGCGGAGAGATGGATCGAACTGTTCTTCTCCTCCGGCTTGTGGTAACCCCAGTGGTCGATCAGGGGTTCGGCACCCTCGTCCACGGCATCGATCCAGAGGCGCGACCCGTCGTCTGAGGTGAGGTAGAAGGTGTATGTGGCATCCGCCGGAACGAGCAGGTAACCTTCATAGACGACGCTGAACTGCTCGGTCTTGTTGAGAGTGCTGTTGGGCCAGTCCTCTTCGTCGGAACCGCAACGATATATTCTCCCGGCCTCCGCGTCGGCGAACCGGAGTCTCTGATCGACCCTCTGGACCGGCGTGCCGGTGAACTCTCTGGTCGGGTAATAGGTGCCGAGAAGCCCCGGGGACGAGCAGCAGGAGACGATGATGTACCCGGTCTTCGTCTCGGTGTCGGAGGCCCCGGCCCGGGTTACGGTCAGGCTGACGGTGTAGTTGCCCGGCGCCGCGTAGATATGAGTTGGGTGCCGGTCGGTCGAGGTAGCGTTGTCCCCGAAGTCCCAGAGCCAGGCGGTCGGCCCGCCCGTGGAGGTGTCAGTGAACCGGACGGCGAGCGGGGCGGTGCCGTAGGTGACGTTGGCGGTGAAGTTCGCAGCAAGGGGCACCGGTGTTGGTCCTGCTGTCTCTGTCGGTGTGGGTCCTGTTGTCGGCGTCACCGCCGTGCCGTTCCCGAGGTCGTGGAGGAGCCAGTCGCCGCCGGTGCGTCTCACGCCCTCTCCGACAATCTGGATGCGGAGGTTCTCCGTTCCGTTCGTATCGAGGACAAGGGCCTCCCCGGTCTTCCACGACGTCCAGATCTCATGCTTTTCTCCTGCGGCGTCGATAAGGCTGAAATCGGCCGTCCGGTCGACTCCGTCGACGAGGATCGCGAAGCGCCCCTTCTCAAGCGGGTCGCCGCCGTCGTGGTAGATTGAAACGGTCCCTCCCTCACTATCGGTCTCCATGCGGGCGATCATTGCGGGCGCCGCATCCCCGGGCGGGTGGGAGAGGAGCGCCACCCCGGCTATCGCTACCGCCGTCACGAAGACGGCGATGAGAGCCATGACGCCGATGAGGTCGGAGGCGGCGGTGTCGCCGGGCATGAAGGGTCCTTTTACGTTTCGTCCTGAAACTTGGTTGTCTTCATCGATACATTTACTTTCTGTACACTACCTCCGGCAATGCCACGCTTATCAAGGGCAATTGAAGCGGAGACAGCAGAAATCACACTATCTCGAGGAGCGGAACTTATGGTCATCTCAACGCCTGATGGTTCTTCACAAAGAGGTCAGGCAGAGCCGAACCTCCATATTCCATCCAGTATTCGCCCCGGGGTGAATGACTGGAGATTGTTTGCACGTCATTTTGGTTGTTTTCCATAAACGTTACCCGTAGAATATGTAATTGGTGATCGATCCCACGAAGTAGATCGTCTCCTGCCCGTTGTTCAGATTCATCAGCCCATCCGTTCCCGGCATCAGGTTGTAGAGGGTAATTTCACGGTCATCATCACCATCGATGATGGTTTCATCATCCACCGTGAACCGTGTCCACATATTGTTCGACGGCACGTTCAGTGTCAGTGTTGAAACGAGGTCTTCGTGGCTCTGGATGTAGATGCCGTTGATTTTTGCGGTTCCTTTCCTGCCGTCGTTGATATAGAGCGTTACATCGTCGTAGGCAAACGTTGTGATCGTCGATCCGCTCATGTAGATCTCGCCCCTTCCGCTCGTTCCGATGACCAGTTTCACCGTATCGCCGATCGCGAGGTCGTAGCGCGTACCCCCGATCTCGATGTAGGAGTAGGCTCCGGTCACCTTGAATTCGAGATAGCCGCCCGGCATGAGAGAGCCCGTTTTTCCCACTGCCGTGTTGAGCAGGGCATCGTGCCCGGTTGAAGATGCTGTAACGGTGATGTATCCTGTCTTTGTTTCGGTATCGGATGCTCCCGCCCTCGTTACGGTCAGGCTGACGGTGTAGTTGCCCGGGGCCGCGTAGGTATGGGTTGGGTTCTGCACAGTCGACGTGTTTCCGTCTCCGAAGTCCCAGAGCCAGGCGGTCGGCCTGCCCGTGGAGGTGTCGGTGAACCGGACGGCAAGCGGGGCGGGGCCGTAGGTGGCGTTGGCGGTGAAGTTTGCAGAGACGGTCCCGGCCCCCGGCTCCGTCGGGTCCGGGGAGAACGTCTTCCCCCCTCCCCTGAAGGCCACCTCGGCAAGGATCGTCTCGCCGCTCCCTGCGACTGCGGTCACGATCACGCGGGTAGGGTTTGCGTCGCCTGTGTAGGTGAGGACTCCCCCGATCGACCAGACGCCGTCTTCAAGTCCGATGAAGTCATCGGTCCCGTCAGCAAGGCCGCTCTCGTTGTCAACGTAGATCCGGTACTCCCCCGCCCTGAGGGGGTCGCCTCCCTCGTGAACGAGGGCGAGGCGGCCGCTCTCGTTCCCCGCGACGATGGCTGCACGGGGGACCTCGTCCGGCTGGTAGCCGGAGAGGAGGACTACCGCCACGATCACCACGGCGAGGACGGTCACGCCGACCAGGAGCATGGCCCCGACCACCTCGGAGATTCCATCTTCACCGCGATGTTGTCTCATACCGCTCACTCCACCAGGGACGCCGCGTTATGGATCGTCACCGTGTAGTTCGCCGGATACACCTTGAGGGTCACCGTCTCGCTCTCGTCTGCTGGCGGCCGGACGATGAGCCGGGTCGTGTTCCCGTCCCGTTCAATCGACCACGACGAGGTATCAACCCCCTCTTCTATCGCCCTTTGCCGGACCTCCCCAAAACCTCTCTCCCAGGCTCTGGCCGTCGTCAGATCGCCAGCCTCGATGGTCAGGTTCACCCGATCGTAGGCCCCGTTGAGGGAGGAAGAACCGCTCGAGCGCATCCTTGTCTCGACCCGCACCGGCCCCGAGCCCGCTATCGTGGCCGCCCCGTCGAGACTGATCGGGGCGATGGTGAGGGTGGTGTTGCCGTCGGTGGTTTTGTAGGCCGCGATCGACGGCCCGACCCGCACCGTCGTCCCCTCTTCCTGGGAGAGGAAGACCGCGCCCATCTGGTAAGTCCAGGTCTGCTCCACCCAGTAGTTGTTCGAGGACCGGTAGGTAAGGCTGCCGAGGGGGATGGTCGTGCTCTCAGTCCCGGCTTCAATCGTCAGGTTGGCCCCCCCGCTCATCACCGAGACCGTCCCCCCCGAGCCCGCAGGAGTAAAGATGGGGAGCGTGAAGACTCTGCCGCCGGTCGCGCCCGCGCCCGTCCCGAGGTCGAAGGCCGTCGAGAGGAGCACCCCATGTCTTTCGTTCACCCAGAGCGAATCCAGACCGATCTTATAGTCTACGAACCGGTCCTTCACCTGGTTCATGTGCGCGATCTCGTTCTCCCTTCCCGCCGCAGGGACTGCGTAGACCTGGTAGAGCGAGAGTGCGACAACGATCACGCCGAGGAGAAGGACGAAACCGACAACCTCCGAGAGGCCGTCATCGCGCGGCTTGGGTGACATTATCAGGATCATTTTCTGTGCGTGGCCTATATCTGTTTATTGTTCACCGCCACCTGCGGCCCGAAGGATAAACGCAAAATCCTGGAGCGTATGGCAATTTAATGCCCATATCTGGTCTTTCTGCCCTTCCTTCCTTTATCATTAAACCTTTTCATCTCCATCCGCCATAAATAATACAGTCTTATGCCACAGGATTCGGGAGTATCCTCCGACGGGCCGCATCTGAGCCCGGGTTGTGTCCTCTGCCACCAGGGAGCAAAGATGGTTCTCTTCGTGACCGGACGGTGTCGCCGCACCTGCTGGTACTGCCCGCTCTCGCGCGAGAGAAAAGGCCGGGATGTTGTTTTTGCAAACGACCGGCAGGTCTCGTCGCCGTCGGAGGCCATCGAGGAAGCGGAGTGCATGAGCGCTCTCGGGACCGGTGTCACCGGCGGCGAACCGCTGCTTGAACTTGACCGCGTGGTGGAGTATTGCCGGGCCCTCAAAGAGCATTTTGGCCAGGATCACCAGATCCATCTCTACACCGGCCTTGCACCGGACGAAACCATGTTCCGGCGCCTGCAGGGTCTGGTCGACGAGATCCGGCTCCACCCGCCCCACGAGTCCTGGCCCCGCATCAGCGAGACCGACTACGCCCGTTCTGCCGTCATCGCCCGTCGAATGGGTTTTTCCATCGGCATCGAGGTGCCGGCGCTCCCGGGCATCGGCGCCCTTGCCGCCGTGCTGCCGCTCCTTGACTTCCTCAACATCAACGAACTGGAGTGGGGCGAGACCTGCGCCGCCGCCATGCGCGCGCGCGGGCTCGAACCCGAGGACGGACTGCATAACGCGGTGCTGGGCGCCCGCCGCTGGGTGGAAGAACTCCCCGACGACCCGAAAGTCCATTTCTGCTCATCCGTCTTCAAAGACTCGGTCCAGCTGCGGGAACGGTTAAAGCGGATCGCTGCCAATACTGCGCGTCCGTTTGAAGAGGTGACCGATGACGGGACTGTCGTGTACGGGGTGCTCGAACCGGCGGTCCCCGTCACCGAGTTTCTGGCGAGCCTCGATGAGGATGATTATATGGTCTGCGATGGAAGGGTCGAGATGGCATGGTGGGTGCTTGCCGGCGAGGGTGCCGGGCTGCCCGGCCGGAAGTACGTCGTCGAGCGCTACCCCAACGGTGGTATGGTGGTGGAGGTGACGCCTCTGTGATACTCAGGTCCCGGATTGAGGCCCTCTATGAGCGCTGTTTGCGATGGGAGGTGAAGCACATTCCCCGGCATGTTGCGGTGATCCAGGACGGAAATCGCCGATTTGCCAAAGAACAGGGGTTCGATACCGCAATAGGACACCGGCTCGGGGCGGACACCACGGAGCATGTCCTCGATTGGGCGTGCGATCTCGGGGTGCAGCACATCACGCTCTATACCTTCTCCACCGAGAACTTCCGGAGGGATAAGAGCGAGTTAAAATCGCTCTTTACGCTCTTCCAGGAGAAATTTGTCGCGATACTGACCGACGAGCGGGTGCATCAAAACCATATCCGGGTACAGATGATCGGCGACCGGTCCCTCCTCCCCGACGCCCTTCTTGCCACCATTGAGGCGGCGGAGAAGGCGACGCTGCACTACACCGACTACTACATCAACATCGCGCTTGCATACGGCGGCCGAAACGAGATCGTGCATGCAACCCGGTCAATACTGAATGAAATAAAGCAGGGCGTCATCGATCCTCGGGCTATCAGCACCGCGACCATCGAGAGCCACCTCAACCGGGGAGCGCCGATACCCCCCGTCGACCTGATCATCCGCACCGGCAACGACTACCGGACATCCAACTTCCTCCCCTGGCTCGCGAACGGCCACGAGTCCGCCGTCTACTTCTGCGCCCCCTACTGGCCGGCGTTCCGGAAGATCGATCTCCTGCGGGCGATGCGCGTCTATGACCAGCGCATGCGCCTGAAGGAGCGTGCAGAGAGTCGGTCCTGACGATAAAGGCAGAGGGTTTTCCGGACCTCGCGCCGGATACATCTCATCGCCCGAACCGGCGCGCGCGCGACTGGTAATCCCTGAGTGCCCGGAGAAAATCCACTTTCCGCAGAAGCGCCCAGTTGACGTCGAGAAAGAAGAGTTCGGAGTAGACCGACTGCCATATGAGGAAGTCGGTCAGGTGGTTGCCGCCCGTTTTGATGACGAGGTCCGGTTCGTAGTTGAAGGTGAGGTATGACTCCAGCAGGTCTTCGTCGACCGAAGATGGGTCTACACCGTCTCTGGCCATCCTTCTCACGCAGTCGGCGATCTCTTCCCGCCCGCTCTTCCCGATCGCCACCGTTACGTCCATACCTTCCCCGCTCGCCTCCATTCCGTCCAGGTAGTGCAGGGTCAGGTGCGCAATCGACGAGATCGCGCGGATCTGCGGAAGGCATTGCTCCAGCCGGGCCGGGTCGGTGGTACTGATGTGGAACATGACGCTCCTGATCCCGAGGTCACGGCACCACTGGGTGGCGCGGTAGAGGTTGCCCGGGGCGTCGAGCATATCCTGCTCGGTGATCATGAAACAGATCTGCTCCGGAAGCGTATGGAGGTCCCGAAGGAGGATCTTCTCGTAGAGACGGTAGATCACGACCTCCACTCCAGCAACCCGGATAGAGAGAGGGTGTTTATAATATCGCTCGCGGTGCACCAGCCCCGGCGCGCCAGCATAACGCCGTAGCGCATATTCGAGAATTCGCCAATCCTGTGAGCATCTGTTCCTGCAGCCAGTTTCACTCCCTTCTTCTTCGCGTGCCAGATATAAATATCCTCAAGGTCAAGCCGGTGGGGCGACGCGTTGATCTCAAGGGCGGTCCCCGTCTCCGCCGCATGAGCGACCACGCGCACAAGATCGATTGCGTACGGCGGTCGCCGGCCGAGGAGGCGCCCGGTAGGATGGCCAATGATATCGACGTGGTCGTTCTCCATCGCGGTGAGGACCCGCCGGGTCAGGGTATCCTGGTCCTGGCTGAATCCAGTATGAACCGAGGCGATCACCAGGTCCAGGTCTGCAAGGACCTTATTCGAATACCCTAACTTCCCGTCGCTCTTGATCTCCACCTCGCTCCCGGCAAGGAGCTGGCAGACATGCCGCCGGTTGACCCGCTCGATCTCGACCCGCTGCTTTGCGAGAGCATCCGGGCTCATGCGTGACGAGTGGTCGGTGACTGCGATATACTCATAGCCCCGGGCATCTCCTGCCTCTGCCACGTCTTCCAGCGACTGGCGGCCGTCGCTTGAGGTGGTGTGGGCGTGGAGGTCCCCCCGTATCTCGTGGAGGTCGACAAGGTCGGGGAGGGCGTGCTGGAGGGCAAGTTCGACCTCGCCCCGGTTCTCGCGCAGTTCCGGCGGGATAGTCGCCATGCCAAGGAACGCAAAGACCTCCTCCTCGCTCTCGAACGTCTGCAGTTTCCCGGTCGCCGAGTCCGCGAGGCCGTTTCGGTCAAGCCGGTAACCCTGTTTCTGTGCTACCGCACCGAGCCGGTCTAAAAACCCGCGGGAGCCGGTGGCGCAGAGGAGTGCGGTGCCGCACCGTTCGGGGTCGGTGAATCGGATGTTCAGTTCGGCGTCGTTGACAAAGAGCACGGTTTCTTCAGCGCTCTCGCCGGCGACCCCGTCGGCGGCGGTTCCAGGACGGTGCAAGAATGTGCTCCGGTCTCCGATAGCGACAATCTCAATCCGGCCGACGGTACTTGACCCTCGCCGGTAGCTCCCCGCGACCGCATACCCTCCGCGAGGGAGCAATGCTCGCGCGCTCGCAAGCACGGCCTCGGCCTGCTGTCTGGTCATCCGGTCCGATTTCCGGCGAAGCTGCCTGATGCCTCTTTTGATCATCTCTTCCTTCTTTACGCCGAAACCCGGGAGCGCCCTGATCCGGTGCCCTTCCACTGCCTGCGCGAGATCCTCCACGGTCCGGACACCGAGTCTCTTCCAGAGGACGCGCAGGGTCCGGGGTCCCACCCCGGCAACGTCGAGCAGCTCGACGAGCGACCCGGGAACGGCTGTCTGCAGGTCGTTGAGTTCCCGGAACGATCCGGTGGCGGCGATCTCCCGGATCTGTCCGGCTATCTTGACTCCTATGCCCGGGACCCGGGTCAGTTCCTCTTCGTCGAGTCCGGCAACCGGGAGGGGGAGTCGCTCGACCTGCCGTGCCGCCCGCTCGTAAGCCCCGATCCGGTATCGGTCGCTTCCCGCGACCTCGAGTAGACGGCTCATGAACGCGAGCCGTTCGGCGACATCCCTGTTGGTGACCTGCTTACCCGGGCTTTCCATGATCAATCGATCATTTGCAAAACCATATAGGCATTAACGTTCGTCAGGCGCTTCGGACGAACCCCCGTCTGTTCGGTTCATGAAGACGGCACGGCGCTGTTTTTCATAGACGACTATGATAACCCAAATCCATAAACTTGTAGAAATGAAAGAAAGTGTAACATGCTTTCTTCCACAGTTGAGGATTACCTTGAAGCAATTCTCACGATCACGGAAAACGGCAGGCAGTCGGCGACGTCGCAGGAGATAGCCGCGGCACTCGGCGTCGAGAAGGCGACCGTCGACGCTTCTCTCGCCTCCCTGGTCGAGGAAGGATACCTTGAGCGAGTATCGGACGATGCCGTCAGGCTGACCGAGAACGGGTCGGCGGTCGCGTCGCAGGTTGCCCGAAAGCACCGTGTCCTGCAGTGCTTCCTGACGGAGATGCTTGGCGTTGATGCGGAGAGAGCAAGCAAAGAGGCCTGCACGCTCGAGCACGGCATCTCCGACGAGACCATCGATCGGCTCTCCACCTACATGGACGACGCGCAAACCGCCCCGGGGCGGCATATGGGACGCTGCCGCCGGGGGCAGGGAACCTGCACGCTGCTCGACTGCAAGGAAGGGGATACCGCCCGGGTAGCGATGATCCAGGGGCCCCGGCGGAACCGGAGGCTGCTCGACCTCGGCATCTTCCCCGGTGAAGTCGTGCAGATCCGGCGGAAACTACCGAACCAGTCGATCGTGGTCCGGGTGAAAGGGTGCGACATTGCGATCAGCCCCGAGATAGCGACATCGATCATTGTGGAGTCGTGCCCATGAGGTTTGCACTGATCGGTAACCCCAGCGTGGGCAAATCCATGATCTTCAGCCAGCTCACCGGTCTCGGCGTCGAGGTGAGCAACTACCCCGGGACCACCGTCGAATTGCAGCGGGGCAACACCTGCTTCCAGCGGGAGATCATCGAACTTGTGGACCTCCCCGGTGTCTACTCCCTGGATGGAAGTTCGGAGGAAGAAAATCTGGTCCGTCGGTTCCTGGAACAGAAGGACACCGATGCGGTCATCGTGGTGTTGAACGCCACGCGTCTGGAACGCAACCTCTATCTTCTCCTCCAGGTGGCGGAGTACGGTCTTCCGATGGTCGTTGTGCTGAATATGGCCGACGAAGCCGTAAAAGAGGGGCTCGAAATCGATCCCGGCCCGCTCCGCGACCTCCTCGGCATCGACGTGATCCCGACGGCCGCGTCGCAGGGGAAGAACATCGACCAGATCATTCCAGCGGCTCTTGCCGCTCCCCGCCCGTCGGCGATTGAGATCCCCTACGATCACCACATCGAGGCTGCCATCCGGAGCCTTGAAAAGATGTTCGGGACCGACCGAAAGGAGAGCATCCGTGCGCTCCTTGGGTTTGGCGATAATCCGGAGTTGCTCGAAGCGGCACGGACGATTGCCGACGAGATCGAGTCCCGGCACCGGATGACGGTCGCCCAGATCATCGCGGCCAACCGGCACAACTTCGCCCACGAAATCGCCGGACTCACCATAAAGGAGAAGGCCCACCTCCCCAAAACCGATCTCGACCGCATCCTGACGCGGGTGTTCCCGGGCATCCCCATCATGCTCGGTATCCTCGTGGGGATGCTTCTTGTGGTCTTCATCACGGGATCGTTTCTTGAGGAAGTTATCGTGGAGTTCTTCGATGTCTTTTTGCTCCAGCCGTTCCTCGCGCTCGGGCTGCCCCCTCTGGTGGAAGAACTGGGAAAATCTCTCCTGCTCGCGCTCCAGGCGGGTTTCGGGATAGCGTTCCCGTATGTCTTCCTCTTCTACATCATCATCTCTATCCTCGAGGACTCCGGGTATATGACCCGGGCGGCCTTTCTCGCCGACAACGCGATGCACCGGGTCGGGATGCACGGCGGTGCGGTCATCCCGCTGACGCTGGCATTCGGGTGCAACGTGCCGGCCATTATGAGCATACGACTTCTCTCCTCCCGGCGGGAGCGCGTCATCGCTTCGTTCCTGGTCACCATGGTGCCCTGCTCGGCCCGGTCCGTCATCATTGCCGGGATTGTGGCGGGTTTTGTCGGTATCGGAGCGGCATTCAGCGTCTACGCCATCGTCTTTGTCCTGATCCTGATCACGGGGCTCTTCCTCTCCCGGGTGACGCCCGGCGAGCGGTTCGGCATGATCATGGAAATGGCGCCGCTCCGCCGGCCGGTTCCGAAACTCGTGATGAAGAAGGCCTGGCTGCGCCTCTCCGAGTTCCTCTTCATCGCCATGCCTTTGCTCCTCGTGGGAAGCGTCGTTCTCGGACTGCTCGAATTCTTCGGCGTCATGGGCGCCTTCGAACAACTGGTGGAGCCCTACACCATGGCCCTCCTCGGCCTGCCCGGTTACTCGGCGACGGCGCTCGTCTTCGGCATTCTCCGTAAGGAGATGGCGTTTGAGACCCTTGCCATCCTCGCAGGGACCGCGAACCTCGGGGCGGTGCTCTCGTCTCTGCAACTCTATATCTTTGCGGTCGTGACGGTCCTCTTCGTCCCCTGCCTCGCGACCATCACCGTCCTCCTGCGCGAGGTCGGTTCAAAGATCACGCTTGCAATCACGGTCTATACGGTCGCCCTCGGCCTCCTCGTCGGAAGTCTTCTGTTCCATATACTGCCGCTGGTGATGTGATGTATCTCTATAAAACCGGTATCCCGATGATAGACAGGGAATTCGGTGGCCTGCGGGCCGCCACGAATATCCTCGTCCTGGCACCGCCTCTTGCCTACGCGGAACACCTCGCGTACAGGATAACCTGCCCCCAGTCCGGGGAATGGACCGTTGCAATCACGACCGACGAGCGTGTCGCCGTCGTCGCCGATGTGTTCAAGGGGGCAGGGGTGAACATGAGCCATATCGGGTTCATCGACGCGGTCACGAAGACGTCGGTGCCGACCCTGCAGGACACGGCGAAGGTGAAGTTCGTCACGAGCCCCCGCGACCTGACCAACATGGGGATCAAGTTCTTCCGGATGGTGGAGTATATGTGGAAAGAGGGGGTGATGGCCGATCCTCCGGGGCCGATGCCCCCGCCGGTCCGGCTCTGCGTCAATTCGGTCTCGACGCTCCTTCTGTATGCGCGGCTGGAGGTGACCTTCAAGTTTCTCCACGTCATCACGAACCGGGTGAAGAAAATCGAGGGGATCGGCGTCTATGTCCTTAACAGCGAGTCGTTCGATGAGAAGATCATAGCCACGATCAAGCAGCTGATGAACATTGTCATTGAAGTGAGGACGGATGACGGAAGGCAGCCGGTGGAGCGGAGCTTCCGCGTTATCGGCATCCGCGGCAGAACGACTCCCTGGATCCGCTACTTCTACGATGATGACATACTGACGATTGAGGGATGACGATGATGCCTGCTCCGGAGTCGAACCGGCCATGCTGACGTTTGTGGGCCTCGGGCTCTACGATCTCGGGGATATATCGGTCAAAGGTCTCGATTGCGTCCGGGATGCCGATGCCATCTACCTTGAGTCGTATACGTCCCGGCTGATGGGGACGGATGTCGCCGCGATGGAGGCGTTCTTCGGCAAGGAGGTCCGGGTGCTCGTGCGGGAGGACGTCGAGCAGGACCCCCGTGAGGTCCTGGAACGTGCCGCGAGAGGTCGGGTGGTGTTCCTGACCGGGGGGGACCCCATGGTCTCGACGACGCATGCCGACTTACGGATGCGGGCGGCCGCCGCCGGCATTGAGACGTCCATCATCCACGCTTCGTCCATATCGAGCGCCGTCTCGGGCCTCTCCGGTCTCCAGAATTACCGGTTCGGGAAATCCTGTTCGGTGCCGTTCCCCGCGAAAGGGTGGTTCCCCACGACTCCGATCGAGACGGTTGCGGCAAACCTCGCTCTTTCTCTCCATACGCTCGTCTACCTTGATATCCAGAAGGACCGCTACATGTGCATCCCCGAAGCGATCGCTCTCCTCGAAGAGATGGCGGAGAAGCTCGGCATCGAACCGCCGGCACTCTACGTGGGCATCGCCCGGGCTGGATCGGCGGCCCCGGTGGTTCGCGCCGGGTCAGGCGTGGACCTCAAAGAGACCGATTTCGGGCCTCCGCTCCATGTCCTTCTCGTGCCGGCGGAACTCCACCCCATGGAGCGCGAGTACCTGGAGGTCTTTGCCGGCCTATGATCCTCGAAGACTACGGAACTCTCTACCGGGGGTCCCTCTCCAGGACCCGGATTGCCGTTCCGGCGGGAACTCTCCTCCACCGGGCAGCGGACGAGGTGGTCGAGATGGCCATAGCATACCAGAGCGACGGCACAACGTTTCTCCGGGCGGGTGACCCGGTAAACGCGCTCGCCGCGTTTGCATACGGGATCGGCTGGCTCGACGCGGGCTCGCGCCTCGGGCTGCTCGAACCGCTTGCCGCCCACCCCCCGGTCGATGTGGATGCATGCATCCCGGATTCACTGAGCGCCCATCTGGATGAAAAGACCCATCGTTACCGGCGGATGCTTTCTGATGCTTATATGGCGGTTTGCACGGGGCCGGACAGGGCGAGTCCCCTCTGTGCGGGAGCCGAGTCGCTCCATGCCGCGGCTCACTCCTGGTATACCGGGGGTGTGGAGTGCCTCGAAGCGGGCGACCTTGCCGGGGCCCTCGCCCGGTTCAGCTATGGGTATGCCTGGCTTGATGCCGGTATCCGTGCCGGGTTATTCCGTATAACCGGCGACCGGGGACTCTTCACCGTCTAGAGGTCTTCGTAATGCTCTGTGCGCGGACGGCGGGTTTTCCGAATCCTGACAATCCCGCCGAAATCCGATAAAATCATCGTTAAATAGTAGCTGCACGATACTCTATTAACTCATTTCGGGCACCTTCCCCTGAAATTGCCCGATAATTTGCATGATATCTGCGGATATCTATTGGCGTTCGGGGACCGGGTCTCCGAATCCGTCCCCAGTACACGGAGCGTCGTAAAGCATGAAGAAGTCCCAGTGGACCTGGCTGCTCATCTCGATCGGTTTTAGCACCCTTGTCATGGTGGGTGTCCTGTACTTCACCGTCGACGAGATGACGATCGAGTATCTCAGCCGGGTGAGTCTGCTCTACCTGGTCCTTGCCGTCCTCCTCCACCTCGTCTCGTTCGGGTTCTGGGCCCTCCGTATCCAGTTGATGACAGCGTCGCTCGGATACCGCGTGGGCTTTAAACACTGCATGAACCTGGTACTGGCAAACATACTCGTTGCGTCGGTCACCCCGGCGCAGGCGGGAGGCGAACCGGTCCGGGTTCACGAACTCTACCGGGCCGGCGTCCCGATCGGAGACGCCACCGCCGTCGTCGTTATGGAGCGGATTCTTGATGGGATCGTCCTTGGAGCCCTCGGGGCTTTTTCCATGCTCTTCCTCGGGCGGTACTGGAGCGGCCTTGCCTCAGGGTTCAGCGGCCTGAGCCTCCTTATGTACGCCGCCTGGATAGCCGTCATCCTCTTTGTGCTGGTCTTCGTCTACTCGGTGAGGAACCCGGACTACCTCAAGCGTCTCCTCAAAAGGATGTCGCGGTGGATCGACCGGCGCTGGCACTTAAAGCGGTTCGAGAGCCTCCTTGAGACGATCGATCGGGAGGTGGACAACTTTAACGACGGCCTCGTCAGGTTCGTGAACCGCGGAAAGGTTGGCCTTGTATGGGGGATTATCTTTACAACGCTCTTCTGGTTCGCAGAGTTTGCCATCGGTTCGCTGCTCCTTGTGGGTCTTGGGCAGCCGCCTTTCCTCATCGAGTCGTTCGTCGCCCAGCTTATCCTTGCCGTCATCATGATGATCCCGCTCACGCCCGGAGGCTCGGGTATTGCGGAGCTCGGCGCCACATCGCTCTACAGCCTCTTCATCCCATCGTCGATTGTGGGGGTCTTCGTCCTTCTCTGGCGGCTGATCCTCTACTACCTCAACATACTCGTCGGTCTCCTGTCGAGTCTCGTCATTGTACGGCGCGAGTATCTTGCCCGCGTGAAGAAATAGCAAGGATTGACCCCAAGGTTTAAACGTCATAAGGCTCATGTCAGATGATAACATGACTGCTCAAAGTTGCAGGGTGCAGGGCGTGTTCATGTCGGTGAGCGATATGGGGGCGGCGCCGACAGTCGTCCTGGATGCCGGGGAGGACAGCACGATACCTATATACGTCGGGCTCTGGGAGGCGATTTCGATAAATAATGCGTTAAATAGTGAGATGCTTCCCCGGCCCATAACCCACGACCTCATTGTCGAGCTGTTCCGGAATTTTGAGATAGCCCTCGACGCCCTGCACATCGATTCCCTGGAAGAGGGGGTCTTCTATGCCAAACTCCTCCTCCGGCAGGGGTCGCGCACCGAGATCATGGATTGCCGGCCGAGCGACGGGATAGCCATCGCTCTGCGTTACCGTGCTCCCATCATGATCGAAGATACAGTCGTCGAGTCCGCGGCCGTGAAGAAGGACGATCTTCCCCGGATGGTGGACCTGAAGGAATACCTTTGAGCGGTTCGCCGGGAATTGCCCCGCCCCGAAATCCGGATGACTATGGTTATTTTCGACGTGCGGAGAGTTCGTCGAGCACAGTCGAAATGTCGGTGCCGGATGCCTGAAGCGCCACCAGGAAGTGGAAGAGGAGGTCGGCCGCTTCGGAGACCGTTCTCTCCGGCACCTGGTTCTTTGCGGCCAGGATGAACTCGACTGCTTCTTCACCGACCTTCTCCAGGGATTTGTCGATTCCTTTCCGGTGCGTCAGGACCGAACTGACGTAACTCTCGGCAGAGGGGTGTTCTGCCCGGTCCTGGATGACCTCCCAGACCTCGTCGAGGATGCTCCAGTCACGCATGGGTGTTTTCCTCCGCGAGCACCTCACCAAGGACAGTGTCGAAGTACCGGGAGAGGAGGAGCCGTGCTTTCTCGATGGTGCACCCGCTCTTCCCGATGGCGATGCCGAGATCGCCCGGATCGACGTAGACCGTGAGTCTCCCGTCGTCTTCTCTCCTGACACCGACGACGCTGGCAGGCTTAAATACATTCCTCGTGAAATTTTCAATTTCCGGGGAATATTCAACCATCTCGATGCGTTTTCCGAGGACCCGCTGCATTTTCCTGATATTGCTTCCCTTTCGGCCGATGGCGAGACCCATATCGCCTTCTTTTATGAGGTATACTACCCGGTCGAAGCGTTCATCGATGATGCAGTCCAGCGCGGTCGCTCTGGTAAGAATTCTCAACTCTTCGATGTATCGTCGTTCTTTAAAGCATATGGTTCGTATCATTGAAGCAGTCCCCGATGGGAATGATGCGGTAGGATATAGTCCTTGAGAGAATATATATCTAAGTACCCTTGGCCATAACCGGATGTCGGCCTAGCACTTCTGCAGGATCACCTTTATTGCCGCTCCTTCCTCCGGTTTGCCGGGCACCCGATCCGCCGCCCAGACACGTCCGCCGTACTGGTTTGTGAGGGTTTTGACGATATGGAGTCCAAGACCTCTGCTCCCGGATGCGGTTTTGTTTCCCCTGGCGAAGCGATCGAATATGTTGGGCTTCAGATGGTCCGGTATGCCGATGCCGGTATCGGCAACCGTCAGCGTTACGGTATCTCCGGCCTCCATGACGGTTATCTCAATCCGCACCTTCATTCCGCCGAACTTGATGCTGTTGCTGATCAGATTTGATATGATGTGCTCGAGGAGAGGGTTCGCCCAGACCATGAGTTTTTCTCCCTCATACCTGATATCGATGCCTGCGTACCGGCGTATCTGGCTGCGGATACTGCTGTCCAGGTCAACCGGCTCCAGGCAGATGCGATGAGTTTTGAGCGTATTTAAGAGTTCGACGTTTTTGATGACGTTGATCCCCTGCTCGACCGTATTTTTGACCATTTGAGCGAGTTCCGCCTCTTCGCCGGAGAGCCGCTCCCGAAGCATCTCGATGATCGTTGCTGCGACCATGTTGGTGTTGTAGATGTCGGTGCCGAGCAGGTCGAGGTAAAGGCTGGAGAGCTGGCCGGTCTCCTGAATGGTTCGTTCACGGCAGAGAACGCTGGTGATGTCGCGGCTGACCCCGGCGGCGGCCACGACTTTTCCGGCCTGGTTGTGCAGGGGGTGAATGGTGACTTTGAACGACCGTCGGTCGCCGTGCCACATAAACGACCGGGTCTTCGAGACGACCTCTCCCATCTCGATGACCCGGCGAGCGGCTCCGGTCAGGAAGTCCGCCTCCTCCGGCGGGAGCAGGACGCCGGGAGCCGCACCGATGACTTTTTCCGGGTCTACGCCCATTTTCCGGGCTTCGGACCAGTAAAACTGGGTGAAGACGCCGTCCCGGTTGAGCTTGAAGATCATATCCGGCAGAGCGCTTGCCAGGACCTGGATCTGCTCCTCCGCTCCTCCACGAGACTCTTGGATCGTTTCCTCTTCCGGGGTGTTCCGGATGGTCTCAACGGCACCGATCTGTCTGCCGGTGGTGTCGTAGAGGGAAGCTGCCGTGCAGACAACCTCTCTCCCGGACGCCAGGGTGATGCGTGACTCGGTGAATGTCTCCTCACTTTCGTTGTGCTGCTGGTAGTCGCTTCCGGCATCGCCGCGAGTCAGGAGGTAGTTCGCGAGTGTAGGACGTTTCTCGCCGAACAGCGCTTCTCCATGCGCGTACCCGCCCATTCCAACGATATTTTCTGCCGGAACGCCGGTATACTGTACCATGCTGTCGTTCCAGATAACCACCCGCCCCTCGCAGTCGAGAACGAGTGTCGGTTGCTGGAGACGGTCGAAGATACCCACAGGTATCTGGCTGCAATTCATATGCCCTCTGGCAATCTCCTGGTACATCTTCACGCGCATCACCTGTGGACGGTTTTCGCCCCTGCAAAGTTGCCCCGGTGGCACCTTCTTGGCCGCCGGGAAGATCTTCTCTCTGGACAAGTTCGACGCCTCTTATTAATTACTGCTTCCGATCAGTGGTGATAGCCCCTACCTTCACGACAACTACCGCAAAAGGCGGAAACGACGGGTATCACCCTGAACCGGGACTAATACGCAGAGAAAGTTTCTGGAACCGTCGCTTAAAAGGATGTCTATTTATTCTCTTCAAAATATACATCCCGGGCGATTTGATATTTATATTTTCTCAGATCTCATCCCGTCTGGGCAGCCGGAGTTACTACAATAAGCAGGTTCTCTCCGGGAACAGGAGTAACAGGCTTTTTCTGGGGGTCTTTCCGGATTGTGCTCCGGGACGCAAAAATCGGCATCTTACGTCATTGAAGTAAGTTAATATTTGAGTATTTGCAGATTATAGATGATGTTTGGGAGGTATAGAGGCGCTTTCCATCGTGAATGCGGGAGTGTTTCGGTGGAGGCCGGGCCGGTGAACGGTCTTATGACCTACCGGCGGAGGTGCGAAGGGCAGACGTTCGAGCGGATCTTGGTCTCGGAGACAGATGAGATCGTCATCAACCCGGTGGAGCCGGTCAACCTCCCTGAGGAGATCACGGACTTCCTGATGATGGAATTCCCTCCGATGGTCATCGGGCCCGGTGCCACCCAGACGATCTACCTGAAGTTCCCCGTCGAGATCGGCGTGTATCTCGATGCTGCAAAATGCATTGAGGTGCTGGACGTCTTCGCTCCCGGACGTCAGAAGTATACGCTCTACGGCCCGGCGACGACCGGGGTCATCGCCCGGTACTACTGGAGTGCCGTCTACCCGGAGATCCCTCCGGTCGAATCTTTTTGTGACGGGGTGATGGAACTCTCCATCTCGAATGCATCCCACGAATGGGCGGAGGTCTCCCGGGCGGTCTTTGACAGCACCGACATGAAGCTCTACTACGGTGAGTTCGTGGCGGTCACTACCACCATGAAGATTCTCTCCAAGCTCCTTGCGGAGACGGACTTCGTCGATGTGCCCCTCAAATCGGATATGGTGAAGTCCATCGAGCTCTACACGGCCCGCAAGATCCCGGTGCTCTCCCGGGGATACCTGATGGAGTGGGGGCTGTCATGACGTTCGACCTGACCGAGGTTCTGGAGATCCCTATCGGCGTCGGTTCGATCACCGTCGAGGACCTCCTGTATTTTGCGATCATCCTCATCGTCGGCGTCACCATCGCGAAGATCGTCGCGATAAACGTCCGGCGAGCCCTCGGGGACCGGCTGCCCAAGAACGAGCGCGAGTTGCTCGTGAAACTGATCTACTACTTCATCATCGTCTGGGCGCTCGTCGTCGCTCTCCCGCAGCTCAATTTCAACCTCTCCGGCCTCCTGGTGGCCGGGGGCGTTGCCGGTCTCGTCCTCGGTTTTGCCAGCCAGAGCGTCGTCTCCAACCTGATCTCCGGCCTCTTCCTCATGTTCGAGCACCCGATCCGGATCGGCGACAGCATCAACGTCGCGAACGTCAGCGGTAACGTCGAGGATATCCGCATCCTCTCGACCGTCATCAAGACCTATGACGGGATTTACGTCCGGATTCCAAACGAAAAGGTCTTCACCTCCAATATTACCAACTATGTCCATAACGCCGCCCGAAGGTTTGAGTATCAGATCGGCATCAGGTATGAGGACGATGCAGAGGCGGCGATGCGGATCATGAAGGAGGTCATCGCGACCCATCCGTTCGCACTGAAGAATCCGGCGCCCTCGGTCTTCGTCGACAACTTCGGCGATAGCAGCGTCAACCTGACCGCTTACATCTGGGCGCCGGCTCAGAACTGGTGGGGCGTCAGGACGGACCTCCTCTGGAAGATCAAACAGGCGCTCGAAGAGAACGGTATCGAGATGCCCTACCCGCAACAGACCCTCCGGTTTGCGGACGAACTCAGGGTGACGAACAGGGCTCCTGAAAAGCGAGAGCGGATGGAGTAACCCTTTTAGGTCCGGTGCGCCTTTCCGCCCCCTCCTCCGCAGGAGGGACTCCGGGTGCCGTGCCTGCAGTCCCGCCGTTTGGGGATGCCGGAGATACGCCGCCCCGATGAGGGCGCCGATATCTTCACCGGGACGGTGCATAAGACCGCCCCCGGACCTGCAGACAAAAAAAAGTGGGTTTTGCGAAAGCGTTACCCGATGACGTAGGAGATGGAGACGGTTGCGGTCACGTCGATCTCACCGACCTCGAGCGGGGTCCGGACCGCCGCACCCGCCGTCTTTTCCATGTTCATATAACTGCTGTCGTAAGCCAGCGGTATGTAGTTGTTTCCGACGTTGACCTCTTTGACGTCGACGATGGTCTTCCCGAGGGCCGCGGCAACCGCGTCCGCGTCGCCCCGCGCCTGCGCTACCGCGGCGGTCAGGGCCTGCGAGCGGAACTCCAGCTGTTTTGCGTCGCTTAAGGTGAACGTGAACCGGTCGACCCGGTTTGCGCCGTTCGCGACTGCAAGGTCGATGATCTCTCCGGCGCGATTCACGTCGGTGAGCGTGACCTCAAGGGTGTTGACGACGCGGTAGAACCGGACCTTTGCGTCGGTAGTCAGGGGCCGGTCGTTGTTTTCGGTCACCGGGATGATGTTGTAACCGGCGGTCCGGATATCTTTCTCCGGAATTCCTGCGTTCTTTAGAGCATTGATCACGGCGTCCATTCTTTGGGCGTTCTGCTGCTGCGCCACCGTAACGTCGGCGTGCTCGGTCTCGACCGCGAACCGGATGACGGCCTGGTCGGGTGTGGTCGTCACTTTGCCCGTCCCTGAAACATGGATCAGTTTGTCTGTGGACTCCTCCGACACCTGTGCGGTGACGTTGCCGATCACCGCGGCAGAGAGAAGGATCGCCAGAACAATCCCCAGAAGTGCTGTCTTTCCTCGCATAGATATCAGTCATCACTTGATTTGGTGAAAATAAATATCTTGCTTTAACTACGGGAATTTTCGTAGTTTTACTCTGTGGAATGTGAAAATCCGGCATTTAAGACGCCGGTCCGGGGGGCTGCAACGCCCCGGGGCGGCGAGATTCTTCTCGATATCCGCTCCCGGATCATGTTTTATATGAGACGATCGATCGGGAGAGCCATGCTTGATGATATCGCAGCGGCACAGCAGCGGGCCGTGATGGCGGAGATCGAGGAGATGATCCAGTCGACGCCCGACTACGCCAGTGTCAAAGAGACACTCCGGTCGCTTAACTTCGTTCCCGAGCAGGACGATGCCGATGTCGCGATCTGGGTACAGCCTGCCCTCAGGATCTTTGTCCTGCTCAGGATGAACCTCGGGGGCGGGTATGCGGGGTACAGGGTGGCCGCCTACGACGACCTTGAAGACCACAGGGAAGATTTCCCTGGATATACTGCCCGATAAGGTCTTTTTTCCGGACAACCCGATCTCCGCCTCTTCTCACCTGTCTCCCGCCGGGTCAAATTTATGAGGACGTATGCGGTATGGTCAATCGCATGCGCGGATCGATAGCGGCTTACCGGAAGGAGCAGGAGACCAGAAAGGGCCGGGTCCGGGAGATGATCGCCGCAAGCACCACCTACGGCGACGTCTGCAAGGGCCTCGAAGACCTTGGGTTCCGGGCCCGGGAGGACAACCCTGCCCTCGCCCTCTGGGAGAACCCCGAGTATGAACTCTTCGTGATAGTTCGTATGAACCCGGAGACCGGCCGGTTACAGGAATATGGGGTGAGTACGTTTGAGGAGGCGGAAGGGTCCGAATAATCGTCGGCTCATGCTTCAGCTGTGATCCTCGCCGGGTGGGTCCGCAAAGAGCGCGATGTATCCCCCGACGAGCACGACGACGAAGACGAAGAGGGAGATCAGGAGCGCGGGCGTCCCGGTAAGCAGCGCGAAGATTCCAATGCCCGCGATCTCGCCGACGATCCGGATGAGCCGGAAGAGAAAGACGACCAGAAGGACGGCACCGACGGCGCCAAAGACCGGGCCGGGCAGGTTCAGAGGAAACGCGAGGGCGCCGAAGAGGTCGCCGATGAGGAAGGTTACCGAGATCAGGATCAGCAGCCCGAGATTCGCGTTGAGGAACGCGACGATGCGGAGGAAGACCGGGGTCTGGACGGAGGAGCCGGCGAGGGCGTTCAGGAGGCCGAGCAGGATCAGGAAGACGACAAGTCCGATGGCCCATGAGACGAGGACGCCGACGACCGATATCTTCCTGCGCTTGCCCATGCCGATCTCTTCCTTGTGTGGGTGGTGGGACCTCTCCCCTTATTGTGATGCCGGCGTGCGGCGGGCGAGGTCCTGTTCATCTCCGCCCGGCTCCGTCACCCGGGTCTCTGCCTGCTCGCGGAGAAACGAGAGGAGGTAGTAGGGTCCCCCGACACCCCTGCCGGTCGTTCCGCTCGCCTTCCAGCCCCCGAAAGGCTGGGCCCCGGGCCAGGCTCCGGTCGTCGCCCCTCCGCGCCGGTTGGCGTAGACGACCCCGAACCGTATCCTGTCGAAGAAATTCTCCACCTCTTCTGGGTCTTCTGTAAATATTCCCGCCGTCAGGCCGTATTCCGTCGCGTTTGCGAGCGCGAGCGCCTCATCGAGGGTCTCGAAGGTGCCGACGGCGAGGATCGGGACGAAGAGTTCTTCCCGGAAGATCCGGTGATCGTGCGCGAGGCCGGCGATGACCGTGGGCCGGACGTAGGCGCCCCGACCGGTGCGTTCGTCCTCGAGGACCTTCCCGCCGGCAACAATCCTGCCGCCGTCCCGGATCGCCTCGTCGACCGCCTTCTGGAAGGTCAGCCGCGCATCGTCGTCGATCAGGGGGCCGTACGCGACCTCCCGCCGTCGGGGGTCCCCGATTTCCATCCGCTCCGCCCGGTTGCGGAGCGCCTGCAGGAACCGCTCCGCAACCGATGCCTGGACGTAGACCCGGGATGCGGCGCTGCACTTCTGTCCCGCAAACCCGAAGGCCGCCCGGGCCACACCCTCAACCGCCTTTGTGATATCGGCGTTCGCCGTGACGATCACCGGGTTTTTGCTCCCCAGTTCCATGACCAGCGGTCTGTGGTAGGGCTGCACCGCGACCGTCTGCCGCTCCAGCCGCATCCCCACGGCCCGCGACCCCGTGAATGCGATCCCGGCGACGTCCGGATGGGCGGCCACGACTCTGCCGAAGGGGCCCCCGGGCCCGGTCACCAGGTTGAGGACGCCGGGAGGGACCCCGCTCTCCGCAAAAAGTCGGAAGAGGGTCGCCCCGGAAAGAGGCGTCTTGCTTGTCGGTTTGAAGACGACTGTGTTCCCGGTGAGGAGCGCCCCGGAGATCATGCCAGCGGCAAGCGCTATCGGGAAGTTGAACGGGGAGATGACCGCCCAGACGCCGTACGGCCGCATGACGCTCCGGGACTCCTCCCCCGGGGCCGGGGAGTGCAGGGAGAGCACGTAGCCGTTGTTCTGCTCGTAGACCCCGCAGTAATACCGGAGCATATCGGCCGTCTCGCCGACCTCCGCCAGTGCCTCGGACCGGGTCTTCCCTGCTTCAAAAGTCAGGAGGGCTGCAAGCGAAAAGAGCCGGTCCTCAATTGCATCGGCCGTCCGCCTGATGACCGCGACCCGTTTCCGCCAGTCCCTCCGGCTCCACTCCGGGAAGGTCCCGTTCGCTGCGGCGATTCCCTGCCGGGCATGCTCCTCTCCTCCGGAGGAGAACGCCCCGAGCAGGACGGTCGCGTCGATGGGAGACCACACCTCGAACTCCCGATCGGCCGTGACCTCCCGGCCGCCGATGTACATCGGGTGGCGCTTTCCGAACTCCCGCTCGATCTCATGGAGCGCCGCTTCGTACTCGCCGTGGAGCCTCTCGTCCGATTCAAGCGAGACGTAGGTGACCTTCTCCGACTCCGGCATTAAAACCCCTCCATGACCCTGTCGAGGATATCCATGCCGATATCGATCTCCTCCTCGTCTATGGTCAGGGGCGGGCTGAACCGGATCGTCGACTCCCCTGCCGGGAGCAGGACGAGACCGTGTTCGAACGCGTGCCGGAGGACGGTCTCCCGCTCCTCTCCTGCCGGCTCCTTTGTGGTCGGGTCCCGGACGAGTTCCATCCCTGCCATGAGCCCGAGGCCGCGAACGTCCCCGACGATCGGATGCCGCTCCGCAAGTTCGCGCAGGCGCTCCATCAGATACTCTCCTCTTTCCAGCACCCGGTCTCCGAACCCCTCTTCACGGAGGAGAGCCATCACGGCGAGCGCCGCCGCGCAGGCAAGGTTGTTCCCGCCGAAGGTGCTCGCGTGCGAGCCGGGCGGCCAGTCCATGACCTCCTCGGAGGCAACGGTGACGCCGAGCGGCAACCCTCCGCCGATCGCTTTCCCGAGACAGACGATATCGGGGGTGACGCCGGCGTGCATGGAGGCGAGGAACCGCCCGGTCCGGAAGCACCCCGACTGCACCTCATCCGCCGCAAGGAGGATCCCGTGCTCGTCGCAGAGCCGCCGCAGCCGGGGAAGGAAACCCGGCGGCGGGACGACGTATCCACCTTCCCCCAGTACGGGTTCGACGAAGATCGCGGCAACCTCGTCGGGCGCGACCTCGGAGCGAAAGACGGTATCCTCAAGGTAGGTTATGACGTCGGCGTCGCAGGTCGCGGGGTCCCCGCCGAGCGGGTGATAGGGATCGGGATAAGGCACGTGGACAACCGGCAGAAACGGCCCGAAGGCGCGGCGCTGAATAACCTGCGAGGCGGTGAGGCTGAGGGCCCCGTAGGTCCGGCCGTGAAACCCGCGGTAGAACGATATGAAGAAGTTCCTGCCCGTGTGGTGCCGGGCAAGTTTCATCGCCGCTTCAATGCTCTCCGCCCCGGAGTTGGCGTAGTAAACCCGGTTAAGCCCGTCCGGGAGGAGTCTCACCAATTCCTCGGCGCACCGCACCGGGATTTCGGAGCAGAAGTCCAGAAACGCCCCGTGCGAGAGGTACTTCGCCTGCTCCTGGACGGCGGAGACGACCCGGGGGTGGTTCCACCCCGCGTTCATTACGGCGATCCCGGCCGTAAAATCAAGGTAGCGGTTTCCATCGACATCCCAGAGATTCACGCCGCTCGCCTTCTGCAGCACGAGGGGGTACTTCCTCACGATCGACCGGGAGATGACCGCCGCGTCCCGGCGGAGCACCTCGAGGGCTTTCTCACCCGGAGGTTCGACACGTATCAGGGGCTCCATGCACCTACCCTGTCCCCGGTCGGTAATAAAGTCCCCGCCGGGCCGGAGACCGCAACGTTGATGTAGCTCCCGGCAGTGAAGAAACCGGTCAGCCGTGAAATTTGCAACCCTCACCTCCTGCTTTGAGCGGCTTGAGGCGACATCGTCCCGAAACGAGATGACCGCACTTCTCGCGCGACTGCTCGCCGGGGCGGAGCCGGACGAGATCGGCATCGTCTGCTACTTTGTGCTGGGAGAGATCGGTCCGGGCGCCAGCGATCTGAATCTGGGCCTCGGGGACCGGACCACGGCGGCGGCGATCGCTCTTGCGGCCGGAACCGATCCGGCTTTCGTCGAGGCGGCGACGCGGGAACTCGGCGATTACGGCGACGCCGCATCCCGGTTGATCGAGGCCCCGGCCACAGGATCGCTCTCGGTCGCCGACGTCCACCGCGGTCTTGTCGGGATCGCCCATGCGTCCGGCCAGGGTTCGGCGGAAGAGAAGAAAAACATCCTCGCACGGCTGCTCACCGCCGCCACGCCGCCTGAGCGGCGTTACCTGGTCCGGCTCGCCACCGGGGAGATGCGGCTCGGCGTCGGGGATATGACGCTCCTCGATGCCCTTGCGGAGGCATACCTGGGATCGAAGACGGGGCGCCCGCTCCTCGAGCATGCCTACAACGTATCATCCGATATCGGTTTTGTGGCCCGGACGCTCCGGGTGAAAGGGCCGCCCGGGGTGCAGGCAATCACCATCGCCCTGCACCGGCCCGTCCGGCCGATGCTTCCCCAGCGGGTCGCCAGGATCTCGGAGATCCTCGAGCGGATCGGCTCTCCCGTCATCGCCGTCGAGGAGAAGTACGACGGCGAACGGATTCAGGCGCACAAGGACGGCGACGACGTCACCCTCTTTTCGCGGCGGTTGACCGACGTCACCGACCAGTACCCCGATATCGTCCGCCGCGTCCGGGGCTCCGTTACGGCGAAGACGGCGATCCTCGACGGCGAGGCGGTTGCGTTCAACCATGAGGCCGGGACCTATCAGCCGTTCCAGACGCTGATGCGGCGGCGACGGAAGTACCGGGTCCGGGAGGTTGCCGGCGAGATCCCCGCGACCTACCGGGTCTTCGATCTCCTCTACGTTAACGGCGAGTCCTGCCTCTCCCGGAGTTACCCCGACCGGCGGGCGATACTCGAGGCGGTCCTCTCAGGGGACGACCGGATCTCCGTCGCCGACCGCATTGTAACAGGGGATACCGACGGGATCACGGAGTTCTACAGCGCCTGCATTGAACGCGGGCTCGAAGGGATCGTCTGCAAGTCGTGCGCAAAGGACTCGTTTTACCGGGCGGGAGCGCGGGAGTGGCAGTGGATCAAGTGGAAGGGGGACTACGCTCCCGGCCTTGCCGATACGCTCGACCTTGTCATCGTCGGCGCCAGCGCCGGTCGGGGGAAGCGGGCCGGGACCTACGGTTCGGTCCTCTGTGCCGCCTATAACCACGAGGAAGACCTCTTTCAGACGGTCTGCGGCATGGGCACGGGTTTCTCTGACGAAGAACTCGCGGGCCTCCCCCGACGGCTCGCCGGTGCGAGGACGGACCGGCAGCCGGCGCGGGTGATGGTGAACCCGCAGGCGGCACCCGACTTCTGGTTCGTGCCGGCCCGGGTCGTGGAGGTGCTCGGGCTTGAGATCACCGAGAGCCCGGTCCATACCTGCAACTGGGACCCGGAGCGGCGGCGGGGGCTCGCCCTCCGGTTCCCGCGGTTCGTGCGGTGGCGGGACGAGAAGAGCCCGGAACAGGCGACGACGACCACCGAGGTCGCGGCCATGTTCCGCCGGCAGCGGGAGGCGTGACGGTGGAGAATCTTTCGCAGGTGACCAATATAGAGGTCGCGGCGGTCCTCGACGAGGTCGCGGACCTCCTGGAGATCAAAGGCGTCCGGTTCAAGCCGCAGGCATACCGGCGGGCAGCCCGGGCGATCGAGACTCTTCCGGAGGATATCGCCGACGTCGCGCGGGAGGGCGACCTCGATGATATCCCCGGCGTCGGCAAGAGCATCGCCGAAAAGATCCGCGAGATCGTCGAGACTGGCCGCCTCGCTTACCTCGCGTCTCTCCGCGAGGAACTCCCGGAGGGCGTGCAGCACCTGGTCCGGCTTCCCGGGATCGGGCCGAAGAAGGCGGTCTATCTCGCCCGGGAACTCGGGGTCCGGACCGTCGACGACCTGGAGGCGGCGGCAGCGGCCGGCCGGATCCGCGACCTCCCCGGGTTCGGGGAGAAGACCGAGCAGAACATCCTCGAGAGCGTCCGGATGAGCCGGACCGCAAAAGAGCGCCGCCTTCTCGGGTATATCCTGCCCGTCGCCCGCGATATCGAACGGCGTCTTTCGTCGCTCACGTCGGTCCGGCAGGTGAGCCTTGCCGGTTCGATACGGCGCAGGAAGGAGACGGTCGGGGACGTCGACGTCCTCGCGACCTCTTCGCGCCCGGAGGAGGTGATGGAGGTATTTTCCACCCTTCCGGGTATTGAGCGGGTTCTCGCCCGGGGAACGACGAAGACGTCGGTGGTGCTCGCGACCGGGATCCAGGTCGACCTCCGGGTTGTGGAGGACGGGCATTTCGGGGCCGCGCTCCAGTATTTCACGGGTTCAAAGGAGCACAATATTGCTCTCCGGAAACTTGCTGTTGCGCGAAACTGGCGGCTGAACGAGTATGGGCTCGTAGACCTTGCAAGCGGCAGGACGGTCGCGGGCGAGGACGAGGGCGGGGTCTACCGGGCTCTCGGTCTTGCCTGGATCGAGCCGGAACTCCGGGAGGACCGCGGCGAGATCGAGGCCGCACGGACCGGGACCCTGCCCGACCTCGTCGGCTACGACGCGATCCGGGGCGATCTCCACGTCCATACCCGCTGGAGCGAGGGCGCTCACTCCATCGAGGAGATGGCGGAGGCGGCGCGAGCACTCGGCTACAGGTACATCGCCATCTGCGACCATTCAGAGGCCCTCCATATCGCCCGCGGCCTCTCCCCCGGGCGCCTGGCCGACCAGGTGCGCGAGATCGAGCGGATTAACCGGGTGGCCGGCGATGATTTCACCGTCCTCTCCGGCACCGAGTGCAACATCGGCATGGATGGGAAGCCGGACCTCCCGGACAGCGTCCTCGCCGACCTTGACGTTGTGGTGGCGAGCGTTCATTCCGGGTTCAAGCAGACCGAGCGGGAGATGACCGGGCGGGTTATCACGGCGATGCATAACGACCACGTCGACATCATCGGCCACCCGACGGGGCGGATCCTCCTTGAACGCGAGCCCTACCGGATCGATCTATCTGCGGTCTATGATGCCGCAACAAAACTCGGTGTCTTGATGGAGATCAACGCCTTTCCGTCCCGTCTGGACCTCTCCGACGTCAACTGCTTCGCGGCCCGCGAGGCGGGAGTCCGGTTCTCGCTCGGTTCGGACGCCCACAGCCGGGAGAACCTCCGCTACATGGAGTTCGGGGTCGCGACCGCCCGGCGAGGCTGGCTCTCGGCGGACGATATCGTCAATACCCACCCGCTTGCGGGGTTGAGAAGAGTTCTGCGGACATAAGAGTGGGCCGGTGGTCACCGGTTACCCGCTCTCATGCCGCGTTGACGACATCCATGAGGCGGATGTCGAACGTCAGGGGTTTTCCGGCCAGCGGATGGTTTGCGTCCAGCGTCACGGTCGAAGTCGAGACGTCGCTGACGACGACGATTGCCGCCTTGCCGTCCGGCTGCTGGATCTGGAGTTGCTGGCCCGGCTCGGGGTTGATATCTTCGGGGAACTGCTCCCGGTCTACGGTAAGCGTCATGTCTTCACGGTGCGGACCGTATGCCTCTTCCGGGGGGATCGTGGCGGTCTTTGTCTCTCCCGGCGTCATGCCGATCACAGCCTGCTCGAACCCGGAGATAATCTGTCCGTTGCCGATGGTGAACTCCAGAGGCTCTCGTTCGTTGGAACTGTCAAAGACCGTGCCGTCTTCCAGTTTCCCGGTGTAGTGCACCTTGACGGTGTCGCCTTCCTTTACCTGTGCCATACTGCTTCACCGGCGGGGTGGTGATCCTGACTCCTATTTATGCGTGTCGACCGAATCCTGGTTATCGGCGGAGACGGGAACTCCCGGCATTTGAGGGCGAAGATGTCGTTTGCCGTTCTTGCGGGCGGCGTGCAGGATCCCCATCACGCCCCGCACATCGTAGCCCGGGGTCCGGTCGATCGTAAAGTCGTAGTGCTCCCCGATGTAGTCGAGGAGCGCCCTGTTCACCGGCCCCCCGATCGGGGGCATGTGAAGTTCCATCTCGATCCGGCGCACCCCGTCGAGGGCCCCGGGCCGGATGGACCATTCCGCACCCTCGCAGTCGCACTTCAGGAAGTCGCAGCCCCTGGCCGTATCGATGAACTCCTCGAGGGTCCGGGTTTTCACGGCGAGGGTCCGGTTTCCCCAGGCGATCCGCCTTACGCTTCCATCGCCGAGCGCCCCGTCGAACACCGTGACGTCGACGCCGTTTGCTCTGACATTCTCCCGGAGTGCCTCCGTGAGGATTGGTTCGACGGCCAGGACCCGCCGGGATCTCCGGGCGGCCCGAATGCAGAACGCACCGACGTTCGCCCCAATATCGAGGACTCTCTCGTCCGGCCGGATGTCGTCGATGCGGTATTCGCCGACGACGTAGACGGCATCGGCCGAATCCGGCATCCTCCTGAAGGTTATGTCGTCGTAAGCGACGACCGATGTAACATCCTTTCGGGCCATTGCATCAGGTAGCGTTTGGTCCCTTGCCTATATGGGCGTTCCTCCCCGGGATTGCCATGGTGCTCCCCTGCCCGGCCCCGCACGGAAGGTCCGAATCCATGCTCTCCTATTATCCTTTTCGCGTGCCCATTTTACCATGAAACAGGTATAAATCAAATTTGATCGCTGTCAAACGACGTTTGCTTTTGATAACCGCTTAAGTCAGTATAAATTATTATCTCTCACGCATTGATGCTTCAGGACGAAGGCAGGCAGAAGGCCCACGACACCTGTAACCGTTTTTCGAAACTATCTGTGTGAGATGATCGTCGCAAAAAAGCTCTCCGGGCGCGGTCCATGCCTGCCCGCATTGCAGGCTCGTCGTGGACCGCGACCCGAACGCAGCAATCGGTCTACGGGACTGCAATTCAGAGGGAGGGTGTCCCCGGGGACGACCTCGAAGGAGCAGTCACATGGACTTCACGGTCTCGCGTCTCCTAACTTCAGATCGGGTTTCCAGGAGGGCGTGACGCGTCGTCTGGTCACCCGTCAACGCCCTCTGGATGCAGGGTCGGCAGCACAGGTTGTCTGAACCCGGTCAGAGGCTTACAGCACACCATGGTATTCGTATCTCTTGTGGGTGATATGAGTTTATTGGGCAGGTCTTACCGGGAGGATGCACTTGGTGATGAGACTTTCGGGAGATTCAGTGATTGCATCTCGTATCCGTTGACGCCACCACCCCCTTCGATGACAAAATACGTATTCTAGGATATAATCCTTTCTCCTATGGGAGGGGGCGGTGCCGGTATGCCGGGAAACCCCCCATACTTCCGGGCTGCCGTGAAGCACCCCCGTCAACCTTTACCAAATGAATTCCAGATTTCGTGTAAAAGCGTTCCGAATAAGCCGGAGTGTGGTTCAGCGGCCTTTCTCTTCACGTTGCCCGATAAAAGAGGTGCTCCGGAATGGAGCCAGCCCGCATGCTCTTACTTACCGCCTGTCCCAAGATACGTTGCTCCCCGGCGCTCCGATGATCTCGATCGGCTGGGTCAGTCGGACCCTTGCGATGGTTTTCCCTTTCATTCCCTCAATGACCTGGTCGGCGAGGTCGAGGGGGAGATCGACCGTGGAGTATGTCTCGTAGATATTGATTGCTCCGATTGCGGTCCCGGGAATCCCGGTCTCGCCTGCGAGTGCTCCGACAATATCTTTGGGCCGGATCTGGTGCTCTTTTCCGACCGGGATCTTGAGGAGAGCCAACCCCTGAGCCGGTCCGATCTCCTGCGGCAGGACCTGGTTCCTGTCGCCCGGACTGCTCCCGGCAAGCTCCATCTTCAGGAGGGCCGCGGCAACCTCAAGTGAGGTGTAGTCTTCGGATATCTGGTCGACGAGGTTCATGTAGTGTTCAAGGTCGCCCTCCTCTATGATGTGCTGTACCCGGTCGATGAGTTTCCGTGTCCGGCTCTCCTCAACATCTCCCTGTGTTGGGAGCGGGATGCGGGCGATCTTGATCCGGGTGTAGTCCTGGATCGTCCGGAGTTTGAAATACTCTTTCGGGCCCACGAACGTGACGGCCCGTCCGGTGCGGCCGGCACGCGCTGTCCGGCCGATCCGGTGGATGTAATATTCGATGTCCTGCGGGACGTCGTAGTTGATGACCAGGTCGACGTCCTCTACATCGATGCCCCGCGCGGCGACGTCCGTGGCGACGAGAATGTCGATCGTCCCCGCACGGAACTTTGCCATCACCCGGTCCCGGAGGGTCTGTTTCATGTCCCCGTGGAGTCCTTCGGCGAAGTAGCCGCGGGCCTGGAGGTGCGTGGTCAGTTCGTCGACGCCCTTTTTGGTGTTTGAGAAGACGAGGGTCAATTCCGGGTCGTACATATCGAGCAGACGGGTGAGGACTTCGAGTTTGTCTCTATTCCGCACCTCAATGTAGAGTTGCTCGATCTGCGGGACGGTCACCTCGCGCCGTGCGACAGAGATGAACTCGGGGTTCTTCTGGAACTTCTTCGAGATATCGAGGATGGGTTTCGGGAGGGTGGCCGAGAAGAGAACCGTCTGGCGGTCTTTTGGTGTTTCGTCCAGGATCTTCTCGATATCTTCACGAAATCCCATATCCAGCATCTGGTCGGCTTCGTCGAGGACGACCAGGCCTACCCGGGCAAACGAGAGCGTCCCGCGGTCGAGGTGGTCGAGCACCCGGCCGGGGGTCCCGACAACGATCTGGACGCCGCGTTGCAATGCCTTGAACTGCCGGTCTATCGGCTGGCCACCGTAGATCGGGGTGGTGCTGATGCCCTTGTGGTATTTTGCCAGGCGGGAGAACTCTTCGGCGGTCTGAATGGCGAGTTCTCGGGTGGGAGAGAGGACAAGAACCTGTGTCGCCCGGCTGTCGGGGTCGACGCGCTCAATTGCCGGGATGCCGAACGCTGCCGTCTTTCCTGTCCCGGTCTGGGCCTGGCCGGTCACGTCGCGGCCTTTGAGTATCATTGGTATTGTGCGTACCTGGATCGGCGTGGGCTCCTCAAAGCCCAGGTCTTCTATCGCCTGGAGTGTCTTTTGCGAGATATTGAAATCCTGAAAGGTAACGTTATTTTCCATTCTTTCATATCTTGGTGTTTATGTATCTTTATCTTGTGGGGGTGACGGGGGCGCGCAGCAGATCTCAGTAGCGTGAGGATGAAGAATACAGGGCGTGTGTCCGTGTATCGTATCGCGTGTGGTGCCTTCCTGAAAGATATATCACTTCTGCGAAGCAAACCTCCTGGAATGGATGTCAAAAACCCTCCGCCGGTGAGCGCCGCGAGGGTTCGGGAGGTCTACCGCCGCTACTCCGTCGGTCGCCCGGATCTCTGCGACGTCATCCTGCCGGAACTCCTGCCTCACGACGTTTGCAGCGCATACTGCAGGCCGCCCGACCGCATACGGGTGCTCTTCGTCGCCGAATCCCCACCCTGGTCTGCCGGGCGGCGCGAGGTTGCCGCACCTTCCGACTGTCTGAATCCCGACTACCCCTACTTCTGGAACGGCCGCTACGACGTGCGACATCGCGGGGGACGCGCTCCGCTCTCCCTCGGGTTTGCGGAAAATTTGTTTCTGCTGCTCGGGCTTAACGGCGAATCGCGCCGGGAAAACCTTGATCTCTTCACCGGGAACGGCTTCTTCCTTGTCGATACCGTCAAGTGCGTCTTCCGGAAGAACCGGAGGGCGGCCGTTCCCGGAGGCCTCGTCCGGTTGAGCGCGCGGGAAATTCTCGGACGGGAGATCGCCGGTCTCGCCCCCGGATACGTCGTCGCCCTCGGAAGTACGGCATTCGCCGGGCTTCGCGAGATCGAGCCCTATGCGAATGCCCTCGCCGGTGTCAGGACGATTACAGAGATCTCCGGAGACCTCCGGGAGGTCCTCTTCGAGGAGAATCACCTTCTCTGTCTGCCCTATCCCGGCTGGCGCAACCGGGGCCGGATGGATCTTATCGAGGCGGGATTTTCAGCCGTCCGGGACCTTGCGGCCTGACCGCCTCACCGGAACGTCTTTTTCCCCTCTTCGTACATCCTCTCCTTCTGTCGACGGAGTTCTGCGGCCTTCTTCTGCTCGTCGGGGTCTCCTTTCTCCTCGATCTTGATCTTCTGCGCTTCTTCCATCAGGTCGCTGCGACTCCGGTACCCGGACGGCCTCATCTTCTCCCTGTCCTCCCGGTACTCTTCCTCAATCTGTTGCCGGTGCTCCTGTGCGACGGATTGGCCGGCCGGTCCGCCCACTGGAATCTCCTCGCCGCGGGCCTCGGCGGCTTTCTTCAGCCGCACCTCGAGAGTCCCGTTTTTAAACGTGGCGCCCGCCCCTTCGTCCTTGACATCGGTTGGGAGAGAGACCGTCCGGGAGAGAGAACCGATCCTCCGCTCCCGCATATGGTATCCTGTCTGCTCCTTTTCGCTTGCCTCCTCCCGCCGGGCGGCGATCCGGAGCGTCCGCGGGTCAAGGAGCCGGACGGTTATGTCTCCTCTCTCAACGCCGGGGAGGTCGGCAACGACCACGACGTCGGTGTCGTGTTCGAGGACGTCGACCATCGTCCCGGCCCCGCCGGGGAGAGGTGGCTGCTGCGCGGTTCGTGAAAGGTTCTCCATCATCTCGGTGAACTGCCTCTGCATACCCGAGAGCATATCTTCAAACTCGCTCCATGGTTCGCGTGCCGATCTTCTCCACGCCATGATAGTTCTTCTCCTGCCTGCTGGCGGTCTTCTGATTGCAGACACTTCGTATATATGTTCCTGTGCGGGGTGTGGGGCGGCCGGATTGAACGCGTCTCCCTTCAAAAGACTGATCCGGAGTATGGGTGATGCCTATGGGGAACGTGAAGGAAAATTCATGCCCATGGCTTCTGCAGCCCTGTATCCCCTGAAGTACGACCCGGAACTTCCTGGGCGGGCGCCGTGAAGATGAGGGAACCGGCGAGTGGACAGAAGATGTTCATATAGGCAGTCTTCGCGTTTCTCTTCCTGCCAGATACACCTGCATGTGCCGCCTGATCCGGCAGATCTTACCGAGTTCTCGTCGGTCGAACCTGTGCCCGGGGATGAATTCATATACTCGATATGTGAATATATATTCATATTTGTGGTGTATCGATGAGAAGGGACTGTTTATGTCTATCGGAGAAGACCGAAAGGACCTGCGCTCACGCCGTTGCGGACGTCGGGACGGCAACTCTGCAAACGAAGAGATGAGCCCTGCACCGGAAGCCCGGAAATTGGGCGGGATATTCAAACCGCCGAATACAGCCGGGGCGAAGACATTGCGAGTCATATCTCCCCCGGAGGCACACGCCTGCGATACCGGTGTCATTGTGTCAACGAGACCGCCGGCAGCATTTCATCGACTACGGCCGTTGCCCGGTGTACTCCCGGTCGACCGCCGCCGCGGGGAAAGATCGCCCGGGTATTCTTTAACCAGCGAACACGTCGGCTCGTTGCTGTCGCAGGATATCAAACACATCGGATACGGGCCGGAGTAAAACAATGGCCCATAATCATTCATCACCGGATGATGAAGCGGAGAAAACCGCCTGCCGGTGCGGCTGCCGCCCGGATTCGTCGGAGCAACCCCCCGAATCTGATCCGGCAGCAGCTTCCGATTGTTCTCTGCCGGAAGACTCCACGGCGACCGCCGGGGCGGGTTGCGACTGCTGCCCGGACGAAGAGCCCGCACAACCTGCGTCCGCCGAGCCCGTTTGTGACTGCTGCCATGAGGGTGACATGCACCGACACGCGGGTCCCGGGGCGGCAGCCGCTGCCGATGCTCTGACCGACACATTCGCCGTGGACGGTCTTGATTGCGCCGATTGCGCCGCTACGCTCGAAAAGGGCATTGGAAGACTCAACGGCGTCATCGATGCAGACGTCAACTTTGCTACGGCAAAGATGAAAGTGACCTACGACCGGGTGCGGATCCGGCCGGAGCAGATCGAGAAGGCGGTCGGCGGTTTCGGCTACCGGGCCACGCTCCTTTCCGCAGACGCCGGCCATCCGGAGGTCCGGCGTTCGGTGTTCCGGCTCTCCGGCCTCGACTGCGCCGACTGCGCAGCCAACCTGGAGAGACGGGTCGGCGCGCTGGAGGGAGTACGCTCGGTGCAGGTCAATTTTGCCGCCAGCAAAATGACGGTGGAGCACACCGCTCCCTTTGCCGAGATCCTGAAGACGGTGGGGCAGGCCGGGTATAAAGCCGAACGCGAAGAAGCGGGTCGGCACCGCCCGGAAACCGGGATCTCGTGGTGGGCCCACCGGCGCACCCAGGCAACCGTCGCCTCCGGCATCATACTGGCGGTGGCCGGTGCCCTGGACCTGCTGGGTTTCAGCGACCCCATCGTGATCCCGCTGTACGCCGCGGCTACGATTGTCGGCGGTTACAGCACGGCAAAACGGGGACTGTACGGCCTGCGTTCCCTCACCTTCGACATGAACCTTCTCATGACCGTCGCCATCATCGGGGCGGCGGCCATTGGGGAGTGGAGCGAAGGGGCAACCGTTGCCTTTCTCTTCTCTCTCGGCAACACCCTCCAGACCTATACGATGGATAAGACCCGGCAGTCTATCCGGACGCTGATGGATCTGGCCCCGCCCGACGCTCTGGTGCGGCGCAACGGGGTGGAGCAGAGGCTGCCGGTGGAGGAGGTTGCCGTCGGCGACCTGATCATCGTCAAACCCGGAGAGCGAATTGCGATGGACGGCACGGTGAGGAGCGGTATGTCGGCCGTCAACCAGGCGATGATCACCGGGGAGTCGCTCCCGGTGGAGAAGGCAGCCGGCGATGCGGTGTATGCCGGGACCGTCAATGAACACGGCGCTCTGGAGGTTGAGGTCACCCGGGTCGCCGCAGATTCGACGCTGGCGAAGATTATGCACCTTGTGGAGGAGGCCCAGGCCCAGAGAGCGCCTTCGCAGCAGTTTGTCGATCTCTTCGCCAGGTACTATACCCCGGCGGTCCTGCTTGCCGCTGCCGGAACCATGGTCCTCCCCTGGCTGCTGTTCGGTCAGGACTTTGCGTACTGGTTCTACACCGGGCTCGTGCTGCTGGTCATCTCCTGCCCGTGCGCCCTGGTCATCTCGACGCCGGTGTCCATCGTGTCGGCGATCGGCAACGCATCCCGTAACGGCGTCCTCATCAAAGGCGGCGCTTACCTCGAGCAGATGGGCGCCATTCAGGCCATTGCTCTTGATAAAACCGGCACCCTGACCCACGGCCGCCCGGTTGTTACGGATGTCCTGCCGCTGGGTGAACATACCGAGCAGGACTTCCTGGCCATGGCGGCGGCCGTCGAAAAATGGTCGGAACACCCCCTGGCCGTGGCCATCGTCGAAAAGGCCGGGAGTTTACCCCTGCAGCCGGCAGTGAATTTCAAGGCTCTGGTCGGTCGCGGCGCCCGGGCTGACGTCGACGGGCAGACGGTCTATATCGGGAATCTGCGTCTCTTCGAGGACCTGGGTTTGAACCCGGCGCAATATATGAACAGGGTGACCGGGCTGGAAGAGCAGGGCAAGACGGTCATGCTGGTCGGCTCCGGGGGTGCAATCTTCGGCATGATTGCAGTGGCCGACACGCTGCGCGGCAGCGGCAGGGATGCCGTCCGGGCCCTTCGCCGGGTCGGCATGAAGCACATCGCCATGCTGACCGGCGACAATCGCCGGGTGGCCGGCGCCATAGCAAAAGACCTCGGCCTTGATGCCTACTACAGCGACCTGCTGCCGCAGGACAAAGTGGCTGCCGTGCAGAAACTGACGAAAGAGTTCGGCACCGTCGTGATGGTGGGGGACGGCGTCAACGACGCCCCGGCGCTGGCAGCCGCCAACGTCGGTGTTGCGATGGGTGTGGCCGGCTCGGATACGGCGCTGGAAACGGCCGATATCGCCCTGATGTCCAACGATCTGGGGAAGCTGGCCTATGTGATCGACCTGAGCCGCAGGACGGTGACCGTTATCAAGCAGAACATCGGTTTTGCCATCATGGTCAAACTGGTATTCGTTGCCCTGACGTTTCTCGGGTTCGTCGATCTCTGGCTGGCGGTGCTTGCCGACATGGGGTCGTCGCTTCTCGTTACCTTGAATGGCATGCGTTTGATGCAGGGGGTAAGCCGATCAACTACATAGAGACTGACGCGCTGCAAACAGGTCAGTTTTGATTTTTTTTTTCTTGCTGGACGGGCTAGGGCCGCTCCGGCGAATCTCTTGTTATTTTTGTCGGACGTGGTCGAGCCCATGCTGCAGCAGAACGGCGATAGTCTCGTCGTTCAGCGAATACTTGGCCATGGTCCCTTCTCTGCGATACTTGACCAGGCGGGCCCCGCGCAGAAGACGGAGCTGATGCGATACCGCCGATTGCGCCATCTGCACCACCGCTGCAATATCGCAGACACACAACTCGCGCTTAGAGAGAGCGTATAATATCTTAAACCGGGTCACATCGCCCAGAAGCCGGAATATTTCTGTCGCATGCTGAATGTCTTCCTCCGGCGCCATCTCTTTTTTTGCCTGACATATCGTTTGAGGATGCTCGCACACCTCTTCGCACATATCAAAATCGCAGGGGGACTCTTTCATTACACCACCTGAATATGTGGTCGTATAAAATATATCCTTTCTCCGCAGATACGCTGAACCACAACCCGCAATCTCATCGGTCGTTCTTTCGTTCGGGATGATAACGAGTGATATTGGTTGTTTGAGGGAACTTTCAGAATGATTGCGGCAAAATTTTCTCCTTTCCCCGGAACTATTTCTCTTTATGATCAATATGCCAAGGTATGAGAGATGTGGGGTGTAGCGGCTTGTCTCCTGCACCATACACTGACTGCGGGGCGATGGAGCCCTCCCGGAGGTCCCGTGCCGACCATTTTTCCGAGTCGGTCATCCGTGAGATGACGCGGCTTGCGATAGCGAATAACGCCATCAACCTTGCCCAGGGATTTCCCGATTTTCCGTGCCCGCGGGAACTCAAGGATGCGGCCTGTGCGGCGCTTCATGCCGATGTGAACCAGTATGCGATCACCTGGGGGGACAGGTCCCTTCGGGAAGCTCTTTCCCGGAACGTGGAGGCGTACAATCGGATGCAGTTCGATCCGGAGACCGAGATCACCGTGACGTGCGGCTCAACGGAGGCCATGATGGCCTCCCTCCTTGCCCTGATCTCGCCGGGCGACGAGGCGGTCATCTTCGAGCCGTTCTACGAGAATTACGGGCCTGATTCCGTCATCTCCGGGGCCGTACCCCGGTTCATCCGGCTGAAGGCCGATTTCTCTCTCGACGAGGAGGCCCTGAAATCCGCGTTTACCAAGAAGACCCGGGTCCTCATCCTCAATACCCCGAACAACCCGACCGGGAAGGTCTTTTCCGGGCAGGAGCTGCGGCTCCTTGCCGATCTCTGCGTCGAGAACGATGTCGTCGCGATCACGGACGAGATCTACGAACACATCCTCTATGGCGGGCGCAAGCATATCTCGATCGGCTCGCTTCCCGGGATGGAGGAGCGAACGGTCACGATCGGGAGTTTCTCGAAAACCTACAGCGTTACGGGCTGGCGGGTCGGGTATGCCCTGGCCCACCGGGACCTGACGGCCCGGATCCGGAAGATCCATGACTTCCTGACCGTGGGAGCCCCGGCTCCCCTCCAGCGTGCCTGTGTTGCAGCGCTGGATCTCCCTCCCTCGTATTACCGGGACCTTGCGGCTCTCTATGACCGGAAACGAAAGATCCTCTTTTCGGGCCTGACAAAAGCCGGTCTCCGGTGCCGTCTCCCGGAAGGGGCCTACTACATCTTCGCCGACATCTCGGAGTTCGGGATGAACGATACGGAGTTTGCCCGGCACCTCGTCGAGAATGTCGGTGTTGCAGCGGTTCCGGGGAGTTCGTTCTTCCGAGACGGCGGGGAGAACCGGGTCCGGTTCACCTTCTCAAAGAAGGATGAGACCCTCCTGGAGGCCACCCGCAGATTGGAGCAACTGAATTGACCTTTGTGGGTCCTGAATGACTGAGAAGACGTACTGGGACAAAAGGCCCCCGGCGGATCTACGGGAGGCCCCCGCTTCATCCCCGTTCACGGCGCATGACTTTGGGGTCATACCGGGGGATAACGGGTTCCCCGTTTTTAAGCCTGCAAGGACGGAGCCGAGCAGGATGACCAATCAATGATTCCGTCTTTGATCCAGCTCATCCTCGCGTTCATCATTGCAACCGGTATCGGCGGGGTCTCCGCGATCCTCGGTCTCGGCGGAGGTTTCCTCGCCGTCCCGACCCTCACGCTCCTCTTCGGCCTTGACCTGAAGACTGCAATCGGGACGAGCCTTGCCGTGGCCCCCTTTACCGCGCTATCGGGGGGCATCGTCTACGGGCGGCAGGGGAGACTGTGCTGGAAGACGATTGCTGTTGCGGCAGTCCCCTGCATGGCGGGAAGCCTCATCGGGGCTTTTCTGACGGGTTTCGTCTCCGACGGCACCCTTACCCTTCTCTTCGGAGCCGTTATGCTGATCCTTGCGGCCCAGATGGTCCTTCCCGGCCTCTCCCTCGTCCCGGCGATCGTGAAGGGCCCTTCCTTCTGCCAGGCGTATTCTTCGGATACCGAGGAACTCCCGGAGGTCAGGATGTATTACCTCCACCTCGGTATATGGGGGCTCGTGGCCGGGGCCATGAGCGGGGCAACCGGCCTTTCTTCGGGGATTGCAATGGTCTCCGCCATGATCTCGGGGGGGCTCCCGGTCCACGCCGCGGTCGGGACCTCAATGGCGATCATCTTCGCGACCTCGTCGACCGGGGCCCTGGCCCATATCGTGCAGGGGAACTACTCGCTGCAGTATTTTGTATCGTACGCGATCGGGGTCTCGCTCGGGGCGTTCGCCGGGGCGCAGGTTGCGGCAAGGATACCGGCCCGGACAATCCAGCTTGTCTTCGGCTTTTTGATCGCAGCGATCGGGATCTTCATGATGATCTGAAGTTTGCAATAAATTTTGCTTCAAGTGGATGTCTGTTCATTCCGGGGCTGGTTTCACCCTGCTCTGAAGAGACGCCTCATCGGGAGGTAATCGTTCGTTCATGTCTGGGAGCCGCTTCATTCTTCAAAAGACTGATACGGGGTGAGCGTCATACTAACCAGCATACAGATGCGGTCGGGTGAAATAGCAGGACGTAGATTAACCAGGACAGCACGGGAGACAATCGTTGCGAAATTCACCCAAAACGATGCCGAATGGATCGCGATCTTCGGCTCCTACGCACGCGGATCCGCCGGCCCGGCGAGCGACATCGACATCCTGGTCAGATTCGCCCGCAAAAAGAGCCTTTTCTCGCTTGTGCGGATCGAGGACGAACTCGCCCGGTCTCTCCGCATGAAGGTGGACCTCGTCACCGAAAACGCCGTGAGCCCCTACCTCGCCGATGCGATATACCGTGATGCTGTGGTGATCTATGACGCCGGAGGACCTCGCGTATCTTCACCACATCCTTGATGCCATCATAAGCATCGAGGAATTCTCCGAAAACATCATATCGGCGGAAGATCTTCGGAACCGCCGGCTGGAACGCGCCGGGATCGAACGTATGCTGACCATTATCGGCGAGGCGGCAAAGATGGTCTCTCCGGAGTTACGTAGAGAGCACCCGGAGATCCCCACCCACCTATTGCTTAACAGGGACATTGCTGCAGGCCGAAAGCCCGGCGTCAACCTCCTTGGAGAAGATGGTCCTGCATCGGCCCTTTTAGTTGAAGATGGAATTATGCCAGCCCCGCACCCGTGCAGGATAATCCCTCTTTGTCGCCTCCAGCGACCTGGTCACCCACCACCATCATCCCAGTCTTCCGTGGGAGCCCGACGAGGCTCATGAACAGGATCGAAAAGAATATTTTTGTATTCGATCGAATACATTTTTTATCCTGTTGAATACATTATATATTCATGATTGAGGCGCTCATCCCTTCGAAGGTCCGGGTGAAACTCCTCACCCTGTTTCTGCTCAACCCGGAGAGCGAGTTTTACGTTCGCGAAATTGTCCGCATGACCGGTGAGAACATCACCGGAGTGCGCCGCGAGCTTGCGAATCTGGAATCGTTCGGGCTTCTGGTCGGGAAGAAAAGGGGAAATCAGCAGTATTTCACCGTCAACCGTGATTTTTTCCTCTATACTGACCTCCAGCGACTCGTGCTCAAGACGGAGGGAGTTGCACGAGTCATCCGGGAGAACCTCTCGCTCCTGCAGAATATCGAGTGTATGTTCATCTATGGATCGTTTGCTAAAGGGACCGCTGGAGGAAAGAGCGACATCGACCTCTTCATCGTCGGCGACGTGGATGAGAAGGCACTGATCCCCCTCGTAAACACGAGCGAACGTGCAATCAGCCGGGAGATCAACTACACGCTCATGCAGGGCAGCGAGTTTGCCCGACGACGGGAAACCGGAGATCCTTTCGTAAAGAATGTAATGAGCGAGAGAAAGATCATGATCGTTGGAACCTGTGATGCTTGAAGATCTTGAGAGGCAGGGGTTGATCAAGCGGCTCCCGCCCGACCGGAAGAAAGTGGACGACGCAATGGCCCTTGCCCGCCGGGACATTGAGACCGCCAGGATACTTCTCCCGATTGATTGTGATTGGGCGTATACCATCGCGTATAATGCAGCACTCCAGGCCGGGCGTGCCCTGATGTTTGCAAAAGGGTATCGCCCTGACGGTGCAAATCAGCATATCTCCGTGGTGAAGTTTGCCGGACTTTTCATCGACGAGGACGATGCTCTCGTTTTCGACAGGATGCGTCGCAAACGGCACAGTTCGGTCTATGATGCCGCGGGGACGATCTCCGGGGCCGAGGCCGAATTTGCGGTGAATTCAGCTGTGGCTCTGATCCAGAAGGTCGAGACGCTCCTCAGTTGACGTTCACGACGTTCCCCGGCCGCCCCGTTCCCTACTCCCGGTACCTCCTGCATCCACACGAGAACTCCGCGATAAACTCATTCTCCCCCGACGCCAGCACCTCCTCCGGCGTCCCCTCGAGGACGACTCTCCCCTCTTCCATGACGCAGGTTCGGTCGCCGAGTTCGAGGGCGTCGCGGAGCGCGTGGGTGACGAGGATGCAGGGAATGTCAGCGGCCCGGATGGTTTCCCGGAGTTCGCGGCGCATCTCTCCCTGGGCTCGAACATCGACCGCGGCGAGCGGCTCGTCCAGGAGGAGGAGGCCGGGCTTTACCGCGAGCGCCCGGGCGAGAGCCACCCGCTGGCGCTGCCCGCCGGAGAGCCGGCCGACGTTGACGCCCGCGAGATCGGAGAGGTGCATGCGTTCGAGTTCCCCGGCGACGCGGGCGGCGATCTCGCCGGCCGGGACCTTCCGGCACCGGAGGCCGAAGGCGACGTTCTCGAAGACCGAGAGGTGCGGGAAGAGTGCGTAGGACTGGAAGAGGTGACCGATGTTCCGGTCTTCGACAGGGACGTCGAGGCGCAGGCGGTCCGAGTAGAGCACCCGGCCCGCAAGGGCGATCTCGCCGTGGTCCGGGACGAGCAGCCCTGAGGCCAGGTTGAGCACGGTCGATTTTCCGGCTCCGTTCTCCCCGATCAGGACGAGGGTCTCCCCCGGTCCGACCGAGAGGGAGACGTCGAGTTCGAAGTCCCGCAACTGTTTTGCGGCATGTATGGTAAGCATCAGGCACTCCTCCGGGTGGTGTGTTTAACAGTCAGGATCACGGCGAACGATATGACCACGAGGACGATCGCGATGCTGATCGCCTCGTCGAGGTTTCCCTGCATCGTCGTGTAGATCGCAAGCGGCATCGTCTGGGTCCGGCCCTGGAGGTTCCCGGCGAACATGATCGTCGCGCCGAACTCGCCGAGCGCCCGGGCAAACGAGAGGATCGCCCCCGATACGAGCCCGCTCCGTGCAAGGGGGATCGAGACGCGGAGGAGGACGGCGAGCCTCGACGCCCCGAGCGTCCGGGCCGCGTCCTCGTAGAGCGGGTCGACCGCCTCGAAACTCGCCCGCGCCTGCCGGATGTAGAACGGCGAGGCGACGAAGACCTGTGCGAGGATCACCGCGACCGTCGTGAACGCGACGGTTATGCCGAACCCGTCGAGGAACTCCCCGACGACGCCCCGGCGGCCGAAGGCCATGAGGAGAGCGATGCCCGCAACCGCGGGCGGGAGGACGATCGGAAGGTCCGTAAGGGTGTCGACGATCGCCCGGCCGCGGTAGCGCACCCTTGCGTTCACGTACGAGAGCGGCGTCCCCAGGAGGACGACGATTGCGGTGCTTGCCGAGGCGGTGAGAAGGGAGAGCCGGAGGGCGTCGAGGACCACCGGCTGCTGCAGCGACCAGAAGAACGCCTCGGGGGTGATCCGCAGGAAGAGCGAGGCTACCGGGATCGTCACGAAGAGGAGGAAACCCGCGATGAGGCAGAAGACAAGGAGGGAGAGGACGGCCTCCCAGGGCCTTGCGGCCCTATTGAACGGGGTCGAATCCATAGGATTCCAGGACGGCGCTGCCGGTCGGGCCGCGGACGAACGCTATGAATGCGGCCGCTTCGGCCCTCTGCTCCGAGGACGCGAGTATTCCGAGCGGGTACTCCGCGACGACGTTGTACTCCGCCGGAACCTCGATCTGGCGGACCCGAGAGCGATCATCGAGCCGGACGTCCGATTTGTAGACAAACGCCGCGTCCGCCTCGCCGAGCGTCAGCTTCGGCATCACCGTCGAGACTGCGGTTTCTTCGGAGACGACGTTTTCCATCACGGCGTCCCGGTACGCCGTGCCGTAGGCGGGGTCGGCCGCCATTGCATCAAGCACCTGCCTGGTGTAGGCCCCGAACGGGACGTCCTTCGTTCCGATGACGACCCTGACGCCCGGCCGGGCGAGACCGGCGAGATTCGTGACACTCGCCGGGTTTTCGGCGGGAACGATCACGGCAAGCGAGTTCTCGAGGAAGACCGCGACCGTGTCGTTCTCCATGAACCCACCCTCCTGCAGGGCCTCCATCTGCTTTTCATTCGCCGAGACGAAGACGTCGGGCAAAGCTCCCTGCTCGATCTGGGTGCGGAGCGCCTGGGAGCCGTCGAAGACAAAGTCCACGACGACGTCCGGGTTCTCCGCCGTGTAGGCCTCTTTGATCTCGGAGAAGGCCCCCGTGAGCGATGCCGCGGCAAAGACCGTCAGCGTCGTCTGCTGTGCGGTCGGCTGCGTGGTGCCGGTGCATCCTGCGACGGCGAGCGTTGCGGCGATGAGGAGAAGCGGCACCAGCAGTGTAACGGTATCATGAGATCTCATCGTGTGCCTCGAATGTACGCCGGATTATCGGTATACGTCGAAGTTGCCTGGACCGACTGCGGCTTCGGAGACGGCGCCTCACCGGGCGGCCGTCTTCCTCGAAAGCCTCACGCAAACCTCGTTCTTCCCGCGCGGCTCGCTCTCCACGGCATACCCTCTCCGTTGCGCTTCCACCTCGATCCAGGGGGGCACGTGGTCGCAGACCACCTCCAGCGCATCGAAACCGGCCCGGCAGATGAACTCCTGGAGGACCTGCTTGCTGCTGACAAAGGGTGTCTTTCCCTGGACCTCCTTGATCGAGACGAAGAATCTGCCGGGCGAGACCTCGACGGGCACGGGGATCTCCACGGTCTCCGCTGCCGCTGCGCTCTCCGCCTCCTCCTCGCCCTTCAGCACGCCGTCGAGAAACTCGACGGGTCTGCCGGGGACCTCCCATACGCTGCACCCTGCCTTCTCGAGTTCGAAGTAGACGGCGCCGCTCGCAGACTCCGCGACGAAGACCTTGCAGGGGCCGAGGAACTGGAGGAGTTCGCTCATCCTCGATCGCAGTTCCGCGAGCCCTCGGCTCCGGTTGAATGCGAGTTCCATCTCGCGCTCGGCCGTAAAGGAGGGTCCGCACCTCCTGTACACGACGACCTTTCCGGGTTCGGTGAACCTGCCGGAGAAACCGTCCGCATCCAAGAGCACTGCGATCTCTCCGACACCGCCGTGACCTTCGCACCTTTTGCACATCTAGATCACCAGGCGTTCCACGACGTTGCCGCCCTCGATATGCTCATCCAGGATCTCCTCGACGTCGTCGGGCGTGACCGACCCGTACCAGACGTTATCGGGGTAGACCACGACGATCGGCCCCTTCTCGCAGATGCCGAAGCAGCCGGTGTTGTTGATGAAGACCTCGCCGCCGAGTTCACGGTCCTCGATCTCTTCCATGAACTTCATCATGACGGTCACGCCGTCCTTGCTGTGGCAGAACCCTTTCTGCTGGCCGTTTGCGCGTGAACTCGTGCAGATGAAGATGTGACGTTCAGGCTTTTGCATTGGATACACCTCTTTCGTTGAGCAACTCTTCTTTCCGCAGTCTGCGGTAGGAACCGTACTTCGCTTCCAGCAGGGTGTTGGTGAATCGGTCGAGAAAGGCGAGGGTGCCCGTGTACCCGACCGAGAGGATCCTCTGCCCCCCGACCCGGTCGTGGACGGGGTAGCCCACCCTGAGTCCGGGGATCCCCTGCCGTTCGGTCAGGTACCGGCCGCCCGAGTGGCCGACGGCAAGGTTCGCCGACGTCCGCACCGCTGCGTCCTCGATCGTCACGAAATCCGCTTCTTCGAAGACGAGCGTTTCTTCCATCGCATCCTCGAGCAGGGGCTGCAGCAACGCGGATAGATCGCTCTCCTGCGTCCCGCTGGCGATGACGGCGGGGATCGAACCGTTCTCCAGACAGAGTTTTGCCAGGGCATAGACCAGTTCGGGTTCGCCGTAGATGACCGGCCGCGCCGCCGCGTTGATCTTGTGGGCGTCGGCCATCGCGTCGCAAAGCCATCCCCGCTCGAGCCTGAGGCTGTCAGGTACGGACTGCCCGCTGAGGTCCTTCAAGGTCCCGATAAACAGGTCCGTGCTGTCGAGGCCGATGGGGAGCGGGAGGTTGATCAGCGGGACACCGAACCGCTCTTCCAGGAAGCGACCGGGGGAGAGGTTGTCCGGGCAGGTGAGGCCGAACTGGATGGTGGCCCGCGCCCCGCTCATGCGTGCGATAGCGGCGGTCGGCGTGCCGCCCGGTGCGATCTTTTTGTACCGTCCCCCGAAGGGGCGGTCCAGCGTCAGGGAGTAGTCGGGCAGCAGTGTGTACTCAAGTCCCATGAGGTCGAGAATGCGTTTTATCTCCCTGATGTCGGCCGGACTGATGTTGGGGACGATGATGTTGATCCCCTGGTGGCGTTCGGTCGGCCGGGCGTAGTGGGCGATGACCGCTCGTGTCGTCGCCCAGAACCCCTCGGTGTGCGTGCCGCCGTAACTCGGCGTGGAGACGGGGATGATCTCGATGCCCCTGATATCTCGGTCCGTTTTGTAGGTCTCGACGAACCTCTTGATGTCGTCGCCCATGGTCTCGGCAAGGCAGCTCGTCAGGATGCCGATGACCTTCGGGCGGTAGACCCGGATCACGTTGTCCAGCGCGATTCTCAGGTTCGCCTCCCCTCCGAAGATCGCCTGCTTCTCGTTCAAGGACGAGGAGGCGATGTCTATCGGTTCGTTGAAGTGCTCGACGTTCGTAAGGCGCATGTAGGTGCTGCACCCCTGTGAACCGTGCACCAGTGCGATGGAGTCTTCGACGCCCCGGAGAGCAATGACGCCGCCAAGGGGCATGCACATGTGGCACTGGTTCTCATTGACCTGTCTTGCCCGTGACGTGACCTCGTGCCCGCTCATCCTTCCGCCTCCTCGAAGGGGTTCTTCTTCACCCGCTCCCAGACCGGGGAGCAGGTGGTGGCGTAGACCTCGCGGGCGAACCTGATCGCCCCGTCGAACCCGGCAAGACCGTCTTTGCGGTCGTGGTTGTGGTCGACGAAGCCTATGCCCAGTTTGTGCGCAAGGAAACGCTCTTTCACGCCGCCGGCCATCATGTCGACACCTTTCTCCAGCAGAAACTTCTCGATCTCGGCGGGGTTGGCGTCGTCGATCACGACCGTCCCCTCGCTGACGATGGCGCCGATCCGTTCGTAGTCTTCCTGCTTGCCGGTCTGCGTGCCGGTGAACATGACCTCCATGCCGAGTTCCTGCAGCTGGCGGATGATGGCGAGCGCCTTGAAAGCGCCGCCCACGTAGATCGCCGCCCGCTTTCCTGCGAGTTTCTCCCGGTACTTCTCGATGACCGGCCTGACCCTCCTCATCTCGCGCTCGATGAGCGCCTCCGTCCGGCGCGCTACCTCCTCGTCTCCGTAGAAACGGGCGATCTTACGCAGGCTTTCCGCGGTGTTCTCCGCGCCGAAGAAGTTCACGTCGATGTACGGGATGCCGTACTCCTTCTCCAGGCTCATCGCCACCCAGTGCATGGAGCCGCTGCACTGCACCAGGTTCAGGCATGCTCCGGGCGCTCTCTTCAGGGCTGCGACGGTCGAGTCCCCGGTGAAGGCCACGTTGATCTCGATGCCTATCTCCCGAAGGTAGCGCTCGACGAGCCACTTCTCGCCGCCCAGATTGTATTCCCCGAGGAAGTTGAGTTCCCGCGTTTTTTCGACCGTTTCCCCATCTTTTGGGCGGATCAACTTCAGCAGGGCTTCTCCTGCCGCCCGGTAGCCGACGATCTTGTTTCCCGATATGAAACCGCTCGACTCCACCGGGATCACGTCGATGCCGTGCCTCTCCGATGCCTCCTTGCAGACGGCGACGATATCGTCGCCGATCAACCCGACGACGCAGGTCGCGTAGACGAACATCGCCGGCGGGTGATACTTCTCGACGATCTCGTCGATACAGGCGACAAGTTTCTTTTCTCCACCAAAGACCACGTCCCTCTCTTTTAAGTCGGTGGAAAAACTCTGCCTGAAGATCTCCGAGCCGCTGGACAGACTGCCGCGGATATCCCACGTGTACGCCGCACACCCGATGGGGCCGTGGACGAGGTGGACCGCATCCGTCACCGGATTTAAGACCACCCTCGCCCCGGAGTATACGCAGGCCCGCTGGCTCACGGCCCCGGCCAGACTGTCGTCAGCGCAGTGAATCCGGCTTTTGTTCTTTCCCGTGGTCATGATGGAGAACTGCCGTTCATCGATGCACGCTGCAGGCTCGGCGGGCACAAAACATTCGTTCTCCATGTCTTCTCACCAATCTTACAGGATCAACTCGTAGTCTTCGTCCAGAGAGTCGCGGTCGCGCCTCTCAAGCAATGCGCTGCTGATCATCTCGATCAGCCGGAGGCACCCCCGGTAACCGACGATCGGCATCAGCGGGTGCACGGCCCGGTCGAATACGGGGAACCCGACCCTGATCAGGGGGATGTCCTCGGCCCGCGCGAGGTACTTGCCGTGCGTGTTGCCGATGAGGAGGTCCACCGGCTCCTCCTTGATCCACTGGTGGAGGTCGAAGAGATCCCCTTCGGCCTTGACCCTGCTTCCTTCTATCCCCGCTTCTTCGAACATCCCGTTGACGGTCTTTTCGAATCTGTTGCCCGGCGTTCCCGTAACGACGTACTTCGGGACCATGCCCATCGTGATGAGGAACTCCGCGAGCGGGATCAGGACATCCGGGTCCCCGTAGAGCGCCACCTTCTTCCCCTCGTACTGGAAGTGGGTGTCGATCAGGGTGTCGACGACCTGTCCCCTCTCGACTTCGAGGGATTCGGGCACGTCGACCCCGAACCCCTCCTTCACCGCCATGATCAGGTCGTCGGTCGCCCTGATCCCGATCGGGACCCTGAGGGGGACGCCGGGCACGCCGCACTTCGACTGAAGGGCCGCCGCCGCCTCGTCGGACGACCAGGCTCCGAGAGAAAAGGTCATCTTCGAGTTGCCCGAGTCCTTGATCGCCTCGATCGTCGCGCCGCCCCGGGGGTACATCTCGTAGGAGCCCCGCAACGGTGCGTCCATCACGCCCGTGGTGTCGGGATACATGATCGAGGGGACGCCCATTTCGGTTACGATCCTTTTTATCTCCCTCATATCCCCGGGGTTGACGAACCCCGGGAATATGTTTGCCTGCTCCTTCTTCGGACCGCCGTCCGACTCAGCAAGGTAGGAGACGATCCCCTTGCACATGTTCGCAAAGCCGGTGATGTGCGAGCCGTGGTAACTCGGCGTGTTGGCGTGGATGACGTACCGGCCTTCGGGGATCTCCGACTGCTTGATGATCGTCGGGATGTCGTCCCCGATGGTCTCGCTGAGGCATGTGGTGTGGACCGCGATGATCTCGGGGTCGTAGATCGCAAAGACGTTCTTTATCGCGGTCTTTAAGTTTGCAGCGCCGCCGAATACGGACGCCCCTTCGGTGAAGGAGCTTGTCGAGGCCATCGCGGGCTCGTGGAAGTGTCTGGACAATACCATCCGATGGTAGGAACAGCACCCCTGCGACCCGTGGCTGTGCGGGAGACAGCCGTGAATGCCGAGGGCTGCATACATCGCGCCGACCGGCTGACACGTCTTTACCGGGTTGATCTTTCCTGTCGTGTGCGCATCTTCGGGAAGCGGCTCTTTTGGTGTGCAGTCAAGCATTGTTTCATCACCTCTGTCAGGTTTTGCTCTGTTTCCAGGGCGCCGTGATCATCTTCCATGCGGGCGTGGAGAGCGAGTGCGCTATATCCTTTGCAAAGGTCACCGCACCCTTAAAGCACGTGTACGGACCGCTGTAGTCGTACGAGTGCATCTGCTTTGAGGGGAGGCCCATCTTGTGCGTGACGTACTTGTCCTTTATGCCGGTGAAGATCAGGTCGGGCTTGAAGATCTCGACCAGCCCTTCGGTCTCGAAGTGGTTGGCGTCGTCGATCATGATGCCGCCGTTCACCATGTCCGGGTACATTCCCTTGTAGTCGTTGAGGATGCCGGACGCGACCAGTTCGTCGTACTTCTCCTTCGACATGTTCAGGTGCAGGTGGGGTGCTCTGTACATCTCGGGGTCCGGTTCGAGGTGGAGCTCGGGGATGTTCTTTGAGTCCGCATCGCTCTTGATGGTCGGTATCACCTCACGCCCCTCGTAGTCGTCGCGGTGAGCGAACTCGTACCCCGCAACCATGACCTCCATGCCGAGATTCCTGAGCAGGAACTGGTAGTGATGGCTGCGCGACCCGCCGACGAAGACAAAGGCGGTCTTGCCCCTGCAGATCTTCTCGTACCGCTCGATCTCCGGCGTGACCGCGGCGAGTTCACGCTCTATGACGAGCTCGGTCCTTGCGATCAGTTCTTCGTCGCCGAAGCACCGTGCGATCTCACGGAGCGTGTCGATCGTCGCATCGATGCCGATGAAGTTCACCTTCAGCCAGGGGATGCCGTACTTCGTCTCCATCATCTCGGCGATGTAGTTGATCGAACGGTGGCACTGGACGAGGTTTAAGTGGGCCTTGTGCATGTTCTTGATGTTTACATAGGCCGAATCGCCGGTGAGTGTCGAGCCTATCGTGTAGCCGATCTCGTTGAGGAGTCTCTCGATCTCCCAGGTATCTCCGCCGATGTTGTACTCGCCGAGTATGTTGAGGACGTATTTCCCGTCAGGTTTCTCGGTGCCGGTTCCGATGATGCGTTCCATAACCTGGTTGTTGGCGATGTGGTGGCCGGCCGACTGGCTGACCCCCTTATAGCCCTCGCAGTTGTAATGGATCACCGGAATACCGTGCCTCTCCTCCGCCGCTTTTGCAATGGCGGCCAGATCGTCGCCGATGAGTCCGATCGGACACGTCGCGCAGATGTTGATGGCCCTCGGGTGGAAGATCGCCACGACCTCGTCGATCATCTTCGCAAGTTTCTTCTCGCCCCCAAAGACGATGTCGCTCTCCTGCATGTCGGTCGAGAAGCACATCGTCGAGTAGATCTGCTCGGGAGGAGTTTTCTCGTCGACCCGTGCTTTGTTCCGCCGTGTCCCCCAGCTGTAGTACGCGCACCCGATCGGGCCGTGGGTGATCGTGAGCATATCCTTGATCGGTCCGACGACCACGCCCTTGCATCCGGCGTAGCAGCATCCGCGCTGCGTTATGATCCCGGGAACCGTTCTGGTATTTGCCTCGATCTGCGGGCAGGAGCCGGCGGATACATCCTTTTTGACGATGTGTTTTTTCCTGTTCTTTTTTACTTTGTCCGGCATCGGTGCCAGTATATCGTCGACGTTTACGTCCGTCATCGTCATGTCTTCTGTCTCCTGTAGTCCTTACCAGATTGCAGCGTCACCGGATTCGCCCGTGCGGACACGGACTGCATCGGCCACAGGCGTCACGAAGATCTTCCCGTCGCCTGCACCGCGCTCCGTGCGGTTTGCCTTGATGATTGCGTCCACGATCCGCGGCACGTCCTCGTCGTAGGCGAGGATGGTGAACAGCCGCCGCGGGAACATTGTTTTGTCGTCGAGGAACGCGACGACCTGTTCTTCGGATTCCTCCCTCTCGATGACGTCGGTAGCGGCCATCCCCATGAGTTTCTCCTTGCAGGGGACGTTAATCTCCTCATGCGGCAGCAATTTTCCTCTGCCCATTGCTTTGACGGCGGTAAAGCCGGCGACGCCCGCCTCGATCAGGGCACGTTTCGTCGCACCGGTCTTTTTCATCCGCACGATGGCCATAATCTCTTTCATCGTTCGGCACCTCCGGTTCAGAGACCTTTCGTCCCCTTTGAGACGGTGTACGCCTCTTCCACGGGACTGATGAAGATCTTCCCGTCGCCGAAGTTGCCGTTAGGGCCGGTTCTGGCGGTCTTGAGGATTATATCCACGATCCTGTCCCTATCCTCGTCCTCTATCGCGACGAGGATGAGGGTTTTGGGGATCTCGTCGTAGTAGACGTCCCCCATCCTGATGCCCTTCTGTTTGCCGCGGCCCACGACGTCGACGACCGTTGCGGCATTGAATCCTCCTGCCGACAGGTTTTCGAGGACTTCGTCCTTCTTTTCAGGCCTGACTATCGCTCGTACAAACTGCATGCGCTTCACTCTCTGTCTGGTTGTTACAGGCCCAGGAACCCGTGCTCCATCATTAGTTCTTCAAGCCGGTCCTGCGTCATGGGCTCGGGAATGACAAACATCTTGTTGTTGTCGATGGCCCGGGCAAGGTTCCGGTACTCGTTCGCCTGGTTGGACTCGGGGTCGAAGTCGACGACCGTCTTTTTGTTGATCTCGGCACGTTGCACCAGGTTGTCGCGCGGGACGAAGTAGATCAACTGTGACCCGAGTTCCTTGGCGAACGCCTGCAGGAGTTCGAGTTCGTTGTCCACTTTTCGGCTGTTGCAGATGATGCCGCCGAGCCTGACGCCGCCGGTCTGGGCATACTTCCGAATGCCTTTGGAGATGTTGTTTGCGGCATAGAGAGCCATCAGTTCGCCCGAGGCAACGATGTAGATCTCCTGTGCCTTTCCTTCCCGGATCGGCATGGCGAAACCGCCGCAGACGACGTCGCCGAGCACGTCATAGAAGACGTAGTCGAGGTTGTCGGTGTATGCTCCGAGAGACTCGAGGAGGTTGATGGACGTGATGATCCCCCTGCCGGCGCAGCCGACCCCGGGTTCGGGGCCGCCCGATTCGACACAGCGGGTGTTCCCGAATCCGGATTTGAGGATCTCCTCGAGATCGATGTCGTCGCCTTCGTCCCGGAGGGTATCGAGAACCGTCTTCTGGCACAATCCGTGGAGCAGGAGCCGGGTAGAGTCGGCCTTCGGGTCGCACCCTACCACCATCACGTGCTTACCGGCCTCCGCGAGCGCTGCCACCGTGTTCTGCGTTGTCGTCGATTTGCCGATACCGCCTTTTCCATAGATTGCCACTTGTCTCATGGTGTTTTCCTCTTTCGTTGCCACCTGAATTGTCTGCATACAACTATTTATAATTTATGGAAGGAACATTCCTTCCTTCATTATATAAATATTTTTAATATAGGGGGGGCGGAGCCCTGCGCATCTGGGCAACGGCAGCAGGGGATGCTATTCCGCAGGCATTGTCCGGCCCCTGTGACCGACGGCGAAAACACAACCTGATGCGCGGAGAGCCGAAGTGATCGGAACGGCTGCCGTGAGAGAACGTGATGGGGAAATCGCCCTTCGCGTCGCGGTACTTCCGGTCCCGGCCCGGTGAAAGGGGGCCTGTGCTCGCACGGGAAGGGTTCATCGTCTGCGAACCGTTCCCGATCCATTCATATCGCTGGAGAGCAAACACCATAGCGTGGTGGACAACCATGACGGATCGTTTTGTACAGCCGCTGTACTCATGCCGAACGGCATACGGCGGGAAGGATTTGTGAACAGTCCGACTCTGATCGGCTGAAAAGCGAACGCTCAAACGACTATTCTGCGGTTCTTTGCACAGTCTCGCCTTCTGATTGCGGACGTTTTGCCGAACCGTCTGGTCTCTCCTTCCGGGTGGCCGCATGATGCAGTCAGGTGCGGGCATCCTGCTCGAAGGGCTCGCGGAACAGGGGGTGACGACCATCTTCGGGTACCCCGGTGCGACGGTCCTCTCCGTCTACGATGAACTCTACTGCTCGGAGATCCGGCACATTCTGGTAAGGCACGAGCAGGCGGCAGCGCACGCCGCCGACGGTTACGCGCGCGCGAGCGGCAGGACCGGGGTCTGTCTCGCAACGTCCGGCCCGGGGGCCTGCAACCTCGTCACGGGGATCGCGACGGCGTACATGGACTCGGTGCCCATGGTTGCGCTGACCGGGCAGGTCCCGACGACATCCATCGGGAACGACGCTTTCCAGGAGGCCGACATCACCGGTATCACCACCCCGATCACCAAGCAGAACTACCTCGTCAAACGAACGGAAGACCTCGCGCCAATCGTCCGTGAAGCCTTCTATATCAGCCGGACGGGGAGGTGCGGCCCGGTCCTTATCGATCTCCCGCGGGATGTGCTTGAGAGCCGGATCGAATACGACGGCGGACACCGGCAACCGGTCGTGAGAAAGGGCTATCGCCCGGTCCTCCGGGGGCACCGGATGCAGATCGAGAAGGCCGTCGCCGCCCTCGCAGCGGCCGAGCGGCCGGTCATCTACGCCGGGGGCGGGGTGGTGGCCTCCGGGGCGGCCCCGGAGGTCGTCGCGCTCGCGGAGACCATGCTCATCCCGGTGACGACAACCCTGATGGGGCTTGGGCTCATTCCCGGGGACCACCCGCTCAACCTCGGCATGCCCGGGATGCACGGAACGAGATACGCGAATGCCGCGATCACGGAGTGCGACCTCCTGCTTGCCGTCGGCGTGCGGTTCGACGATCGGGTTACCGGGCGGATCGAGACCTTCGCCCCCGGCGCCACGGTCGTGCACATCGATATCGATCCGGCGGAGATCGGAAAGAACAAACCGGTCGATATCCCCGTCGTCGGCGATGCGAAGGCCATCCTGGCGGAGATGCTCGGGCTCATGCAGAAGAGGAAGGAGCGCGATGCCTGGGTCAAGAGAGTCTCACAGGTGAAGGCGGAGCACCCCCTCCGCTGCCCGCTAGAAGGCGGTCTTCGCCCGCAACGGATCGTTCGGGCCCTCTGTTCGCTCCCGGACGGAGCCGGCATCATCGCAAGCGAGGTGGGCCAGAACCAGATGTGGACGGCGCAACACTACTGTTTCAAGCGGCCCCGGGCATGGATCTCGTCCGGTGGGCTCGGGACGATGGGCTACGGCCTTCCCGCGGCTATGGGGGCGCACTTCGCCCGCCCGGATGAGACGGTCTGTGTCATCGCGGGGGACGGCAGTCTCCAGATGAATATCCAGGAGTTCGGGACGATCGCCCAGTACAACATCCCCCTCAAGATCCTGGTCCTGAACAACCGGTACCTCGGCATGGTCCGTCAGTGGCAGGAACTCTTCTACGACCGTCGGTATGCCTGCACCGCCCTGCCTCCCCTGGATTTCGTCGGAGTTGCCCGGGCTTACGGCATCGAGGGCGAGACGGTCGAGGCCGATGAGGACGTGAGGGATGCGTTATCGAACGCACTCGATCATGCCGGCCCATACCTTATCGATTTCAGGATCGAGCGGGAGGAGAACGTCTTTCCCATGGTTCCCCCCGGTGCGGCGATCGACGCGATGATCGATCCGGGTGCGGGCTAAGCCGGAGGACACCGGGGAAGATTGCCCATCTTTTTTCCCCGGCGGGGCATGCCGCCAGGCGAGCCTGAGCGGATGAACCGAAAGAAGTTGATCCCCCTTTGCCTCCCGCGCTATCTGGGTGGGCGGCCATTCTGGGTCCGGCGTCATTTCGGTGCTCGGGGTAATGATCCGGCCGCCAGGGCGAGAACGGGAGATGAGGCGCCAGCAACGATCCCCGAGGCAGAAACAGCGAAATCTCGACAGATTTTTATGCCGATCTGGAGGATAAACTATATATGTACCGTTTCGTCGAACGGTTTGAGCACACCGTCTACATTGTGCTTATCATATTCCTGATGCTGCTGTTATTCTTTGCCCTCCTCGAACTGGGCTGGCTGGTGGTTGAGGGACTGTTCGACGACACTCTCTACAGATTCGATAGTCTGGACCTGTTCGATCTCCTCGGGCATTTTCTTCTGATTCTCATCGGTCTGGAACTTCTGGAGACGATAAAGGCGTACCTGAATCGGAGAGAGTTCCACGTCGAGACCATCATTCTCGTTGCGATCATTGCTATTGCAAGGAAAGTTATCCTCCTCGGTACGGCAACTGCGGGCGAGCTCATCGGTATCGGGCTGATTATCATCGCTCTCTGCGGCGGGTATTACTTCATACGCCAGGCAGGACTGCCGAGTTTTCTCTCGCCGCGCTATCCTGCGCCCTCATCTGAGGGCCGGGAAAAGCAGTGATCCGGCTTCTCTGGCGTTCGCGGTTTGACTGGTTCTCTCTCTTTTTCCCTACAGAGAGTGCATGCTCTGGTGTTTCGTTATCAATATGGGCCGATGCAGCTCGCGGCCATCGGGTTCTTGAACCCGGACTTCTACGGCCAGATCCACCGGACTCCCGGGTCGACGATGGAGACGGAGGTCCATGGTTTGTGTGGATGGATGCAAATGGTAGTATCACCGCCATGGATGCCGCGCCGTTCGGCGACGAGGCACAGGATCAGGTGCCGCCGTAGGGAGCTGAAAGGGTATCATAGCCGCCGATATTACGGGTATTTATGGGATTTCTCCCGGATTTTCTGTCTCAGGATACCTCTCGTAAAAAGGGTGGAATGCACTGCGGCGAGCAGACATGCCACAGTGTGCAGGGTCCTGCGTGGTCGATACGGTTCTCTTTGCTCTGTTGCGGTTCCTGCTCTGTTCTGCAGCCCGAAGGTCGAGCCCGGCGGTGCCGCATCCCGGGGTTGCGTCCATGCCGCGGTGGATGCCGAACTCGCGGGCATTATGCCCCGCTTCCGTTACCCGCCGGCTGAGACACGGTAGACCTCCCACCGGCCGGTGTTGTTGCCCATCCAGACGATCTCGCCGTTGGAGACGTCCGGGTAAGATTGATCGTACTGGTCCTGCGTAACCGGCGATTCCATTCCGGTGGTGATGTTATACATGTAGATGTCGTGGTTTCCGCTCCGCAGGTCCGAGTAGACCACGAGGTTGCCGTCGACCGCAACGGAGTCCGGTAGATCCGACTCTCCGGTAATCTCCGTCGTGTTGTCTTCTTCCACGTCGTAGAGATACACGGCGCTCCGGTTGCCGAGGAAGCCGATCCAGGCGACGTACCGGCCGTCGCTCGATACGTCCGGGTAGCGGTCGTCACCGGAACCGCCTAGGGAGGTTCCTTCAGATTCCCCGACAGGCGCCACTACGATGTTGAAATCTCCACTCTCGGTTGCGTTATCCGCCCAGGCCGTTGTATTCCCGCCGATGGCCGTCTCCATCTGGTAGGAGTTATCGGTGACCACGGGTATGGTGCTCTCGTTTGCAATCGCATAGAGGTACACGTCGCTCGACCCGGTCGTAAGGTTCGTCCAGATGATGTAGCCCTGCGAGGCACCCGGGTCCAGTTGCGTCCCGCCGCTTTCATCCGTCACCTGCTGCAGCCCGCCCGAAGAGATGTCGTAGAGGTAAATGCTGATGTCTCCTGTCCCGGGGTCTTGCCCCGACCAGACCGCGTTGCTTTCAGCGATGGCAAGTTGGTGCGGCACGCCGAGAGGAACCGATGTGGCGTTGGATATGGTCGAGGTATTCTCTGAGGAGATGCTGTAGAGTTCCACCGAGAGCGATTCGTTTTGCGAATCGTTGAGAACCCAGAGGATGTTGTCTCCGGATATTGCGGGGAACATCTTGTCCGCCGGACCGCTCGATACCTGTGTTGCGGCACCTGTCGGGACGCTCTGCAGGGGCTGTGTCGTCGGTGACTGCGGAGGTGTGATTGTCGGCGGTGACGGACGCTGGGGCAGGGCTGTCGGGGGCGATGTCTGTGCTGGTGTGGGCGTTGCGGTTTGTGTCGGCGTCGCCGTCGGTGTCTGGTTGGATGTTGCCGTTACCGTTGCATTTGGCGTCGCGGTCTGCGTCGGTGTCTGGTTGGGTGTTGCCGTTGGAGTCGGTGTCACCGTTGTCACCGGGGGGGGCTCGGCTATCGGCGGTTCTACCACTATCGGCGGCCCGATTATCGGCGGGCGGGTGGGCACGGCCGTCGGCGTCGGTGTCGGCGGAATCTGGACTTCCGGCGGTTGATCCGGCTGTATGGGGAGTGGCATTGCTGAGACAAGTCCCATCGCGCAGACGACGATGACGAGGATCGCGGCCGTCACCCCGAACGTTATCACTCTCATATGTTTCACCTTCCTTGACTGTTGTCGTTTCTCCGTCTCGTTCTCAGGGGGAGAGCCCTGTTGCATGCGATCACGATCCCGCATATGTTGTCCTCTCTTCCTTGCGCCCGGGTCTGTGCACCCCTCTCTGCCTGTTCTCAAATGGGGTGGATCCTCCTGTAGACGATCGCGGGGAAGATATCTGCGGTACAATGATCGCACGCCGCGGCGGGATTGGGGACGGAGTATATATAGATGCCTGCGGCGGCTGTGGTGAATTTCGTGCGATTCCCGATTTGGGAAGCGGCGGCGGGAGAGTGGTTCTGTCCGGCAGGGGTGCTGAACGATGTCGTCATTCCTGAGGGGCGGATGCCTCCGGGGTCGCGAGTTGGGGTGTGGCGGGATCGGCTATCGATACGGAGATGAGAAAGGACATGGGAGTAAGTGAGAGAGCTGCTGCATACCTTGATACGCTGGCACTTGGCAGTGCTGTACAAGCAAGGAATTCAAGCCTTTCAGGGAGTTCAGATCGAGTGAATCCCGTCTTTCTGTTCATTCCGAGGTGTGTTTGTTATAGGTCCCACCGTTTTTCAATACACCGATAACAGAAGTTAAGTGTTGGTTTGAAGGTGGCACTTATTTGCGTATAGTATTCGATATCCCAGTCATGCTCTTTCTCGGCAATCAATCCCTTGAATACGTTCCCGGCACTCCCGGCGATGCAGTCGGTAAGCCCGTCCTGGACAAGGAGCATGATATCCTGACGATCTTTTATTCCATAATCCATGAGGGTGGTGAGCCGTTCCAGTTCCATCGAGACGGACTGTATCAGGTTGGCCGGTTCGTCATCTCTAGGCATTGCAAGGACGAAGATATGAGCCACACTCAAGGTCGATCAGTTGTATGCTCAAGCGACGATCATATAAGGGGTCTTGTGGGTTTCGTAACCTTTGTAGTCTGTCGTCTAAGTCTTCCGATATGCACGCGTTGAGGTAGCCACGCTGTCTGAGGGCATCCCTCAGTCTGAGCAGGTCACTCTTTCTCTCCTGGTAGAACGAGCCATAAATGCCGATGGGAAGTTCTCGCTTCATTCTTTCAAAACGAATGCGAGCTGCGTTCTGTCTGGTTGAGTGTCCCCTCGGAGGTGCCATTAAGAAAGTATTATCATCTCGATATTATAACAATTAGTTACATAATACTAACTAATGTTGGCGATAGGGTTAATATTCGTTAGCCATATGTAATCGATATCTATGTTGAGGTGAGGTATGGAGCAGGCAGTCGTCGAAAAATTCCTGAATGAGATCCCCTATGAAGCTAGGGTTGCCGTGATGGAGCTGAATAACGACCTGCGGTGGGCCGTGTACATAGCCCTGGTACTTGAAGGCAGGAAGTACTTCAGCGAGATAAAAGAGGAGTTCAAGGCGAATCCGAACACGATCGGTCCGGTTCTGAAAGGTCTCGTCGACGGCGGGCTTGTAGCACGAAAGATAGCCAAGTTCGAGGATTTCGTGGATAAACGGAAGGTGTTCTACGAGCCGACCGATATAGGGCTGCGGCTGTTTGAGGTGCTGAACGATGTTGCCATCCCAGAGGGGCGGGCGCCTCGGGAGTTGCGTGTTGGGGGTATGGCGGGATCGACCATTGGCATAGGGGCACGAAAATATACAGGAATACGGCGGGAATACGTGGGACAACCTAATGAGTTGGTGTTAAGAGGTGCCTCAAAGTCGTATAAACCCTGGAAAGCAACCAGAGAGAGACGAGGTCGGGCTTCGTGGAGAAGCAGAGCGAAACAGCCCGGGTTGGTTTAACCAGGCGGATCAGGTCCTTTTCCTTCTCCACTTTAAGAACACGCCTGTAGAGGGCATCGTGGATCCGGAAATTACCCTGTTCTCTTAGCCGGTCCATCTCCTCTGCAAGCGAGGAGGCCTGCCCTTCGTACTTTGCCCGGAACAGCAGTCCGATAATGCCGGTTTATGTTAATTCTTCCAATTTCAAACTTCCGCCAAATGCCCGGCGAACCGATCGGAAGAGTCGTTCTAGCCCGCCTAATCTGCTCTATGGGCATACCTGAATCGCGCCAACGTCTTTGATCCCCATAAAAACACCACGATCACAGCCGTGATGGCAATGAGCCCATAGCCGATAACCCCGTCATACAGTTCGAAAGCTGAACGACTACCGGGAAATATGCTCCTTCCGGTATTGGTCACGGCATGAAAGAGTATGGCTGCAAAGACGCTTTTTTCAGTGTTGTTATAGAGCCAGACAGTCAGAATCCGGAAACTAACGGCCAGCATAACTCCTCCCCATATAATCAGTCCCAGGGTCTGGCCAATTGCAATCTCCGACGGGAAATGCCATACCGCATGAATCAACCCAATGATGAGGCTGGCTGTCAGTGCGGTGTATCGGGCTTGCATAGGATCGGTGACATATCCCGTATAGCCAAGCTCTTCACCTGCAGCGGCAAAAAAGTACGCAATAAAGAGGAGCGGTGTAAATAGGGGCGGGTTCCAAACAGTTGGGACCGGCAGCCCGACGAGACGCATTGTCACGTAGGTCAGAACGTAGATAAACGGCATCAAGAAAATGATGGGAACATACCAGACTTTTTTCGTGATCCTCTTATAATCGAAGGCTCTTTTCAACAGATTCTTTACCCCTGAAAGTTTCTCTTCCCGGTACACAAGGATGGATGCCGCTATCATCGGGGTAAAAGTGGCCACAATGTCTGTCACGGGAAGATTATCCACAGAAAGATTCACCGGGTAAATGACATTAAGCACCCAAAGTGGAATAGAAAGAGCGTAAACCAATATAAAAAATAGAAATGGTGACCTTTTTGATGTGCTGTTGTTCGGGGCTTGCAGTCTCATCGGTGGGTGAAACCAGTTTGATCATATAAAAAAAGCTCCTTTTTCCTTCTTTCTATGAAGTCATCCTAGTATTCTCCCGATCATGACACTGCATGCCACGTGAATCATCCCAGGAACAAGTGCTCACAGCATTTATATCGAGGAGTACTCTTCTTGAACGCCTCAACCCCTTGCTCAGGGTGATCCCGTGCGATGCTTGGAGTCCCGTCACGAACTCGTTGATGAGGTCGGCGTCGTCGCGAGTATGTCTCTGGCCAGGGCTTCCCCGGACGGTGTGCTGGCGTAGGTTCTATCGATGTGATGAACTCTCTGTCTGTTTGGGTTGGTGCTATGCACACTCCCATGCAAGGGGGGTCGGAACAGGGATATAAAACCTTTTAGAGACAAATTTGAGCCTGAAAACAGATGCTGCTAAGGGGATTCGAACCCCTGTCGTCGGCGTGAAAGGCCGACATGATTGGCCTCTACACTATAGCAGCATGCACGATGTTGCCATACAACTTCGATGCCGGGAGATAAAAAAGTTGTGCCGGGGGAGCCGGGCGGATTCGATGACGGCCTGCCATTCCCCGGGGTGTGTACGCGCCGTCGTCCACCTTACCCGCATCCGCCGGGGCGGCGGGGCTTTTGCTTCGTGAGCGCCGCGACGAGGTGCTCCGTGCCGGCAAACCCGAGCGTCCTCTGGCTGCCGTGCATCATGTCCAGGTGCTCGATCCCGAGGGATGCGGCAAGGGGCTTCTCGAGCATGCCGCCGAAGACCAGGTCGATCCGGCAGGTCTTGAGCCTCTCCCGGATCTCCTCCTGCTCCGGCTCGATCAGGATCTCGCACTCCGGGCCGGCCAGGTCCTTCAGCCGGTCCAGGGTGTCCGAATCGAAGTCCACGACGATGAGAGACGGTGCAAGGCCGAGACCTGCGAGGAAGAGAGTCATGGAGATTGCCCGCGTCGGCCCGCTGACGATCGCCACTCGCCGGCCGGCGAGGACCTCGCGGCAGGCGCCGTCGGTGTCGGGGTCGTGCCCCGCGTAGTGCGGAAGCCCGAGGGATTCGGCGATATGGTCCAGGAACCGGACGGTGGCGGCGTGCCCGACAGGGATGTCGGCGACGATGAACGGGGTACCGCAGACCTGTTCGAGCACCTCTGCGGCCTCCTTCCCCGCCGGTTCGCAGACGACGATGTTGAGCGCCGCAGAACCCAGGCGCTCGATCTCTTCGACCGTTGCGTCGGCGGTGAGCGCCGCGTTGACCCGGACGCCGATGAGGTCGAGGATGCGCACGAGCTCCCGCAGGTCCGGTCCGCCTCGGAGAAGGCCTATCAGGTTGACGGACCGCTCGTTTGCCCCGCACGGTTCACAGACGAACTCCTCGACGAGCCGACAGAGGGTCTCGCTGTAGCCTGTCCGGAAGTCGCCCTCGAATCCCCCGGCTTCGATCCCGACGACCCGTGCGTCGGTCGAGGCGGCTTTCACCGCGGCGGCGATGTCCTCGCCGATGATGCTTGAGACGCAGCAGGAAAGGACCGCGATGAGATCGGGCCGCAGCTTCGCATCGAGTTCTTCGATGGCTTCTTTGAGTTTCTCCTCGGCGCCGAAGATGACGTCGTGCTCGTCAAGGCACGTCGAGTAGATCTCGGACGGGCGGTCGCCCCGCATCCCGAGGATGTAGTTGATATGGTAGACGCAGCCCTTCGGCCCGTGGACGAGCACGGCACACCGTTTGATGGTTGCGAGCGCCTTTATTGCGCCGAAGAGCTTGCACGTCGCCCGGGGGATCTTCACTGCCCTGGTGGTCATCGTAACCATCCTTCATCGATTTGGCCCGGCTCTGATCTTGCACGGGGCGGAACGGTTACCCCTGTCTTGTTCTGCATACTACATATACATGCGAGGCGCCCGTGAGATCAGCAAACGGTTAGAAAAAAGGATCTTTCTGAAAGACCCTTTCCCCTCACTCGTAGACCGGGGTCCCTTCCTTCTGGGTGACGGTCTTGAAGGCCGCCATCAACTGCCGGGTGACGGGACCGGGTTTCCCGTTCCCGATGACGCGGCCGTCGATCTCACGGATCGGCCCGATCTCCGCCGCGGTCCCGGTGACGAAGACCTCGTCGGCCGCATAGAGATCGAAGTAGCCGAGGTTCCGCTCGATGACGGTAAGCCCCATCGACGCCGCGATCTCCAGCACGACCAGACGGGTGACGCCGCGCAGGTTGTTTAATGTCGGCGGGGTGATGAGGACGCCGTTCTTGACGAGGAAGAGGTTGTCCCCCGATCCCTCGGCAATATGACCCTGGGTGTCGAAGAAGATCGCCTCGTCCACACCCATGTGGTTCGCCTCGATCTTTGCGAGGATGTTGTTTAAGTAATTGAGGCTCTTGACGTTCGGCGGCATCGATTCCGGCGGAGTGCGCCGGACCGAGACGCAGATCGCCCGAAGGCCCTTCTCGTAGAGGTCGCCGTACATGGCGCCCCACGTGACGGCGATGACGATGACGGTCGGTTTCGGGCATTTTCGGGGGTCAAGGCCGAGGTCGCCCCTGCCCCGCGTCACGATCGGGCGGATGTAGGCGTCTTTTAAGTTATTTCGCCGCAATGTCTCCTTGATCGCTTCGGCCATCTCCTCCTTCGTGATCGCGACGGCAAGGTCGATCGTCTTTGCCGAGTCGTAAAGCCGTGCGAGATGTTCGTCGAGACGGAAAACCCTCCCGTTGTAGGCGCGTATCCCTTCGAAAACGCCGTCGCCGTAGAGGAGGCCGTGGTCGAAGACCGAGACCTTCGCCTCTTCCTCGGGGACATATTTACCGTCAAGGTAGATTATCATGCAATACGTGTGGTCCCGGTTCGTTTGTATGTTTTGCGTTTTATACCGTTCGCGCCCGTCTTAGGTTCGGCAGCAGTCCACAAAATGCGCGAGCATCCCCCGGCTCGTCACCGGGTGGAGGTGAGTGTAACTCCCGATCGTCCGGTCCCGCACCGCACCGTCGAGCCCGTCCCGGATCCCGCTCCCGCGGCTCAGCCGGTAGGCGTAGCGGGTCTCCAAAGAGAGATCGACACTGCTGTAGTGAAACTCATGGCCCCGGAACGTCGCCTCGCCCATGGGGCTCCCGGCCGCGCTCGTCCCCACCACGTAACCAAGCATCCGCCGGGCCGGCATCCTCGTTGTGCCGGGAAAGACACCGGCGAGGTCGTAGGCCCTCTCCGTCTTTGCGTCCATAAAGCCCGGGGCGAGCACCATCCGGTCGGTGAGGTAGATGAGCCCCCCGCACTCCGCGTAGATTGGAGTGCCGTTCCGGGAGACCTCGCGAATCCCCTCCCGCACCGCGGTGTTCGCCTCGAGTTCGGGGCCGAAGACCTCCGGGTAGCCGCCGCCGAGGATGTAGCCGTCGGCCTCCGGCAGGGAGTCGTGAAGCGGGGAGAACGGGACCGCTTCCGCCCCGAGCGATGAGAGTACGTCGAAGAGATCGGCGTAGTAGAAGTTGAAGGCCTCGTCCAGGGCGACGCCGACCCGAACGTCCGTCTCGCCGGTCGCCGCGTAAAGGGGGCTCTCTTCCGCCGGCAGTTCAGTCTCGCGGGCGAGCGCGAGCAGGGCGTCGAGATCGACGTGATCGGCGATCATCCGCTTCACCGCCTCGATACGCCTCTGAAACTCCCCGTGCCCCTGCCCTTCCCGATAGGGCACAAGGCCGAGGTGGCGCATCGCAAGTTCCATCTCCGCCGTCCGGGGGACGGCGCCGACGACCGGGATGCCGCAGTAGTGCTCGATCGCCCGGATAGCCTTTTCCTGGTGGCGGGCGCCGGTGATGTTGTTTAAGATGACCCCCCTGATCGTGACGTCCGGGTCGAAGACCTGGAATCCCCTCACGATCGCCGCCGCGCTCCGGGTGATGCTCCGGGCGTTGACGACCAGAACAACCGGCAGGTTGAGTTGCTTTGCAATCGCGGCCGTGCTCCCGAGGTCGGTGAGGGCCTCCGCACCTTCAAAGAGCCCCCGCACCCCCTCGACCACGGCGATATCCGCTCCCCGGCACCCGTGCGCAAAGACCGCCCGGACCTCGTCGGGGTTCATCACGTAGCCATCCAGGTTCCGGCAGGGCCGTCCCGTCACCCCGGCAAGGTACGATGGGTCGATGTAGTCCATCCCCACCTTGAAGGTCTGGACGGACCGGGTGGCTGAAAGGAGGGCCGAAAGCGCAAGGGTGATGCTCGTCTTTCCGCTTCCGGAACGGTCACCGGCCACGAGGAAGGACTTCATCGCATGCTCCGCAGGATCGCCCCGAACTCGCTCTCGACGATCTCCCGGACACCAAGGGTCTTCGGGTGCAGGTCGATCTCGACCATGACGTGCCGGTGGCCCATCTCCCGGAGCGGCTCAACCTGCCGGGGGCCGTTCGTGACCGAGAAGACCTCGATACCTTCCGTGTACTCCGACGGGACGGCGTGCGGCACCCCGACGAGGAGGGCGAAGTCGGGTTTGAGTTCCCTGATTCGCTCCCCGATCGCGGGGCCGTTCGCCCCGTACTCGTCCAGAGCCCCGAGAAGTTCCGGGTCGACCCCCCGCCCCCGCATCCCGGCAACGATCCGGGCGGCATCCTCCCGCACCTTCGGGAGGCCCCGGTCTTCGAGGTTTGCGATATACGTGACCGCGGCATCCGGGCAGGCATCGTGGAGGGCGAGGAGCTCGTCGGCAAACATATAGGCGGTCTCTTTCTTCGCGTTCATGACCGCAACCCCTCTTGCACCGGCGGCGGCGAGTTCCACGAGGCGACCGGCTGCAACATGCTTGAGGTCGCCGCGCGAGGGCTCGATGTAGGTCCGGGAGGCCGCTCCCCGCAGCCGTTCGACCTCGTTTGCTTTCGCGAGAAGGTAGCGCTGCCGTTCCAGTTCGTCGCCGCTGATCCATCCGGCGGTCGCCGCCGGTTCGAGCGCTGCGAGCACGCCGTCGATGTTCTCCCGGAACCCGGCATGAATATCCACGGCAATCGCCGGGGTCTCGATCCCGGAATCCTCGATTGCGGACTGGAGGTCCTCTCCGATGATCATCGCAACACACGTCCCGACGACCGCTATCCGCCGGGGGCGAAATGTCTCCTCCGCATAGCGGAGCACCTGCACGAGCGGATCGTGCCCGCCGAAGATGAACTCGTTGTCGGCGAGCGAGGTCGTCAGCACCCGCATGCCGTCCTCCTCAAGGAGCCGGGCGTGCTTGAACGAACAGCCCGACGGACCGTGAAGGATCGCCACGTCCACCCCCAGGTCGCGGGCGGTGTAGAGCGCCGCGACGATGGAACTTGGTCTCGGTTGAATGTAATGCATATTATCGCCATGTCTTTACTGCAAGGACGATTGCTCCCGCCGGGGTTATCTCCCGGGCAAGGTCCAGCCCCATCTCGAGCGTCGCGGCGGTATGCTCCTCTCCAGGCCACGCCTCCCCGACGTAGACGGTCGCCGCCGGGTCGACGGCAGATACCGTCCGCCGGACCTCCTCCGTCGGGAACCCTTCGCAGATCGCCCGCGCCTCTTCGCCGATGACGAGCGTCAGGGCGCCGTCGCCGGCAAGGGTCCTCGCATAGCGGGCGGCTTCAACGGTGGTGGCCATGTTCGTCCCGCTGTTTGCGTTGTCGAGGATCAGACGTTTTCCCTCCCATCTGGTCGCCATTCTGCCGGAGAGAGCCGTGAACCCCGCAAGCGGCGCAGGATCGATCCCGAGCACACAGGCGGTCGCGGCCGCGAACGAGAGCGCCGGACGGTAGCCGACGAGGGTGCAGAGCGGATTTTCGAAGGTACCGGCGACCCCGTTTCCGGCGTATCGACAGGTCTCGCCGTCGAAGGACACGACCTCGTCGGCGACGACCGTCCGCCCCGGAAGGTCGATCCCCGGCGGAAGCACGACCGTCCTCGCCCGGGAGAGCAGCCGGCATTTCTCCGTTATCGCGTGTTTCTTCCCTGCCGCGATCGGGTAGTCTTCCGTCGAGGTCAGCACCGCCACGTCTCCGGCGGCCGTAACCCCGAGCGACTCTTCGGCAATCAACCAGCCCCCTATCCGCTCCGCTTCGCGCGCCGCCGCGATCAATGAAGCGGGCGTGATGCTCTTCTTCCAGAGGCGTTCCCGCTCCGGGTAGCGGTAGGTCCCGGTCGATGTGTGCAGGATGCCCGGGCCCGGCAGCAGCGAGGCGAGGGCATGGGCGGTGGTGGTCTTCCCCCGCGCCCCGGTGATCTCAATGAAGGGGTGCGGGAGGAGCCGGTCGCCGAGGACCCGCCTCACCATCTCGTGGTGCGAGACCACAGGGCCATGCTGCCGGAGGAGGGGGTGATCCGGGTCGAGGTGCACCGGCGCGGTGACGAGGTCGTAAGTGCGGGCGAGCGCCTCCTCTACGGGGATGCCGGTCTTTCCGCGGTAGACGTCCACCTCGTCCACCTGGTGGCCGGCACCACGGAGCGCCCCGGCGAGTTCCGCCCCGCCGTGGATGGTGTCCAGCACCAGGATTCGCATGCTCCTAGGCCTTCAGTTCGGTGATCGCGTCGGATGCGTTCTTCAGCATCAGTTCGGCGAGGAGCGGGTCGCTGCCGATAGGGTTTGCGTAGACAAGCGGCACGGTCCTGCCGTTCAGCCGAAACTCACCTCTCCTGGAGTCTTCGGGAAGGCCGAGAAGTTCGGGAATATCCCGGTTGATGTGAATGCCCCGTGCGAGGAAGAGCGGGACGACGACCAGCATGTCGATATCCTCGCCCCGGAACGCCTCCAGTTGCTCCTCCACCGTCGGGGTGTTGAGGCTCATGAAGCCGGGTTTGACGATATATTCATCGGCTTTTTTGGCGATGAGGTTTGCGGTGGTCTCGATGAGTTCCTTATTGTAGGGGAGTTTGCTCCCGTGACCGATCAGTAACATCCCTTTTTTACTCATATGTTACAAGGTACTACGAGAGGACCTTAAAATAATTACCGATTGTTTTTATGGGACCGTTCCTAAACCTCTAATGGATGGATAATTTCGAACGGGCGATCACTTCCTGCGTCAACCGGTTTTTCGCCCACCGAAAGATGCAGGGATTTGCCTACCGGCTCAAACAGAGCAAGTTCAATACCCAGTACGTCGATGTACTTGTCGATTCTCTCGACCCCCGCTACTACCTTGCCATCGAGTGCAAGTCGATATCGGGAAAGAAACTTTACTTCACCCAGCACTTCCACTCCGACAGAAACAATGTTCACCAGGTCGATGCGATCACGGACTTCATCCGGAAGACCGGACGCCGCGGATTCCTTGCCGTCGAGTTCCGGTTCGGTGCGGGGAGGGCAAAAGAGGCGTATCTCATGCCCTGGAGCACGGTGCTCGGATACTACGGCAGCGCGCCCGGTATCTCGATCGACGATTTTCGGCTCTGTTGTGCGCTTACCCGTTCCGATGAGGAGTATGACCTCCCGGGGCTCGATACAAATCAATATCCGCTCTCACCACCAACGGATCGGGAAGATGATGGAAGCATATGATCGTTTTGAACTTCTCATAAACGATCAGGTCGTGAAAACACCGGTGGCTATCGCGTCCATGGCCGGGATCGTGGATGCGGCCTACGTTCTTGAGCGCGCGGCTCACGTCGGGGTCGCCTTTATCGGCGGCTACTCCATTGACGGCCCTACCCTTGAAGTGAGCCGGCGGATGGCGGAGGATGGCCGCAAAGAATTCCTGTATGCCGATCCCATCGAAGCGCTGGGGCATGAGATCGACGCCCTGAAAGAGAGCAGCGTCGTCGCTGGCATCAACCTTCGCGGCAGCACCCCCGCTGCCTACGCCGGGGTCGCGAGCGCGTTTGAAGACCGCGTGGTTTACGAGATTGACGCCCACTGCCGGCAGTCGCCGATGCTTAACGCCGGATGCGGCGAGTATCTCCTCCATCACCCGGACGCCCTCGTCGAGATCATCCGGGCCTTAAAAGCGGAAGATGTGACCGTCTCAGTGAAGGTCCGTGCCGGTGTTGCGGCCAATGACGCCGACCTCGCCCGCACCGTCTGGAAGGCGGGAGCGGATATCCTCCACGTGGACCTGATGGACTATGGGCACAACAAACTCCGCCAGATCCGCAACGCTTCGCCCCTGACGCTCATCGCAAACAACTCCATCAACACGTTCGACCGGGCGATGGACGCCTTCTCTCACGGGGCGGACCTCGTCTCGCTCGCTCGAAAATCCGACCCCTGGACGCTTGCGGGTCTTGATGCCGCCATAACCCGGGCCGCCGATGAAGGCGGCTGGTACAACGCTCCGAAGCAACTCTGCCGCGGCGGCGACATCCGGGCGCTCGCTTTCTGCTGTATGCCGGTGAAGGCCTGCCCGCTCATCCCGACCCTCGAGAGGATCGGGCTCTCCCGGAAAGAGTACCTGAAACTCAAGCAGGAGGCGGTGAAGGGAACGGCACTCGAAAACGGGAAGACCACCTGTTTCGGGAGCCTCGCCTGGTGCTGCAAGATCAGTTCGCCCTGCATGTTCCGGAACATGACGCTTGAGAATGTGGGCCTCTCTGCGCGGGAGTACATGCGCTGCAAGCACCGTCTCTCCGAGAAGATTATGCACAGGATATTCGATGAAAAAGAGACCGCCGATGAATCGAGCTGAACAGGCCCAGATGGCGATGATGCTCGAGGTCTGCGCCTACCCGAAACCAGGGAACGTTGACCGGTGCCACGACTATTCCGGCACCCGTCTCGAGCACTTCCTCGCTTCAACGATCCTCGCGAGACCTGCTTTTGATGCGGCCGAGAAGACCGGCGGCCGGGTCGGGCGACTGATCCGGGAGGCGGTCCGGCTCACCAGCGGTTACGCCGGGGGAAACACCCACTTCGGAGCGTTCATTCTTCTCATCCCGCTCGTCCTCGGGGAGGATATCGACGGGGCGTTGCGGGTTGTCGCCGGGACCGACGTCGAAGATGCGGTCGATTTCTACGCGGCGTTCGGCCTCACCAATGTCCGGATGGCGGAGCGCGACGATCTGGACGTGAACGACCCGGCTTCGGTTGCTGCGATCCGGGAACGGGGCATGACGCTTGCCGACATCATGGCTTACTCGGCGCCCCGGGATATGGTTGCCCGGGAGTGGACGAACGGATTCCGCCTGACACGCCGAAGCGCCGACCTGCTCCATGCGCACGGGCACGGACGGGAGGCAATCGTCAAGGCGTTCCTCGACCTCCTTGCTTCGGAGCCCGACACCTTCATTGCAAAGAAGCACGGGATGGAGACGGCTGAGAAGACGATGCGGTGTGCGGCCGAAGTACTTGACGGAGGGCGCGATCTCGCTGCCTTCGACGCCGAATGCATCCGGGAGGGTATCAACCCGGGTTCGCTTGCCGATATCACCATCGCCGGAATTTACGTGGCGCTCGGGGAGGGATGGCAGTGGGACTGTTGAGCGAGGGGATCAACGAAGTGATTGCGACCACCGACTGCAACGCCGCACCTATGGGGATCATCAACCGGAGCGGCTCCCTGCACATGGTTCTCTTCCGGGGGAGTCATACGGCGAGGAATATCGCCCGGGACCGCTGGGTGGTGGCGAACTTCATCTTTGACCCGGTGCTCTACGTCCGGACCACTTTTGATGACCTGCCTCCGGAGGCCTTCGTTATGGAGAAGATCGATGGGCGGGTCGTCTCTCGTCTTCGCGACGTGGAGGCCTGGGCCGCGTTCGTCGCCGATGTGGAACGGTCGAGCGACGAGGCGATCACCGTTCGGCTCGTCCCCTTCCGCGAGGAGGTGCTTGACCTGCGGTTGCACCCGGTGAACCGGGGGTTTTCGAGCATCGTTGAAGCGACGGTCCATGCCACCCGCTATATCAGGAACCGCGATCCGTGGCTCGGACAACTGGTCAAACACCATACCGGCCTTGCCCGGAAGTGCGGCGGCCCCCGGGAGTGGGAGGCGCTCGAACTCCTTAACCGGTATATCCGTGACCTGACCGGCGGGACCCCCTGAGGAGCACAGCCAGGCGGTGCTCCGGCGTCTTCGGTCAATCGGGCCGGCATTTTACCCGGGTCGTTATTCTCTCCCTCATTTGTATCTTAACATTTGTATAATAATCAATATATACAATAACCTACGAAGGGCCCTTACAGGAAGGTGCCTGATATGGCGAAGATCTTTGATACGTTAAAGAGCGATGGAAGGTTCAGCCGGCTTGTCACGATCATTCAGACGCTCGGCGAAGATGCGGTGCTGCAGGGGGAGGGGCCGATGACGTTCTTTGCTCCGGTCGACTCGGCGTGGGATGCGATCCCCGAACCAAACCGGGCAATGATCTTAAACGATAAGCAGATGCTCTCGCATCTCATCGACTTCTTCACCATCCGCAACCATGCGTGCAAGCTCGATACGCTGCTGGCAAAGAATGTCGTGAAGACCGCCGAAGGAAACTCCATCATGGTCCGGAAGACCGGGAAGGGCACCCAGGTGGATGAGGCCCTCGTGCTTGAGGGAGACGTGCAGGCCGATAACGGCGTCCTCCACGTCCTTGACGGCGTCCCCTTTGCGACGCTCGCCCAGGCTTACGAAGCATACGCAGCGGACTAAACCCGGACCAGAATACCCTTTTTCTTTCTGTCGCCGTCCTTCCGGGGGCTGGCAGTCCGCCCCCGGGACCTGTCGTTATTATGAATGCAATTTTATATATCCATCAAAGTACCCCCGGTGTCCGTAGGTGGATCATCGATGAAGAGTATCTTTGAGACAAACCGGGAAGACAGCCGGCTGAGCATCTCCACGAGGATGATACAGGCTGGAGGGATGGAGGAGATCCTCCGGGGGGAGGGCGAGTATACGGCGTTTTTCCCGACGAATGAGGCGTATTCCGCGTTTTCCGCAGAGGTGCTGGACGCTGTCCTGAAGGACCGGGAGAGACTCGCGGATATGATCGCGTATCACATCGTCAGGGGCAAACTCACTGTGCGTGAACTCGGACAGCTGGAGGCGATTGCCACCCTGCAGGGGGAACACCTGGATATCACGGGGCCTCCGGCAGCGATTCGGCTGAACGACGCCACCGTTGTCGAGCCAGATATTGAGTGCACGAACGGCATCTACCACATCATCGACCGGGTGCTCCTGCCGCGCGCCGTTGCGGCGCGGGTGAAGAGACCGGCCTGACTCGGGGACTTCCGATCTTGGAATGGTAAAACGCCGTTTCGGATACAGGGACCCTACGGGGTGTCTTTCTTCCATGCGATAGACCCACGGGGCCGTGAGGAACCGCCCGTATTTTTATATACTCCCGGCGGGAGTTGGCCTTCATGAAGAACATCCTTGCGACCCTGCGTGAATCGGATTCATTTACCACGTTCCTCGACCTGGTACGGGCCGCCGGCATGGAAGGGCGGTTGAGCGCCGAAGGGCCCTATACGCTCTTTGTTCCTGACGACGATGCATTGCGGGCAGTATCGGACCTCGCCACAATCCGGGAGAATGCCGACCGGCTCGCCGATCTGCTGAATTACCATATCGTCCCGGGGGTGCATTCTATGATCGACCTGCTCGGCATACGGGCCCTGCGTTCGCTCCAGGGGGAAGACCTGACCGTGGACATCGCCCCGGAGGGGGTGCTGGTCAACAACGTGCCGGTCGTGGAGTCCGATGCGTGGTGCACAAACGGGATCTGCCACGCGGTCCACGCTCTGCTCCGGCCTCCTGTTGCCGATACGGTTGCCGGCAGGGCCGGCTCCGGGAGAACGTATAAATAATCCTGCAGGGGTAGTGGTGTGCGTGGAGAAGAGCAGTATGAAGAACATCATTACTACCCTGGAAGACTCCGGGAGTCTCACGACGTTTCTCGAACTGGTCCGAATTGCTGGCATGGAGCCGATGCTCCGCGAAAGAGGACCGTTTACCGTCTTCGTCCCTACGGACGAGGCGTTTATGCGGGTCCGGAAGGACCGGATGGACGAACTCCGGCAGGACCCGGATAAACTTCTCCTGATCGTGAGTTACCACGTGGTGCCGGGGCAGTTCACTTCCGAGGACCTCCGGAGCGTCACTGCCGTCAGGTCGAGCCTCGGGACCGACCTGGTCATACGGTCGTCCGACCGGGGCATCACCGTCAACAGCGTCCCCATCGTCGAGGCCGACGCGTTCTGCACGAACGGCATCTGTCATGCCATCCGCGCGGCGCTTGTCCCTCCGACAATCGATATCGCTGCGCCCTGAAGCGTTCTTCCCCCATTACCTGCAGGTATAGGTCCCTTCGCTCTCGGCGACGAACCCTTCCCGCGCGAGGTCACCAAGGATCTTTCTTACCCGTCCGGGATTCTCGCAGACCCGGAGTATCACCTGCTCCTCGGTGACCGCCCCCTCATCAAGAACGAGCGCGAGTATCCGGCCCCTGACCTGCCGGTCGGACCCCTCGAATCGGCTCTGCCGGGTGTAGGACGCGCTCCGCCGGTTCGGGTTTGCCGTCCGCTTCTTCAGGATCGTGCCGTAGTCCATTAATGCGCTATACCACTCCCCGGGGTTCTCCCGGTAGAGCGCCTGCTCGACGAGCGGGAGGATAGCGTCGTCCCGCACGCCCTCCCGGCCCTGGAAGAAGAAGTGGATGAAGATTCGCCGGATGTTCGTCTCGATATAGACGACAGGCATGTTGAACGCGTACGCGACAATTGCCGACGCGGTCGCCTTCCCGATGCCGGGGAGGGCTGCAAGCGCCTCGACATCCGCCGGGAGCCGGCCGCCGTTCTCCTCCACCACGCGCTCGGCGGCTTTCTGGAGCGCGATTGCCCGGCGGTTGTAACCCATGCCCTGCCAGACACGCAGCACCTCGCTCTTCGGTGCGCGGGCAAGACTCTCAAAATTCGGGAACTGCTCGATAAACTCCGGGTATTTTACGGCGACCCGCTCGACCTGCGTCTGCTGGAGCATGATCTCGGAGACGAGGATACGGTAAGGGTCGGTGGTCTGCCTCCAGGGAAGGTCGCGGCCGTGAGCCCGGTAATGGGAGAGAATAAGGTCCTGAAAGAGGCCCATGGTCTCCAGGGTGGCTCCCTGCTCCCGGATGGCGGCAAGGATGTCGCGTTCGCGTGCGTTCTGGTCGGGGTCGAGACTGCCGATCACACCATCTGTTTGGTCCGACCCGGGGAAATAGGTTGGGTCGGGGATGGGACGTTAATAGCGCTGAGAATGGCAGGTCCGACACTTTCCTGCCCAAAGCGTCCCCTTCGCGCTTGCCGGAGATCAAAGCCCCGGGATGATGGCGGAAACTGGAATTTTCCCGACCGTCCCGGTAAACCGGATTGCGTCAGGCCCTTTCTCCGGTTGCAATATCCGATGGAGATCCGTGCACGAGGTGGGAACCTCCCTCCACCCGCGCCCGCATCACGGTGAGCCGGGCGCCTGCCGCCCCATCCAGGTCGAACGTCCGTTCCTTTCCGTGGTCCCGGCAGAACTCCTGGAGGTCGAGCATGTGCCGAAGGCCGGTTGCCGCCTTCTCGTTCTGTACGAGGTCGAGCGGCGGCTCCAGCAGCGGCCGGGGCAGAAAAACGATGCATTTCGACCGTCCCCGGGTCAGCGAAACGTTCAGGCGGTTTCTGCTGTAGATGAACTCGGCCTCTGCAAGAGCGGTCTCGACGTCGCTTACGCCGTAACTGACGATAACCGCCTCTGCTTCCTGTCCCTGCATACTGTCGACGGTGTCCACGAACGGCGGATACTCCCATGCCCGCATCCTGTCAAGGCGACTCCGAATTGCGCCGATCTGGGCATGGTGCGGGCTGACGATGAAGAGCCCGCGCCGCCAGAAGAGGAAGTCTCCTTCCCCCGTTGCCGGATACGGCTTACCCGACTGAGGGTCGATGAGCTTCTCCCGGAGCGCTCCGACAAGGCTGGTAACCAGCGCTGCCTCGATCTGGTTCTCCACCGTCGTCCGGACACCCTCAAGCACACAGAGCACGAGCGGGTATGCCGGATCGAGGACCTGCTCGACCCATTCCTCTCCCGGAGGACCCGGGACGAGGGCGATTTGCTGCCGCCCGATCGTATCGTTCGCCGGGGCGTAATCGGCGCCGTAGAGCGTCTCCGCCGGGAAGCAGGAGAGGGTGCGGTTCATCCTCCAGTTCTCCTGGAGCTGGCAGGTGTAGGCAGGGCGCGCGGGGTCGTCGCGGTGCCGGAGGTAGGCAAAGACGGAGTCTTCAAGCCCGGGGAGGCCGTCCTCCGGTAGCGGGTACTCCCCCTGGACGACCGGGGGAAGCTGCAGGTCGTCGCCCGCGAGAATGAGACGGCCCCCCTCGGCAAGCATCGGGAGCACCATTGCAAGGTCGGTTGGTCTCATCTGCGACGCTTCGTCGACGATCAGGAGGTCGAGAGACGGGAGGGACTTCTCGAGTTTGCCGAAACTGTGCACCGTCCCGCCGAGGAGGAGGGACGGGTAGCCGACGACGGTATCGGCCCGATCATGGGGCAGCACCGCAAGGCTCCGCTCCCCTCCGGCTGTTCTGGCGCCCTTTAACTTGTAGATGGGGAAGTCGGCGGCGAGATCGAACTCATCGACGGACTCCTGCACCTTGACGAGCAGGTTCTCGATCGCAGCGTGGGTGCACGCTGCGACACCGACCCGGACCCGTTTTCCATGCAGCCTCCGTGCTTTGACGAGCAGGAGGATGGCCGTCGCGAGAAAATGCGTCTTCCCGGTTCCGGGCGGCCCCCAGACCAGTGTCAGCCGGTCTCTCATCAGGTGGCGGAACGCCCCGGCCTGGCTCTGCGTGAACCCGGCGCCGGCGGCGAGCCGTTCTGCATCGGCGACGAGTCCCTCGGGTTCAACGACCGGGGCGGCGAACCCCTGCGGGTCGCGGAGGAGGCGGATGAACGTGTTATCCGGCTGTCCGTCCAGGGTGAGGAGGCGGTCGACGTAGTGCGCCACGATAAAGTCGGTGAAACGGGGGTGCAGCACCGCGAGGTCGCCCTCCGCGAAAGGTGCGATCTCCCGGCCGTACGTCACCTCCAGGACAAGTCCCCGGACCTGACCCGCCTTCCGGTCGACGATGGTGTCCCGGACCCTGGCGAAGCAGACTCCGCTCGTCCCGGGGTTCGGACTGCTCCGGTAGCGGAGGTCGTCGAACGCGATCATGGCCTCTTCGCCTGCTTCGCCGCGAGGGATGAGGAGGTAGCTGAACGCCTGCGATTGCTCGAAGAGCGCAAGGTCCAGGGGACCGAGCACCTTCCAGAAGTTCCCTTCGCTCTTCCGGACGGGGATGCTGATCCCGTCCCGGACCCGAACCGGCCACGGCTTGCTGCGCAGTTCCTGCACCTTCCGGGCACCCAGGGTCGATTCGTACTCTACGATGAAGAGGAGGCGCGATATCTCAGGTGCCGCGGCATCCCACGGGCGCGGAAACCGGAAATTCTCCGCCCAGCGCACGAGGCCGGGTTTAACCCGTTCACGGAGTCCGTCGAGGACGCTCCCCGCTGAAAGCAGACGCCGCGACATCTCCTGCCGGACCCAGTCTGCGGCTTCCGGCTTTGTTCCCTGCCACGCCATGATGATGGCGTCGCTCTTGAGCGCGTTGCTGTGCTCGTTCCAGAAGAGAGTGCCCGGATCGAGCCGGTATGCGAAACGGGAAGAGGGGATTGCCGCAAGGACCTCCGGCAGACGGAGGGTGAACGGGACGGGGAGCGCAAGCAGTCGCCGGATCTCGCGCGTCAGGACGACGAGAGGGAACGGGATCGATGTTGACGGGTGGCTGGACCCGATAGCAATGCCGGGGTCCTGGTAGTAAAACCGCAGCCGCAGGGCATCTTCCGCCGTTTCGGGGTCCCTGATTGCGTCGTCGAGCAGTCTGGTGAAGAGTTCCTCTTCGTAAGTGTCGTAGACGTAGGTCTGCACCGACTTCTGCCCTGTCCATTCCCGGCCCTGGTTATACTCGTGGACGGCTGCAAGTTCTCCGGCGAGCGCCCGGACAAACTCCCGCCTCACCCGGTTGCAGTCGTCGGGGTTCCGGGCGACGGAGATAACTTCGTTTGAGGGCGTTCCGTAGACCGCCTCGCCCTTGAAGCGCCGGAACCCGAGAGCGTATATCCGGCCGGAGACGGGGTCTTTCTGGAGCGTGAGAACGATACCGATATCTTCGTAGACAGGGAGGGCCGGCGATCTTGCGGCGAGCGCGATGACCTCTCCCGTCCGGAGCGCCCGGACGGTCGCCCGCAGGCGGTCGCCCTGATCTGCAAGCGACCCGCAGTTGTCCAGGTGCCGGTCGTTCTCGGGGTCCCGGAGAAACTCTTCGAGGTCGGGAAGCGTGTTGATGGAGAGACCGGGGTCCCACGGGGCTTCCCGGAGGTAGCGTCGCCCGACGGATGAAAGGCCCGGAATCTGCGAGACAGAGGCGGAAACTTCCGCTTCCTTGCGGCAGCACGCGTAGTATTCGCAGGACTCGCATCGTGCCGTGAGGTGCCAGGGCACGTCCCCCGGCGGGCCGGCAAAGATAACCGGAAGGCGATGGCGGAAGAAGTCCTCGATCACCCGGATGTTGAGGTGCAGGTCAAACGGTCTGGGTTCGTCGTCCCCGTACAGCCAGATCCCTGCCCGGGCGAGGTTGACCGGGAGGTCGATCCCGAGCAGGCGGAGGGCGTGATCGAGGATCAGGGCATACAGCGTCGCCTGGACCCGGTGGCTGACGCTGAGGTCCTCGCTTGCCTTGATATCGATGACCGAGAGATGCGGCCCCCCGTCGCCCCTGCCATCCAGCCGGATGAGGTCGGGGCGGCAGGGGGAGAACCGGTACACCTCCGGGTTGATGCCGTAGTTGCGCAGGAAGTGGACCGAGACCGGGATGGTTGACTGGTAGATTGCCTCTCCCGGGGATAACCGGGGGAGGAGGTTGAAACTCTCCTCGATAGAGAACGACCGTCCGGAGAGGGGGCCGGTCCCGGCCGGGAGCTGCACATGTCCTGCGAGTTTCATACGGACGACCTCTTCCTCCCACCGGATTCCTGCATCCAGGAGGGCCTGCGTCACCGGGCTATGGTCCATCGCGCCTGCCGGGATACCGGCGGCCTCCCGTTCCTCTCTCGGGGTTGCGTGGTAGCGGAGGTGGCGCTCGCAGTCGTGGTAGAAGAACCAGCCGATGAGCGACGGACTGAGGTTAAAACGAGGCATAAGCGTTCACGATCGATGCCGGGAGGGTCGGGAGTTCTCCCTGATGGCGACGGTGACTCATCTGTTTGTGCGGTCGCGGGAAAACTGTTGTTATGGACCCCTGTTGAAACCCTCTCTGGAGAGTCGATTGCGGCCCTGACACGGATTTCGGATGGGGACCCTGTGAGGGGAGAGGGATGCTTCCCTCGAAATCCTTCAGGTTTCTCAAGATTCGGGCGTTCCGCGTATTGCACTCCCCGTCAGCCTCTCCTCACATCCTCCGTGCTCGAGTTTCTGCCGGACTAGCAGTCGTTCTCCCGTGGCGATGGTTCTCCGTCTGCTACACGGTACATTCTCGTTTTGACCGCTCAGCCTGCCGCACACTGAAGACCTTCAGCCTTCACGACTTCCGGAACCAAAATATGGTCTCAACAGAGCCGTAATTGGCTGCTTCTTTTACAATCCGCGATCAAATCGGTCTTTATGCGGATACATCTCCAGGCACGAATGCAATTCGTATGCGCCGCAGAAAGGGCGTCCGGGGCAGGCAATCTTTCAGCCGGTGACGTTCATCGTCACGTTTGCGGCGGTCTCGTTCTGTCCCGACAGGGTAACGCCGGATGGGACCATAACCGTATCAATGGCGTGAATGACGCCGTTTATAGCCTGTATATCGACCCGGATGATCTCTACTCCGTTCACCGTTATGTTCTTGCCGTCGGCATCGACAGAGATTGAGTTGCCCTGTACCGTTGCGATGGTACCATTCGTGGCGAGTTCGGCTCTCGTATAGGTTCCCGGAGCCATGTGGTAGAGCAGGACCTCGGCGAGATTGCCCTTCGGGTCGTTTGAGAGGTCTTGCATCACCGCCTCGGGAAGCCGGGAAAATGCTTCATCGGTGGGTGCAAAAACTGTATACGGTCCAGGCCCGGCGAGAACTCTCTCAAGCCCGGCTGCATCGATAGCGCGGGTAAATGCCGAGAAGTTCCCGTCCCCGACCAGCACCTCACCGATTGTCAGGTTCACGCCCATCTGCGTTGCGGCAGCCGTGCCGTCCGTCTGGTTTCGGTCGCCGTCCTCCGACGGGTCCGTGCAGCCGCAGGCGAGGGCCGCCGCCCCGAGAACCAGAACGGCTATGAATAGTGCGTACTTCGCTCTCATGGCTCCTCTGTGGGCTGTATACTCAAACCTTTCCTTCTAACTCATTGTCTCCGGAACCGGCAGAAGAGCCCGGGAACCCGAGCTCCCGGGGCACTTTACTTCCAGAGTCTCATGGTCGAGACCACGTGGCGCACCGGGTCGTAGACCCTGACGGCATGGTTGCCGGTATCGGCGATATACCAGAGCCCTCCGAAATCGACCAGGCCGTCCGGCTCGTTCAGTTTCGCGTCCCCCGACAGTCCATCCCGGTGGCCGCGGCTGCCGTTCCCGATTATGGTGAGAACCCAGCCGGTGCCCGGGTCGAACTGCTTGATCTTATGGTTTTCGGTATCGGCGATGTAGACCGCCCCGTCCCGGTAGGCTATACCCTTCGGGTGACGGATACGGGCCATCCCGGCGATGGTGTCAAGGTCGCCGAAGTCTTCCAGCGAGTGCCCTATGGACGTCTCGACCATCCCCCGCTTTATCCGCCGGATCGCCGAAGCCCCGCTGTCGGCTACGTAGAGCACCTCGCCGTCGGCGACGATGCCGGCGGGTCCGGCGAAAGCGGCCTTTGGAAACGGGCCGTCGACCAGGGCCTCCAGGCCCGACCCGGCGTATGGTTCTATTGTGCGGGCGGCCAGATCCAGCCGCCAGATCTGGTTCCCCCCGGCCATTGCGATATAGAGATAGCCGCCCATCAGCACGAGGTCCCGGGGCGCGTTCAGCGCTACATCGGTACCCGGTCCGCCTTCACCGGGCGAGGGGGCGGCAAGTCCGGTCCCGGCGACCGTCGTCACCCGCCGGTCGGGCCAGAAAACCTGCCGGATCATGTGGTTCCCGGTATCTGCAACGTAGAGAGTTCCCGCCTCCTCATCGAAGGCGAGGCCCTCCGGCAGGTAGAAAGCCGCCTCCTGAAACAACCCGTCGGCGTTTCCGGCGGCTCCGGAGCCGATTGTCTCCAGAATCTTTCCTGCTTTGTCGGCGACGATTATCCGATGGTGGCCGGTATCGCTTATAAAGAGCCGTGCCCCCGCATGGTCCGCTGCGATCTTGGCGGGGTGGTAAAGGGTCCCCTCCCGCGCCGTCTCCCGATCGGCTCCGGACTGCAACGGCCCCCTTGCCAATAAACCGCGCTGCTCGAACTCTTTCACTATCAGGTCGATCTTCAGGTCGAGCCTCCCAGATAGCCCCTCTCCGGTGGTCTTCCCGACTATGTTCCCCTCCGGGTCGATGAGGATAAGGGTCGGCCAGTCCCGGACCCCGAAGGCCTGCCAGAGGAGACGATCGGGGTCGACGACGATGGGACCACGTACTCCGGCGCGGCGAACCGCCTCGCGGAGGTTCCCGGCAACCGCGCCGGACTCAAACCCTGGTGAATGAACTTCAATAACTACCAGGTCCGGGTGGTTATCCTGGAGGTGCCGGACCTCCGGTGCCAGGCGTATGCAGTTTGAGCAGGCAAACGTCTGAAAAGAGAGCAGCACAATCCTGCCTGCAAGGTCGCGGACGGAGAGCGGGCGATTGGTATTGAGCCACTCAACGCCTGCGGGGAACTCAGGGGCTGCTATCAGTTTCATGCGGCACCTTCTGGCGGTTTAACGTTATGAATGTTGGCCCGGCCCGGTGGCCTGGATCTCGGTAAACCGCCGTCGCCCCCAATCTCATGCCGGCGGCTCGGGAGAGAGCGTCTCTGGGGCGGCAAGCATCTCCTCGCAGAAGGCAATCGCCCCGAAAACCATGTTCTTCCGGTAGACCGCGGGTTTGATGCAGGGCGTGTCGGGAAGGCCGCCGATCACCGAGAATACCTGCCGCCAGGGTATCGGATCGGTCATCGACGGAGGGGCAAGGTTGTTGTGAATGTGAAAGGCCCGCAGGGCCTCGCGCGGGACCTGCCGGAGCGCTTCCGGAAAATCTTCTCCTTCGGCGGCGTAGAGGTTCCAGGGGTCAAGGGCGATCCCGGCAAGTCCGGCGATCTCCGGGTGGACATTCTTGAGCGTCGTCCAGAACGCACGGATCTGGCTCCCGGTGGAGATGCTCTGGTCCTTGTTGTTCTCAAGCAGCACCAGGGGTTCTGCCCCAAACGCGTTCCAGTGGGCGGCGATCAGGGTGTGCATCGCCGCGACGATATCGGTGTGGGCGTTCCTCCTGTCGCCGGGGTGAATCTCGATGATCCCGGGAGGAATGCCCAGACGGTCCTCGATCTCAAGGAGCATGTCCCCGAACGCGATCACCCAGTCCGGGTCGCGCCACCGCAACGCCGCTTTCACCTGCCTATGGTGCTGATCTCTTCTCGGGACGGCCGGTTCGGTGTGCATGACGTAGTCGAGAGAGCCTGGAAGGTCTGTATCCTGCTCGTAAAGGTGCAGGATAGACGACCGGTTGAGCATGGAGCCGATCTCCTGCCCGGTTCGCTCCACCTCGGTTTTGTTCTTGATGAAATCGGCGGGAACTTCGATATACGTGCAGCCGAACCGTTCGGCAAGATGCCAGCGCTCAAGGAGTCCTCCCCGTTGCGCGACTTCTGTGACGTTTGGGTAGATGTAGTCCGCACCTGGCATGGCAATCAGGCTACGCCATGGCAGGAGTGATACAAAAATGTTGGGTGATCCGGCATTGTCGGGTTCGACGACCTGTTCCTAACCTGACGAGACCGCTGTTCCTACCGGCTTGGCCGAGATGTGGTGGGGGTTCGCGTTTCGTCTCTATACCTGATCCGGATTGTAACGACTGTCGCGTTCTCTGCTGCTGTCGCGCAACACTCAGCGTCGCATGGGATTATCGAGAACCTGCGGACACACAAACAGGATATCCACGGGCGCATAAATATAGGTGCAGTAGGCACGCTCAGGATCATAGTACATACACTGCGCACATTCGTATTGTTTTGGTCTTCTCTCTTTCTGTCGGGTCAACTCACCGGTTACGGCATCGTATATGCCATACCTGGCCCGGTCTGGTGCTTCCAGTTCCGGCGTCCCGGTATATTGAGCACCGGGTTTATTCTTCAGCAGGTTGATGTCGTCAGGTATGTTCATGTCGTACTCTAAGATGCTCACGGGCAGCTCCACATTTATTACGTTGATGAATCTTCAGCGGATTGATGAAACCTCGGGAGGCCCGAGATCTGGACGTTGGGATAGGTGCCATCCCGCGGGTCTTCTGTGCCCGGGCCGGGCCTTGAAAAGGATGAAGCCGGAAGCACCATGGAGGTGCAGTTGTCCGGTTCCTGTGTTGTGCCTCTGGTCATACCGAATACGGCATCGCGCGGATGAACAGGTAGAATATACCACCCAGCACAATGAATTCTCCGTCAGTAAGCAGTTCGAAGAAGAATTTTTCTGTCCCGAACCGTGGGAAACAGAGAAGGTATCCCTGGGCATAGACTACGCCTGCAGCGAGCAGCAGTGCTGAACAGGGACCTGACAGAAATCCGCTGACAAGTAACAGCGGAGTTCCGATGATCAGGTTCACTCCTGTAAGAAGAATAAGTGTCCTTCGGATGCCTAACATCGTGGGGATCGTTTTGACGCCTGAAGCTACATCTCCCTCCACATCACGCATGTCAAAGATCACTGTGTTGATGAATACCTGGAAAAAGAAGAAGATACCGACGATGCCGGTGACGGCATCCACGGGAAGGGAGGCATGGCAGATCGGCAGGAAGGTAGTGGGAGCGGTCCAGGAAAACGCCACAACGAGACTTTTCATGACAGGAACCTCTTTTAATCGCCGAAATCCGAACCAGGAGGGAAAGAGCGGTACACTGTAGATGATCCCGGCGATCAGGGGAACGGCTGTTATCAAAAAACTGTCGAATCCTTGGAGAGCAGAGAGGCAGAGGGCGACGATGTAGGCACTGACTGCGGAACGAAAGAGGAGAGAGCCGTACTCTTTTGTGAAAGTATACCGTTCGATGTTGTTTATGGCATCCTCGTTTTCGTCGGTTTTGCGATTGAGGTTGTAGACGGCGAATACGATCAACATCAGTATCACCGCGGCGACTGGGTCGAAGGGAAGGCCTTGCACAAAGCACGAGATGTACACCATCGCTGCCCCTGTAATGGAGAGGTACAGGGAACTGTACACGATGAGATGAACGATAGACTGGCAGGCTGATGGAACTAGGTTGGTTCGATAAGTTGAGTTGAACATGTATGTATTTTCGGGAATCTGATGAACATTTATTGCGTCAGTGAATATTCATCAGTTAGATGCGGCCCGGTATCCGAACGCGGTGTGCTACCCGGAGCATGAGAGGGGCATCCGTCGCTCTACCGGCGGATACTGTTCATTCCCTTCGGTGCTTGAGTTCCATTTCAGTCACGCACCAGATCCGATAGCAGGCGTATCTTGTTCTGGATGTTGACCGGGACCGACCCGGTAGATCCGGCTAAAAAAATACCCTAACTTCAACGGGGGCTTCATCCGCTGACCAATCCAGGAGGTACCGTTGTATCGCGGGTCCTGGTCGAGCATTGGACGATTAGAATTCAGAAGAGGTTACTCAGAAATTTGCAGTAATCTGGAGTCTGCTTTATAATACTGAAAAAGTTTCTCGCCCCATGAGACTGCTGCTGCATCGGTACTTATGAGGTCTGTAGCGGCGTCGTAAACATCGGTATCACGCCTGTACAGACCTAATGACAGGTATCTGTCGGTCACTGTCATTCCCAATCTGATCGGCGCGGAGGAGACATATATATTGAAATTGGTATATCCTTTCAGGGACCCAAGCACTGCGTCATACGGCTCGGTGAACAATGTCTGAGCGAGTTTCCGGGAAATGACGAGTTCGACCGGCCTGCCGTCCAGAACCGCCTCTTTAATCGCGTTTGCAAGGACCTGACTCATAATCGACGACACGCCGTGAATCCATGATGCTTCCCGAAGGATCGTGAGAAAGGCCGCGTACACGACGAAGATGTTCTCTTCGACATCCTTTATTACCTCCGCGTTGTAGAAGTGTTGTATCTCTCTTTGAAATTCATAGGGTATGCCCTCGACATCGTGTTCGGTCCAGAAGTTCCGATGGCGCTGTATCACTCCCATCAACGCTACCAGCCGCTCGATCTCCGGCTCGACGATCCTGCCGAGAGGGGTGAGTACATAGTCGCCTCGCACCGATTCAACGTAATGCAGGGCCTCGAGCTGCCGGATCTTCGGGATGAGCGCCTGCGACGAACTCCCCGTGGTGTCACGAAGGGTCGAGAGGGGTTTACTCCCGCTCCCGAGGGCTATCAGCACCTGCGTCAGCAGTCTCGACCGAAAGATCGCCTGAACGTCGTCGTGGTACTCGTTATAGATCTCCAGAGGAGAGGTTCCGTTCATAGTTCGTATTGTTAACTGGTGCCGGTCGACGCATATCACCCTTTCCATTCGTGCGCCTGCATGTCCCTTCCACCTGCTGCTCTCCTTTCTCTGTCGATGGCGGCCGATTGCGCGCCCAAAACGAGGCTTTTTGATCCGCCGGGGCTTCCAGTCTTCTGGATTCTCCGGTGACGACCGGTCCGGTAATTCGATAGGTCTGGAACTCGCGATCTGCTCCCCGCCCGATCTCAGCACACTTATAGTCGGGTGCCTGATAACCTAGAGAAGCATGTCGTTCATACTCCGATACCTGCCCTGCATCGCACTCTGTGCCTGCATCCTCGCCTGTCTCGCCACCGCCGGCTGTTCCGTCCTCGACGAGCAGCCGGCGATTGTACCAGGCCTATCCGGAGACCTCGTCGTCCACTTCATCGACGTCGGACAGGGCGATTCGATCCTCCTTGAGTTCCGCGATAAGACCCTGCTCATTGACGCCGGCGAACGCGAGATGGGGGAGCATGTCGTTGCGTACCTCGAAAGTCAGAACGTCGAAAGACTCGATGCGGTGGTGGCGACCCATGCACATTCCGACCACGTCGGCGGCCTTGCGGAAGTCATCTCCGCATATCCGGTCGGGCTGTTCGTCGATGCCGGACAGCCGCACCCCACTGCGACCTACGAGAATCTGCTTGCCCTGATCGAGGAGCGGAAGATCCCATACACGGTGGCGGAGCGCGGGCAGACGATTTCTCTCGACCCCGATCTCGAGATCCGGGTCTTAAACCCGGCATCCGAGCCGCTGGGCGATCCAAATGAGGATTCCATCGTCCTGAAAGCGACCTATGGGGAGATCTCTTACCTCTTCATGGGCGATGCCGGGGAACCCGCGGAGGAGTGCCTGATAGGAGCCGGGCTCGACCTCGATACCGATGTCCTGAAGGTCGGCCACCACGCGAGCCGTTACGCATCCTCGGCAGAGTTCCTGGCTGCGGCGAGCCCTGCGGTCAGCGTCATCACGGTCGGCGCGGGCAACGACTACGGCCATCCCCATGAGGAGACGCTCGAACGCCTTGAGGCGGCCGGCTCGCGCATTTACCGCACCGACCGCGATGGGACCGTCGTTGTTTCTACCGACGGCGAGACGCTTGCCGTGACGGCCGGCGGCGCTCCATCCCCCGCCGGCGTGCAGATCACCGGCCTTGACCTCCGGGGCGAGGAGGTCACCATCACGAACGGCGAGGCGGCGCCGGTCAACCTCACCGGCTGGACGATCGCCGACGAGGGGATGAGAAACACCTATACCTTCCCTGTCTACACCCTTGACCCGGGCGCCGACGTCATCGTTCACTCCGGTGAGGGCGACGACACCGTGACCGACCTCTACTGGGGCCGGAAAGCGGGGGTCTGGAACAACGACGGCGATACCGCCACGCTCGCCGCCGCGAACGGCACGACCGTCAGCACCCTGGAGCGATGATGGAGGACAAAGCAACGTTTCTCGTCAGCCTCGACCGGATCGAGGGGGATCTTGCCGCCCTGCTTCTCCGCGAGGACGAGTCGATCCGCTTCACGCTCCCCCTTTCCCTCCTCCCCGGCGACGCGCGGGAAGGGGATATCCTCGAGATCGCGATCCGCCGGGACGTCGCGGCGACGACGGAGGCCCGGAAACGGGTGGCGGAGAGGATCGAGCGGCTGCGGGGGCGGGGGAAGGCATAACCTCGTCGCCGCCGGGCATGGGACCTGACCACAAGATTAATATCGTCGGATGAGCCCAGAGCCTCATCCAGGAGGTGAATGAACTGGTCGATATCGTCAAACTCGATGGCAGGAGAGAACCATTCGTGCGGGAGAAAGTGACCGTGAGTGCACTTAAAGCAGGCGCACCGCTGGAAGAGGCCAGGGCGATCGGGGATGCCGTCGAACGGGTTGCCTACGACGGGATGTCCTCCGGGGAAGTCCGGCGGCGGGTGCTTGAGCAGCTCCGCGACCGGAACCCGGAATGGGAGGATAACTGGATCTTGTACGACCGTGCCGTGAAGAAACGCGGGGCGCCGGCGGTTACGGAATTACCCGCCCGCTGATACCTCTCCTCTTTTTCATCTATTCCGGACGGAACCTTCCGGAACAAAATTATAATTACCAATCTGGGCCCATATATGTCTTGTATTGTCATATTCTACCCGGAAATTCGATAATTTGAACGGCGGCCAGAAGGCCGTTTTCAGTTCGGTCATCCTTCCCGGGCGCGTCCGACAATCAGCCCCCCCATAACGGCACAACGTCCTCTCAAATCAGTAAACGCGTCTCGATTACGTCAACGACGTTGACGTGCCAGCAGGCGATCTATATGCCCACCAGCGACTCCGAAGACGATACACCCTCCAGTAGTAACCAGAACGATACAGAAGGAACAAAGATACTCCTCGCCGATCCGAAGGCCGCGATCGTCAGACTCTCCCTGCCGATGATGGTCGCCCTGACCCTTACGACCCTTTACAACGTCGTCGACGCGTTCTGGGTCTCTGGCCTTGGTGCCGATGCTCTTGCCGCCGTCGGATTTTCCTTTCCGCTCTACCTCGTCACCATCGGGCTGGCGAGCGGCCTTGGCACAGGCGGCGAAGCCGCACTCTCGCGGATGATCGGTGCCCGCAACAGGGACGGCGCAAGCAGCGTCGCGATGCACACGATCCTCCTGATGACCCTCCTTTCCATCGCCGTCACCATCCCGCTCTTCCTCTTCGCCGGGGACATTTTCGTCCTCATGGGCGCAGGCGATGCCGCCGGCCTTGCCGCTGAGTATGCCCGGGTCCTCTTTCTCGGGACATTCGCCCTCCTCTTCGGCGAGGTTGCCTACTCGATTATGCACGGGGAAGGCGATGCAAAACGGGCCATGTATGCGATGGCGGTAGGGGCACTCGCAAATGTCATCCTCGATCCGATCCTGATCTACACCTGCGGCATGGGGATCGCCGGCGCTGCCTGGGCAACCATCATCGCTGAGGTCCTCTCCGCCGTCCCGATGGTCTACTGGCTCTTTGTGAAGAGGGATACCTACGTCTCCCTCCACCTCCGGGGTTTTGCTCCCGACGTTGCAGTTGTGCGCGACGTCCTGCAGGTCGGCGTCCCTGCCGCCGCCGAGCAACTGGCGTTTGCGCTGATGACCCTGCTATTAAACGGCGTCATTGTCCTCATAGCGAGTACCGACAGCGTCGCGGTCTACTCGACCGGGTGGCGTATCGTGAATATCGGCTTAACCCCTATCCTTGCCATCGCGACGGCAGTGGTCGCGGTCACCGGCGCCACCTACGGGGCCGGGGCGTATGTCCGGATGGAATCCGCCCTTCTCTTCGCCGTCAGGCTCGGCCTCGGTATCGGTCTTGGACTTGCTGCCGTCATGTTCGTCTTCGCCCCCCATATCGCTACGCTCTTTGCGATGGGGAGTGATACAGCGGAGATCGTACCGGAACTGACGGCATTCCTCCGGGTTATGAGCCTGATCTTCCCGGTGATCGGGTTCGGGCTCTTCTCGGCGTCGTTCTTCCAGGGGACTGGCAAAGGTACACGGTCTCTCACGCTCACGGTCCTGCAGACCGTCGTCCTCTCGACCCTGTTTGTCCGGGTGTTTGCAATCGAACTCGGCCTCGGCCTCTCCGGCGTCTGGTGGGGGGTTATCGCGGGAAACGCGGTCGGCGCACTATTCGGCTATTTCTGGGCGCGCCGGTATACGGCGGGGCTCAAAATCCGACAGACCGCGACCATAACAGCAGCGGCAGCGGCGTGAAGAGCATCACTCCTTATGCCCGCCGGTCTCTCCATGCACCGCTTCGCGCAGCGTGAACCGGAACGATGCCCCGAGGTCCGGTCTCCCGCAAACCCGGTCCTCTGCCCAGATCCTGCCGCCGTAGCGCTCGATCAGCATCCCGACGATGTACAGGCCGAGCCCGTCCCCGTGCCCCTGACTCTTGCCCTCTCTGAACCGGTGAAAGATCGCCTCTTTCATCCCGTCGGGGATGCCGGGCCCCGTATCCTCAACGGTTACCACCACCGTGCGGTCTTCTCCCGGATCGTTCTCCACCCGGATCGCGATCCCGGCATCCGGTCCGCCGAACTTGACGGCGTTCCCGACGAGGTTCGAAAAGATCTCCGGGAGCAGGTCGTCCGCCAGGACCTCCACCGAGGTGTCCACGAACAACGCGACCTTTGCCTCCGGAATACGGTCGATCCCGGCCCGGATCACGCTGCTGAGGCGGATCGGCTTGAGGTCGGGCGGTTCCTGATGAATCCGCCGGATGGTCGAGACGTTCTGGAGAATCCTGGTGCTCTTTCTGACGCTCCCCTTGAGTTTCCTTGCATACAGCGCGGCGTCGTCCTCCAGCATATCGAGCAGGAGATCGCAGTAGAGGTTCGCAACGTTCTCTGCGTTTTTAAGGTCGTGGGTCATGATATCAAGGTAGAGGTTCGTCTCACGGTGGGCTGCCTCCAGCCGCTTGTGGAGCATGCTCCGGAGAACACCCGAACCGATCTCCCGTGCGACCGCCTCAAGCAGGCGGCGTTCTTCGTCTTCAAACCGCTGTTTATCCCTGCTCCCGAGAAAGAGCGCGCCGACGACGATCGACTCCGCGAGTATAGGGATGCAGGCAAGCGCCGAGACCCCGAGCGATGAGAGGACCTCCTCTGCGACTGCGCCGGATTTATTGCGCTGTTCAACGTAGCACGGCTGTCCGGCGACAAAGACTAAATTCCAGGGCCAGTGATGGACCGTTATTGTCCCGTACCGGGAAAAGTAGTCTTTCGGGACGGCGTGATGGTAGCGCGTGAGTGCCAGCGTCCGCTCCGGGTTAAGGAGGTAGGTCAGCCCCACATTGAGGTTGAGCAGATCCAGCGTCCTAGAGAGTGATGCATCGAGTAATTCGTCGAGCGATAGGGACGACGCCGATACCTCCATGATCTGGTTGAGGATCAGGAGTTGCCTGTTTAAAGAGAGCAGCCGTTCGTCGGCCTTTCTGCCGGTGACATCCCGCATGCGGAGTACCCAGATCCCTGCGAACGGGTCCTGCTCCAGCCTCCGACTGGAGTAGACGAACCGTCGTTCCCCTTCATCGGGGTTCTGTACTGAGAGTTCGAGACCGGACACCTCGTCGCCGTCGCGCATCGCGGTGAGAAGTTTTTGGACGTCTCCTTTTTCATCCAGAAACGGCGTCAGGTGGATATCGAAGACCTGACAGGCATTGGACCCCAGAATTTCATCCTCATCTGCCGAGAAAAGTTTCATGGCATGGGCGTTTGCCCAGATCACCTGCAGGTTCGGGTTGATCACGATGATACAAACGCCGGGTTCGTCGAGGGGCCGAAACGCCGCCCGTAGTTGGGTGGATATTGGATCTGCTCTGTTCATATGAGTATCTCGCTCCCTGAAAATTATCCTGATAAAATTATGTAAATAAGCTCATATTCAGGGTGTTAAGATATTTGCGGTTGGAGCCCTCCCCGGACTGGTTTGTCTCTTCTCCCCCGAACCACGTCGAGGTTCATCCTGTCCGTCGGAAAGCCCTCCCTTCTCGCCGCAGGAACTCAAAGCGGAGATTATAGGACCCCGATCCGGTTGAGGGCCGGCGAGAGCGATGTCAGATGACCCTGGATGCGAACCGTCTCCCGGGGGGATGCACCCATTGCGAGTGCCAGGAACCCGGCGATATGGAGCACCGGCACTCCCATATGGTCGTACGCCAGTTCACAGCCCGAGCAGTCGACGATCATCACGGCCAGATTATGACGCATAAAATCCTGACGGACGAGCTGGTTTAATCGGGAAAGCCCCCTCGCAGGGATGGTCTGGTGCCGGTCGAAGAGGTTCTTGACTCCGCCGCAGCAGTAGTGCTCCATCTTACTCTGGACAACGCTCGCCCCGGTGACGGTCGCGAGGTCGCGTAATCCCGGCGGGACGGCAGAAGAGAATCATGCCTTTCGTCCGGGGCCCGTGCGGTGGGTATCGCCCGGCGGAAAAAAAAGAGACGGTTAGAGGTTTTCCAGTCTTTTGTTCACCGCGTCCCAGTTCACGACGTTCCAGAACGCATCGATAAACTGACCCCGGTTGTTCTTGTAATCGACGTAGTAGGCGTGCTCCCACACGTCGAGCACCATCAGGATCTTCAATGAGGGATAGACGTTGTTGTTGTGCTTCTCAATCTGCATGATCACGGGGCGAGCCGTCATGCTGTCGTAGGCCAGAGCCGCCCACCCGGAGCCCTCGACACTCGCGGCCGTTTTCGTGAACTCGGCCTTGAATCGGTCAAAAGAACCCCATTCCTGTTCTATCCGGTCCGCAATGGCGCCTTTCGGGGCTCCGCCGCCGCCCTTCCCGGCCGGCGCCATGGTCGGCCAGAAGAGGGTGTGCAGGACATGGCCGCCTATGTTGAACGAGAGTTCCTTTAACAGCGCTTTCATGTCGATTTCGGCGCCTTCCTGCCGTGCCTTCTCCAATTTCTCAAGGTTGGCGTTCGCCCCGGTCACGTAAGCCTGGTGGTGCTTATCGTGATGCAGGGAGAGTTGTTCTTTTGAGATATACGGCTCAAGGGCATCCGGTGCGTAGGGCAGGGGCGGCAGTTCATACCTCTTCAACGATGCAGTTGCTATCTTCTGTACAGCCATAATGATCAATTTTCAGAAGGTTAGCGATCTATTTGAGAGTATCGGTACAGGCTCCCCCTCCTCCCCTCGGGGGCACCCGGGTTTTTTCAGCCGGGATTGAGAGCCTCAATCGCAGAGTGCCGATCGACCGATCTTATGTTGATTGTGCCGGACGACCTCTACAGCGGTACGCTCTGTACATCTTGCGGTTGACGTCGTTCCCCCTCCACCGGGGGGATTTTGCACCTTCTCGCCGCCCGCGTGCCGTCCGGATGCCGGAACGGGGCCGGACCGATCCGATCATGCCTTTATGTAAATCTCATCTTCGACTTCATGACGATAACTTTCCTGGATGATGAAAATAGCAACGATGGAGTCTTTTTTGATCGTTAAGGACTATCGGGGCGGCGGAACAACCATGTTCGGAAGCATTATATATGCCGGTAGAGTGACATTTTGAACTGCCTCGCATTCCGTTGCATGGAGCCTTGCTTCGTTTACCAGGTCGATGGTACCGCAGCCGCGAGGTGTCCCTGTATGATGGCGTCTGGGCACAACGGTGGACCTACCATGAAGATGGCAACACGTATTTCGCTCTTTACTGCCACGCTCGTGGTGCTGCTCACTGTCGTTCTCCTCCGGGATCTGCACCTCATACTCACCGGGGCGGCCTGGGGTCTGTTCGCGAGAGTGCTCTCTCTTCTCCTGGTAGTTGTCACCGCATTCGGGGTGATTCAGTTCATGAGTTACGCCGATCACCTTCTGCGGTCGCTCTATGCCTACCGGGGTCATCCCGTAGCGCCGTGCCAGGCGGCCGCCTGCCGTGTCGCAGTCTTCATTCCTGTTTATAACGAGGAGCCTCGCGTGGTCGATTCCTGTGTCCGGGCATGTACGACGATCTCCTATCCGGATGTCTGTATCTATCTCCTTGACGACTCCACAGACCCGCGAAAACGGGCAGCGATGCAGGAGATCTCTCGCATATATAATCTCCGTTATGTCCACCGTGACCATAGAGCAGGCTTCAAAGCGGGAGCAATCAACCACGCCCTCCCCCTCCTCGACGACGATACATCGTATCTCCTGGTCCTCGATGCCGACCAGAAGGTGAAGCCGGCGATCCTCACCGACCTTATCCCGATTCTCGAAGCCGACCCCGCCCTCTCCTTCATTCAGACTCCGCAATTCTTTCCGTCGGAGTCAAGCGATGCGATAAGCGTTACGTTCTCATACCAGCAGCACATCTACAACAAGCATGTCTGCAGGGGGCTTTCCGCCAATGATACCGCCATGTTGACCGGCTCAAACTGCATCTTCCGGGTGAGCCACCTTGCCGCCATCGGGGGGATGGATGAGACGTGCATCGCCGAAGACATCGCCACTTCCTTTGCGTTCCATCTCAGGGGATATCGCGGGCTCTTTCTCGATACCGTATACGCAGAGGGCATCGCACCGCCAAACCTCACGGCGTACTTCACCCAGCAACTCCGCTGGGCATACGGAAATACTCAGTTCCTCGGAACCATCCTCCGGCAACTTCTGACGCATCCGAAAAACATGGCCCCGTTTCAGTGGCTCGAGTTCGTCGTGATCGCCTCGATCTACCTGCTTGGCGGAGTGAACGTGGCACTCTTTCTCCTCCCTGTCTTCACGCTGATCTTCGGCATCCCGATCCTGCCGGTGTGGGTTCCCCCGGTCTTTGCCGTTGTGCTCGTCGTGGTGATCGCGCTCCAGGTCCTCATCAGCATCCGCGAACGAGAGTACTCTCTGCGTGACCTTGTCCTCTCGCAGGCGATCTTCAACACGCTCTCTTTCGTATACGCCCGGGCGCTCTGGTACGTCGTCTCCGGGAAGCAACTGCCGTTCGTCGTGACCCCAAAAGTAGTGTCGGGACCTGCCGGCCGGTCCCGTGCCAGGATCGTGCCGGTTCTCCTGGTGATTGCGGCCGTTCTGGTCTCGATGACCGTCGGCGTCGTGCGGCTTGTCTCCGGGGGACCGGGTTCAGGCACGGCAATCCCGCTCTTCTGGGCCTGCTATACGCTTCTTGTCCTCTCGTCGTTTCTGGTAGTCTGGCGAAGGGACGGAAGACGGGCGTCCGCGACGGTAGAGAGCGGGCGTTTCGTCCCGGGATCGGGGCGCTGAAGCGCCGGCGTCGGTAGAAAAAAGTCGATGGCTGGAGAGCTTTAGCGGAATCTCTGCCAGAGAATTCTCCCCATCACGCGGAAGGTGAAGTCAAGTTCGTCGAAGCTCGGAATGCCGTTTTCTTTGAGAACTTTACGGCCCCGTTCCATGGAGTCGCCGCCGAGGAGCGTCCCGACGATCATATTCTCGGTCTTCTCCGAGAACCGGACGATCTGGTTTGCGACCTGCTCCGATCCGATGACGAGGTTTGGGAACCCGACGACGAACGCAATGTCCCAGCAGTCCTGGTGCTTGGCGAGCGCACTGAATGTCTGCTCAAACCGCTTCTCGTTGGCATCGCCGAGGAGGTCGATCGGGTTATTCTTGTTCCAGAACTCCGGCAGAAATTCGTTGAGTTCCTTGAGGACCTTCGGCGGCAGGGTGATCAGATCGATGCCGTAGCGTTCGGCGTAGTCGGAGGAGAGTACCGCGAATCCGCCGGCGTTTGTGATTACGATCGCCCGCTTGCCGCGGGGGTAGCCTTTCGGGAGCGACAGCATCTCGGCGACCTGGAATGTACCGGTCAGGGTGTGGACGGGGATCACGCCGGACTGGCGGAATGCTTCCATATACACGTCGTACGACCCCGAGAGCGAGCCCGTATGGGACGATGCCGCCTGCTGCCCTTTCCGGGACGAACCGGCCTTGATCGCCACGACGGGTTTGGTCTTTGCGACCTCGCCGACCACTTTCATGAAGGTCTTGCCGTCCTGGATCTCTTCGACGTAGAGGATGATGCCTTTGGTCTTCGGGTCACGTTCCACGAACCGCAGGTAATCGATGAAGTTGAGGTCTGCCTGGTTGCCGACCGAGATGACCACGGAAAAGCCGATGTCCTGCTTGATGCTCCAGTCGACCACCGTGTTGATGATGGCGCCGCTCTGGGAGATGAAGGCGATGTTACCGGCTTTGGGTGACTGGTGAACGTAGGTGGTATCGATGCCCTTTGGGGGGATGATCAGCCCGAGACAGTTCGGACCCACGATCCGCGTGCCGTAGCCTTTTGCGATCTCGAGGACCCGGTCTTCCAGGGCCGCTCCTTCCTCTCCCATCTCCTTAAACCCGGCAGTGATGATGATCACCATCGAGACGCCTTTCTGCCCGCACTCCTCAATCACGCTCGGGACATGCTTTGCCGGGACGGTAATGACCGCCATATCGACGGGGTTCGGGATATCAAGGATGGATGGATACGCTTTGAGTCCCTGCACCTCCGGGCGTTTGTTGTTTACCGGGTAAAGTTGCCCCGGGAAATGGAGGAGATTGTGCATCACGGCGTAGCCCATCTTCTTCGGTTCGGACGATGCGCCGATGACGGCTACGGAGCGAGGGGTGAAGTACTCGATCGGCACGAACGGCCGCTCTTTCAGGGTCTGCTCCACGGCTTCGTCATCGACGAAGATCCGGGCATCGACGATGCAGGCCCCGGACTCGTACAGTCGAACCGGATTGATGTCGAACTCCACGACATTGGTGCTCTCGGCGAAGAAGCGGTTGATCGCCCACATGATCTGAACGAGCGTCTCCTCGTCTCTCGGCTTCGCCCCCCGGTAACCTTTGATTATCGGGTATCCGTGGATCTCCTTGATCATCTCCCGGATCGTCTCCTCGGAGATCGGCAGAATCCGCAGGGCGACGTCCTTCATCAACTCGACGAGCGTCCCCCCCATACCGAAGGTGAGCACCTTCCCGAACGCCGGATCGGTCTTCCCGCCGATGATCAATTCAAGCCCCGGCGCCGCCTGCTGCTCGACGATGACGCCCTTGATCTCGGCTTTGGGGTTATACGCCTTTGCGTTCCCGACGATCTTATTGAATGCCTCCTCGGCGGCCTGTTTTGATGAGATACTGACGATCACGCCGCCTGCATCGCTTTTATGGATGATCTGGGGCGAATAGATCTTCAGAACGACCGGAAAGCCGATCTTCTCTGCTGCTTTACCTGCTTCTGGTGCAGTCTGGACGATTGCGTGCTCCGGTACCGGTACGCCGTATTGTTTCAGGAGATCATACGATTCGAATTCGCTCAGCATTCTTTTGACCATGGTCATCTCCTCATGTTTTGCGTATCCCTATTCAAGGGTCTCTATGATCCTGCAGTTCAGGTTCCCTGACAGATGAGCCGTCTCCTGGAAAGCCAAACCAAGAGGTCGGAATGAACTGTACAGCGTGGTCTCAGATTCCCTTTATAGGTTTTGTAATGATTCTACATGATAAATCTCTATCGGGAGATGTCGTCAGCCGTTTCAGATGCCGCCGATCTGCCTTTGAATTTCCGGAATTGCTGAGTAAATGCCGTTATCCCGGCTCACACGAGAACGAGTGTATCCTGTGGCTGCCCAATCTCGGGGCCGGAACCCTCCTGAAAGCCCGCGTTGGCGCCGGGCGGAGGAGGGGTGTGCAGTGCGTGCCCTGTATGAGCAATGGAGCGGAACTCTCGGCTTGTTGTGGTCGAGGATACCCGCTCCATGGTCGGGTCCCGCAGGGCGTGCGTCTCTCCAGGGATCGGGGTCGCCCGGGCATGTCCCGGATATCATTCTGCGGCACGGACGACCGGGATTTGCCGGGGCGAGATCCCTCATGAACTGCTGGCTGTGCAACGGGCGTGAATGTCCGGGAGATGGTCCGGTCTTCGAGTAGATTCCGAACACCCGGTCGGTACCATTTATGGGCTTCGGCGTAGAGATTAACATCGATAATGACAGTCTATGAGGAGCCGGGACGATTCGGAAAGGGAGGATGTACTGAGACTATATCCAACAAGCGGCGTTTTTTTTTCGTGAATCACCGGAATGAGCGGAGTTGAGCGACATACGATTCGATATCATACTCTGGCTATGATCTTCTTCGCCGGTCTCCCCGCTTGCCGGGGACCCTCTGCAGTCAACCGGAGAGAGGAGTCATGATCGGGCGCCATTCATCTCCGGATCGCCGGACGGTGTATTCTCTCTTCCTGGTCGGGTTTTTTGCGATCTTCTCAACCACCATCTCGAAGAACCCGGTGCTGCCCCTCTTCTCGCAGGCTCTGGGCGCCGGCGATGTGGTCATCGGCCTCGTGTCGGCGGTCTCCCCGCTTGCCGGGATCCTCTTCTCGTTTCCCGTGGGGGTTCTCTCGGATCATCTGGGTAAGAGGCGGCTCCTCCTCGTAGCCGGAACGGTATTCCTCTCGGCACCTCTGCTCTATCTCTTCATCGCCGATCCGCTCTGGCTGATCCCGGTCCGGTTTTTCCACGGGCTGGCAACCGCCATTCTCGGGCCGGTGATCGCTGCGATGATCGCCGTACGGTTTCCGGGGACGAAGGGGGAGGTGCTCGGGCAGTACTCTTCCGCAACCCTGATCGGGAGGACCCTTGCCCCGCTTGTCGGCGGGGCCATCCTCTCGTTCTTTGTCTTTTACCCCGGGCTCGTCCCTTATCGGATGGTCTACCTTGCCGCAGCAATCGCCGCGGTGCCGGTCGTCGTCCTGATTCTTCTCTACCGGGAGGAGACCCCGGTCTCCCTCGCGTTCCTCCCGTTCTCGACGTTTCGCAGGAGTTTTGTTGTGTTTTTCACGAACCGGAGGCTTCGGGCAACGGCGCTTGTGGACATGGCGACTTACTTCGCTTTCGGGGCGTTTGAGACGTTCCTGCCGCTCGTCTTGCTCTCCCGGGGGATGGATGCGTACCAGACGGGGGTCCTGTTTGCCGCTCAGACGCTGATCATCGCGGTGACGAAGCCGTCCTTCGGCAGGATTTCCGACCGGATCGATAAACGGGTCCAGATCGCTGGAGGACTCTTTGTTCTGGGGTGCTCGGTTGCCGCTATCCCGGTTGCGTCGACGTTCCCGGCGTTTCTTCTTGTAAGTTTGCTTCTCGCCCTCGGTATGTCGCTCTCCACGGTTGCGACCGGTGCGTACGTTGCGGACGTTGCAGAGAAGGAACAAATGGGCGCTTCGATGGGGGCGCTGTCGTCCATCATGGATATCGGGCATTCGGCGGGCCCCCTCGTCACCGGGGTCGTCATTGCTGCCGGCGGGTTCGGCCCCGGCTTCTTCATGAGTTTTCTCATCGCCGTCGCGGTCTGCGGGTTCTTTGTCCTGTCCGTCCGGGAATCTGGCGAGCCCGGTGGTGCTCTACGAAACAACTGAGAATGCGTTCTGTTGAATCGGGTGTGAACGTGGAATCAGGCATACCCGGGGAAAGACCGATCCTATCCCAGAGGTCGCGGCGATGCTTTTTCGTGCAAAGGCGTGCAGGATCGCGTCCGACGATGCCGGGTCGGCGGTGATCGGGAGCGAACCTTCGGCGATGGCCTCGACCGGACCGATACCGAACGCCTCGCAGACGATCCGGGCCTGAAAGAACGCTCGGTTCCGGAATCAAAGGTGGTTTTGCGTTCTTCGTCAAGGCGGAGGGAGGGGGTATGACTCACCGAACGGCTGTTTCGCCGCAACAAGAGGCAGTACGGCGATGAGGAACCGAATTCCCGGCTCCGGTCACCTTCCCCCTCTCCACCACTCGATGAGCGCCCGGGAAATGCTCATCGTGGACGGCAGAAGGGGCAGGTGATCGCGGTCGAACCATCCTGCGGCCTCGATCTCGTTATTGTCCGCGATCACTTCGCCTCCTGCGTACTCGGCGACGAACCCGATCATGAGAGAGTCCGGGAACGGCCAGGGCTCACTACCGAAGTACCGGATGTTCCGGACGGAGACTCCGGTCTCTTCCCTGACTTCCCGGCGGGCGGCATGCTCCAGGGACTCGCCCGGCTCTACGAAGCCGGCGACGATGCTGTACATTCCGGGCGAAAATCTGGGCGAGCGGGCGAGCAGGATCTTCTCGCCGTCTTTCACCAGCACGATGATTGCAGGCGATAGCCGGGGGTAGGCGATCCGGTTGCATGCAGGGCAGATCTTCGCCCGTTCGGTGCGGCTCTGGGAGGTCTTTGCCCCGCACCTCCCGCAGAACTGCGTCGTTCTATCGAAATCGACGATCTGGACCGCAAGGGCGGCTATTGCAAGCTCATCCTCCGGGATTCTGCCGTAGAGCGCCCGGACCGCGGAGTGCTCCATGCCTTCCGGCACAGGGGTATCTGCTGCTATCTCCGCCGCATAGCAGGGCGCCGCACCCCGGTGTCCGAGGTACTGGATACGCTCTACCGTGCATCCGTCGGATTTTGGATTCCTGTCGAGGAAGATCTGCGGTCTGTCTCCCGTGGTGACGCAGACGCCCGATTCCCGGACAATTACGTAGAGGACTCCCTCTTCCGGTACAGACTCGGGCCCCGGATACCGGGGCACGAGGGTGTCTGCAGAGAATACTGCGGTATGGTTCATGGTATCAACATGGTTTTACCCCGGTGCAGGGTTCGTGAAAAGAGGGTATTCATCGGGACCGCATATATGCTTGGAGAGTCTGAGATCATGACGCCCCCCGTTTGCACCTGCTTGCTCCCTTTACTGAACTGTCAGGCGAAGGATCTTTGCACTTTCAGGGTCCGTGTACGTGATACGGAGATCGCTGTGGTGCGCCGTCGCTCTTCCCGCCTTGCAGGGGTCTTCGCCGGGGTACTGCCGGCCGCGACCGGCTGGTCGGTGGCCGGATCGAGGTCCCCGTCGGTATAAAGCGCTGCTGCGAGCTCGACGGCGCCGGGGCTCCCCGGTTGTTCGGTGTTCGATCGGTTCGCAGAGAACTTGCGGCTGCCGCTTAAGTGTATCCGTTTTCCCCAATCACTTCAGATACGGGACGATCGGTTCCAGGTCCCGGTAGCCGATGAGCCGTCCTGCCGCCCGATACTGGGACCGGTCGCCCCCGTAGACCACGAACGACCGGTCCGGGGTGTTGCCGGAGAGTCCGTTCCAGTAGGCGATCTCTTTAAAGAAGTCGGAACTTGCCGTTCGGCCCGACCTGATCTCGACCGGGACGGGGTCCCACCCCACATACTCGATGATGCAGTCGATCTCGTGTCCGAGTTTGTCCTGCCAGAAGTAGAGGTTGGGCTCTCTGCCCCGATTGAACCGGAACTTCAGGAACTCGGTTATGATGAGCGATTCAAAGAGCCCCCCTTTGAGGGGGTGGTAACCGAGATCGTCGGCGCTCTGTATCCCGGCCAGGTGTGCGGCAAGACCGGGGTCCGTGAAGTAGAGTTTCGGCATCTTCACGAGTCGCTTGTTGAAGTTTTTGTGGTGGGGCCGGACCAGGACAATCACGAGCGACGTCTCAAGAAGGGATAACCACTCTTTCGCCGTGTTGTGGGTGATGCCACAGTCGTTCGCGAGGGACGAGTAGTTCACCACCTGACCGGATCGGTAGGCGCACATCTTCATGAACGTCTGGAACGTCGAGAGGTTCTGCACCTGCTTGAGAAGACGGAGATCGCGCTCGATGTAGGTCTGGATATATGATGCATAGAAGTCTGCCGGGTGAATACCGCTGTTGTAGAGGCGGGGGAAGAGGCCGGTGTAGAGGAGGTCCTCGTACCGTTCGGGCTCAATTCCGGCACGGGCAAGTTCCCTCATCGAGAGGGGGAGGAGTTTGACGATCCCGACCCGGCCGGCAAGCGACTGGGATATCCGTTCCATCATCAGGAAGTTCTGGGACCCGGTGAGGATGAACTGTCCCGGCCTCTGGTTTCTATCAAGGACGCCCTGAAGGTACGAGAAGAGTTCCGGGACCCTCTGCACCTCGTCGAAGATCGCTCCGGTCTTTTCGTAACGTGCGAGAAAACTGCGCGGGTCCTCCTCCGCGAAGGCCCGGGTATCGGGATCTTCCAGTAAGATATAGGGCAATTTCGGGAATATCGACCGGACGAGCGTCGTCTTTCCCGACTGGCGGGGGCCGATCACGGCCACTGCCGGAAACCCGAGGGCAAGCGACCGGACCTTCTCCTCCGCGTCCCGCCGGATCATTCCCCGTACCTGGTTGGACATATTGTAAATTGTATTGACAATCTGTCCATAGAAATGTGCTCCGGCAAGAGTCAACGTTGAACTGCCGTTGAGCGAGTCGAGCATGCCTCGCAGGTGCCGGGTGATGTGGTCGTCCGGGAGAACGGCAACCTCAGAGCCTCCGAAGGACAAGAGAATACGATGTACATCATCCTTCCTGCGGTCCTCATGTCGACGATCAGAGTACCTGTCGCCAGCAGGCCGGATCGGAATACCGCAAAGGCGCTCCTTGTCGACAACCACGGTCGACGGTCGGATGAAGATCGGTATATACCGTTCGCCCCTAATACGTCCTGACCCTCAGCCCCGGGACGCGGGTGAAGTGGTGGTCCCGGGTGACGATCTCGCCGTCGCCTGTGAGCGTGATCGCGGCGATCACCTCGTCGAAATCCCCGATCGGCCGACCGTTCTCCCGGAGTTCGGCAGCGAGCGTACCGAAGACTCGATACGTCTCATTCGTGACCGGGAGTTCGATCAGCGCCCGCACGATTGCTTCGACTTCCCGGAGGTTCTCCTGCACCGATGCCGAGAGGAACGCTCCGCGGTAGAGCTCGAGGATGTTGATCACCGTGGTTGCAAGGGGCAGCCCTTCCTGCTCCATCGCCTCGAGCGTTCTCATCGCCTCCGGGTCGTGCCGGATCAGGTCGATGAGCAGGGACGTATCAAGCGTCGGCATCGAAGTCTACCTCTCGCATCGAAGCCTTTCGCATCTCGCGCGAGGCTTCTGCGACCGAATCGGCCAGCGCGGTATTTGGTCCAAATTCTTTGAGAATTTCCGAGAGTTTCTTCTTCTGCGGGGTATACTTCAGGATCACTTCGGAAAAACTCATGTTTGAAGGGCCTTTTAACCGCGAAAGCCTCTCGTATGCATCATCGCTGATACTGATCGTCCTGGTTCCCATACCTGTGTGTGTGTATGTGCATGTATTTGGACCCTTTCATCGCCGGATCTCTTCCCGGCAATGCGCCGTGCGGGGAACGGGAACGGCGGGTATCCGACAGTTGGAGGTCGGGGTACCGTGAAAAGGCACCACTGCTCCCTCAGCACCGCACCAGGTCCATTCTCCCGATCAACACCCACCCGAGAAGACACGCAACCCCTACCGCCACGTTGATCGCCCCGAGGCTGAAGACGAGGTTGTTCCCGCCGAGGAAGACGAGGACCATCCCGACGCTGCCGAAGACGAGGGCGGAGCAGTTGATCAGGGCGGATGCGGAGCCGGTGTCCCCCTTCTGCTGATCGAGCATGAGGAATGCGCCTCCGGGACGTACAGAACTTCCCATCAGGGACGCCGGGAGGAGAGCAAGAGCAAAAATCAGGGGGCCAAGGCTCCCGAAGAGACAGACAAGGACGCCTCCGGCGATCATGACGCCGAAACTGAACCCGACGATCACCCGACGGCTGAAGTGCCGGGAGAGCCAGATGTAGAGGAACGGGCCCGAGATCAGGCCGATGGCATTAAGGGCAAAGTAGAAACTGTACACCTGTTCTGAAAGTCCGAATCCTTTTTCGTAGATATACGACGAGGCGGAGACGAATGCGAGAGACGCGGTGCTCACGAGCGAAAAGACGATAAGAAGCGAGGCGAAACCAGGATTTTTGAGCACAACCCCGAGCCGGCGTACGGACTGTGCCACGGTGTCGGTACGCCGTGCGGGTATTGTCTCCTCAAGGAGAAGGCCGCCGATCATCGCGACGACCCCGATGAGTGCGAGTGTCACGAAAAGGCCCCGCCACGAGGTATAAGGAAGCATGAACGCCCCGAGAAGCGGGGCGACGGCGGGCGCGGTGACAACCATGGACTGGACGAGCGCGAGCACCGATTCCTGTTTCCTCCCTTCATACAGATCCTTGATCATCGCGGTTGCGACCGCAGAGGCGGCGCTACCGCCGACGGCCTGAAGGATGCGGAAGGCGATAAGGGGCCGGATCTCCCACGATGCAGCGCATCCGACGCTTGCAGCGATGTAGAGGGCAAGTCCTATGAGAAGGACGGGCCGACGGCCGTACCGGTCGGAGAGCGGCCCCCAGAAGAGCAGCCCGAGACTGTAAAAGATGAAGAAGAGTATCAAGGTGAGATTCGTGAGGTCCGCAGAGACGCCGAAATAGTCTCCCATTCCGGGAAGGGCAGGTAGGTAGAGATCGGTCGAGAGCGGGACAAAGGCGGAGAACACCGCGATCAGGACGAGGAGCCCCCGATCCCCCAGATATTTCTGGGATTTGCCGTCTCGATTGTTGAATTGGTCCATGGGGGCATCTCGGAGGGCAGGTGTTGAAGAACTGGATGCTACTGTCGTGCATTCCGAATCGAGGTCGGATTATTGTCTCCTCCAACCTCTGTTCATACATTGAAACCTTCCCCTAGTTCTAGGTTGGCATTGGACATTAGCCTGTCTCGGACCTTCAGCCGACACACTTGATATCAAAGGTCTGATGCCAGTGTCCCGACCTGATTGGTCCGTTCTTTCTCTTCATCTTGCCCCGGGATCGCCGGGGAGACCCACAATTTTCGATTCTGGATGAGCGCTTTGCGGGTATCTTCTTATGCCAAAGCGCGCGAGATACACCCGCAGTGTCGGCCGGAGTAAGGGCATACGGGAGCCGATGGGAAGGTATTTATTGGAGAAACGTGCACTCTTGCAGTGAGACCCACGATCAGAAGGGTATGGAAACGACTGCCTTTTCTTCATTCTGCTTGAAGTTCATCATGCTTGCGTGGGACCCGCAATCAGAAGGGTGTGGTTACTACCGCAGAGGGCCGAAAATTCGATATACCCAAGCGTAACTTGCAGAGAGACCCGCAATTAGAAGGGTATGGAAACGGAGGGTCCGCGACCCTTTGACTTTCTGCTCGGGCTTGCAGTAGATATTGAGTATATGGCCGGTTTATTGTTCTCGAAGTCATCCTAAAAGTTTTCAGCGGCTGACGATTCCTATAGTTCAGAGTATGCTGTCGCCTCCCCGCGAAGAATTGAGTGATCTCTGGCGTCAAACCTCTGATACGGCTCCTCTCTGGGTATCGCCACGCGGGGAACGACTGCCGAAACGGCAGTCGTTCGAGAAACTCGAAGAGTTTCGAGTGAGGGATCGGGAGGTGCACCCGGCGAAACGGCGGGTGCATGAGAAGAACGAAGTTCTTCGAAAGGCATCCCCCTCCCGGCTGAGGTGTTTCGGGATCACCTCCTCCGTTCTCTGTAACAGAAGACGGCTGTTACCGAACGGGGCTGGAGTATGCGGCCCTCTCCGGCAAAGGAGCGGACTTCTCCCCAAAGAGTATCCAGCAGTTTTTTGTCTCTTGTTCCCGTTCATTGACCGTTTTTTCGAGTACGGATAATAATATGTCGGGGTCAAATATGGGCGGTCACGTCAGAACGGCAAAATAGTCGATCTCTTCATGTGCGGTTCCCATGGTGCCGCCAAATTGATCGGACTGTCTTTTTCCTCGTTTTGCCGCCCCTGCCGATTCGATCTTTATCTTTTCCCAGCCGCAGGTTGCGCAGTCCAGGGACCTCTGCAGGATATCCTCGGGGTTGCAGGCGGAACTTGGGAGGGCGCCGAGGCGGATGACCATTTTTGCCCCAGGGGCGCAGGCCTCTGTGATGTTTTTCCAGACCGTCGCCAGGTCTCTGGCGAAGTCCTGCTGGCTTGAGTGCGTGAGTTGGCCGGTGGTGGTGTAGTTGACCGTGTCCTCGCCGCTGAGGAACCAATTCCTGAGCCACTGATCCGGGACATAGGTTCTCATCCGATAATAGGGAGGAGAAGTGATGACCCAGGTGAACCCATTTTCCGGGATGACTTTCAGAGGGTTGCGGGAATCTCCGTGGATGATGCCCCCCTGAGGTTTGGCAGGTAGTGTGCCAAAGGAGTATTTCGCTTTCCATGCGACAACATCGAGGGCATCGATTCTTTTCGGGTACAGGCCATGCTTTTCCCAGTACCGCACTGAATACTCAGGTTTGCAGCAGTAGGTGCGGGGCATCTGGTTTGAGAGGTAGGAGATGCGGTTTTTATGGACAGGCCCGTGGAGGACCCCGAGCATGAGTGCTCGCAGTGCAACGGCCTCGTCGGTGGTGCATTCCTCCATGAGGCTTTCCCGCAGTTTACAGATGTCGTGGAGTGTGTCCGAGTGGAAACAGAGTTCCCAGAATCGTCCTTCGGGGATATGATCTGGCTCCCGGTCATTGGCGAGAATGGTCTTGCAGAGTTTGATAATGTCTGCAGGGGTGGTGTCGACAAATTTTGCTGCGGATATGGCAACGGCCACCGGGCTTGAGTCGATACCCACCGAACCGAGGCCGCGTAATCGTGCAGCATAATTTGTTGTACCACGGCCGCAAAAAGGATCGAGGGCCCAGTCGTCCTGATTGGCGGAGGCCAGTGTGCGAAACGGGAAGTCCAGGGGGAACATGGTAAAATAGGGACATATGGTGTTGAGCCTCAGGATAGCACTCTGTTTTTTGGGGAGTGTGCTGATCTGCTTTTGGCCGGGTCTCTGATTCCGGAAAGGTGCGCTCATGAGGATTCGCCATTCGATTCAATTAATAATTGCCTCTTATTTCTTCTTATTTAAATATGTGGCGATTTTATAGCAAAACGTGGATGGAAGTGAGGTTTTTTTCGAGTGCGGGATATCTCTGTCCCTCTTTCGGAGGTTCACCGGAGATTGTGCTACATCGGTGTACGATGGTTGCTGACGATGAAATAGTCGATGAACACGTCACGGTCGACCTCTCGAAGAAGTTCGGCGGGTTGAAGGCCGGCAAGTCGATCGCCTCGACCGAAGGGGGTATCTCGGTGCCGGGGAATCGGGAGATCAGGACCGGGCTTGAGCGTGATAGATAGAAGCGAGGTTTTATGGTGTCGGCCGGGTTCTTCACACACTCTCCCCGGTAACGGATGACCTTTCACGTTTCTTGCGACGATGTCGCGACAACGGTAGGCTGGTACGTGTCTCTCCGATCTCAAGTCTGTGGAGTCGGGCCCGCCCGTCTCAATAAATTCCCCAACATCGTCATTGGCTATGAAGTGCGGGCGTTTTTTCTTTGGGTTTTGGATCCTCTGCCCATGTAACCATTATCATCTCTTTTGCTGTGTAGAGGCCCGACCGGCCTTGCCGCTACGGGAGCTGGCGATACAGCGGTTCCGCTCGATCTTTCATCCGGGACCAGTCTCCCGTAGCTGGCGGCGGTCTTTCCACCTACCCCCCACTCACAGAGTGCATCGGTGAGCAGCCTGAACACGAGGTCTGCCCATCTCTCACCATCCTCTCCCGGCACGTCGCAGGAAACAGCAATATAAAATGTTCCTGCAACCGAGAGGAAGGTGAGCGGGTTGGGGTCATCGAAGTCGGTGGGGGGTTCGTCACCCCCTGAGTAATAGCCGCCATGGTGTGGTGTTATGACGTCGGGGAGAAGTCCTTGTCCATTTTTCAGACTCTCAGGCGTTATCCAGGCATCGTGAAAGATGATATGGCCAGAATCATCCGAGGTGCCGAAGATAGCCGTGTGGTATTCCCCTCCCCGTTTGAACTCAACCCCCTTTGTTCCCCAGACCTGGTCGCAGTAGTGCGAGGCAAGACCCTTCAGGGCAGTTCCGGGGATGAACGGCGTGCCGTATGTGTGGTGGAGGGTTATCCCCATTTCCAGCACGTTCTCGTTCCCAAAGCCGAGCATCAGCCTGCTTTTAGTTTTGAACTCGCCCTTCTGCGCTCCATCAAGTGAGGAGGAGTAGCGGGTGAACGCTTCCTGATAGACGGGATGTGCCCTTCCCTGGGCTCTGCACATGGTCCTGAACAACCCCTTTCGGTTATCCGGGTGCTTCTTCTCCTCATCTTTGAGCGGCACCCTCAGGTATCGGTCCCTGACGAGGGCGGCGTTCGAAGCACCGGGCAACTCCGCATCGGCTGGCCTATTCGACCATAACGTTGATATGGCCTTCCTGCATGCCGGCCCCGCCATGGAACTTTGCTCGCCGGGAGAGCCGCTATATTGCCGGGCGATCATGGGTCCTCCCTCTCCGGGGATGCTTTTCCGGGCTGTCCCGGACGTTTTCTGTCCAGGAGTGCTTCTGCATAGCGTTTCAGCCACGTTGCGGCTTCAATCGCCTCCAGAGAAAGGTGCTGATATTCTATCAGGTCGGCCTCCCTGCTTTTATCCTCCAGTGTGATATTTTTCGGCAGGTCTACCACCATAACCTGGGAGAGATGACCAAGGTAGGTGTCACCCGTTTTGGTTGTTTTATCATCCTTGGCGTGGACGTAGGCTATGGCCTGCACAAGTCCGCAGGTGTGCACTAACGCCGGGAAACTCTTTGCCAGTCGGAGATAGTCATCTTTATCGTTGCTGGATGTCTTCCCCAAAACGCACCTATGCGCTCTTTCTGCTCTTTTTTGCTGCCGGGTCTGCATGTCTTTCAGCCCTCCGTAAAAAAGCACTTTACTCTACCTTTCCCTACGGTTGCCTTTCCACCGAGCTGCAGGTTCAGGCCGGTGTTTGGGCAGAACTTGGCGAGGATCTCGTCTTCTGTCAGGCCGTTGCTGCCGAACACACGGTCGCACCAGGCCAGTCCCGCCAGGATCGTCTCGCCGGGCAGGGATTCCTCGTACCACAGCCCACCCTTATCAACAATCTTTGTCTCGTCTTTAATCCTGATATGAACTGCCACTTCAGTCCCGGTTTTTGTCAGGAAGGTAAAGCAGTCATCGGAGAGAACGACGAACCGCTTTTTGAAGACTGTCCGCCATTTATCTGTATCGGAGAAGAGCATTCCGGCAAGTCTTTCTGCCCATGCATTCGCAGCATCGTTATACACTGCGGTGAAATCGAGGTCTTCAAGGAAGATCTTTTTCCCGGATCTCTCTTCTTTTTCGGGAAAGAGCGAAGACTGTTCAACATAAAAAGCCTGCTCCTTTTCAGGGGACGGTGTTTCCGGAAGTTCCTCATACCCTGCCGCCTCAAGATCCCGCCTCAGTCGCTCCAGCACCAGCGGGCTCGTCACGTATGCGAACGTGCCGTACAGGCTGCACACCGGCAGGCAGACAATATGGGCGTCGGTGAGCACCAGCGAACCGGCGTTGGACGAACCGTCACCCGCCATCTTTCCGAAGACAACATCCATTACGGCCTCGTCGGTCTTTTTTTGCTTGAAATGATCCCTCATGACGCCTTTCACTGCCGACCCCGGCACCAGCGGCCATTCGGTGATCTTTTCGCGCATGATTGGCATGTCGACGAAGCCGACACCCTTTCCTGCCCCGACATGGAGCGGCGTGATCGTCTGCAGCCAGTACATCTTCGTATTATCAGTCAAATCGTACGCCTCCGTTTTCACTCATCCGTTCTTGATTCGTTCCCGACATTCCATAACCCCCACAGGGCAAGCCCGAAGCCGTCGCGACTGTAATCCAGTCCTCCCATGGCATCGCTCACCGGCCTGAGCCAGAGCGGTTCCACCAGATCCGCCGGATTGCCCTCTGTAACCTCAAAAAAGTAGACGGAGCCTGCCGGTACAAGCCTTCGTATCGGCTTTGGTCCGCGGCTTCCCGACTCAAGGCTCCAGCCGGAGAGCGGTTTCCAGCGGCTGATGCATGCCGATACCAGTCTGAGTGTGACACCCTTGGGTGCATCCGGCGGGCGGCCCTCAAGTGTGTCTTTCTTAATCCACCCGGGCAGCCAGCCGTTAGAGAAGACTGCAGGCGTTGCCAGCACCATCCTGAGATGGTGTTTCTCTCCGCAGGCCTGCGTAATCTCAGAAGGGCAGCTCCATCCGGGGTCCTTGTCCGCCTTCCATAGAACCAATCGCCGCTCGCCCCCGAGAGGGTGGAGCGAGTTCTTCCAGGCGAGTTCTCCCGTATCCACCTTTGCGGCAATCTGAATACCTTTCGCCCCGAAATCCAGCCCTGTCGTCTCAAAAAACATCTCATTTTCAGCAGTACCGTAGCCGTGTTTGATCTTCACGTGAGTTCTCGGTTCCTTGCCGGGGAAATCCAGGAATGAACCGAGCAATTCCGGCGTACTTCTAACTGTTTTTGAGTCCGGAGGGGCGTCAAACGACGTTGCGTCGTCAGTGATGAGCCATTCGATCATCCTCTTCGCCGACCAGAAGGGGGCCATTTTGGCTGGCTTGAACTCGTCTTCGACGCTGTCTGGGAGTAGCGCCGGCAGAAGCCTCTTGTCCGGCAGGTCGCAACCTTCCCCGGGTCTCATCTCCGCCGGGCGAACCGGATGGGCGATGCGATTGCCATCTTTCTCCTCGACCTGGATATCGCCGGGCGCAGGAAAGTATATCCCGCCGTTGGAGAGCGGAAGGGGCCCGGCGACGGAGATTTTTTTGAGTTTTTCGACATCCTCTTTCATATTGAAATCGCTGCCGTTTATCTTGCCCAGCATCGTTCTCACCGAGCCTGCGAGGACCGACGGGTACGGCCAGTCGAGCGACTTCATGCGGAGACCGGGCCCGAGTGGACGGGCGTCACGTGCGATGATCGGGTCATGAGGGGCGATCGAGAGATACAGCTCATTCATGAGTTGTCGCCTCCTGTCATCGCTACGGCGATGCGCCGGGCGATAACCAACTCAGTTGCCCGGCGTAAAAGATCGTCGGAGGACTCCACGCCCTGCAACACACTTTCGATGTCTTCTTCAGCTACATCCCTGGTGCCGTTGCCGGCTTTTTTTCGTCTGAGCAGCCTGAAGAGATCTTTTTTGAGCAGACCCGGGGGGACAGGGTTTTTCCATTCTCCGTAGTCTCCGGCCATCTGGAGCAGATCGTAGGCCGCTTTGTCCGGGAGTGCGTTTTGGGTATGCAGGTCGATCCATGTCGCAAGACGCTCATCCATCCCGTTCTGGCCTTTCGGCTTCCATTGTTCTCGGACCTTCAGCGGAGACCCGCCACCCCGGATATGCAGGTGAACAGCGAGGCCATTCCTGTTGGGCTCTTTTGCCGCACGTTCGGCCGCCCTGCCGTAATCAAGAAGATCCCCGAGTGGGTTTCTCGTATGCCCTATGGCAATCCCGATGGAGAGGGTGACCCTACTTTCCGGGACTTTCTCCTCGAACCTGTCGTGAAGTACCCTAGCTGCCTTCAGGCAGGTGTCCACCGGGAGGAATGCGAGGACATCAACTCCCCCCGAGTAGACCATATAGCCATGGTGTGATTTCTCAACAATGTTGCGGGCTTCTCCGGCAAATGTCGAGAGGTTGCTGGAGAAATCCCGGTGCTCGCCTGCAGAGTTGATCTTTGAGATGGCCTCTCCTATGTGGTCGCCGTCTGCGACCAGAACCGCAAAATAGGGGTTTGGTTCTCCTGCAATGTGCAGAAGCGTGCGGAGGCGTTTATTAATCTCATTCAGTTTATCCAGATCTTTCCGGTAGGGATTGTCCTCGGGAAGAGCCGTGAGAGCCTGCTGAAGGCTTCTCTTCGTGCTTGTCAAGTGTGAGGGGAAGCAGACCTGACCATCGTATGGGAACTCCTGGTAAAACTTTGTCCCCGTACCCGATGCAAAGGCGTTTTCTCCTGCACATAGTTCCCCAATTTCGGTGAGATACCTATCCGCATCTCCTCCGTCTCTCCGGATCCTGCGGATCCAGGGCTCGAGCGCGACACGAGTGACGGATGGGAACGCTATACGCCTTCCACCGGCGAGCCGCTTGGTGAGGCCAACCGCACAGAGCTGTTCGTTCTCACTGAGGCGCATCTTCAGTGCAAGTTCGCCGTACGGTCTTCGATTGTTTTTCAGAACGGTTTCCCGTGCGCCGTCAAGCGAAGACTTCGGGATTCCCTGTGCTTCTTTCGCCTGACAGAAGTTCCGGATGGATTTTCTGCCGGCAAAAAGACGCATCAGTCTTTTTCGGGATGCGGCATAGTCGCTCCCGAGCGGTACCCACGCCGTATTGAATTCGATGATATCGTTAATTTGTGCATTCCAGATATCGTCCCGTACTAAACTGCCTGCTTCCTCTTTTGCGCCTTCTGCATACTCCAGCCATTTTCTATAAGCCGCGTTCTGTGCTTTTGTGCTTACTGTCTGCGGGTCCGCTCCTTCGGGAAGTTCGGCAAGGACAATGTTGGCCACGTTAAAGGCTTCAAGTTCTGTTTCGAGTTCTGGCGACTGGAGTCTCGAATCTCCTCTGGCTAACGCCGGGAAGATGAGCAGTCCTCCCAGGTCCGCGATCTTTGCTGCGGCGGCCCTGCTGATATCCGAGAGAAGATACGACCCGAACCAGAGATCCCGCGTCCTTCGGGCGGCTGCAATGAAGTCCTGCACGGGACCGATGGAGAGGACGTAGAGATAGGATGTCATCGGGGAACCTCTGTGAATCCCTGTTCATTGGCATACGTGAGGAAGGCTTCCAGGGCAGAGCCGCTCTGCGACCGAGACGCCATCGGCGAATTTCGGTACCTTGCCAGATCCTTTCCGCGTATTTTCGTGGAACTACACAAGGTACGATATTCTTTTTTCAGAACGACTTTCTGAACCGGCGCAACGTTAAGTTTCAGGATCAGTTGTGCAAAAACTCCATCGCTGCACTTTAGAGGACGTAGTATCAAGGGGCTCGCCATCCTCGCTTTTTCACTGCCGCCGGCAACAGGATATAATTCAAGAGTGCCGGGATTCCGGTGAGCAGGGAGATTAAATACTATGGGAAGGCCGAACTCTGCTCTTGGAAAGGCAGCGTAATCAGAGATATGGTCCAATCTCTGATACTCACGAGCGGCTCCATTGCTGATAATATGGCGGATGGATTCCGGCTCGGGCCACCGTGATCGTCCCGGCCGGGAAGAACTGTTTCCCGGGTTTCGGCCCACATTTTTGCCCTGCCTGAAGGTCTGCAGCAGCCCGATTACATCAGACCAGCACTGCAATGCGTTACCGCCATTGCCGTTCTTTATCAGAAGTACCTCCGGCATGGTGGGCCATTCCCGCAGTGAAGAGGGAACGATCCCCAATTTCTCCCGGCACCGGTTGTACCACCCATCGATACCTGCGCAGTCCGGAGGAGAGAGGTCCTGACAATACAGTGCGCCACACCCTCTGCGTGTTCTTGCTCCTATCCCGCCGAAGTTGACCCATGCCCAGAGGGCGGCATTTATTTCTTGAGACAACTTTCTTGGATATGAGAGCGTTAATGTAAATGAGATGCCGGCCGTGCAATCTGCTACCGGGACGTTTTGCCTGTTGCTGCCCTGAAATGGGAAAAGTGCATATGAGGGATGCTTGTCCTTAAACCGGGGAAAATTCTTCCCATCCGGGATGTAGGCACAGGGATATGTCTTCCCATGAGACACAATAGTTACTTCCACAACCACGGGGCTCGGGTTCTCCGTCGATCCCCAGACCTCCCCCTCCCGCTGGCGGAGCTCTTCAACTCTCTCGCACTTCGCGCCTCTCGTCGCCCGCCACCAGAACCGGAGATGCCCACGGATGCTCGGCGCCCTGATAGGCATATCGGGATCGATCTTTCCTGCTTCGTAACCCCCGCCGAAGAGGGGGGTGATCACGTCGATGGCGTATGTTTTCTTGATGATGTTCGGGTCAGAGCTTTCGTCCGGCACTTTGCCGGGATAAGGCGGTAAACTTCGTGTGATAGAATCACGCTCCTTTGTTCTTTCTCATGACTGTTCGACTGGTTTTGCGGGAGATGCTCAACATAACCGGAATCATCGACCGTTGCTTTGCTCTCTGTTGGACCGCCACGCCGTCGGGTTGGCCTTCACCGGGCGGGTCCGTCAACCCATTCCTTGCTGTGCTGTCGGTCATGTTTCCGCTCGCGTCACGATGATGCCCCCGAGCCCGTAGGCCGTGTGTTTTCCGACTTGGAGATACTCCCCGGCTTTGAGCAGGTTCCCCGCTTCGGGCATGACCGCCGAGGTGTCGTAGGTTGCCCAGCCGGTGATGCCCTCGAACCGCAGGATCTTCCCCTCCCGGGAGCGGCGGGCGACCTCGACGGTTTCGACGGCGAAGTCGAGGATGGGTGCGTCTTGTTTGAGGAGACCGTCTGGAATGCGGCAGGGATAGTGTGCGGGATCGAAGCGTTTCGTCACCCGGTTGAACACCCTCGCCGATGCCGCAAGGAGCGATCCTAAGGATGGCATGACCTCCATCCGGCCGCCCCGGACGAGGTGGACCGGCGTGACGAAGGAGACGGTCGTCAGGTCACCGAGTGGGAACTCCGGGATCTCCACGGTCTTTGCCGATATCTCGGTGACTCGGAAGCACCGCCCGGAAAAGTGCCGGGCGTTGTCATGGGCATGGATCCGGGAGAGGATCTCCGGGATATACCGCTTCCGGTCGCCGTGGACCTTGATGAATCCCTTAACCCCGCCGTTACCACGAAAGGCGAGGAGGGCGTAGGGGTTGATGTCGATCTCTTTCTCCTTGAAGACCATGCGGTAGGGGCACCTGTCGGCATCGGGGCAGTCCGGCAGGCACTCCGGTCGCGCGCACCGCAGGACGGTGCCGAGCCATCCTCTGAAGGCCGATCCGGTAAACGCCGGAAGATCGGCGTTCCGTGTGACCTTCAGATCGACGGAGATCAACGACGAACTCATGGCAAGTGAATTGAAAGACACGGGAAGGCCCTTCTACTGAAGATCCATAAATGTTGCGAAATGTTTCCAAACTGGTATCCATATGAAATATGATTTCACATATTGTAGAGATTATTTCAAAAAATCGCTACCGGGAGGAGACACCCTTCGAAATTCTTCGAGTTTCTCAAGCTCCGGCTCTGATGAACCGTCGCACCCTGCGGCCAGACACTCTTCGAATTTCTCACGTTCCTGCCGTACCGGCAGTCGTTCCCCGAGTGGCGATATGCGACTGGCCGAAGGGCAGGAGCATGAGAAAATGCTTCACGTTTTCAAGTTGCGATGGTCCATAGAACCGGAGCAGGAGCCCGAAGGTGGGGTGCCCAATGGAAAGCCGCGCCATCCTTGCCCGGGGTCCGGTTTTGATGGTAGAAATTTTGGAGTTAAGTGTTCCGATCAGGATGTACCGAGGGTTCAGAGATCTTTTTGGGGCGGCCTCATTCTCTGGCGGCAGGAATCCATTCTGTTGTCCTCGGGTCATCGTTGCGTCTCCGGCGGACGAAGGAGATTTCATTTACGGACACCGAAGGGAATGCAGTACCTGCGGCTTCCGACCGGATAACTGGGGGTCGTTCATGTACCCGGTTCAGCGGTTCCTCCTTTCCGGTTCTCCTCCGGAGACCCGCGCAGCGTCGGACGAAGTCGGGGCGTGCAGGAGCCGATAGAAAGGATTTTTATCTGGGAAAGGAGCATTCTTGCATTGACACCCGCAATGAGAAGGGTATGGAAACGGAAAAGGAATGGGCCGGGAACGGGACGGTGCTGATGAAGTTCTGGCTCCACATTGACCGGGACGAGCAGTTAAAGCGGTTCGTGGCCCGGGAGTTCAACCCGTTCAAGAACGATAAGATCACCGACGAGGGCTGGCGAAATCGGGGCAAATGGGATAACACGTGGCCGCAGCGAACGAGATGGTCGCGCGCACGAGCACCGCCTACGCGCCGTGGACGGTTGTGCCGGAGACCGGCCGGACCGAGATCGTCGTCAAGACGAACGGTGTCGCCGCTCCCGGCGAAGCGCTTCAGTGGAAGTCCGGCCCCGGACGCTCACGTGCCTGCGGGTCGATATCTTCGATCCATGCCCGCTCATGGTGATGAACAATGACGCGTCATCCGGATGGCCTTTGCAACTCCGATACGGTCGGTAACCCGCCGGACTCCGCAGACAAAAAAACATCATACCGGATTAAAATTTCAAAACAGCCGCAAAATTATGCTGCTATGGGGATTCGAACCCCAGTCGAGGGAGTGAGAGTCCCTCATGATTGGCCGGTCTACACTATAGCAGCACGTTACATCAATGTGCTCTAAATCATTGGATCTTTTGTTATTTAAACCTATCTCACGCCCCCCTCTCTTCAATCATGCCTGCATCTCCGCAATCGGGGCTCAATATGGGCTGGGATTCTCTCTTCGCTTCGTGATTTCTCTCATAGACACCAATAAGTAGCTTCCCTGCATATGTATACGGGCAGTAATGAGCAGCGTTGATGAGCAGATACGGGAACTTGAGGACGAACTCAAAAAAACCCCGTACAACAAAGCGACCTCCAAGCACATCGGCCGCCTCAAGGCAAAAATCGCGAAAATCCGTGATGAAGCGGTAGCCCGGGCCATGGCCTCCGCAGGAGGGGGCGAGGGCTACTCCGTGAAAAAATCGGGAGACGCCACGGTGGTTCTGGTCGGTTTCCCGTCCGTCGGTAAAAGTACGCTGCTCAACAGACTCACCGGCTCTAACCTCTCGGAGACGGCGGCCTATGCCTTCACGACCGTCTCCGTGATCCCGGGGACGATGGAGCACCGGGGCGCAAAGATCCAGATCCTTGATATCCCCGGCCTGATCGCCGGAGCCGCCATGGGGAAAGGCCGCGGGAAAGAGGTCATCGCCGTCGTGCGGAGCGCCGACCTGATCCTCGTCCTGGTCGACGTCTTCAACGGGCAGCATGTGGACGTCCTTCTCCGCGAGCTCCACGATGCCGGTATCCGGATCAACCGGCTAAAACCCGACATCACCATAAAAAAAGCCGGGAACGGGGGTATCAGGCTGAACACAGTCGGCGCCGTCGACCTCGACCTCGAGGAGATCCGCGCCATCCTCGCGGAGAACAGGATCGTCAACGCGGACGTTCTGATCCGCAACGAAGTCACGCAGGACGACTTTATCGATGCGATGATCGGCAACCGGGTATACGTCCCTGCGTTCATTGCGGTCAACAAGGTCGATCTGGTGGACGAGAAGACGCGGACGGGGATAGAGAAGGAGTTGATCGACCGGTTCGGTGAAGCGCCCGTCATGGTCTCGGCGCACAGCGGCTACCGTATTGAGGACCTCAAAGACGCCATATTCAATAACCTGGGATTCATGCGGGTCTATTTAAAGCCGGTCGGCGGCCCTGCGGATATGGACGAGCCGCTGATCATCCGGAGTCCGGCGACCGTCGAGGATGTCTGCAATCGTCTCCACCGGGATTTCGCGGACAAGTTTCGGTATGCAAAGGTCTGGGGAAGATCAGCAAAACACGATGCGCAGCGGGTCGGCCTCACCCACAAACTTGCGGACGGTGACGTCCTCACCGTCGTCACCCGCCGCTGATCACTTTTTCGAGGACCGGGAGAGGCGCATCGGTTTTTACAGCGGTTCCCGAGTAGTGCGCACGGCTTGCCCGGTAGCCGAGCGTCCGTAATCGCTCGATGACGGTCCCGATGCTGCCGGGAGAGACCCGGAGCGACTTTGCTACGACATGGTAGTCGTAGTGGCTTGAGGTATCCAGTTCCTGCCGGCAGGTCTCAAGCAGCCGCGCGATCTCTCTCCCCGTCCCGACCGGGACACCGGCGAGCGCCTCCTGCATCTCCTGAAGCGTCCGATCGGCGTTGATCCTTCCGGTCCAGAGGGGTCCGACCGGCACGAGGTCCGCACCGCATAGCGGGCACTCCTCCGGTTCGGGGAGCATTCCGGTCTGTTCCGTTCGGTAGAGACAGTGCGGGCACTGCATCACATAGCCGATCCGCGCAAGCGTCCGGTCGGCCGCCGCCGCCCCCTCCCGGAGCCGGAGGTGCAGGCGGTGGAAGTGCTCGTGCGCGTAGCAGAAGAGGGGTTCTACACCCCGGTCATACTTGACAACCTCACGCACAACAAACCCAAGCAGCGTTCGGAGGCCGACTTCGGCGTGATACTCGGTGTTCCGGGGGCGGGAGAAGTAGCGGCGCATGCCTGCTTTCAGGTGCGCCCCGCAGAGGGGGGCGGTGTCGGTGGCGGTGACGAAGAGGTAATTCCCGGCGCTCCTTGCCGCGGAATCGATGAACGGCGCCGGTGTCCCGAAGGGGTCGAGGTCGACGGCATCGAACGTCCTCTCGCTCATCAGCGCATTCGCGTCCCCGCGGGTGACCTCGGCGGCAAGACCCAGCGCTTCCACATTCTGCCGGGCAAGGTCGATCGCTCTTGAACTCCGGTCGTTGATCGTTACCGGGACCCCTACTTCGTGCGCCACCCGGAGCCCCCGAACGCCGGACGCCCCCATGGCGTCAAGGTAACTCTCCGGCCGCAGGATAGAGAGCAGGAGGATGGTGGCGTCCCGGTTCAGTTCCATACGTGAGTTATAAAAAACCGGACCGCTTCCCGGCGGGAACTGAAGATGAGGGTCCTGCTTCGGTACGAAAAACCTGGTCCTCCCTTCAGTAACCTCAACGATATCCATGCTTCCGAAAAAAGGGTGGATGCTCGATACCCTTATACCTTCTCATGAATAACACTCTTACTCCGGCATATGGGCTTGTGGCCTAGCCCGGACATGGCGTCAGCCTCCTAAGCTGAATGTCGGGGGTTCAAATCCCCCCAAGCCCGTCATTTTTCGAGGTTACCACTCCCGGCAGACCCTCGGGTTATTTATCGTCTACCAGAGAACCTGATCCTTTAGGAATGAGCGCTTCTGCTTTCATCAGGATTACTCGCCCCCACAACGCCGTCGTCGCCGGCCTTACCGCGCTCCTCGGGTATCTCATCGCCACAGGGACCCTCACGCCGCCGTCGCTCCTGCTTGCCGTGACCGTCGCGCTCATCACCGCCGGCGGGAACGTGATCAACGATCTCTATGATGTCGAGATCGACCGGATCAACCGACCGGAGCGGCCCATACCGTCCGGAGAGATCAGTCTTGCCGGTGCAAAGTTGTACACGGTGGCCCTCTTTTCCGGGGGGATCGCGATTGCCGTCCTGACAACGCCCCTCTGCCTTGCAATAGCCGTCATAAACTCGGTGATCCTTGTTGCATACGCCGTCTTGTTGAAACGGGTCCCGGTCTGCGGCAACATGGCCGTCGCCTACCTGACGGCGAGCGTTTTCCTCTTTGGCGGGGCGTTCGCGGGCATCGCAGGACTCGTCCAGAACCTATCGCTTGCAGCGATCACGTTCCTTGCGACCCTCGCGCGGGAGGTCCTGAAAGACGCAGAGGACGTGGACGGGGATGCGGCGGGAGGCGCACGCACTCTTCCCATGGTCATCGGCGTCCGGTGGACGGGGGTGCTCGCGTTTGCCTGTGCCTGCGGTGCCGTCGCGGTGAGCCTCCTGCCCTTCGGCGACTGGTGGGGCCCCTTTTACCTTGCCGCCATCGCGGTTGTCGATAGCGTCATCCTCTTCGGGGCCGCCCGGGGGGCCATGTGCACGACGCCGGCCTGCGTCCGGGAGTCGCGGGCGACGTCGATCCTGCGAACCGGGATGTTCGCCGCGCTTGCGGTCTTTGCGGTTGCCGCGGTAATGTAAAACCGTGTCCCTGCACCGTCCCCCCTGTGAAGAGACCGGGTTCATCCGGTATCCTCTCCAGCCGCGGCGAACATCCCGGGGCGTCTTTCCGGTTTTCGGAATAATCGCATAATTTTATCTTGTTGCGGACCGAGTTGTTTTATCTAAAAGGAGATCTTCATGAAAGTTTACCGGCACGGGGACACGTATATAGCACCAAAAGGTTCCTTTTTTGACGGAAACGTGAAGATAGACGGAAACTTCATCACCCCTCCGGAGACGCACATCTGGGGCAACCTGCTGGTTTCCGGCCGCCTCGAACTCGGGCCGTGCTCAACCGTCGGCGGTTTTATCGAGGCCGGGAACATCATCGTCGGCCATGATGCAAAGATAAAAGGGCCGCTCCGTGTCAAAACGACCGTCACCATCTGCGACAACGCATGTCTTTGCTCCATCCGTGCGGGAGGAGACATCACTCTCCGGCCGGGGGTCAGCGTCGGGGACGTCAACAGCGACGAGACGATCTTCGTCTACGGCAAGGTCGCGAGCGAGCGGTTATTCGGCAGGGCCGTGAAGGTCTACGGCACCTGATGGGTGTTCGAGGCCGAGCAGAGCGGCATCTCTCACCGCGGCCCAGTCCGCTATCGTCTCCACGCACCCGTCCTTTATGTTCACGACACCGAGTGCGGTAATCCCTACCCGGTCGCACATATCGATCCCGTCCTTCACTTCTATAAGACAGCCGACGCCGATGATCGCCTGCGGACGATACTTTTTAGCCATTCGCTTGATGAACGTCGAGCCCGGGACGATGAAGACGCGATACCCGATGCGCTCCAGCCACTCCACGTTCTCCCCGACCGGACAGCGGCCGCAGTTCCGGCATTTCAGGCCTTCCGGCGTCAGGTGCGCCGGACACTGTGCCGAACGCAGACACTGGGGCAGAAAGACCGCCCGCCGCTCAATCGGCGTCTCGGCAAAGGCTTTGGTGTTCATCGTGTTCCTGAGCGTTATGAAGAACGTGATGAGGTCCTTATCATCCAGCCCGAGGAGTTTGCAGAACGCCTTCACGAGTCCCTCCAGGAGGACCATGCCGGGGATCAGGATGCGCGGCAGGTAAAATTTTCCCCTGGTGATAGAGGCGGTGGCGATGATCGCGAGAGCTATCGCTGCAAACAGCATTCCGAGGATAAGGAAGAGCGTAACCTCCCCGATGAGGATCATCAGCCCGGTCCAGATCCCCGAATCGAAAACGGTCATTTTCCGGCTCCCCCGACAAACTGAAAAGATCCGTCATACGGAGGCCGGAGCACCCCGATATCCGTGATAATTGCGCTGACGAGGTCGAGCGGGGTGGCGTCGAAGGCGTAGTTGAGCACGTTTACGTCGTCGGGAGCAAGTTGCCGGTCGCCGCAGTAGGCGAGTTCGGCCCGGTCACGCTCCTCGACGGTGATCTCTTTCTCGGTCCGGGCGAGATCGAACGTAGAGACCGGCGCTGCGACGTAGAACGGGACCCCGTGGTGATGGGCGGCGACAGCGTGCATATAAGTCCCGATCTTGTTAAAAACCGCGTCATTTGTTATCCGGTCCGCGCCGACGATGACAAGGTCGATCATCCCCTTCCGCATAAGGTATGCCGCCGAGGAGTCGGGGATGAGGGTCACGTCGATCCCGTCCCGGGCAAGTTCCCAGCAGGTGAGCCGGGACCCCTGGTTCAGCGGCCGGGTCTCGCAGGCGATCACCCGGATCTCCTTCCCTGCCGCAACCGCCGACCGGATGACCCCGAGCGCCGTTCCCCAGCACCGGCAGGCGAGCGCTCCCGCGTTGCAGTGAGTGAGCACCGTACATGCTGTCGGGAGGAGTTCCTCCCCGAACGCGCCGAGCCTCCGGCAGGCCAGTTCGTCCTCATCGGCGACGGCATTCGCCTCGGCGACCGCGAGTTCCTTCGCCTCGGCGACCGATGCGGCCATCGCCACCTTCCTCTGCACGCGGTCGACCCCCCATGCGAGGTTGACCGCGGTCGGGCGGGTGCTCCTGAGCAGGTCTGCGGCCCGTCTGATCTCATTCTGGAATTGCCCGGGGTCCGTCTCGGTGCTCCGGACGGCTGCAAGTGCTACGCCCATCGCGCCGGCGATACCGAGCGCCGGTGCCCCCCGGATCTCAAGCCTCCTGATCGCCCGGGCGAGGTCTTCGACGGTGGTGCACCGCATCAGATCGCACCTTCCCGGGAGGAGGGTCTGGTCGATGTAGACGATACCCTCGTTCTCCGGGTCCCATGCGATGGTACAGAGGTCTTCTCTCTCCGGCATGCTCACCCCGCTCTGACCGCGTCCAGATACGCCCGCATCGCCGCCGCCCCGCCCATGGCGACCGAGTCCGGAATATCCCGGGGCGCGGTGGCGGTCCCCGCCACGTAGACCCCGGGTTTCACCGTGAGCACGGGACCGGTCTTCTGGTCGGCGACCCCGAAGAACCCTGAATCGTCTCGCGGAAGGCCGAGCATCCGGCTGATCTCTTCCACCCCGTCGGCGGGTTCGAGCCCGACGGAGAGCACCACCAGGTCCGGGTAGAACGTCTCCACCTCGCCGGTCTCCGTGTTCTCTGCGACCATCATGAGGCGGCCGTCTCCTTCGAGCACCTCGCCGGGGAACCCGCGGACGAACCGGACCCCGAGCCGCCTCGCCCGCTCGTAGTATTCCTCGTAACCTTTGCCGTACGCCCGGATGTCGTTATAGAAGATCGTGACCTCAATGTCGGGATTCTTCTCGCGGATCAGCATGGCGTTCTTCATCGCGGACATGCAGCAGACCCCGGAGCAGTACGGACGGTCGATGGAAAGGTCGCGGGAGCCGACGCACTGGACGAACGCCACACTTCGTGGGGGCCTGCCGTTTGAGAGGCGCTTCACTTTGCCTCCCGTCGGGCCGCTCGCGTTGATCATCCGCTCGAACTCGAGGCTCGTGATCACGTCGGGGATGGTGAGATACCGCAACTGTGTCTTGCGTCCGGCGTCGAACGTCCCATACCCGGTCGTGACGATGATGCTTGCCGCCGGGATCTCGATAACCCGTTCCTCATCCTCGCGGAGAATCGCCTCCTTGCCGCAGACATCGTAGCAGAGGCCGCACTCGATGCAGTGTTCCTTGTCCCTGACGACGATATCCGGGACCGCCTGGGTATGGGGCTTGTAGATTGCTTTTCTGACGCCGATGCCCGCGTCAAACCGGTTGTACACCTCTACCGGGCAGATCTGGATGCAGTCTCCGCACCCGTTGCACTCATCCTCGATGATGTAGCGGGGGTGCTTTCTGACCCTGACCCGGAAGTTTCCGACCTCCCCCTCGACCGATTCGACCTCGGAACAGGTGTGGATGGTGACGTTCGGGTGCCGGGCGACCTCCACCATCTTCGGGGAGAGGATGCACATCGAGCAGTCGTTGGTGGGGAACGTCTTGTCGAGCTGGGCCATATGTCCGCCGATGGTCGGTTCACGCTCGATGAGGTGCACATGGATGTTGTGCGCCGCAAGGTCGAGCGCCGCCTGGATGCCGGAAACCCCGGCGCCGATGACCGCGACGTCAGTCATGGCGGTACTTCCCCGCGAGTTTGATGTATTCATGCGCGTTTCGGACGTTTCCCTCCTGTTGCTCGGGTGTCGTCTCCCTGACCACTCTCCCGGGCACCCCGAGGACCAGCGAGCGCGGCGGGATCTCCTTTCCTTCGGTGACGACGGCGCCGGCGCCGATGATGGAGCCCTCCCCCACCACCGCGCCGTTCAGGACGACGGCGCCCATCCCGACGAGCACCCGGTCACGGATGGTGCAGCCGTGCAGGATGGCCCCGTGGCCGACCGAGACCTCCGCCCCGATCTCGACCGGGAAACCTGGCGTGGTGTGGACGACGGCGTTGTCCTGGATGTTCGAACCCGCTCCTACCGCGATCCGGTCCCTGTCGCCCCGGATAACGGCGCCGAACCATACGCTCACGTCGTCGGCGAGCGTCACGTCTCCGATGACTGTTGCGTTCTCCGCGATATAGACACGGCTCCCCACAACCGATCCGCTCTCCATAGTATGTTCATATTGGTTGCGACGATACAAAATGTTCTCCCTCGACCACTCTTTTCCGCCCCGCCATCGACCACTACCCATAAAACCCCTCACGGCAAACGCCTCCAGATGAAAGTGATGGTCGGGGGGACGTTCGATCCTCTGCATGCCGGGCACCGGAAACTCCTTGCCCGCTCCTTTGAACTGGCGGGGCCTGACGGGGAGGTGATCCTCGGGTTGACGACCGACGAGTTTGCCGGCGCAAAGGTGCACCCGGTCCACTCGTATCAGGAACGGCTGGAGAACGTCGCATCTTTTATCCGGGAGCACGGTTACACCGCAACATGGCGGGTCGAGCCACTCTCCGACCGGTATGGCAGCGCCCTCGACGCGGATTTTGATATCCTCGTCGTCTCCGAGGAGACTTTCCCGGTTGCCGTGAAGATCAACGAACTCCGGCGGGAGCGGGGGAAAAGGAAGGTCGACCTCCACGAGATCTCCTGCGTCCTCGCCGAAGACGGCCGGCGGATCTCGAGCACCCGGATCTACCGGGGGGAGATCGACGGACACGGGCGCCTGATCAGATGATGTGGTTTGGGATGTCTTTCTTTTTGATCAGCCAGTCACAGTAGAGGCAGTGCAGCCCCTTCGGGAGCACCTCGAACGTGCTCTCCACCGGCTCGTTCGTGTTCGTGATGCAGCCGGGGTTCGGGCACCTGACCACACCTTTGAGGACACGCGGGGTCTCGACGCCTTTCTTCTCCGCCACCTGGTAGTCGCGGATGATGTTGATCTTTGCGTGCGGTGCAAGCAGGGCTATCCGGTCGACCTCCTCCGTGCGGAGTTCCCGGTTCTCTATCTTGACGATATCCTTCTTTCTCATCCGCTTGCTTCTGACGTTCGTCGCGACACTCAGGCATTCGTGCGTCGAGCCGGTGATCCCGAGTATCCGGAGCACGTTCAATGCCTCACCGGCCGTGATGTGGTCGATGACGGTGCCGTTCTTGATGGGGCTGATGATCAGCCCTCCTGACGGGTCTTTCCTGGTCACTTCATCACCTCATGGAGGAGCGCCATCCTGACAGGCACACCGTTCTTTGCCTGCTCAAAGTAGCGTGCATAGGGCGTGCGGTCAACCGCCGGGTCGATCTCCCCGGCGCGCGGGAGGGGGTGGAGGATCATCAGGTGGTCCCGGACACCGGTGAACAGGTCGGGCGTGATCCGGTAACTGGACGCGACGTCGTAGTACGATGCCGAGTCCGGAAACCGCTCGCGCTGGATCCGGGTGACATAGAGAACGTCGAGATCCCGGATCACCTCTTCCACGTCCGTATGCTCGATCACCTCCATCCCGCGCTCCCGAAGTTCGAGGGTGATACTTTCCGGCATCTCGAGGCCTCTCGGTGCGATTGTATGCAGGGTGACGCCGTAGAGGGAGAGGGCGAGCGCCAGTGAGTGTGCGGTCCTGCCGTAACGGAGGTCTCCGAGAAGTCCGACATGTATTCCGTCGATCGGCATCGACTGCCTGATGGTGTAGAGGTCGAGCAGCGTCTGGCTCGGGTGCTGCCCGGCGCCGTCCCCGGCGTTGATGACCGGGACCGTGGCGAACTCGCTTGCCAGCCGGGCCGCTCCTTCCTTTGGGTGGCGGAGCACGATGGCATCCGCATAGCCGCTCACCACCCGGATGGTGTCGGCCAGCGTCTCTCCCTTGACGATGGAACTTGCTTCGACGGAATCGACGCTGATCGAGTCCCCGCCGAGCCGCGCCATGGCCGTCGCAAACGACATTCGCGTTCGGGTGCTGGGCTCAAAGAAGAGGAGAGCCGCAAGTTTGCCCTCAAGCATCCGGGGTCGGTACTTCCCGGTATCGAACTCCCGTGCCCGGTCCAGCAGGTAATCGAGATCGCTCCTTTCAAAATCGCGGATAGAGATTATGTGGTACATCGTGTGGCTACCTTCCGGGGCTCCGGGCCCGGCCGGCGGGGGCGGTGCCCGAACCGTTCCGCCCTCCCGTCGTAACACGGACGAAAAGCCCTCTTCTCTCCTGGATAGTGGTTCGCCCCGCACCCACTAATACCTTTTTTTCCCGCCCGATGCACAACAACCTTTCTCATCTCCGCCCGCCTCATACTATGTCTGGAGGAGCGTTCATGTCCGAAGAACGGGAAAAGTATGCCCCCGAGGTTTGTTGCCACTGCGGAGGGCTCGGGTGCCTCTATTGCGACAAGAAGGGTACCGTGATGGTGCTGCAGCCGTCGCGGAAGTGCAGGCACTGCGGCGGCGATTGCTGTATTTACTGCGGCTACACCGGGTGGGAGCACCCGCTCCGGGAGTAGACCCGCCTATTTCCGTGCAATCGTGATATAACCGCTGTGGGCGACCCGGGTCGACGGCCTGGTCCCCCGGGCGGAGCGCGTCAGTTCCCGCTCCATGCACTCGTAGCAGTGGACGTCCCGGAAGAGCGGCGCCGCGGTATCGAGCGCGACGAACGTGTGCTCAAGGAACGGGGTGTAGCAGGCGAGGTAGCCCCCGGGCGAAAGAAGCGAGAAAGCGTGCTCCACGTGCGCCGGCGTTATCGTGAGGTCCAGGTGGACGACATCGAACTCTCCGGTTGCCGCGAGCATATCGGCCGCGATCACCTCAACGTTATCGAGCCGCGCGTTCCGGATGTTCTTCTCCGCGAGTCGGGCGAATTCCGGGCGCACCTCGTATGTCTTCACCTCGCGCGCGATCTTCCCGAAGTAGATTGCGGCAACCCCGCTCCCGGTCCCGGCGTCGAGGACCGTGTCCTCACGGTTCATCCCCGTGTAGGCGATCACGATCCCGATATCCTTCGGGAGCATGGGCGCCCCGCTCCTCTTCGCGTGGACGAAGAAATCGGTCGATCGGGGGCGAAGGACCCTGAACGGGACGCCGAGATGGGTCCTGATCTCGCCCCCGGGATTCATGCCCGCGAGCGCGCCGAGGTCGATCACCCCCCGGTCGGTGGAGAACGGCCCTTCGCTCGCCGTCACGAAGTACTCGCGGTCCTCACCGACAAGCAGGAGGCGTTCGCCGGCCTCGATCATTGCTGTGAGAGTTTCAGGATCGCTTCGGCGATATCGCCGCGGGTCTCGGTGAGCGCTTTGCGGGCAACCTCTTCCGTCGCCCCGGTCTGGGATGCGACGAGGGCGACGTCTTCGTCGGGGATCTCCGGGTCGGCCTCTTCAAATCGGGCCTCTCCCGTGAGCTGGTAGGTAGTGACCCCCTGCATGGTGGTCGCGACGACCTGGGCATCGTCAAAGACGTAGTTCCCCCGGGCCGTGGAGATCACTACCTTCTCCACGCCCTCGATCTCCTCCATCTCCATGCCCATCTGCTTCATCATCTGCTTCATCTTTTTCGGGTTTATCTTTCCGGGAAACATTCGGATCCTCTCCCCTGTCGTACTTTTACCGCTACACCGTAATTAAATGCCAGCATCTCCCGGCCGGAGAGCAGGGCCGTGCCGGTGGCGAGGAGCACGTCGTCCCCGGTCACCACCATCACCTCGTCTCCTGTGCGGATACGCGCGTCGGCGGCGACGACGTGCTTTGCCATCGTATTCTTTCCGTCCGCAATGAACGCCGCCACGTCTTCCTGCACCCTCACCCGGTAGGCCGGGGGGGGGAGATGCGCTGCGAGCCGCGCCGCTCCGACGATCCCGAGGGTCAGGCGGCCGTCCTGGGCCCTGACGGTGGCGAGCCTCTCTTTCCCGAGGCGCACCTGCCGGATGCGCCCCGTTGTGGAGAACTGGAAGGTGCACTCGTCGGGGAATACTGCAACTCCGGCCCCGGCGCCGAACTGGAAGTCAGCAATCGTCCGGATCCGCCGAAGCGAACTGTCTTTTGAGTACTCGGTTGACACAATCAACAAACTCCTCTTCTGTGTCGTGGGGGATGAACGCCCCGGCCGCAATCCGGTGCCCGCCGCCGGCGCCGCCTACCGCTGCCGTCGCCTCAACGAGCGCCGCGCAGAGGTCGACTCCGCGGTCAAGCGCCCACTCGTTCGTCCGCATTGAGACCTTCGTGGTCTCCGGTTCGTCCACCATCGCGGCGAGCACCATCATCGGCTTTCTCCAGTTCAGTTTGGAGAGCGCCATGCCCGCCCCGATCCCGACGATGGTGTCGGGGAACCGGTCGCCGGTGTTGATGTACTGCAGGTGGGACAACTCCGTCACCCCGGTTTCAAGGATATACTGGAGCAGGTCGCGGATGACCGCCCGGTGGTGGCCGAGCATGTACTCCGCGTCGCGGTAGGCTTCGGCGCGGTCGCCGCGGCAGATGCTGCTCCCGACTTTCGGCTTTGCCCATCTGCCGCAGGCGTTGAGCAGCGTGGCGTACTCGGAGGCGTTCCTGAGCGCCGTCCGTTCCGGCTCGTCCGGGAATATGTAGGTCTCGGCGAGCAGACGGTCGGTGTCTCTCCCGTGTGCGATGAGCTGCTGGACAAGAGCGCTGATGATCTTGCGCCGGTCGTCGAACGGGAGTTCTTCCCAGACGAGCCAGCCTCCCCGGGGCGTCTTCAGTTCGACATCGAGTTTTTCGAGGAACCGGAGCGCCGTGTTCGGGTTGTTTGAGATCCCGTCGATGTAGGGGTCGTCGCAGTAGCCGAGGCAGACATGGACCGGGCGGGTGGACGTCCCGTAGCAGTTCAGGTCCCGGTCCTGCACGACGATGTTGCCGTACTCCACGCCGTCCTGGGCGATCTCGCGTGCCGGGCCGACCAGCCCGCAGTTCTCCCGGGCCATCATATCCCCGACGTTCCCGACCACGGCGAGTTTGGCAAGGTCGATGTTCGTCGGGTCGATTGCCTTCGCAACCAGGTACGCGATACCAGCCGCACTCATCCGCGTAATCCCGTAATCGAGGCAGTTCACCCGGGGGTAGGCCGTGTCGCAGGGCTGGCTGATGTGGTGATCGAGGATCAGGACCTCGTCCGCCGAGAGACCGTGCGCCGACAGAAGGTTCTGCTGGCCGGCCCCTAGGTCGGTGAAGAGTTTTAAGGAACTATCCTTCGGAACGTGGCGCATTGCCATCGGCTCAAGCTGGCGGACGAAGATGGACTCGACCGGCATACCCTCGCGGGAGAGCGCCTGTGCGAGAATGGACTCCGTGCTGATGCCGTCGGCGTCGATGTGAGAGACGACCGTCACCGACTCCGCTTCACAGATCCGATCCGCCGCCCTCCGTACATCTGTTTCGAGGCCCATCTCCATAGTAGTGCGTCGCGAGATGTCAATAAAGCGTGGGTGCATGGGACTCTTTGGGCAGTCCTTCTTAAGGGTCTGTTTTGTTCCTTGTGTCGTTCTACACACACCCATGCAGGGATTTCTATCGGACAACTCCGTTCCTGAAACTGAAGGAACGTCGTTCCTCGGTGCTCGTGCTCCGGATGTTCCTTCCGTCGCATATCGCCTCGCACCGCCCCCGCCCCGGCGGGGCGGGTGGGGCTGACGAGATGTGCGATCTTGCGAGTGGAGACAGAGGATGCCCCCACGGTCCACTGTACCGGTTTTCCCCCGCTTCGGTCGCTTTGCTCCGTCCAAACCCTGTCCTCGCCCCCCGCCTCTTCAAAAGATATCTAAGATAATAGCACCATAGCACCGATCATACAACCTTTCCGGAGAGACGGTACATGGCGACAAACGAAATGCGTGAATTTCTGGAGACCGGCGTGATCGACGCCGGCAGGATGCGGGCGGTCGAGGGGAACGCTGTTGCGCTCGGCCATTCGTCGCTTTCGATGATGGAGAGCGCAGGGAAGGCGACCGCCGATGCCGTCCTTGCATATGGGCCCTCCCGCGTTCTCATCCTCTGCGGGAGGGGGAACAACGGCGGCGACGGGATGGTGGCGGCGCGGTACCTCCAGCACCTCGACGCGGTCGACGTCGTCTGCCCCGACTGCGACCCGATGACTCCTGCGGCCGCTGCTCAGGAATCCCTCCTCCGGCACTGCTCCGTTGTCCTTCACCGGGTCCGGTGTGCCGCCGAGACCGATCGGCTCGGCCCTCTCTTTACCGCAGCCGACGTCATCGTCGACGCGATGATCGGCACCGGGCTCTCGGGGGCGGTGCGGGAACCGTTTGCAACCCTTGTCGCCCGGGCAAACGCAAGCGGGGCACCGGTCGTCGCCGTCGATATCCCCACCCCCGGCATCCGGGCGGCGAAGATAGTATCGTTCCACCGGCCGAAGGTGGAGGGTGCGGATGTGGCGGATATCGGCATCCCCCTCGAAGCGGAGGTCTATACCGGTCCCGGCGACCTCACCCTCGTCCCGGCACGGGCATCCGGAGCCCACAAGGGCGCCGGGGGCGAGGTGCTGGTGGTTGGGGGCGGGCCCTACCAGGGGGCGCCCTACATCGCGGCGATGGGTGCGCTCCGCGCCGGGGCCGATATCGTCCGGATAGCCTCTCCCGCCTACATCCCCATGCCCGACCTGATCTACGAGCGCCTGGAGGGGAGGGTGATCACGAGCGATCACCTGGAGACGATCCTCCGGCTCGTTGAACGGGCCGATGTGGTTGTCTGCGGCATGGGCCTCGGGACCAGGAGCCATGACGTCGTGCTCGCCATCGCCGGGGCGGCGAAACGAGCGGTCTTTGATGCCGATGCGCTCGCCCTCCCCCTGCCGGCGGCTGAAGAGACGGTCTACACCCCGCACGCCGGAGAGTTCGCGAGAATTTTCCGGACGGAACCGCCGGCGGACCTTGTGGAGCGCGGCCGGTGCGTGAAGGCCGCCGCAACGACTGGGACCATCCTGCTCAAAGGTCCGGTCGACGTCGTCTCCGACGGGGCGCGGGTCAGGTTCAACCGGACCGGAACCCCTGCCATGACCACCGGGGGGACGGGCGACCTGCTCGCCGGTGTCACAGGGGCGGGCCTCTGCCATCTCCCCGCGTTCGAGGCGGCCTGCATCGCCGCGTACGCAAACGGCAGGGCCGGTATGCAGGCCGCGGAGGAGCGCCGGTGCGGGATGCTCGCCACCGATATGCTGGACTACATTCCGGAAGAACTCTTCGGGGGCGAAACACCGAAATAACGTTCCGGCCCGCTTCCGGTCACTCCGAGGCGCTCCCGAAAACGCCCTCTTTTATCCCCGAAGAACGAGAAGATCTCCTGCGATACCCATGAACGAGTCCGGCAAAGAGGGTAAGACCCCGGTCTTCACCCACATCGAGAACGACCGCGCGCAGATGGTAGACATCTCGGCAAAGTCCGAGGTCTCCAGGGAAGCGGTTGCAAGCGGGAGGATCTACCTGCGAAACGAGACGCTTCAGGCTATCCGGGAAGGGACCGTGGTTAAGGGCAATGTGCTTGCGACCGCACGGGTGGCGGCAACCCTCGCGGTGAAAGACACCCCGCGCATCATCCCCATGTGCCACCCGATACCTCTCGGGGGCATCATCATCGACTTTGCGGAAGGCGACGGCTATATCGAAGCGACCGCCCGCGTGAAGTCTTACGGGAGGACGGGCGTCGAGATGGAAGCGCTCACCGGCGTCTCCGTCGCTCTTCTCACCGTCTGGGATATGGTCAAGTCGGCGGAGAAAGACGAAAACGGACAGTATCCGGTCACCCGGATCGATGCCGTCCACGTCGTGGAGAAGCGCAAGGGTGTCTAGGTTTTCTTGCGGGCACCTTTCGCCGGCAAAAGGAATCTTTTATCTGTGTTCTCGCTAACCTGTTAGGAGCCACGGGATACGTCCCGGAAAGGAATGTGGCGGAAACGCTGAACCTGAGGTGATTAAAAGAATGGCAAAGTCAATGTATGCCTACGTTCGCGAGGCATGGAAGCGGCCCGGCAGGTCGGAAGTGAACGGTCTCCTCTGGGAGCGCCTCCAGAAGTGGCGGCGCGAGGGGAGTGTCGTGCGCGTTGAGCACCCGACCCGGATCGACCGGGCCCGCTCGCTTGGATACAAGGCCAAACAGGGCATCGTCGTCGTGCGGGTCAAGATCCGCCGCGGCGGCCGGAGAAAGCCCCGGTACATCCGCGGGCGCAGAACCGCACGCATGGGCATGCGCCGGATGACCCCGGCAAAGAGCCTGCAGCGCATGGCCGAAGAGCGTGCGTCCCGAAAGTTCCCGAACATGGAGGCCTTAAACTCCTACTGGGTCGGGGAAGATGGACGGGCCAAGTGGTTTGAGGTGATCCTGGTCGACGGTCATCACCCGGCGATCCAGAGCGACCGCAACCTCGCATGGCTTGCTAGCCCGGTCCATCGCGGCCGTGCGGAGCGGGGCAAGACCTCCGCCGGCATGAAGGGGCGGGGTATGCGGGCGCGCGGGCGCGGAACCGAGAAGACCCGGCCGAGCATCCGCTCCAACGCGAACCGCGGCAAATAACTACCTTCTTTTTTTATTAGATACGGTCTACCCACGATGAAGATCACAGACGCCAGTGTACATCCCTACCCCGCCGGCGACTCAACGCTTGCACGGATGGCGCTCGAAGCAACAGAACTCGGGTTCGATAGCATCGTCGCCATCGGTGGGGTAGGGCGTCCGTCTACCGGGCTTAAGGTCCTTCAGGGCGTCGTGATCGATGCCGCATCGCAGAAGGACATCCTCAGGCAGGTGCGCGAGCCCGCCGTCCGGCGGGCCGACGTGGTCTTCGTCAACGCCGGGGACACCTCTTTCAACCGGGCCGTTGTCGCGATCAAAGAAGTTCACGTCATCAGGAATATCCAGGCCACCCGGAGGAATGCCTTTGACCACGTCGCCGCACGGTCGGCGGCGGAGCATGGCGTGGGGGTGGACCTTTCGATGGCTCCCATCATCCAGTCCCGCGGGACGAAGCGCCAGAAGACGCTGGAGCGGTATGCGGACATTCTCTCGCTGCAGCGGCGCTACGGCTTTCCACTGACGATATCGTCGGGCGCACGCTCGATACTCGATCAGCGGTCGGTCCGGGAGGTCCGGGGTCTCTGTGCGCTCTTCGGCATGACGGGGGCGGAAGTGAGTGAGGCCTTCGCATCGGTCGACCTGCTCACCGAACCGAAACAGCCCGTAAGGGTGATCAGATGAAACCAAGACCGCCGGCGATGCGGACAAAGCGGCGTTACATCCTGGTGCGGGTTCTCCCCTATGGAATGGCTGCGGACCCAAAGCGGGTCTACCTCTCGGTCATCGAGGCCGCGTCCTCGCTCCTTGGCGATGCGGTCGTCGGTCTCGCACAACCGGCGGTGGTCTTCTGCGATGGTGGATATGCCGTGGTCCGGTGTCGACGGGGAACGGAGAAGGATATCGCGGCTGCGCTTGCAACGGTCACCGCGATTGGAAACGAGCGGGCCGCCCTCCGGACGGTCGCCACTTCCGGGACCATCCACGCACTGCGGCGCCGGATGAAGCCGATCCGGCCGCAGAATGAGGCCGGGGAAGCGGTGTTCGGGGAAACTTATTTCTCGGTGTATCACTATCCTCATCGAAAGGTTGATCTGGTCGAAAAAGGTATTAAGCATCAGAAGTCATTGTTTTTCACCGAAGCCGATTTGGAGGAACGATAATGCAACCACAATATCAAATGGGATATGACCGGGCGATCACAGTCTTCAGCCCGGATGGAAGGCTCTACCAGGTTGAGTACGCCAGAGAAGCAGTGAAGCGGGGCACGACGGCCGTGGGAATCAAGTGCAGCGAAGGCGTCGTGCTGATCGTCGATAAACGGGTGACCTCCCGTCTCCTTGAGCCGGCGTCCATCGAGAAGATCTTCAAGATCGACACACATATCGGTGTGGCATCTTCCGGCCTCGTCGGCGATGCGCGGGCTCTCGTGGACAGGGCGCGGGTCGAATCCCAGATCAACCGTGTCTCGTACAACGAGCCGATCAACGTCGAGATTCTCGCAAAAAAGCTCTGCGACCACATGCAGACTTACACTCAGTTCGGCGGTGCACGCCCCTATGGGACCGCTCTCCTGATTGCAGGGATCAGCGACGGGGAGGCCCGGCTGTTTGAGACCGATCCGAGCGGCACGCTGCTCGAGTACAAAGCGACCGGTATCGGGACGGGGCGGCCCGCGGTCATGAAAGTCTTCGAGGACGAGTACCGGGAGGATGCCGACTTCGCCGACGCCATAAGGCTCGGTATCAAGGCTCTCCATGCCGCCACCGAAGGGAAGCTTGACGTGAGCGCCATCGAGATCGGCGTCGTCTCTACCGAGGCCCGGGAGTTCCGGAAGCTGGAGAAAGAAGAAGTGAAGACCTACGTCGACCAGTTTGAAGAGTGAGCGGGACCCCCAATGATACCTCTGGATCAGGCAGTTGTAGCGCGGCTTGAGAGTTACGGAGAGCGGTTTGAAGTGCTTGTCGACCCCGATCAGGCCATGCGCATCCGGCAGGGGGAGGACGTCGAACTGGAGGAGGTCGTAGCGGCCGACTCCATCTTCTCGAATGCCGCTCACGCCGAGCGGGCGTCCGATGAGTCCCTTCTGAAGGTCTTCAAGACGACCGAGTTCGAACCGGCCGCACTCCGGATCATCAAGAAGGGTGAGATTCATCTCACCTCCGAACAGCGCCGCCACCTTATTGCAGAGAAGCGAAACCGGGTCATCACGTTCATATCGAGGAACGCCGTCAATCCGCAGACCGGTTTCCCTCACCCTCCGCAGCGTATCGAACTTGCCATGGAAGAGGCGAGGGTGAGCATCGACCCCTTCAAGTCCGTTGACGAACAGGTCAAAGAGGTGGTCAAGGCACTCCGTCCCCTCCTCCCCATCCGTTTTGAGGAACTTCGCATCGCCGTAAAGATTCCCGCGGAGTACGCCGCAAGGGCCTACGAGATCACGACTGCGGGGACACTTGAACAGGACGAGTGGCAGAAGGATGGTTCCTGGATTGCCGTCGTCAGGATTCCGGCGGGCGCCCAGGATGAGTTCTATGATCTGGTGAACAAAGTCTCCAAGGGAAATGCAGAGACCCGGATCGTTGAACGCATGTCGTGAGTAACTATATTAGTCGACAGAACAAAAATTAGAGGACATACAAGAGGTACGCGAAATGGCAAATCGCAGACAGAGTGCCAAGGGAAGGGTAGTCGGGAGTTCCGGGCGGTTCGGCCCGAGGTACGGCCGGTTTATCCGGAAGAGAATCAACCAGATCGAGGCGGTCTCCCGCGCGAGCCACGCCTGTCCCCGCTGCGATCAGGTGGCGGTCAGGCGTGAGGGAACGGGTATCTGGACGTGCCGCAAGTGCGGGTTTAAGTTTGCCGGCGGCAGTTACGTCCCCGAAACGCCTGCGATGCGTGTCGCTGCACGAAGTATCGAGCGTTCGCTGCAGAAGGAGGGCTAATCGGTCGTGGCTGCCTATAAATGCGCTCGTTGTAAGCAGAAAGTGGATATCGACGTCAATATACGTTGCCCCTACTGTGGGCACCGGATCTTATTCAAAGAGCGCGGCGCTGCAATAAAAGACCTGAAGGCTCGATGACGGTCGTCACGACGTCGCGTAAACCGGTCCCGGAAGTGCGTTCCCTCGCCCGGGATCTGGCGTTCGCGATCGGCGGGGAGTATGTCACCCGTGGCAAGGCGGGCATGGGCGACCTCATTTCCCTTGATGAGTCGGTTGTGATCGTCTCCCGGTCGGGTCCTTTTTTTCTCATCCAGGTCTTCTCGAATGAAGAATCGGTGGCGGAGATCCCTGTTAAATCGTTCACCGTCGAGGAGCGGGGCGGGGTGCTTGCCCGCGGGCTCTTCGTCTCGGACCGCTCCGTCTGTGAGGCGCTTGGGGGTCAGATCGCCGTCACGTTTGCCGGTGATACTCTTCCCGAGCACCGTATCGCCTTTGACGGGACACAACGAAAGCACTATATCCTGAAGGTTGTCCCCTGATGCACTCGGCAACGTTCCGGTTCACGGTCGATGACGTCCGTGCCCTTTATCTCTCCGTCTGTCAGGAGATGGGCGACGTAGGCGACCGTTCGTCCGTCCGTGTGCGGCTCGAAGGTGCCGATACGCTCGTTCTTGAGGTGACCGCCGCCGACATACCGGCACTCCGTGCGGCCCTCAACACCTGGCTGCGGCTGATCAACATCGCAATTGAGATGCGGGAGATCGTCGTAGCGACCTTGCCCTCTCGGGTCCGGGTGAAATGGGTCGCCGATGAACCCTGACGGCGTTCTCTTCCCCCGACCCTCACCTTTTATTGGTTTCACGCCCTATCATGTAGAGATAGGATGGGGGAACGGGGCGGCTCCCCGTTCGCCATGCGAAATATTGTTACCCATCTTCGTCCCATTTCAGGAGGGTCATGTATATGGAGAATATCCCACCGAAAGTCCAGAACCAGCTGGCGATGCTCCAGCAGATGCAGCAGCAGTTGCAGACCGTGGTCTCACAGAAAGCCCAGTATGAACTGACGATCCGCGAGGCCAGGCGGGCGGTCGAGGATCTCGGCGACGTCCCGGAGGATGCGGCTGTATTCATGAACGTCGGCAGCGTCATGATGCAGAAGAGCAGGGAGCAGGTACTCGCTTCCTTAAACGAGCGCATTGAAACGCTCGAGCTTCGGGTCAAGTCGCTTGAAAAACAGGAGAAAGCCCTGCAGGGCAGGTTTGAACAACTCTCTTCACAGGTCCGGGAGGCACTGGAAGGAAAGCAGAAGCCTCCCGAAGCTTCCTGAATTCAAAATCTTTTGGCGGGCAAAAAGGAGTGGGTTCATTACTCCTGCTCGCGGTCGCTCTTTCGCGTCCGGCAGACCAGGTTGATCGCATTGACCACTGCTTCGACCGACGCGAGGACGATATCGTCATTTGAGGCGCTGGCATCAAAGACCCGGCCCCGTTCGTCCTCGACGGCGATGGTGACATGCCCCAGGGCATCCGTACCCCCGGAGATCGCCTCGATGTTGAACTCTTTTAAGTGAACCGGAGCCGGGATGATGCCGAGGATTGCCCGCACGGCCGCGTCCACCGGTCCGTTGCCGACGCTTGAGAAGATGTGCTCGTCTCCGTTGACGATTGCCCTGACGCTGGCCGTCGGGATCACGTGGTTGCCGGTCATTATAGCGACGTCCTGGAGGTGCAGGGTCTTTTCATCGGGGGTAAGTTGCATGACGCTTTCGGCGATCTCGTAGAGATCAGCGTCCGTCACCCGTTTGCCCTTGCCGGCAATTGCCTTTACCCGCAGGACGATCTCGTCGAGTTGCGCGTCGGCAGGCTCTATATGCACCTCGGCCAGCATCTGCCTGACCGCATGCCTGCCCGCATGTTTGCCGAGTTTCAGCCTGCGCCGGTGACCGACCATCTCCGGGGTCATGATCCCGGGCTCAAACGTGTCCGACCGGGCGATCACACCGTGTGAATGGATCCCGCTCTCGTGAGCAAAGGCGTTTTCACCGACGATCGGCTGCGTGGCGGGAATGCTCATTCCCGCGTAGCGTGCAACGAGCCTCGAGGTTTCCACAAGACTCGCCGTTTTGATGCCGGTATCGATCCCGTAGATGGACGAGAGGGCCATTACCGTCTGTGCGAGGTCCGCGTTACCCGCCCGCTCGCCGATGCCGTTCACCGTCACCTGCACCTGTGAGGCGCCGGCCTCGACCGCCGCGATGGTGTTTGCCACCGCAAGTCCGAAGTCGTTGTGGCAGTGGACGTCGATCGGGCAGTTCACCTCCTCCTCGATCCGGGTGATGAGGCGCTTCATGGCCGCCGGCGTGATCACGCCGACGGTATCGGGGACGTTGATGACCGTGGCCCCGGCCTCCACCGCAACGCGGTAGACCTCCATCAGGTAGTCCCAGTCGGTCCTCGTGGCGTCCATCGCGGAGAACATGCACTGGCCGACGTGGTCGCGGGTGTATGCGATGATATCGCCGGTGGCGCGAAGGACCTCCTCGCGTGTCTTCCGGATCGTGTACTCGCGCTGAACGTCGGACGTCGGGATGAAGACATGGACCAGATCGACGTCGCAGTCGATGCATGCATCCACATCGGCCGGGAGCGCCCGTGCAAGGCCGCAGACCCGGGCATCCAGCCCGAGACCCTTGATGGCTTTGACGATCTCGCGTTCGGCGGTGGAGGAGGCTGGAAAGCCTGCTTCTATGGCGTGTACCCCGATATCGGAGAGGTGCTGTGCAATTCCGAGTTTCTCTTCAAGCGTGAATGAGATGCCCGGCGTCTGTTCTCCGTCGCGCAACGTGGTGTCGAAAACGGTGACGTTCTTTTTCGCACGGCTATCGGTGAAGAAAACAGTACGCTTCAGCGTTCCCAGGTGCATCAGCGTTTGTAGAATTCATACTTATCCATTGTTTAAGGGTGTATTTATAGCCTGATGTCCCGCCCGTGCGGTACCTGAGAGATTTGACGAAATATTTAACTACTACTCGCTCTAACATTGTTAGAGCAGAGACCCGCCTTAACTCAGACTGGTAGAGTGCGCGGCTGTAGTATAGTCTTCGCTCTCGGGCGAACTGCGCGGCTACCGCGATGTCCCCGGTTCGAATCCGGGAGGCGGGATCCCCAGACAAAGAAGTGCCCAGGTAGTGTAGTGGCCTATCATGACGGCCTGTCACGCCGTCGACACGGATTCGAATTCCGTCCTGGGCGTCAAATTTTTTTTATCTCTGGCGTTGAACGGAGTGTATCTTCGCCGGGATGCTGCCGGTCGGTTCCTCCTTCGGGCATCCGCAGTCTGTAGATAAATATATATACCCGAATGCAATACCCGGTGTCATGCACGCTCTGGCGAAATGGATTGAGAGTGATTCTGTATTTGACACTCTGGGGTTACTCATCCTCGGAACCGGTCTCTTTGTTCTCGTAAGTTTGACGATATACGCCTGCGGGTTTCTGACCTGACGGCCGGAGTCCTGCCGCGGACCCCGGCGGCCTGGCCTGATACTTATTATGCATCCCCCTCAAATACTGTAAACAACGTTGTGTTTGTGGATGTGACCTGTGATGACTCTTGATCCACCGCCATGCCCGGAAGACGATTGTTCCCGTATGCAGGACCTGCGCGCTCTTCTTTCCCGACTCACTGACCCGGATAAAGCGGTTCGGGCGGAAGCGATGCACGGGCTTGCCGCAATCGGAAAACCGGCGATACCTGCCTGCATAGCCTTACTGCAGAACGACGACTGGAAGGTGCGCTACCGTGGGGCGGAAGCCCTCGGCCTCGTCGGTGACGGCGAAGCGTATGCGCCCCTCGTCGCGGCCCTCGACGACGCAAAAGACCATGTCCGTTATATGGCGGCGAAGGGCCTCGGCCTCGTCGGCGACCCGCGTGCGGTCGCGCACCTCGGGGTCATGCAGCACGACGAGAACGAGTTTGTGCGGCGGAGCGCCGCCCGTTCCCTCGGGAAGATCGGCGGTGAGGAGGCGCTCGGGGCGCTCCGGGCTGCCCTCAAAGACGAGACTGCCGACGGCGTTCGTGCGGCAATCCTTGCGGCGCTCCGCGATGCGGGAGCGGACGGGACGTCTTCTTCGTGACCCGGGTCGGTGATCCGGTCACATTTTTGCGACTATCACGGTGCTGTTGTCGGTGCTTGCCGCGTCCCTGGCGGCGGCGAGCAATTGCCGACATGCCGTGCCGGGCTCGTTTGCGAGCACAATCTTCTGGATGGCGCTCTCCGGGACGTAGTCGTGGAGCCCGTCCGAGCTGATGACGAGGACCGCTCCGGCAAGTTCCACGCGGTCGAGATCGACCTGCACCCGGGCATCCAGTCCGAGCGCCTGTGTCAGAATGTTCTTTCTCGGGTGGTGCATCGCTTCAGAGGGGGTGATCACGCCCGAATCCACCAGGCTCTGCACATAACTCTGGTCTCGCGTATGCCAGACGGACGATGGCGTGATGACGTGCGTCCTGCTGTCGCCCACCGTGCCGATCCAGCACCTGCCCGATTCGCCGACAATCGCTACCGAAAGCGTTGTCCCGGCGTCCAGGCGCCTCTCATGATTATACTCCCGAATCGTAGCGTTTATGAGATTGTATGCGTGTATAATCAGTTCCGGGGGCTCTATATCCGGGAGATTCTTGCGTGCAACCTCTGCGAGGACGGTGACTGCCGTCCTGCTCGCAACGTCCCCGCAGGCATGCCCCCCGAGACCGTCGGCGACGGCAAATATGTGATATCCCTCCACCCGGTCGACAAGGTAGGCGTCCTCATTTCGTTCCCGTCTCCCGATATCGCTCATCACCGCGTACCGGATTTCTGTTTCTCCCCTCGCCTGCATTGCACAGTGTTCTGGACGTTCTAGTGAATATTTTTTCGGTGAGATCTCTATCCAGGAGTATGCCAGGCATCTCTCAGGGAAATCCCCGTGAGAGTCCGTTCTCTTCCGCGCAACGGACGGCATACCCATACTCCCGCGCCGTGATCGGACGTTGCAGTGCCGCAAGCACCGGGCTCCCTCCTCTGTCGGCCGCCCTCCATGCCGGGTGATACTGGGCCATGATATTTACGTAGGAGTTCCGTGATATCTCTTCGGCAATAAATTTCATCACGATCTCGCTGTTTGCGAGATTTCCGGGGAGCACCAGATGTCTGATGATCATGCCCCGCACCGCGAGACCGTCTCTGACCTCCAGGTCGCCTACCTGCCGGTGCATCTCTTTCAGCGCGGCCTTCATGCGAGCGGTGTAGTCGGGGGCATGCGAGAGTTCCCACGCCACACCATCCCGGCCGTACTTGGCGTCCGGCATGTAGATGTCGATGACGCCGTCGAGGAGGTACAGGGTTTCCACAGAGTCGTAACCGCCGCAGTTATAGACCAGCGGGATGTGGAGGCCTTGGAGGGCGGCGAGGGCGACCGCACGGAGGATCTGGGGGACGACATGCGAGGGGGAGACCAGGTTGATGTTGTGGCATCGGCGTTCCTGCAGGCGGAGCATGATTCCGGCGAGGTCTTCGCATGAGACTGCCGGGCCGAATCCGCACTGGCTGACTTCGAAGTTCTGGCAGAATTCGCACCGCATGTTGCAGCCGGAGAAGAATATCGTTCCCGACCCGTATCTCCCCACCAGAGGCGGCTCTTCACCGAAGTGCGGGCTGTAACTTGAGACCATCGGGAAGAGCCCGGTCCGGCAGAACCCCCGCTCGTCTTCAATGCGGTTCACGCGGCACTCCTGGGGGCAGACGACACAGTCGCGGAGCACCTCGTGCGCGCGCCGCGCCCGCTCCTCAAGTTCGCCGCTCCGTGCCAGGTCTACGTAGCCGGGTGGTTGGGTTTGTTCTGCTTCAGCCATGGTCCCCCTCTTGATCTCGCAGAGATGAAGGTTTTCCTCTCTCGTTCCGCAGGTCTCGTCCCGGGCACGGACAGGTGGGTGTGCCCGGCCGCCCCGAACAATATTTTCTGTTCCCTTCCACCGTCGTCGAACCATTTCGATATCTTTATACGTACCGTAATAAATTTCTCATCGGCGGATGTTCGGTGAGCGTAACCATCTCCGGAGGCTGAGACCCACACGCGCCAGCACCCCTGCGGTCGTGAGATGATGCGGCATTAAAGATCAGTTGTATGGTGGCGCCTTCTACGCAACACGGCAGGCCGGCGAGAGCGACCGCGCAGTTTCGAACGTCCACGCTACAATTCTGATGGTCGCCGTTACCATCATCCTCGCCGCTCTTCTCCTGCTGACGGTGCTTGCGTTGATCCCGTCTTGGACGGAGCCTTTGCCTCCTCCGATCATCATAACCGGGGTTTCACACTACAGCGACGAGACCGGACAGTTGACCTATGCAAGCAGGGTTTTCCTCCTCAACAACGGCACCGCGGTCTACGAGAACGACGCCCTGAAAGCAATTTTCTATTTAAACGGCCAGAAGGTCTGTATCGTCCAGACCTTGAACGGCCACCTCCTCATACCGTCGCACCACTACGGGGTGAGATACATCAAAGGCGAAGGCTGCCGTTCCCCTTACTGGAACCCGGGCGAGGAGATGATCGTGGATCTTGCCGACTGTACACTTTATCCGAACGCAGAGGTCACCGTTGAGATCGTGGATACCCGGACCGGAAAGGTGATCTCGAAACACACGGTGCGGGCGTGAAGTCGACCGCGTCCCCTCGCCGGAGACCATGTATTTGTATCAGGACGTTCTCAAGAGAGTATTATGTTCAACTCGATACTCGTCGCCGTCGACGGATCGGAGATCAGCCGCCGTGCGCTTGAAAAAGCCGTGGCCCTCGCCCACGCCAGCAAGGCTCCATTGCATGCCGTGCACGTCGTTTCGACCGGTACGTATCCCGCTCTTCCTCTCGACGGACTCGAGCCTCCGGATATGGCAAGGCAGGCGCTTCTCGACTCGCTTGATCGGGAGGCGGACGCGATCCTTGCCGACGCGGAACGGAAAGCTGCCGCCGCCGGTGTCCCGATAACTCTCCACAAACGCTGGGGGCACCCCGGCGCGGAGATCACCGCTCTCGCGCAGGAACTCGGCACCGACCTCGTCGTGGTCGGGTCGCATGGCAGGGGCCGGCTCGACCGCTTCTTCCTCGGGAGTGTCAGTTCCTACGTCGTCGATCACGTGACCTCAGCGGTCATGGTCATCAGGACCTGACCCGCCGAACCTGGACGATCGGAGGATGCCGCGGGCGATGAGTCGTGCCACCCTGACCGGCTCGGGCACCCTTCCTTCGCGCGTGAAATCGTTGCAGAGCCTCGCAGCATCCGTGAGGGAGAGCCCATAAGGACGGATGAAGAGCACATACCCGGTATGTAACCGGACGGGCGTCCTGTCGCCGAGCCGCCGGTATGCAGCGAGCCTGCCGGCATCGTCCGGGAAGTGTCGGTGGATCTCCTCCGTGAGCCCCCCGGACTCCTCATAGGTGGTGATGACGACGGGGAGTCCGGTTACGTCCCGTACCGCCGCCGGGTCGATGATGTTGTACCAGGCAATGACGCTCCCGCCGATCATCAGGAGGTTGATGTCCCTGCGGGCAAGTCCGGTAACGATCTGGATGACCGCATCGGTGGCATCGGACCCTCCGACGGTCACCCGGGCAAAGGCCGCTCCATCGATCCAGAGGTCCTTTCGCATGACGACGCCGGCAAGGGTGGACTGCTCCCTCCCCGAGTAACTCTCGGCGATACCGAGGACCCGGAGCCCCGATTTGGCTACGTGCATACGAAGTCCTTATGAGATTTAATCAGATATAGTACACTAATGAACGTCGAGCGAGATGAGGTATGCATCTTCATCCCCACGCTGAACGAGGCACCGACGATTGGCAAACTGGTCGAAGCGTTCAGAGAACGAGGTTTTCTTAACATCCTCGTCATGGACGGAAATAGTACCGATGGTACACCCGATATCGCACGATCCGCAGGCGCGGTTGTCCGGACACAGACGGGAAAGGGAAAGGGCAACGCCATCATCGAGGCCGTGGAGGTCATCGATAAGCCCTATATCCTCATGCTTGACGGCGACGGCACCTACTCGCCGAACGACGCGGAGAGGATGCTCGCTCCTCTCGGGCGCGGATACGATCACGTCATCGGCAACCGCCTTGTCAATCCCGATGGGGCGGCGTTCACCCGGTTAAACCTCCTCGGCAATCAACTCCTCAACCTGATATTCAAACTTGCACATGGAAAAGACCTCCGCGACATCCTGTCCGGTTACCGCGCCTTTACGCTTCACTCGGTTCGGCAGATGACCCTCAAGGAGGCCGGGTTCGAGATCGAGACGGAGATGGCGGTCGAGGCAGTGAGGAACGGGCAGCAGGTCGCGGTCATCCCGGTTCGGTACCTCGCGAGGCCCGGCACCACCACGAAGTTAAACCCGTTCCAGGACGGCATCAGGATATTCTCGACCATATACCGGCTTGCAAAGATGAACAACCCGATCTTTTACTTCGGGATCATCGGACTTTTCATATCGCTTGCCGGGGGGGTTATCGGGGTTTATGTCGTGCTTGAATGGCTCAAGGACATCGAGCACCTGCCGCTCACCATCCTCACGGTCCTCCTGATCACCATCGGTTTCCAGATCTTCATGTTCGGCGTGATCAGCGATATGCTCCTCGGGTTCCACCGCGAGACCATCCACCAGATCGAGCAGTTACAGGCTCCCCCGAAGCCGCCCCGATAGGTAGAGGACCCGGCATGCGTACTCTGTGATCGAGGTGTAGATATACGCCTCATCCAGCGTTTTTCCGGCGGCAAACGTCCCGTGTCCGCGGACGATGACGATATGCCCCTCACGGAGCGCCCCGGCGACGTTTTTTGCAATCTCTTCGGTCCCCGGACTTCCGGTAACAACCGGGATCTCCGGGCAGAGCGCCCCGCCCTCGCTGTCGGCCGGCCGGACGAGATCGGCGTCGAGCGACGCGGCGACGGCATGGACAGGGTGGGCGTGGACGATCGCACGGTGCGGGGTCTCGCGGTAGACCGCCCGATGAACCCGGTACTCGCTTGAGGCTTCAGGTGGAGCGTCGCCCGTAGCAGGCACATAGACCGGCATCTCCCGGGCGTCGAGGTACGCGCCGGTCCGGGTGATGAAGAATCCGCCCTCGGCGCGCACGCTCATGTTTCCGAAGTTCGCTCCGACAAGCCCTTCGAGGAAGAGCCGCCTCCCTATCCGTTCAAACTCCTGATCCAGCATGCTTCCCACACTTCTTATTCATAGAACATTTCTGCGTACCTGGTGATATCGTGTGCGCCCGGGTTTGCCGGGCAATGCGGGGTATGCGCACTGGACTACAGCGCGTCCCCGGAGAAAAGGGCGACCTCCCCGCAGAATGTTTCCATTCGCGGGGAGCGCCTATGATGAGCGGCGCAGATGAAACCTGCCGGCGACGACGGGCGCGCGGCCCGTTCAATCGCCGCGCCCTTATACGTCACGGAACGGCGTGATGTCGCATCCGGTGCAGGGAAGGCACATCGTCCGGGCCTTCCGCGTATCCAGGTTGTTCTGTTTCAGGATCTCGCGCGTCATCTCTCCGAGCCGGATGAGACGCTCTTTTGACGGGCGATTCACGGTGATCTCACCGGCTCTGAGGGGCGAGGAGGAGATCGGCCGGAGCACCGGGATGACCCCCATCTCCGCGAGCCGGGTGACGCCTCTTCTAACGCACTCGTCGTCCTCTCCGAGACCGAGGAGGAAGTTCGAGTGAACGAAATTTCTCTGAAAAACGTCCACCGCTTCCGCCAGTGCGTCGAGAATGAACTCAAGAGAGAGTCCGGGGCAGACGGCGCGAAAGATCTCCGGGTCCATCGTTTCGACGTTGTACTTGATCTCGTCGGCACCTGCGGCCCGGAGTTCCCGTGTCGAGGTTGCCGTTGGATAGACCGAGACGCCGATGGGAAGGTCGTACCGGGCCCGGAGCGCCTTCACCACCGCGACCATCCTCTCCACTTCCTTCTCCGGGGAGTCGGCAACGCCGCTTGTGAGGGAGATTGCACGGATGTTTCCCCGGGAGGCTGCCTCCTCGACCATCCGTACGACGGTATCTGTATCCTTTATCCCCCCGTTCAGTTTCGGGACGGGGCAGAACCTGCAGTTAAAGGTACAGCGCTCACTGACGGTGATGTACGCCTGTTCCGGGCAGTGACAGAGCGGCTGCTCCAGGCGGCCGTGTGCAACCGTCTCCCCGTTCAGGAGAACGGCAACGCGGTCTCCGTCCGGGACTACCCGAAGCGGCGCGCCGCTTTTGATGGAGAGCCGGACCCGCCGGTCTCCGGAGACGAGGAAGAACGATGACCCGCCGGCTCCCGGGCCTGCCGTAGCCGTTGTTTTTAAAGTTTTAATGAGTTCTTCGTCGATGCTTGCTGCCCCGATGCTGACGAGCAGTGCCTTCTCCTCAAGTGTCATCTCCTGCAGGTTCCTCCTTTGTTGTTCCATCTGGTTCTCCTCGGCGCTCTGCTGGCTTGCGTAGTGTTCACAATTGTGAATCCATAGGAAATAGTGGAGATGAGGGCATATATTGGTTGTTGTCAGGGAGATTCTTGCCGCATTCGGTGGATTGAAAGGGCGGCACTGCGCCGGAATGCGGAAAAAATTGCCCGGGAGTCAACAGTAAAGTAGTAAGGGGTTGTATGATAGTATGGAAGTTTCATAAGTGTGAACGTCCCTGCCAAGGTGGCGGAGTGGCTACGCGGTTGACTGCAGATCAGCTGTATCCCGGTTCGAATCCGGGCCTTGGCTCTTCTTTTCATCCGCGGGATGAAAATCGTCGGACGCCGGGCTCCTTCCGGCCGCCGATTGATACGATCACAAGGCCCGTTTTTTCCAATTCGTTTGCAGGTGAGGGCGTTTTCAAAGGGTTTTCAAACCGCCGGGTGCGAATAACGACTTTCCCGAAGGGAAAGGAGTTCGAGAAACTCGGAAGTCGTCCAAAAAGATTTATGATCCTCTGTTACGCCCTACTTGGAACACCTGTATACAATATCTTGACCATTTGAACCTTAGATGAGGACAGAATACGGAAACGGTTTTACCCTGATATCATCTCGCGGGGAACGACTGCGGTACGGCAGGAGTTTGAGAAGCCAGGAGGTCTTCGACGGGTACCCCCCTCCCGTCAAAGGGTTTTTAGGGTGACCTTCTCGAAGAGTTTCGAAGCGCGAACACAGTGAACGTGAGCACCGGAGGTGCGATTGGGTACCCTTCCGGCGAGATATTTTGAGCAACTTCTGTGCTTTTTCACCAGGCACGACTCAATAAGCACTGTTCACGTAGGTAAACAAAAAAAATAAACAAACTAATAAGAACGGCTGATGTTTACCAAAAAAAAAGAAATTATCTGGCTTTTTTCTGGGCAACTACAACGATCCTGCCAAGAACATGTTCTATACCCTTATCCGTTGTATGTTTGCTCAATCTCTCTCTGATCTCGGCTTTTATCCGGTCCCGCTTGTTTTCCGGAACATCGGACAGGTAGTTCCCGAAGTTGCTTGCCTCCGAGAATGAGAGGGCATCCTGTGGAGTGGGGTAATATCGGGTCTTCGTCACCTGATCTATCTTCACGATATCAAATCCGGAAGAGATAAGGAGCGAGCGCAGGTTCTTGGGTGAGACAAGCCTCTCTTCGGCGTAGTGTAACCCGTGCGATTCCACTACTTCTCTGGTGATATCCCTGAGAAGTCCGGGGGCTTCCTTATCGGGGTCCGACAGCCCCAGTTTACCCCCCGGTTTTAAGATCCTGTGAATGTACACAAGGGCTGCAGCCTGTGCCGCTGTGCTCTGGATGTGGTGGAAAACTGAATTGATGTAGACGATATCAAATTTGTTGTCTGCAAAATCACGCAGGTCTCTGTCGCTTCCCGGTTTAAACGTGACGTTGGGAAACGCTGCAACCTTCTGTTGAGCGATCTTGATGCGGTGCTCCGAAGGTTCAAGACCGACTATCTCGATGGATTCCCCGAACGTATTTATGAGGTATTCAATCAGTCGGCCGGTCCCGCACCCTACGTCGAGTACCCGATCTCCTCTTTTAATTCCCAATTCCTGTACAAGCTGCACTCCATTGTTGAACTGGCTGTCGCTTATCTGGTCGTATCGTTCGGCCAGGACCGGAGTATCAAATCTGGCAACACTTTCTGTCATATGATTCAGCACTTCCTGTATGCAATTTTGCAATTTTTCCTTCTGCATAGTTCTGTTAAGATGAGGTATTATCTTTAAGAAATCAGCAACTCTCACCGCTATGTAACTACAAATGGAATTCTCCCGGCCAGACACTCTGCAGTGCGGAGGAATCGGTATTTATGATGGATTAATTCCGGAAAAATTTCCGGTGATTTCCTGTTTTCTGCCGACGAACAGATAGAAACCGGCCATGATCACGAACAGGGGAATGAACGCCAGGAAAATATCCTGCACCCCGAATACATCTCCTATCAGCCCCCCGTACACTGGTCCGAATATCGCACCGATGCTTGTTCCGATGGCAAAAATCCCTGCAATTTTTCCGCGTTCCCCTTCGATGCTCCCCACACTCGTGAACGTAAGGAGCGTCATGAGTCCGGAGAAACTGCCCATGATCACGGCTGCGACGACGAGGATTCTGATATCGGTGTTGGTTCCGAAGATTAACAGACTGGCGCTGATCATGATATAACTGAGAATATACAGGTTATTATGGTCCTTATACAGCAGCCGGCCGCAGAAAACCACTACCAGTATCTGGGCGGCACCGCGCAGCGCTATAAGGATAGCCGCGATGCCGGGGGATAATCCGAGGTTTAAGACTACCAGTACGGTTACAAATGTAGAAAATGTCATGAAACAGGCCGAGTTCATGCACTCGGTCATGGTTGCAGACACCAGCAGCTTGTTTTTAAAGAGGCTGCGGTAATACCGAAGAGATATCAGGAAACCGGGTTTGGGATACGTGTTCGAAGATTTTTTCCCGTTTGTCGTAAGGTACAGTACAACCAGCGGTACGAGCAGGAACGCACTTGCCAGGATGAAGTATCCTGTAAATGCTATGTAAATAGTTGCAATCCCGCCGATGATAGGTCCGATAAACTGTGCCCCTGCGGTCATCGCCCCTTTAAACCAGCCTCCTTTTCGTATGCCGATGGCATTCATATTCTTAAAAAAGGAAGCATTGAGCGAGGTTGTCCTCAGGGAGCGTGCAATCCCATAAAAGATCATCAGCTCCAAAAGCATTGCGGGTGACCCTGCAAGGGACATCGCGATGATCGTGGATGCCCCAAAGAGGCAGGCAAGCGTGTACATCCTCCTGGTGCCGAAGTAATCGATAAGAAATCCGGCCGGCAGGACGATGATGATATCGCCCACTCCCATCATGCCCCTGATGAGCCCGATTTCTGTTGCCGTTGCCTGGAGGCTCAGGGCATAGAGGGGCAGGATGAAATTTACCATGCCCACTGCGATCCCCGAGCCGATATTCATCGCCACGAACCGGGCTATGAGTTCGTTACCTTCGAGAAACCGTATCATAGGAGGTTGCCTGGGAAAGATGGATTGATGGAGTCTTGAGCAAAAATTGCCCGTAGTTTTCCCGAGTATCAACTGTGCCGGCATGAGTTCTCGGACGCCTCATCCCGTCTGTTCCTGAAACCCAGTGAGGTACCGCTGCCCGAAACGGGCTCATCCAAAAAATTAAATCTATCTGTATCCGACCGAATCCGTCAAGGATGCCGTCGTATTTCAGCACCCCGAACCGGAGGTGACAGGAGATCGGACAACCGATCACGCCTTCAAACCTTCATCAACATTTGATAAGGCAACTGAGCGGGGGTGCGTCCTCTCGTTGCATGTCGTAACAGGGCAGACCCTGCACAACTTCTGGGCTTTGTCGACCTCTTCTTTTAATGTTGCCCAGAGGGTGTGCCGCACCCTGACGAACTCCTCCGTGCTCTGGACATCCTCTTCCAGCCGTTGCTGGCGGGAGATCGGGATCTCGACTATTCCCTTTATTTTTCCAGGCCGTGCCGTCATGACTGCTACCCGGTCGGCAAGAAAAACCGCTTCGTCGATACTGTGGGTAATGAAAAGAACGGTCTTTTTTGTTTCATCTTTGATCCTGAGAAGATCCCGTTGCAGGATCTCACGGGTCTGGGCGTCAAGCGCGGCAAATGGTTCGTCCATGAGCAGGATATCCGGGTTCAATGCCAGGGCCCGTGCAATGGCAACACGCTGCTTCATCCCGCCGCTGAGTTCATACGGGTAACGGTCCTCAAACCCGGTCAGCCCGACAAGAGAAAGGTACTCCTTCGAGATCTCGTGCCTTCTGCTTTTGTCGATCTTCTGTGCCTCAAGGCCAACCTCCACGTTCCCCTGGGCCGTTCTCCAGGGAAAGAGGGCATACTGTTGGAATACGATCCCCCGGTCGAGCCCGGGGCCCTTTACCTGTTTGCCGCCGATCAGGATCTCGCCGTTGTCCGGTTTGGACAACCCACCGACGATATCGAGAAATGTCGACTTTCCGCACCCGCTGGGACCGATGATCACAAGGAATTCGCCGGCTTTTACATGCAGGTTGATCTGGTCCAGGGCAAGTAGTTCGCGGTCGTCCGCGGAGTTTTCTGAGTTTCCATTGCCGCGTATTTTGTACGATTTTCCCACATTCACTGCTCGTATCTCTGTCATAGTGCTGGTCCGCGATTTTGTAGATGTAGGTTTTGCGGCTCTTGTATTATAGGGCCTGTAAAACAGCAATTATTGACAAAATATTGTTGATTTCGGTTAATTAACGGCAAGCGTGAATAACAGGCCCGGCCATTTTGACCGGCGGTACCCTGCATTCATGACGGCAGCTTTTCTCGCGTATTGCCTCTCCTATCTTGTTCTTGCTTTGTTCCCCCACGGAGTTAAATTTCGAAAATCGGACAACCTGCGCTACTCGTAAACAGGTAGTAAGTAGCAAATCCTGTCGGTCTTCCTCCGTGCAGCCAGAGGCTATACCTCAGGGAGTTTTTCCACAGATGCCGAGGGGTGAAGACCCGGTTTTGCCGGAGTTGCTCCATAAAAAAAGGTCCTGATCCCCAAAGGGATACAAAGACCGTTATAGCGTCATCCGGTGTGTTCTCCCCTTTAGGAATACGGATTGAATTCGTTGGTGTAGACATCGGAGGGTCTGAGTTGGCCCGGTTTCAGGGCACCCTCTTTTTCCATGATGTCAAGCCAGAACTGGACGTCCGCATCGTTGATAACCGGAGGGCTTCGAATTGCCCAGCCGTTATGGAGTTCTCCCAGTTTCGGGTTGCCGCCGGTCTCCGTGAGGAACTTGGCGAGGAGAACCTTTGACTCCGCTCTGTGCTGTTTGTCCCATTCGATGGCCTTCACGGTGGCATTCACAAATTTCGCTGTAATGTCCGGATGCCTCTCAATGAAATCCGTAGACATAACTATTCCGGACTTGACCTGCTCGCCGATCACTTCGCCGTCAGAGAAAAGCGCCCGGACTCCGCCGTTCTCTTCTGCTTTCTTTAAGAAATTTCCGTTTGGCGCAATCACGTCGACCTGGCCCTGGCGTAACACCTGTTCTTGATTTTCGAACGGGACAACTACCAGCTGGACATCGGACGGGGTCAGGCCATTCTGATACAGATACGCCTGGGTGACGAAATCTGCATGTGCTCCCAGCGTGTTGACCCCGATGGTCTTTCCTTTGAGATCGCTTGCGGTTTTAATGGGACTGGTCTCCAGTACAAGCCATTTGTAATCCGGCTCGGCGGGCGACGTACCTATCGCAGGTGCGACGGTCTTGATCTTCGTTCCTCTCCCGATAGCATTCACGATTGCTGAAAATGCCGATATTCCGATATCATTACTGCCGGCTGCCACGGTCATGATGCTCTGCGGTCCCCCCGTTGTGGATCCGGTCCGCTCAATGACGATTCCGGCTTCTTTATAATAGCCCAGCGAATCAGCCAGATCCACTACGCTGAGCGACGTTGATGTCGGAGTCCGTATCGTGAAGAACTCCGTCTCTGAAGGAGTCGAGGGATTTCCGGCCAAGACTGTTCCAATGACGATACCGATGATCGCGATTGCAACAACCGCGATAATACCATACTGTAATCTCTTCTCCATGTTCAATTCTCCTTGTTAAAATTCACTTCTTCTTTCCAGCACGTGGCTCTCTTCTCGAACCAGACCAGCAGGTAATTGGATACCACTCCGAGAATCACCAGGCAGATGATCGCGGCGTACATCTTCTCGTATACAAAGTTGTACTGCGAGTTCGTGACAAGAAATCCAAGACCTGATTTTGCGCCCATCATTTCAGCGGCAACCAGGACGAGGATTGCAGATGTGGCTCCGAGTCTCATTCCCGAAACGATCTGAGGCACCGCCGTTGGGAAGATGACCTTCTTGAAGATCTCCGCATCCGAAGTAATGCCGACAGACCGTGCTGCTTTGATAAGCAGAGGATCGACGCTATCCACCCCGCTGATGGTGTTGATCAAAACTTTCCAGAGCGCTGCAAAGAATATTATCGCTACTTTCGACTCTTCTCCTATACCCAGAAAGATAATCATGACCGGGTACATCGCCAGCGTGGGGATGTTCCTGAGTGTCTCGATCAAGGGGTCCATCAACCGCGAGAACCCGGGATACCATCCCAGGGCCAGCCCTAGAGGAATTGCGATAAGGACTGCAAGTCCGAACCCCAGTACGGATCGCTGCAGGCTGATGAAAAGGTGGGTGAAAATCTCCCCGGACAGGGTCATCCCAACCAGGGTTGTAATAACCACCGAGAAGGGGGGCAAGAACGCCGGGTTGATGAGACCCACCCTCGGGAGTACCTCCCACAGGCCCACAAAGATAAACAGGGCAATTCCGCCGCTGAGTAATCTCCCGATCTTCATGAGGTCCAGTCTGAGGGCCGTAAGGGCTGCTCTCCCCGATCCTTTTGAGTATAGATTGCCGAGATCGATCATCCACTTATCATCTCAATAAAAGCCCCTAGCCGGGTCTTTGACTGCTCCTCTCCTTGTGCATTGAAACCGCTTGCCGTACCCATGTCCATAACCGGGATGCCTGCCTCATCCCGTACAATATCGCAGATCATTCTGGCCACCGATGACTGGAAGTTGCAGCCCCAGGTGTGCGTGAAGATCATGCCGTCAGCGCGGGACTGTTTTATCTGGTCGATGGTCCACTGGGCTCTCTCTTCGGTGGGGAGTTCCATCGGGAACGAAAGAATTGCCTCTGCGAGGTTCCGGTAGGGGTTGTTCCCTCCTTCGTCCACCAGCGTGCAGATCTCACTCCACTGATCGTCCTTTCCGACGACTACACCGCCGATACTGTCGATGAAACCGGGGTCCGTGGTTTCTGTCGCAGCCGGGCCGCAGATGTAGAGCCGCACCGGGTCATCGGAGATTCCGACGCCTTTCACGCCGGTCCTGACCCGCTCCTGAATTTCCGCATACGCATCCTTAAGAACAGAATACGCGCCGTTCGGGTCTCCGCTGAACTCGTTCCCGATCCGAAACACCCCTGCCGAGGTGTTTGACGTCCCGGCGAAGTCCGAACTGTTGGTAGGAGGCACCGGGGCTTTCCACCAGAGGTGGACGATATCCTGGGTGAGTTTTCTGATCTTGTTCTCGTAGCGGATCTCTTCGGCAAGGGCCCTGTCGTCGACTTCTTTTCCCGAGAGTTCGCTGACTTTCGCGGTCAGGTTCCGGAGCATCGTCTCGAGGTAGTCCGTCGCCCACTCTTTTTCATTCTGGTTGTCGATGGGATAGTCGATCAGCATCAGCGGGATTTTCTCTTTGTAGTAGGGTCCACGGGACGCCGGGTCCTGGTATGACGCAACGTTTTGGGTATTCCGGTAGGATTCCACCAGGTACTGCTTATCCGAGCAGCGCAGGCAGAGGTACGGAGCGACAAGGTCGACCGGAATGAGCCCTCTCTGGGCGCTGATGTGCGGACCGACAATCGGGCATGATTCCGTAGTTAGCAGTTTGTTTCCGAACTCCAGCTTCTCCTTATGATCCCGGGAGGTCTGATTCAGGGTCTGACCTTCGGTCATATCGTCGGAAAACCGGGAGATGAGCCCCGGCCGCAGGGGAATTCCTCCGGCTGCATAGTACGGTTCGAACGTCTGGCCGCCCTGGGTGAAGATGATGGGAACAGAGTTGTTGTGGGCTTCAAGAAGCCTGTCTTTGAGGGAGAGTCTCAGGTACCGGCATTTGATTCCGGTGAGAAAACCAATATCTGCAGATATCTGGTCCCGGAACCATGGGTTGATCTCATACGCATACGGGTATCTCCGTGGAGCGTCCACGGTCATGAAGTGCCAGATCTCTTCCGGGGTTACGGCCTTTGAGTACCGGAACTCGATATCGCTGGTCTTCAGGAACTTCTCCTTCAGGGATTCCGGGTACCGGAACAACTTAACGGCATTGTGTGGATTCTGTGCGATAGTCTCTGCCATTATTCTGACCTCCGATTCTGTTTGTCCTGTATCATCTCAAGGAACGCCTCAACCCGCGTACGGACACCTTCAATGTCGGATCCGGCATATTCGGTGTGGATCTCCATGAAGGGGATCTTAAGGAACGTCTTCGTTTCGTTGCCCTTGAACGTGAATGCGTCGCAGAACCTGAGCGTATGATAGATCATGCCGTCGGGCTGGAACTGCTTCACCAGGTTCGAGAGGTTTGCAAGACGCCTGTCCGTTTCCAACTCCTTGAGGTAGGGCAGGGAGGCGCAGGGAACTTTGTCGAGATATGCATCTGCAATTCCCTGAACCGTTGCCTCTTTCACCTCGATGCCCAGATAGGGGCGAAGGCCGAAGCAGAGATCATCGGCAACGATCCTGCCGCCCATCTCTTCGATCAGGTCGAGGATCTTGTTGTCGCCCGGCGGAATTGGGCTCCCGGAGAGAATGAGGCGGGGTTTGCCGTCGGTTTCGGGAGTTGTATCTGATTTTCCGGACTTTTGGCTGATTTCAGCAAGAAGCTCGTCGAGGAACTGGTGATACTGGTCCCGGTCGAGGTAATATCCTGCCTGGATGACCTGCAAGACTTCACGCCAGGATATCGGCGAATTCTCCTTTGCCTGGACGGTGTAGATCTCCCGGATCTTCTCCCGGATTGACCTGAAGAGCGCTATGGACTGCGCGAGCTTCTCCGGGTCCAGGCGCTTTCCTGCCAATTTCTCCAGTTTCTCCGTAAACCACCGGACTTCATTCCGGAAATAGGCCCTGCCTTCATCGGTGTAGAAGTTCCTTGGAACCCCAAGAACGATCGTGTTTGCCTTGGCGTAATACTTGAGCAGTTCCGATGCCCGGTACATCTGCATACACGAAGCAGATATCGCGACAACGTCGGCGTTCTTTACGTAGGGATCTTCCTTTTCGAGAAACAGCCCCAGCGTCTCCCGTACGAACACACAGTTCTGGGTGGAGATGTAATGGCCTCCCAGTTCGACAAGCCGCTCGTTTCCTCCGATACCGAGCCGGATCGGGACGAGACCGAGAGCATGAACTATCTCTTCCGGGATATAGCAGCAGAGATATCCTACCACTTTCGACCCGTTCTTTCGCATTTCTGCAAGTTCGGCCGGTCGCCTCTTTACGGCATCCGAAATAGCCGTTAAGGTTTCAAGTGTCATTTTTCCTCGATCCCTGCTTATTTTTTGCTGCCGTACTTCTGCGCTAAGATCGCGGCGCCAAGCGCCCCGGTCAGCTGGGGATCGTAATCCGGGACATAGATCTTGGATTTGAGCACTTCTTCGAGCGCGGTTTTCATGCCGATGTTCTTTGCCACCCCTCCGGAGAAGTACACGTCATTGCGGATACCGACACGCGAGAACAGTCCGGTAATCCTGTAAGCAATCGCGCTGTGAATCCCCCGGATAATGTTGGCCGGTTTTTCTCCCCGCGCAATGAGGGAGATCGTCTCGGACTCAGCGAACACGGTGCAGGTGCTGCTTATGGGTACCGCTTCGTCTGCGGATAGGGAGAGAGGGCCGAGTTCATCGAGTGAAACTTTGAATACGTTGGCCATGACTTCAAGGAACCGCCCTGTACCTGCTGCACATTTGTCGTTCATGGCAAAATCGAGGACGCTTCCCTCTTCATCCACACGGATTGCTTTGCAGTCCTGTCCTCCCATATCGATAATTGTCCGGGTTGCCGGGTGAAGGTGGTGTGCACCCTTGGCATGGCAGGTGATCTCCGTGACCGTTTTGTTCGCGTAAGGGGCGGATATTCTTCCGTATCCCGTTGCAACGATATACTCGATGTCGCTCTGAGAAAGTTTTGCAGATGTCAGCGCTTCCCCTAAAGCAACACGTCCGCTCTCTTCTGTGTCAATCCTGGAACGGATGAGGCTTGAACCGATGATCTCTCCGTCAGCGATGATGATTGCTTTTGATGCGAGTGAACCTACGTCCACGCCGGCGAATATCTGCGTACCGTTTGATTTCGTTGTCATACTGCCTCCTTTGCGTTACCAACATTTCTCGGGAATTAATATAACTCTCGAGAAATCAGTAATTTTTGCCCGTTTTTCTCGTTTATCCCAAAGATCTAACAAAATTCTCCGTTTCTGATACGTTTCCTCTCAAGAAGGATACAGTAAGCTGCCATCGCCGCATAGACGGGGATGAATGCATAAAATATCGCAGGAATTCCAAAAAATTCCCCGATTGCTCCACCGACTACCGGACCGATAATCGAGCCGAGACTGCCGCCGATTGCAAAGATACTCGCGATTTTTCCTTTCTCTCCATCAATCTTTCCGACACTGGAGAAGGTCAGGAGTATCATAACCCCGGAAAAACACCCGGCAACTGCAGAGGCAAGTACGAGTACGGGTACGGAGGTCGCAGTTCCGAGCATGAGGAGGCTGATAATCGTCATGACAAAACTGAGCGTGTACAGGTTGTTCTGGTTCCGGTACATGAGCGTTCCACCGAAAAAAATGACCAGAATCTGGATGCTTCCCCGGATCGTGATTAAAATTGCAGCTGTACTTGCTGATAAAGCCAGGTCTTTGACCACCAAGACGGTAATGAATGTGATGAAAACATTGAAAAATGCCGAGTTCATGCCGTCTACAAACGTGGCACCCATCATGGACCGGTTCCTAAACAGTTTCCGGTAATAGGGAAACGACTCGAAAAAACCGGTTGAGTGGTTTTTCTCGGGATAATTCCCCTTACCGTTGATGTGAGTGAACACCCATATCGAGACGACCGGGATCACAAGAAACATACTGGAAAGCAGGAAATAGTGCGTATAATTCAGGTAAATTACTGCAATACCCCCGATTAAAGACCCGAGAAAGGATACGCCGTGGTTTATCGAACCACGATAGATCCCCGCTTTCTTAACACCGATTGTCTCAATATTCTGGAAAAATGAGGCATTGAGTGCTGTTGATCTGACCGTCCGGGTAATCCCGTACATGATCATCATCAAAAGAAGCATCCGGGGGGAGCCGACACATATGAGAACAACGATAACAAGCCCGCCGGTAAGCGCGCTCGCGGAGTACATTCTTTTCGAACCGAAGTGATCTATGAGAAATCCAGCAGGCAGGATGATGAGGAGGTCTCCTACACCCATCATTGCCTTGATCAATCCGATCTCAAAATTGGTGGCGCTCAGACTCAGGGCATACAGGGGAATGATCAGGTTCAGGAGGCCCACCGAGATCCCGGAACATATATTGATGATTACTAACCGGAAAAGGAGTTCATTTCCTTTGAGAAATCGCATCGCAACCGTTCACAATCGTTTCTACAGTTTGGATATAGTTATAGGGAAAACAGCAAGGATTGCCCCCTCATTTCAAAAAACGTATCCTGGAATCGTACGATCCTGTTCCATCGCGCCAGATGTACGTTGGGTCGTCCTGTCCCAACGGGATTGTGCGAAACTACCAAAAGCCGCAACCCGTCTGTTTTTTGCGGCAAAAGCCGCCCGAAAATTATTCTATAAATAATTTGCAGGGTAACGAGTGTATGTAACATCGCGGGAATGAAGCTCCATCAGAGTCACGATGGCCGAGTGCATTCGAATCTGATGGAATATTCTTGCCAAGGTGGCGGAGTGGCTACGCGGTTGACTGCAGATCAGCTGTATCCCGGTTCGAATCCGGGCCTTGGCTCTTCTTTTGTTGAAACTCGTTTGCACGGCGGTAGGTGCGGGACGGGAAGCCAAAAACGGCTGAAGTTATGCGCCGGGCCCTCAGGGGCGGGATAGGCCCCTGAGGGCGGCATACTAAAGATTATTCTCAGGGGTTGCTCGATTCTGGACCTGTGCCCGGACATCCCGGTCATTTGAAGACGCCGTCGGAGACACCGCGGCGCAAAACGATATTCGATGAATCCGGGAGAACTTCCGCAACGGGTGAAACCGCAAAAATTCACCTGCGACGGGGGGAGGATGGGGCGTCTTTGGGAAGAGCAGCCGTCTCCTCTCACGGGGAGAGGTTGAGACCAGCCTCGTAGTGGGGCGGCGCGCGATGCACCTCGTCGATGAGGGTTGTATCGAATATCCGCTTCTCAGGGATGGGGCCGGAGATGTATCCTGCCGCGGCAAGAGCCTCCACAAACCTCATCGTCGATGCGATGTACTCTCTCGGGAGTGCGGCACAGTACTTGGGGGAGATCGTGTAAGCCTCCATCACGAACCCGGGATCAACCATCCCCCCCGTCACCCTGGAGACGATCCGGGCAGCCCCATGCGGATCGTGCCGGATAAACTCGCACGCCTCTTCGTGGGCCCGAAGGAACCGGGAGAAGAGGGCGGCATGTTCGGCCACCTCTCCCGCGGCGATGATGCCGTAACTCGGGTTGTAGGGCCAGACGACATCCGCGGGCATGACGATCCTCGCGTTCGCGTAGCGGCGTGCGGTCACGGCAAGCGCGGGTGTTCCCGCCGCCGCTGAGATCTCCCCGTTTAAGAGTGCATCCGGGATGAAATCCGCCCAGGGGTAGTTAATCACCCGGATATCGTCTATCCCGTATCTTCGGAGGAGATCGTTGACGATGACGTCGTGGATCGATCCTTTCGGAGGGCACCCGATGGCGGTCCCCTTGAACTGTGAGAGAAATGCAGGTACGCCGGCGCACTCGTCGAGGGCTTTCCACTCTTCCCCCGCAATGCCGACGGTCCCCTCGATGTGGCCCCCGGCGATGCACCGGAGCGCGGCGCCTCTGTCGATCCCGATGATCACCGGCGGCAGGCCGATATAGCCGAGATCAAGGCTCCCCTCCCGCATTGCGTTTACGATATCCGGGCCTGACGGGTGGAGGGTCCACTCTGCCTGTATGCCGAGCGCCTGCAGGGTCTCGGTTCCCTGCAGGACGAATGAGGTGTGGTAGACGGTGGAGAGATACCCGATCCTGAGTCTGTTCTCCTGGTATGGCATTCAATCACATCCTTGGATCTCTCTTCGGTCTTTCCGATAATTGAACCGGGAGGCGAATCTCTTTTTCGGCGGTTGCAGGTGCGATCTTCCGCATACGGCGGTCATGGGGAGGGACCCGGAAGCAGGAATGTGCCGGGGCGTCCTTGAGAAAAACCGGTGCTCCTCTCCCCGACTCTCCCGGAACCGTGTCTCTTCACATTCCGGACTCTTCGTTTATTTGTTCCTGATGAGCCATTTTTCGAGATCGATGCTTATGATCGTATCAATCTCCATTTCTCTCTCATTCTGGGCTGCGTTTTCGATGGATAGCCCGAAATGGCAGAGGCTCCTCTGTCGTGGTAAATGCTGGCTTTGCTGGACACTCTGGTTGATTTGTTTGGTTTTATGCAATTTTATCACCTCTGGAACGTCCTGTTCTCGTGTCCGTTCCGTTCGGTGCAGCGACTCTCTCCTGGTTGCTCTGTCTGCGTCCCCAGGAAGGAACCCACAATCGAATTGTATACTTTCTTCCTGCGTGTGGCGTAATTCGCATTCGGGGAGCCTCTTCACAATTGTGAACGCTGATTCGTTACGCACACTCTGTCATAAGCATTGGGAAGACGGCAAAATGTAGCGGCAATCCCCTCGTGATATGACCCGGAGTATCCCGACAATCCGATGTTTTACTTTCTGGTATCGTTTCGTTTTTTTTCTCCCGGCAGATATTGCCGACATGCCAGTGGATATATTCGCGGAAGGCTTACATAGGAGACAGCCCACAGCGGTGGACCGACCTTGCCAGGGTGGCGGAGTGGCTACGCGGTTGACTGCAGATCAGCTTTATCCCGGTTCGAATCCGGGCCCTGGCTTTTCTCTGCCCGTGCTGGATGCCGCGCTTTTGTATGATTTCTGTCTGGCGTGTCGGGATATTTGACGCTTGCTACTCCTGCGGATTGGCAAATGAACGGGTAAAATCCGCCTCTTTGAAAAGGTATAAGTGTTTATACCGCCATTCTAATTAATGGCGTTCACAATTGTGAACGTAATGCCTGGGTGGCAGAGTGGCTATGCGTCCGA